>JAAUXT010087893.1_pt1 | contig 10834 bp, 18 predicted proteins | sample 7278171 | NCBI WGS metagenome assembly JAAUXT01 (sample SAMN14350112, study PRJNA611818) | marine sediment metagenome | isolation source: surface marine sediment (1.8m) | place: French Polynesia: Moorea | collected 2018-08 | reverse complement strand
TAGAGTACATACCCAAGAAAAAAAAAGTTGAGTGTGAATAAGCAATGTTATGAAAATGAGCAAAAACGAGCAAGATACTTTTCATCCCAAATACTAAGACCCTTGTTGCTCATTATGCTCGTTTTGCTCGTTATGCTCGTTTTTTTCATAATTCGAGTTTCACATAATTCGAGTTTTTATTTGCCGAAATGGGTACCTCGAATTATCCGAAATGGACCTGTATGTGTTGCGTCATGAAGTGTGTCATAAAGTACGTCACACGCTGCGTCAGGTGGTGCGTCTTGCGCTGCGTCAACCAGATGCGTCACGCGCTGCAGGAGTCGTCCACTGCGTCAAATGTGGGGAATTTTTCACGCAAGTTTTCTGCGCCATCCACGCAGCCAAAAGAGCCCAGTCATGTTTCAGACAGGAAGTACTGTGGACGCTTTGCGTTCTAAATGGGACGACGTCCTTTGCAGTGGACGCAGCGCACAGCGCCTCCCAGTGTGAACGCGCCGCGAGCTGCGCGCGCACCTGGTGACTCCACCTGGAACTGGGCGCGTCCTATTCGCACGTGTACCGCGGTGTAACACACCCGGCGAAAGTACAGCCAAGTTCATGTGCACTACCGCCAGTACACATGCCCCACCCACGTCTGTGCTTTGGTGTCAAATGAAATGAAAGGAACCAGCCCAGAATGATTGTGTGCAAAAGGTTGGGTTCAGCCACGATGATTAAGTTTGCTCGGCTGTGTAAATCGAACGAGCTCGTGTTTTTTGAATTTGTTCTCGGTATGTGAGGAAGAGAGAAAATGACGCCGTTCGCTCTGCTCTGCGCAGCGGTGCTGCTGCGAGGGATGCTGGGACTGCGTCTGTCAGGTGAGGGTGCGTGTGTGTTTCCGGGTATGCGTGCGTCGGACTGGGGGTGTGAGTGGGTGCTCGCAGGACGTGTTACTGGTTGGACTGTGTCCGTCAAGGTGCGTTGGGGTTCAACTGGGCAGAGGTTCACTCACCGTGACAGGTTTCGTTGGTCCCTCATCATTCAAAAAAAAGTTCTTCGCGATTCTGACCGATTGCAAGGTTGAAAGTTTTCCTCAAAAAGATTGCCCCAAAACAGAATGTCAAACTCTAGACTTCACCTGTGCACCACTAATTTTATCCACCAGGGGGAACCTCGCGTCACCTGATATTTCCAGATCCGGTTCCGGTGCAGAGTCACGTGGACATGGAGCTGCCCCGCCCCAGCGCGCATGACCCGCAGCTCCCGAAGATCAACGTTCCGGAGCACGGCGTCCACCTCGACCTCAACAAGTACATCCGTAACAAGGCCGCCAAGCGCTACATCTTCGGACTGCTGTCGTCCCACAACCCGCCCGGCAAGGGCATCAACCTCAGACAGGTGTTGCACGCACACACGCAAACACACACGCACATCACAGACAGGTCTTTTTCAATTGAAATACAACATCCCACAATCTGCCGGGCGAATGGATCAACTTCAAACAGGTGACTTGAAACTTGAAACTTGAAACTTCGCACGCACACATGCAAACACACACGCACACGACAGACAAGTTTTACTGGGCGAAACGAGGTTTCTTCGCACTCACACAGACAGAGAAACGGACAGACACACAGACACACACACACACACATGTGCTCGTTCCGTTTGACCAAGAAAATAAATTCCAAAGTTGAAATCTGACTTCCAATGTGGGACGAGTTGGGTCGCCCCCGACCAGATTTCTGGATAAACTGCAATACGTATGAACACAGAGCTGACAAGAAGAATGCTTCGTTTCATGACAAAGCAAACCAAGCCGTCCTGCTTGAATGACCTCGGCACTGTTTCTGAACTCCGGACATCACCACCAGAAAACACGCTAACGATAATCAAACCCTGAATCCCTGAACCGGACTCCTTGAGTCACCGTGCACTGCTGCCAACTTTTCATTGAAAGCATTTTGCAAAAAACATCTTTTTGTTTCAGGTTTTCTTCACCTTGAGAACGCGGGTCCGGCGCGTCAAGCCTGACAAGGACTTCACTCGAACCATGGAGGAGCTGCGCCGGAAGTTCAACGAGACCAGGGACCTGCGGAGGGCGGTGGAGGAGCACGTGAACCCGAGCCTCATCTTCGACAACCTGCCCTACATCCTCCAGCTCTTCAGCGTCGCCGCCAAGGAGCTCGAGAAACACGAGAAGACGGTCAAGGGCGACCTCAAGGAGACCCTCAAGGTTGGCAAAAATTCGCGGACACGCTCACACACACACGCTAACACACACGCACATCACAGACAGATTTACTTCACGGGGGACATCATTGCAGGGTTTTCGTTTTGCTCGCACACACACACACACACGCACACACGCCGCACAAGTGACAAACCCTTCATTTCGCAAAGTTTCGCCTTCAAGACAACCTGCTGGGTTTGGGGTGTGGTTGTGTGGGCTCTGAAGTTTCCGTCTTTGAAGCTGTCCCTGCATAAAAAGGATTTCGTCGCTTCAGTCGTTGGCTTTGTTTTGGCAAGATTGGGGCTTTGTTGTCTTCACAATTGGATCATTCAGACAGAAGTATCCTTGTTTGTGAGAGGGCGTACGTACTCGTACCTCAAGGCTTGCTTGATAAAATGAAGGCGTGGACACAACATTCACCCCCAACACACACACACACACACACACACACACACACACACACACACGTCAAAAAAAAAACACCGCGTTTTTCTTTTCCCGCACCACAGTTCCTGATGGAGAGGTTCAACCTGTCATCCTCCGCTCTGCAGAACGATACCGACTTCCGGCGCTTCTGGGACCTCATGGGCACCTTCCTGCTCGGGAGCCGGAAGTCGGCCATGACACCTGCGCGCGCGCACCGGGACGCGGCGGCGGAGGAGGACGAGGACGCAGGCGCGTCGCGACGCGAGTGGATGCTGGCGCTGGGGCTCGGGGGCGGCGTCCTGCTCCTGCTGGTCGTCGCTGCGGGCGTCGCCTGGTGCTACACGTGAGGACCAGGATCCCCCGGGAATCAGAAGGACATCCGGGTGAAGGGTGGATACCAAAGGCCAGGGCCAGATTCTAGATTCATGCAGGTGAAGGGCCTGGGGGTCCGGGGCCAGGGACAGATCCAGGGGGAAATTGAAGGGAGGAAGGGAACAGAGGCAGATTCAGGGCTGGGGGCTGCGGTGAGCCTGGATGAGCCGGGACCTCAGCTCGAGGGAAGGGGCGGAACAGGTGGTGGTCCGATGAAGGGTACTCTGGGTGCAGGGACGAATTCGTGACCAGCGTTGAATTTTCAGGGTTACCGGTACATAGGGTGGGATAGAAAAAAACTGCAATGTTTCTAAAATTTTTCTGTTTTTTCTGCAGAGGAAATGAGACTGGAGATGAGAAACAGAGTGTCCACTCGGACCTGGTGGGCGGAGCTGAGGGCGGGGCCGTGGGAGGGACAAAGGGTGGCGTGCTGGGCGGGGTGGTGGTGGAAGCGCCACCACCCTACCACGCCCCAGCCCCGGGAGGACTGGGCGTCCCCACCCCGCCCTACACCGTCCCGCCCAACCTCTACTCGACCCCCTGGGTATCGCACCTGACCCAGGGGAAAGACGCGGGCACCGGGGAACTTCGCGGCAAATCACGTGATGCCAAGAACGCGCTGCTGGCGTCCGTCGACCCTGGATTCAAGATGGCGGCGGCGGATGACGTCACCAAGACTGCTGATAACACCATGGTACGTGAACCTGTAATTGCAGGGGGCGAATCCCGGGGGGGGGGGCACGCCCTTCTCCGAAAGAATCTAAACTTTTGCTTTCTCCCTTTCACTTTTCATATAGATTCAAATTTCTACAGGACAAGACCAGCTCCAGGACCCCGCCCATGGGCGGTGGCGCCGGGGCGCCGGGCGAGGTGACGATCGCGACCTGCAGCGGCGGCGGCGGCGGCGGAGGCTTCACGGCACCGGGCTGGGGCCTCGGGGTCCCGCCGGCGCAGCGCCAGCAGCTCACCCTGGCGGACATCGCGGACGAGCCGGCGCAGCCCGTCAGCCTCTACCGCTAGAGGGAGTCACGCGCCACGGTTAGCTGCGTCGTCAACCACAGAAGGAAGGATTCCGATTCTTTTGGACCAAACACAATGGACACGAGACTGCAACACTTTACCTAAGCTGACGCGATATCTCAAAAGAGATTCTTCTGATATTCATTTCGACCGTTTCCAGAAAAGGATCACGTGTACCAGTGTTCAACCAAACGTTTTTTTTTTCAAATTGACTGTTGGTGTACATCAACACAAACAAATGATCTGTCGATGCAAACACAACTGTCGGGCCTGTTTCCTGTTCAAGATTTCGTTTTTCCCGCGCTGCGTTTGTGATGGCATCACTCACTGACTCGTCGTGGGTGAACGGGTAGAAATACAGGATGTAGTTTCGCCGTTTACCGTATAGACACATGTGAGAGTAGCGAATTTTTCTTCCCAAATTTTTCCACGATGGGGAAACTGAACGTGACAATTCTGAGGTATTTGACTCAGGAGGACTTTCGGGTGCTGACTGCGGTAAGAAAATCTACATTCAATGCGTGAAAGTTCTTCCGAATGAGTTATTCGTGAAGTGTACTCGATTATCGCCCACACCTTGCGACATGCCATTTTTCACTCCCACATGTTGCACTTGAAACTGAACCATGTGTTTGGACACTGCTGGGAAAAAGCGAAGATGAAATGCCTGGGCACCCCTTGAAAAGACAACCCAAAACTTCGTACCAAGCCATTTTTGGTTGAACCGAAAATGGTCAGGTGCACGACTGAACAAACATCAGAATGGCAACCAGACATTGTCCCCTGGTTCGGTGTGTCTGACGCCCAAAGCGTTCATAGATGTGGATTTTCCCTGCAGGTTGAGATGGGGATGAAGAACCACGAGATCGTGCCTGCGCAGCTCGTCGCTTCCATCGCACACCTCAAGCACGGAGGCTGCCACAAGGTGCTCAAGGAACTGGCGCAGCACAAACTCGTCTGCTTCGAGCACGGCGGCAAGAGAGGTGCGTGCGTGTGTGTGTGTGAGGTGTGCGTGCGTGTGTGAGGTGTGTGAACTGCTGAAGGGTTTGTGTGTGTGGTGAAGGTGTTCGTGGAGCGTGAGAACTTGGGCGTTTGTGGGCGCGGGTATGTGTGTGTGTGTGTGTGTGTGTGTGTAAGCGCGTGTGTCTGTGTGTTGCCTGGGAGAGTGCAATGTTCCGAGTTTCAAGCGTGGCAGCAACTCGTGTGTGTGTGTGTTTGTGTGTGTGTGAGGTGTTTGTACCGAGGTTTCGTGTGAATTATCCTCCTCCTCAGGACGAGAAGTGCGTGTGTGATTCAGGTATGCGTGTAGTGTGCGCGTGTGTAACTGGGTGTGCACGTGAACTCTCTGAAACAACTTCGCCACCGTCGTACATCTCACAAAGACGCGTCACGGCGGCCGTTGTCTTCGGGTACAAGTTCCTTTTGATGGTCACGCCTCCACCAGTTGACGGGTCCGGTCACTTTTTCCGCAGTGGACGGGTACCGGTTGACGAACGCCGGGTACGACTACCTGGCGCTGAAGGCGCTGACGTCACGCGACGTCGTCGCGAGCGTCGGGAACCAGATCGGCGTCGGAAAAGAGTCAGGTACGTGATGCAATGGCGTTCATTCATTGATTCATTCGTTCATTCAGTCACAGTTGTGTGTGCGTGTTTGGCCCAAAAGCCTTTCTCTCTGGATCACTCAAAAAATCTGCATTTGGTGATGTGTATGTGTGTGTGGGTGGGTGTGTGTGGACCTGTTGACCCCTGTCTCATTGTGGCGGTGTGTGCGTGCGTGTGCACACACCCACACTCACCCTTTCCTTCTTGTATTTCAGACGTCTACATCGTGGCGAACCCTGACGAGCAGCAGCTGTGTCTCAAGCTGCACCGTCTCGGGAGAACCTCCTTCAGACAACTCAAGAACAAGCGCGACTACCACAAGCACCGCCAGAAGGCCTCGTGGCTCTACCTCTCCAGACTAGCGGCCGTCAAGGTGCGTGGGTGTGCGTGCGTGTGGGTGTGTGTGCGTGAGAGCAAGGTGAGCTGGAGGGCGAGGGTTGGGGGCGGTGCGGTGTTACAGAGCAGTACAAGAACCGAGAGAGTCCAGACTTACCAATGAAAGTATTTGGGTATGCGTGCGTGTGGACCTCGGTGGGTGGGTGTGAAACTGCATGATGAAAGCACACCCGCGCTGGACCTGCGTTTGTGTGATGGGTCGGCAAGTTGCACAGCAAGAAACGCCTCCCAGACCCAGAAAGACCCAAGTTATGTGTATGTGCTTTCCCCTGACCCACCCAGTGAAACTTGCGTCAGCGTCGCTGATTGGTTGACGTGTGCGCATGCGCATTGCAGGAGTTCGCGTACATGAAGGCGCTGTATGAACGCGGCTTCCCGGTCCCGAAGCCCGTCGACTTCAACCGACACGCCGTCGTCATGGAGCTGCTCAGCGGGCACCCGCTGTGAGTGTCTCTCCACAGGCACCCGTTCGGAGTGCCATTTCAATGCACTTCGGTTTGGTACTTGCAAACACGAATACCAGAATGCCAGCCTTGCTTCACACGCACACACACACACACACACACACACACACACACACACACACACACACACACACACAACGACGCGTGCGTGCAGTTTGCATTGCCTGTGGTCAGGTACTGCTGACGGTGCTGCACAGCAAGTTGCACGAGGCTGATCACACACGCACGTGCAAGGCGCTCACACACAAAGAAGCACACAGTGCTGTCTTGGCCCAGTCAGCAGACGCACACACTCACACACACACACACACACACACACACACACACACACACACACACACTGCCTCGTCTCCCACAGTATCCAGGTGCGGGAACTACATGACGCGGCGTCGGTGTACAGCGAGTGTATGGAGCTGATCGTGCGGCTCGCGCGCTGCGGAGTGATACACGGAGACTTCAACGAGTTCAACCTGATGCTGGACGCGCAGGACCACGTGACCATGATTGACTTCCCCCAGATGGTGTCGACGAGCCACGAGAACGCCGAGTGGTGAGTGGCGTCCGCGGGATCCAGGGGCGGGGTGGATCCAGGGGTGGTGTGTATCCAGCTGCAGGGTGCACCCAGGGGACAGGATGGATCAAGGGGCAGGGTGGATCAAGGGTGCATGGTACATTCAGGGGTGGGGTGGATCCAGGGCAGAGGGAATCCAGGCGGCCTGGTAAATCTTGAACCGTGCAGAATAAGGGCAAGGTGGAGTTGTACGTGACCTCCGTGGGATCCAGGGTCGGGGGTGAATCTTGCGGGGGGGGGGCTCCTGTATTTGCATCCACTTTGTCCCATCACGTGATTTGCCATGTGACACAGTGTCTCCCTCTCGCGTCAGGTACTTCGCGCGAGACGTGCAGTGCGTACGAGACTTCTTCTCGCGTCGCTTCCACTACGAGAGCGAGCTCTTCCCGACCTTCAGCGACGTCAGGTGAGAACCACGCCTCCAGTGGACCCACGGACCTTGGACCCAAAGTGGACCTGAGGGCTCTTGGACCCAAAGTGGACCCACGGCCCTTGGACCCAAAGTGGACCCACGGCCCTTGGACCCAAAGTGGACCCATGGCCCTTGGACCCAAAGTGGACCCACGGCCCTTGGAACCAAAGTGGACCTGACGGCCCTTGGACCAAAGTGGACCCAAGGGCCCCTTGTACCCAGGGCCCGTGCCCCCCCCCCCTCCAAGTGGACTCTTGGGCTTTTCGACCTTCAGTGGACCTGGGACCCCACTGAACTTTTCGGCCGATCCTTTTTGCGCAGACTGACGACTGACTTCGACATGGTATTTTCCAGACCAGACACGAGCCTGTGGGCATTTTGGTCGGGTTGGTGCCTGAAATGAATGCTGGCCATTTCAAAATACAGGGACTCTTGGACCCTGTGCTCGATCCAGGGCCCCTCAGACAAATGGCTCTGGGACCGCCGAGGCTGGTGTGTGGATCCGTTGCACTGTTCACTCGAGCCCCCTCGACGGAGTGGGTTCTGACGTGTCCCACATTGGCAGTGCTTGCTCATGTTGTGTCAGTTCTGTCGTGTTCTGCAGAGTGCTGCTCATTGAATGTGTGCTGAAGTGTCTTGTGTTTGGAACAGTGTCGCGTCCCATGTTTCAGACGAGAGGACACGCTGGACGTGGAGATCGCAGCGAGCGGCTTCACTAAGGACATGGCCACGTCGTTCGACGAGGTAGCGATCACACATGCGCGCTCACACACACACGCACGCACACACACACACACACGTACAGAGCTACAGACACAGATACAGACACACACACACTCTTTTTCTCTGTCTCTCTCTCTGTCTCTCTCTCCAAAATGCACACACATACACACACACACGTACAGAGCTACAGACACAGATACAGACACACGCAGACACACTCTCTTTTTCTCTCTCTTTCTTTCTTTCTCTCTCTCTCTCTCTCTCTCTCTCTCTCTCTCTGTCTGTCTGTCTCTCTCCCACACGCACGCGCACACACACACACACACACACGCAACTGAAACGTCGCCTTTGTGATGGCATTGCAGGCTGCTGCGGAGATCGGACTGCAAAAAGGGCCCGAAGAGGCACCGAGCGATGACGAGGAGTACGTCAGCGACGAGGACGAACCGGAACCACGTGACAGGGACGAACCGGAACCTGGCGAGGACAAACCGGAAACACGTGGGCAAGAGACATCGGAAACGGGGGACGTAGTGGCGTCCTCTTGTGCGTCTGTGATGAACCCAGAATTGAAAGAGGGAGGTGTTAGCTTGACTGCTACAAGGGACGGAAGTGTAGCGGGACCGTCGGGTCTCCAGGCCAAAGTTGGCGGGAAAAGTGAAAGTGGCGGGAAAGGTGACTGTGATGAGGACTCTACATCAGACGAAGAACTCATCTCTGACGATGATGAAGATAGTGATGATGACAAAGACATAAGCGGCGCCAATAGGGAGTTTAGACCCTTCAGGGACGAGGCTGCGCGTCGCAAGGAGAACGCGCACGTGACTCGGGCGAGGAACGCGGACAGCACGGCGTCGTCTCCGCGCGCATCCCGCGCGCCGCTCGACCGGGACGAGGTGAAGGCGCGAGTCAAGAGCGAGCGGCAGCGCGAGCGGGAGCGTCAGAAGAAGAGGCGCATGCGCAAAGCGGGCGAGGCGGCGCAGGTGAACCGGGCGAGGAGGGAGCACAGGGACAACATCAAGACGAGCCTCGGGGCCGGCTGGTACTGAGAGGGGAGGGGGAGACGGGGGGGGGCAGGGAGGAGGACTGGCAGTGGAGACATGTGAGGAGGTGGGGGAGGGGGACTGATGCTGAGGGAGGGGAGATAGAAATGGGGCTGGTGAAGGAAGATCACAGGGTGGGGGGGACGGTGCGGGTGGAGAGGGGAGGGGAGGCGGTGCAAAGTGAGGGAGTGTCTTGAGGGAGGGTGACTGGGGGACAAGTGATGAGAGGATGAAAGGCGGAGGGGAGAGAGAAACTGAAAAGGGAAGGGAAGAATGGGGATTCGGGAATTTGCGATGAGGTGAGAAGTGAGGAGGTGAAACGCGAGGGGAGAACTGTTGATGAGTTGTCTTTGAGAATCATAAAATGATAAACATTGAGCATCATTGCAGCGTTGTTGTGTTTGTAAACAGGTCACTCTGCCTCTCTGAAGATCCTTCTGAAGTGTTTTCAGGTCACTCTTGGATAACGTTCGTGTCGCGCACGACGTTGTTTGAAAAGATGAACTGCAGCATCCCAGTTCCGTTCTTGTTTGACGAAAAACGGAGACGCAAACGCGGCGGTGAAATCTTTGCAAACTGAGTTGTTCTGTGCACTGTTGATTACAGTGAACTGTGCGAACTATACTTGCTCCGGGTTTTGAGACAGATGGGGATTCAGCATGGGGAAGCCCCCCCCCCCCGCTGGATTGGCACCTTCAAGTTTTGACAACGGAGAAAATACTGACAGCAGAGGGAAAAGAGAGACTGTTGATCAACGTTCCCCAGGAAATCCCCTGTTGTCAGGAAAATTATGCGAGCTCGGAAAATGAGTTCACTGTCTCGTTTCTCCAGAGGCGGGTCCAGGATTTGCCCTGATGAACCCCTTTGGGGCCCAATTCGATTCCACCTGTCGTTGTTCAATATGAAATTCTGTGTCTCCATTGCAAGTTTGTTTTGCCAGGGGCACACGCCAGGTGGTGCGTGAGCTTTTGTTGCCTGAGTACACTCTTGTGCGTACAAGAGAACTGAGGGTGTTTGGCCGTCAAACTGTAAAAAATAGCCCAATGGAGCTCAAGGTGTTTTGAGCAACCGAAACACAGTGACCGAAACACAAACAAGAGAAGCAGTGCACAGGGCAACTGCAAGTGCGAAGTCCCCGTATTGTTTGCTTTGGTGGTCTTATCCCAGGCCAGCACCTTCAGCCACCAACAACCCATACAGGGGGTATGTAATGGGACAAAGGGGGACATCTTGCCTGAGATGCCATGTACTTGGCCTGAGATGCCATATACTTGTGTACATAGGCAGACAATATGGATCAATTGTCCCTGGCCAGCACTATAAGCCACTAATACCCCATACAGGGGGTTGTGTGACAGGACAAAAGGGGGACATCTTGCCTCAGATGCTATATACTTGGCCAGAGATGCCATATACTTGTGTACACAGGCAGACAATATCAGGTAATTGTCCCAGGCCAGCACCATCAGCCACCAATAACCCATATAGGGGGTGTGTGATGGGACAAAGGGGGACATCTTACCTCAGATGCCGTATACTTAGCCTGAGATGCCATATACTTGTGTACATAGGCAGACAATATGGATCAATT
>JAAUXT010064853.1_pt1 | contig 10835 bp, 10 predicted proteins | sample 7278171 | NCBI WGS metagenome assembly JAAUXT01 (sample SAMN14350112, study PRJNA611818) | marine sediment metagenome | isolation source: surface marine sediment (1.8m) | place: French Polynesia: Moorea | collected 2018-08 | reverse complement strand
TCAATGTCACAAATCAGCCTGCCAGGGGCTCATGTCATCATGAGCTATATTTGGCAATAAACAAGTTGTGTTGCACATGTGGTGTTTGTGTTAACTCATACTTGTACAGTGGTGATATCCTTTCATCTGACAAAGTGTCGTTGCCTCCCATTGCAATGCGCAAAAGGCAAGGATGTTTGCATCCTTTTTTACTTTCATCAATTTTTTGCAAAAAAGCTATCTTGCATGAAGACAAAAAGAGGTGATTGATTCGAGTACCAACACTTCCTCTAACGATTTGCAGCCGCTTTGATTTGCGCAATGCACAAGCGAAGAGGAAGACAGGCAATTCAGAAGAAGACTCCAAAGCGCAAATGTGACTCTTTGATGCCAGAACGCATCCATGGCTCCCTGTAATTGTCTGTTTCTTTTCTTGCATTTTGCGCAGATCTGTTTGATCCAAAACCGATCACAGTTTGCGCTGTTTTTGCCGGAAAGCTGTGGCGTCTTCGACGAGTGTCACTCACAAGGGATCAGTCCAAAGGAGAATCCGAGACGTGATTCCATTTGGCTTCACGTCGCGAACACATAAATTTCGCATTGTTTCGAATCCAGTTTCCTCTTTCTGGGCTGATGGCTCCTTCCTCACTGAAGGCTGCAGGGGCTTTGACTAACCAAGAGGACAAAGATTAATTGTCGCGGTTGAGTGCGCTCGGTTGCTCCGGAAACAAACGTCCAGCGAACCGCGAGAAGATTGGAAAAAATCCGGCGCCGCAAAGAAAGCGCGCGCACGTGCTGAAAAAGATGAGCACATTTGACGAAAGTGTCAGATGAAAACGACAATTTTTATTCAGCAAATTTTCCATGCAAACACGCGGGAAAAATGTAATCGGATGACAGTTTTGCTCTTTTTTGTCAAGAAATGTTGCTTCTGTGGTTCTTGATTGGCACGAATTGCAAGGTCAGACAGTGCGAAATCTGTGTGTTCCATGCATCAAATTTGCATATCGCTCGAATGAACAACCCAATGTAGATTAGTTGCACTCTGCCAAATATGCGGAGAACTCAAGATAGGGAGCTCCTTATACGGCTTGATGTGTATTGGGCGTGAGCTGGGCGATCCTCGCTGTTGAATGCGCGGGCCAATTGCACGACATGCACACGAGTGACCTGCAAGTCAGTCAGGCCCAAAGTGGATTACAATGGACCTAATGCTGCCGCAGATCATTCTGCAGCAGAAAAAGTGCCACTCGGACCTGCAGTCGCTAAATACAGTAAGAAGCCTTATGTGGCTCGCTGGTTGTAAAATGTGCCATGTGGGACGTGGTTTATTGCATGTAGAAATAAAACCTGCATTTGCATGGCTGTTTATGCGGACATTTCCTCAGGCTGCAGCAAAGCATGGACTTCAGATGCAGTTAAATGCGTCATCCTTCATCTACTATGTCCAGCGGACGGTCAAACATACGAATCGCACCGCTGAGAACAGGCCTGGAATAGGCAATAGGGATCCACGTCCGTCTCTTACGTGCAGGTTGAGTGTAACCCGCTTCAGCTGCTGCTCGCGTGAGCCGGACCCACAGCCCTTATTTCGTACACGCAGTCTCTGCAACGCAAACAACCCAGATGTATGGGTATCACCAGCACACGGTGTTCATTCGATCCAGGTTGCATGGTCTTTTGATGAACTGCATGTGTGTGATTAAGGATTGATGGGATTGGTTGTCGGTTCGCATGAGAAAGGAGCGGGTGCAGGGCGGCGGCGCCGTGGCGGCGTCTCAGGACGGGCGTCGCGCCGCGCGTGAGGAAGGTGTCCACGCTGCGCGCGCAGGTATCGATCCGGGCACCAGCAGCTTCACTGCGCAGCTGCGTCGGGCAAGCAGCGCGGGCTGCCGCGTCTAGAGCTGCGGAGCCAAATTTGGTCTTTTCTCACCGTGAGAAAAAAAATCGGGCTGTGTGGGACAAGGCCCAACTGTTACGCGAAGAATGCGCGTCTGATATTTTTGCGAATCAATCAAGTTTGGGCAGAACTTGAGTCTTTATTGGGCACGCAACTTTTTCAGTGGAACACAATACAATCTTGAGTCTGTTGCAAACATTGCTTCAGTGTCGGATTGCGCGTCTTGATTCGCTAGGGTTTACCCAATCTGTCTTCATTTCGCTTCTCAAACCCAGTTTTAAGCTTCATGCATCGTGCCTCTATTTTCAATTTCTTCTCCTTGCCCTATTTTCTCAAATGAAAAAAACTGCAAGACATTGCGACATTCTTTCGTAATTTTTTGGCTCGAGCAGAATAATTTTGAAGTTCATGTAGCATTTTCACGCTGCGAGGAAGAAACACAAATTGGGTTTCCATGCGCCTGTGTGAGAGGTGTCCCTGGAGGCCAGGTGAAGCGTGCTGTGTGTTCTCGAAGCCACGCTCCGTGGATCCAAACTGTGACATTAGCAAACGGGACAGGCTGATTTCCAGACTTCAAAGGCAATGAGGAACGTGGGCAAACAATGCGTGCGCACCTGCATTGAACAAGAATCTTCAACCGCATTGCCTCCGAATACCCGTTACAACGAGCATTGTTGGCATGCGAAAAGTAGCGCTTTTTCCTGAATTTCTCACAGTGACTGTAATTTCAGGTTTTGACACAGACGAAGATAAATATCAACTGTAAACGAACACACAGATAAATTCTACGTTCATTTCAATACACGCATTTGCATTGCTCACACAGGCCATATGTCAAAGTTTGGCAAGGATCCATCTTTTAAAGGAGAGCTTCTACAAAAGGCAGTGTTAGTCAGTGTAGCATAAGCTGGAAGCGGCGGCATCGGCGGCGGCGGCGTCGCTGACATTCATCACAGTAGGACGACCTGCTGCGTGTGTGTGCGCTGCATCCAGCCTTCCCTTCTGCTGCTGCAGCCTGCTCTGCCTGCAGGCCCCGCTGCGACCTTGACCAGCCTTCCCTGCAGGAGGAGACGGACCCTTGTAAGGCGACAGGCGCATCATCAGCCAGTTTCCCTCGGAGGGGATAGGGGAGCCAGAAAACCGCCGTCGTTGCATGCGCAGTGACAGCGAGTCGAGACTTGGCAGCGCCCGAGCCAGGACTGACTTGATTCAGGCGCAGTTTTCGTCGTGCTGTATTTGGATCAACAAGGCTACAGCGGTTAGTTAATCACTGACGGGGCATTTTCATACTCGTACACTATCGGATTGCGACAGTGTTTGGGATTGACAGAACCCTGGCAGTACTGTAAGCGGATACATCTATCTATCTACCAAGCAAACCCACAAAAGGAGAATTTAGGACGGGGCACCAACAGTGCCTCGTGTGTTTATTTTTATGTTGACAAATCTGCAAGGTTTGTGCTTCTGTGTCTGAACGGTCTGTGTGCGCCAGCATTTCACGGTGTTATCTGTGTTGGGAGATCTCTCATCTAAATCATCGGAAGTATTGTGGGAGGTTAATAGATTGAGGACAGTCAGCGACGAGAGTCATTTTGGACCAGTACGACCCGAATAGAGGAGGCTAAACAAGCACCCAGCCACTGAAACAAGTACAGTTCGCAGCTCACCGAGGCTCATTCCCAATTTGTTGCGAGTAAGGGGGCAAGCAAAGGCTAAAATTGTACACTTCCCAGCACTGCTCAGTCCCCTTTGACACTACGTAACAGCACCGCAATTACACCACAATACACCACTGACATATTGTGACATCTTTTCAGGCGTGCATTGAAAAATCTTCCAAATTTGGGGGGAGCGAGGCTGAGGATAGAGGCGAACTGTGCTTCACGTGGATTAGTGCATCGCAGGACGGAACCGCAGTTCAAAGGATAATCCTCCCAGGGTGTTGCGCAGTCGAGGGATTCCCTGGATTAGCTGCCAAAAGACTGACAGATGTTGACTTCCAGAGCCTCTTCATGTAAGTATTGACAGAACCTGATTGCATTGTCCTTGTGCTTTTAAACCCCCTTTTCTCTTTCGTCTCAAGGCCCTCACACGCCCCACAAAAACCCCTTTTTGAAACAAGTCTTTTGTTTTGTGAATAAGCGTTGAAATTCAAAACTTATTAGTGAGGTTTTTGTTGCTCAATCATCTGTTCAGTGGAGGGATGACCTGCCCTGGTTTGTTTCCATCTGTGTACAAGGCTTTGCTGTTTGTGCCATTTGGTCCCAGAATACGTTTTTTTTTTTTCTGTGTGAGTGCTTGTGTAGATTGACTCGTATGTAGACAAAATCGTTTCCCAGCCATGCTGGTGTTTCCCCATGCACACACACAACAAGACACAGAGGATGCACGCACTGTGAGCATCGTTTATGGCTTTGATCTGTATCTCTGTATAATTTCTGGGCATAATAATTTCTGTGCTGCGGTTGCTTTGTATCTGAAATCTTTGCCATTGCATCGACATTTCCATAACAATCCACACATTGCTGTATTCGTATAGACGCACTCGTACATAATTATTTTCACACTTTCTGTCGACTTTCGCGTCAAGGGTCAACGCCGCCATTTTGCTACTGAAATGAAAACCTTTTTGAGCATTTAGTGCGTCAAATATTTCTGCACTGAGGATTTCCCAGGTGAAAGTTGCCTGGGCTTTGGTTCTTCAGCAGGGGGCCTGTTGACAAATGATTACAACTGTCATAGACTGAAGGTGAAGATGAAATGGCATCTGCCTTTACGTGTGTCGCAGTTCTGGGGTTGTTATACTCGTACTGGCGAGGTTTAGCCAATCACGTCCGGTCCTTTTTCAACGTGCCCCAATTGCCAGATCAGTGACACAGATTCCATTTGGTCACCTGTCATTGGCTCTCAGTGCAAATTCAGGACAAGTTTGGCCAACTGTAGTACCAATCTGGCAATTGGAGCACCGCACGTTTGGAAATTGAGGTCGTGCTAAACCTCCCCCATTTTCTCAACTGGTTGAGAAAGTACGTGCTCGTACAACAGGGCAGGGAACACCCAAGATGCGTGCACGAGCAGACAGGACCAGACGCCGACGTGTTTGGGCGACATCTGCGTCTCGGATTCCGTAGACCCGATCCACTCTGGCGTAAAAGCCCAATCAGCAGCAATTAACTAATGAACGTAAAGCCTCTCAGTCATCGATCTGGAGAAAAGGTTGAACATTGTGACTCAGGATCTCCATTAGCAGTTTCATCACTGTCGGGTTGCGGTGTTTTCACGTGCACGCCTGATTGCGTCCAGACGGTGCTACTGCAGAATCTCGCCCCCCCCCCCAACTCGAGCAAAGCCGAGTGAGATTCCATTGCCAGATTGGGGTGCCAAGTGCCGTGTCCACCCGTGTACAAGTCGCATCCATGTAAAAGACGCACCCCCAAAAATTGCTCTTCGTGTGAGGTATTTAGGTGCTTTTAAAACAAAGAAAACTCACACCCATGTATTGGACGCACCCCAACTTTTGACACTCAACTTTGGGGGCACAAAGGTGCGTCTCATACACGGGTGGATACGGTACATCTTTGTTATGCAACAGGCTGCATTATGGATGGTGTGGGGAGTTGTGCAGGGCTCGACGGAGTGTAGGGCCACAGTACGAGGTATGTGTATGGAAATGAGTGGGATCCCCATGGCACCAGAGGATGTCTGCGAGATCTGAAACTCTGCCAGGAAATCATGTCACTTGATCCATTCATATTGCATCGGGATTCACTACGACTGCGCACGGTATGCGTGTTGCATACGGGAATGGACGGGGATTCCGCATCCTGCATCCTAGAGACAGGTTGCCGTGGTTGCGAAGAGTCATAGGTGTTGCTTTGTACAGGGTGCTCACACAAAAATAGTTCCTTTGAAATCAGACAATGACTTTTTTGAGACATTTGATCAAAAATTGGGTTGTGTGATTTTGTTCGGTGAGAACCCATTTCTACCATGATGCGAGCACACACGAGAGGTCTTCCGATCGCAGAGTTGCCGAAATGGATATCAGAAATCCTTGCACCAGTTTTTCGATGGAATTCCTGGCGTTTCACATTTCAAGTCGATGTTGAATGCGTGCGTGTTCATGTCTCGTGCGTTCACAAAAGAAACATTGAAAACGCACCTGTACTGATCACACCGTATGCCAGTTCACCGTGTGAAAAAACGCACCGTTTTCACAGAGCAATTTGCGGAGCATTTCTGCACGACATCCAAAAGAAATTGGCTGCAATACTGGTGTACAGGTACATGAATGTAAAGACAGTACAAAGAGCGCATTGTTACCCTGCTGATTGTCAAGGAAAGATTGTTTTGTTTGGGATCAGTATGTTCCACGGGAGATGCTGATGGTAGGGGGCGTTTGCAGTGTTTTCATCAATCCATTCTTTGTTTGTGACCTGACCTGAAATTTTACAGCATTTTCAGGTGGTGGAAATTGACAGACCTACTTGTGCACATTGAATGAAACCACAAGAAGTGGTTGCTTCCTTTACTCAACGAGATAAAGCTTATCTGTTGTGTCTGTGCCCTTTAAAGCTCGTATTTCCGCCGTTGCACGTGTATGCAAACCAGTTGTTGTGAGTTTACCATCTTTGTGCATACATAATGCAGAACCAGCTGCATGCAGCTGAGTGAAAAAAGCCTTGTGTGGCGGAGAGCGCAGACAGCGTGGAATCACATGATTCATCACCTGTTTGCTCGTTCGCTTCGATTGCGAGCAACTTTTTTTTTCTCTCCTTCCGTCTGTGACATTTTCCCTGCTGGAAAAGAGAGAAAAAGTTCTCTGGAGAGACATCTGTCCAGTCGCCCATCACGAGGAAATGTTATCTTGATGAAAACAGAAATGTTCTTCCCTGCAAATTGTCCGCATGGAGAGAGTTTTGGGGTTTTGTGAATGGGAAATTTGCGGTCTCGCCGCTGTCAACTTGAGGACCGTTTTCTTTTGACGCGTTCGAGTGGGCGACGGGTGGCTCTATTGTGGGGACATGACAGCGCCATTGCGGTTGATTGAAAACGAAGAAATGAATGACCAGACTCTCCTTTCAGCGTGTCAAAATCGCCATGAATATTCGCACAAAGGTTCAATCTGCAGTATGAAGAGATCAATTGGTTTGAATTTGTTGAATCAAGGAGCAATTATTCCAATCACCATTCTGCGTGCTGCTGTTGAGTTGTGAGAACCAAAGCGCGTTGTTTGTGACTTCAGCTGTGGGTCCAAATTGGTGCAGAGAACAGAAGCCATGCAGGTCCTGTGATGTGGACACTGATGCACAAATTGGATACAATACATGCAGTGTTGTGTGCAACTGTCGCTTTTGGAGTCTGCCACAAAAGGCCGTTCTGCTGGGACAAAGATCTTGTCGAAGAACAAGACAAAGTTTTTGTTTTCACCCCTTTAAAGTCTTGAATTCATCCTTTTGCATTTGCCCACTGCAGTGTGTCATTTTTCCCTGAGTCAAAACAGAAAAAAATCATTGGAGCAGACGGTCTCATTCTCCTCCTCGCAACAACACACAATGATTGATTATGTAAATATTGGCTCATCTTGCGATGGTCGGTCCACATGGAGCATATTGGAGACTCGTGGCCCTTTCATCGGGCGCGCGGCAGGTGTGAGCGGCTCATTGTGCGTTCGTGAAAAGCGTCAAAGACGACGCGACGCTGTGTTTGTCTTCCTCACCATGGAAACCTCGCCATGGATACGTTTGCACAGAACCCCTTGAATTTGAGCCTGAATTGATACAATAAAACGTTCTAATTAACCCCATTACGCCAATTAGCCTATTTCTTCAAATTTCTGACCCTCCACAGTTTAGCTGAGGGAAAAAAAAGCAGGGCTTCCTTTTTGACACGTTTTGATGTTTGCTTTGACTGTTTCTTCCCACTTTCAATTTTAGTTTTCTGTAACGTTTTAGACAGACACCTATTATTTTTTTCTGAAGATAATGCAACACCTGGTGCTATCAAAATCTGACGTGTCTTCCGCTTCTGTCTGGCGCAACAATGCGTCTGTTTTGCGCATTTGATCTTGGGTATTCATAACGACGCGAGATTCACGGATCTTGTGTCGAGTGTTTGTTCGCAGCAAAACGTGTCTTTCCATAAATGACTCTTAATTGGTTTTTGCAAAATAGCTGCGCTTTGCATCCGAATCTTTTGAAGCTTGGGGCTTTGCCTTTCAGAGCATTGAATCTTAACTTGTCACTCTGCGACGCACAATGGATCTGAGGCCAGGCAGAATCCTCAAGTTTATGATTTCAGTGCTTTGGGGTTGCGAACAAGTGACACTTTGTCCTTGGAAAATTTGTTCTTTCACGTTGACACAGACGTGTATGGATGAAAGAAAAAAGAGGTATCATCATGTGTGTGCTCCGTGGGTTGGCAAAATGCTTGGATCAACAGTTCGTCGCGGGATGTAAATATTGTGGGTCTTGTCCTCCCTTCTTCGGGAGCTCAAGACCCCGAGTCTGGTACGTTTCAATTAAGGCTGTTCACATCCTAATCCAACAGTCAGGTCCCATGAGCACGTGACTGGCATAACCCCAGATTTGTTCCGTCATGTTCACCCAAATTGCAAAGAAAAAAATGTGTGCAGACTGATAAAAAATTATCATACACTAAAGAATTTTGGAGCAAAGCATAAATGGGAGGAAGAAATGAGAACACTTGGGTCCAAATTTGTCATCTCAGTACCAAGTGCCGCAAAGCAGAAATCAATCCCATGTCTCTTCAGAATTCCGCGTCCAGCCAGTTCAGCTGCATCAAACCTATTTTTTGCTGTACAGAAAAACAATGGAACGTTCTTGTTTGACCTGGCGTAGCGTATCTCTATCCAACGCAAATGTTGACTCGTTCTCTGCTGTACCCAATGCGCCATTGAATGCGCTCTTCAAATTTTGTTCAGTTTCAAAATTAAACAAAATGCTGGGGGAGCTGAAAGTTTGCTGAAAGTCAGCTGTAAATAATGTGGTGAGCGAGTACACCTTGTTGTGTTGATTCAGTGTCGTTCGTTGCATGAACACCTCGAGGAAAAGTACACAGGAGCGTCAAAGAAAGTACAGTTCACCAGCAACAGCTGAGTGGAGACGCCAGTGAAAGTACAAACGTGTTCAAGTTATGTGTGCTCCAAACAAAAGTGGACCTCTCGGATGTATTTTTATTTCATTACGTGTGTTTACTTTTGACAAAACGGACGCTCTCTGATTGGTCGGTTGTGTCAACGATTGCGTTGATATGTGAACAGGAAAGTGGCACTTGAGCGAGGGCCTCTCGAGGCTTGTTGACCCGTTTCTGCGAGGATGCACACAGAACACAGGAACTGCTGTATTTAGTCTGCTACAGTCAACACATTTATGTGTGGAGTGACAAATCCATTCACTGGCAGCACCTTTATTGGGACCAAGCCCCATCTTGTGGATATTCTGCAGCAGAGACACGTCAACCAGGTTCGTCGTTTAAATGCCAAATCACATTCTTGCGTTCATAAAATTTTTAGCGTCAGTTAAGTCAAGGCCGCTCGTATACACCGCGCAAGGCACTCAGTCTGCGAACAGCTTCAATGCTACAGGTTCCACATTTGGAGGGTGCCCCGTGATTCTGATTCGTAGTGCGTGCGCTCCGGGGCCATTTGCTCAGATTTACGGCTCTCGCAGACGCTGATGATGCTGAGATCATGATGAGAAGCAGCGGAAATGGGCCTCGTCTCACTACGCGTGTCGCGCCAAGAAAAGCTGCGTGCGCCTGCATTGCTCTGCGTCTGGGGACTTCTTGCTGCTGCGCTCGAAAGAACCGTTTTGTGTTGGTTTGGTTGGTGAATTGCCCCATTGCTGAGACGAAACATGAGACAACAGAAAGTCTTCCAGACTGTAGCTCGTTAGTTTTGTCTGTGTGACAAGTTTATGTGAGGGTTCACACACGCTGGAAAAGTAGTTCTTGTGAGATCACACAATGACTTTTCGAGAACTTTGGTCGAGAAATAGTGTGATTGACCAGGAACCATTTTTCTGTGAAGTCACTTCTGAGGTCATTACACGAGAGGTGTTGTGACTGCAGCGTTGTAGAAGCTGGACTCCTGCATGATTGGACTCTGCACAAGCCGCGCTGATATTGAATCTGTGTCCATGTGTCCTGTTGCTGCTCATTTGTCCAGATTAACCCCCCACTACCCACAGAAATTTTCAAATTGGGCATTGTCCTGGTTGTACATTGTTCCAGAAGGACAACATCCAGGTTACCCCGCCCCTCTTCCAGAAGTTTTCAACTTGGACATCACCTCTGAGATGAAGTGCTGTACTGCCGATGTACGCGGCGCGTGTCTCCACTTGAAAGTCTTGTTTGCCCCTTGTCACAGAACGCGGCGTGCGCACGCGTCATCGTGTCCATATCAGGATCACACGAAGCGGATTCTGCGACATGCTCCGTTTGATGCGCAGGATCACGCGACAAGTAGAATCAATTTCCCTGACATTATTGGACACGTGGCTACGAGATAATCATTTCCTGGCATTTTATCCGACAAGGGCCCATAGTATGGACACAATTATGATTCAGCTCCATGTTTGCGTGATAAAATGCACCATTTATCCTCGGAGATAAAGGACGTCATCCCACGCAAATATCGAAACTGGATTTATTGTGACGCAACAGTTCGTGACAAGTCTCGGTTCTGGATTGGGCCATCTGGCGGGTCTCAAAAATAATCTGTCGGTCGTGGAGAAGCAAGACAAGTGCACACACTACGTTCTGAGTTTACCTCGGGCCTGTGGAAAATTATGATCAATGCCAAGTGATGAAACAAGAAGCAGTGTTCAAGGCAACTGCAGTGCGAAGTCCCTTGCAGCGTTGCAGCGGCGTTAATGTCATCAATTCTTCCTTGTTTATCAATTCTTCCTGGTCCTCCTTGTCCTCCACCAGCCAT
>JAAUXT010038221.1_pt1 | contig 10837 bp, 10 predicted proteins | sample 7278171 | NCBI WGS metagenome assembly JAAUXT01 (sample SAMN14350112, study PRJNA611818) | marine sediment metagenome | isolation source: surface marine sediment (1.8m) | place: French Polynesia: Moorea | collected 2018-08 | reverse complement strand
TTGCTTTTTTCATCCAGTATCAAAATGTGTCACCAGGCATAACATACAAAAATATTTGGTGAGGTAGAGAAACTTTCTGTGGGTTGGGTTAGGAATTGGTGGCAAATGATGTGCAATATTTCAAAATTGAGTCACAAGTCACAAGAGATTCTGAATAAGTGCAAAAAAGTCACATTGAAAATCACACATTTTTGTGAAATTTTCAAAATATGACTTTTAACCCCCAACCCTGGCTTACATGTATAATACAAAAATATATCAAAACTATGTACATTATTTAATACCAATTGCAAATATAACCCACCAATATTTTCTCGACATCATCAAATATTTTTGCATGTTTTGCTTGGCAACACATTTTGATGCAAAACCCCCAAAAATCAAATTTTAAATTTCAGCCTCCTAAAAACCACTGAAAAATTTCATTGTAACAACACCAGACCCACTTGACCTGAAAGCCCCTCCAATATCATGAAAATTATATATAGGCACCTTTGATCAAATGTTGATCATTTTCAAGATACAACCCAAAATCAAACCCCATGTCCAAAATTTTGAAATTTTCAAATTTGAACTTTTTGTACTGAAAATTCAAAAACATTCCATTTTGTCCTTTTGAAACCTCAGGCATTATTTAGGACCTAAAATACAACAAATTGACCATTGAGCCCAGAATTTGTGCCAAAATCCTGACCACCACAAGGTGTACCAGATTTTGCAATTTGATGCCTATAGGTGATTTGAACGGCGAAATACCGCTTGCTCAAAAAGACAACATGGTCGTTACACCGTCAGTTTTGAGACCCCCTCGTTCGTAAACGTGGCGATATTATGACGGAGTCGAACCCTCCGCATATACAAAGCGCACAGAAACACTCTGATCACGAGAGGAGTCCGGGGACCGTGGAAAACAAGAACAGTTGACGCTCGTGACGCGAGCTGCGCGCGAAACGTGACTTTCCGCGCGCGACGTGTCGCCATCAGACACCGCGATGCGAGGTTGGCCTCGTGCTCACTCTTCCCACACGCGGGGTTCTGTCGTGCGAGACGTGTCTCTCTGCGCCCCGCACCCCGCCACACGGTGCGAGCTGAACACGCGTTTCAGAGCGGAACCCAGCACTACGCTGAGTCACTCGCGTTGCTGCCTGTACCGTCAGTGGCACAAGAAAAGAGCAGAGGACAAAGAAGAAGCATCAGACACGATCGCTTTTGGTGGATTTTTTTGGTGAGTATAAACGTCGGTTTTTGTTCTTTGTTGGTCCGTGTGAGTACACATCCACCTGGTGCAGTGAGTGACAATGCCCTGAGTCACATACAAGTGTACGTGCTTCCATCACTCAGGAAGAACTTGGCACGAAGAGTTTGCTGTTCAGAAATTACTCAAACGCATTGTTGACCAAACTAAAGTGCAGAGGTTGTGTGTAGAAGATAAAACTGCTGCATACGCGGTGCGAGAGCTGCAAGTCGAACCACGTCGTGATAATCGGACCAGCCTTGCAGTGGGGACAAATGGTGCTTTGGGTCTCGAAAACGGCCAGCTTTTGTGTGTTTCTGAGTTTGAGACCTGTACCTTGTGCCCACGCTCGTACACCACCTCCAACCTCACGTGTATTTTCTGACGTTCACGTTCATACTCTCACGTCAACGTCCACGTTGTTTTCACGTCGAGTCAACGTCTCGCCGTCAGGACTACGTCTACCAGAACAGCGTTCGTCTTTGTATTGCTCACAGAAAAAGTTGTTGGCAGGGGGGGCGGTGAGGCAGTTTTGGGACTCAAACCAACCTGAGATAACAAGAGTCGTGCGACGCAGTAAAGGGTGGAGACGTTTTTGACTGAGCCACATGCTCACCGTTCCGTGGAAGTATCAAAACATACTGAAGCTCTGCCTCTGCGTCACATTCCATGCTTCTCGTCTGTGTCCATTCAAGAGCGTTATACGGGGTGGTGAAAGGCGCACACCCCCCCCCCCCCCCCGATGGAAATTTCTTTCTTGTTTCAAATTTAATTGATTCTGGATTGTCATGGGCGTAACTTTCAAGCAGTGACGCGTCTCACGTCCAGAACGTGGCGCCGCCTTTCTTCTGACGTCGACGTCAACTGTTGACGTCCACGACAGTTGACGTCGGCGTCAAATTCACACGCTCACGACCGCAGTCTGAAGTGCGGCCAGTCAAACGTAGTCAGACCGACGGGAAATATCAACGAGACAAGTGTTTCATCCCAACACAAGGGAAAGTACAGAAAATGAAGGTGGACATGAAAAATGGTTTGGCCTATCTGTGTTGAGCTGACCACACCTGTGTCTGATGCTTGTGGCACCGAAACGACGAGACACGACTCTGTGGAGGTTCCGCCGAATCAGAGCACCACATGTTGTACCTGAGCCAAGAGCCGCCCCGCTCGGGTGGTTCTAACACTTCAGTTGTGTTTTGTTTGCCCAAGTTGACATTAGCGGATTGTTTGACGATCAGCAATTTTAAGGCCTGGTTTCTTTGGCGCGATTGTAACCAGTCTGGTTGAGGCAACTCTCGCACCTGGAGAAATCAACCTGGCCTGGCAGGTCTGCGGCCAGAAAATCTCATCGCAGTTTCCTGCAATGACTCTCACCTTTTCCCCTTGACACCAAATGCACAACAGGAGCACGGGTGGGTTTGGGTTGTCCGACTTTTGTTTTTGAAAAGCACGCCTGTTGTTTTTCGTACCCTGCAGACTAACGCCCGATCATCTGCACAAAGTGAAAGAGGCTTGCATTTCGCGCACCAACCACACTCCAGCGGTTCCACGTTCAAGGTCCCCATGCACGTTCTCCCCAGTTGCTCTGACGTGAGTCTTTTTCCTCTTCTTTGGACAGATCTCTACAGATCGCGACCCTGAGTCATGGCGCAGAAAGCTGTCCTCCTATTGGGCGTCGTCCTTGTCGTCATCGCGTGTTGGATTCAGACCGAGGCTTGCTTCGGCGGACCGCGTCCACGACCGCCACCGCGACGGTACAACCCGTGCAGGGACCTCCGTAAGTCACCGATTGGCCACGCCTCTCTTGTCGCCCCCCTCCGAACAAAAATCTGAAAAAAATTGTGGAGTCAGGCTTCCCCTTGAGACGTGAGTCAACACTGATAAGCCCTCTTGTTTCCGTGCAGCGAGCTGCCCGGGCGGGCAGAGTACGGTGCAGTGCTTCGTGGACCCGTGTCGCGTCGCTGAGGGGTGTCCGCGTCGCCCGAACGCCAGATGCAGGTGAGTATAGGGGTTTTCACACATGCAGGGCGGCGTCAGAATGTTTTGACGCTGGCGTCAAAATTTTGACGCGCGGGCGTCAGTGTTCCATAACGTCACACGAGCCCGGTCCAGTCCATTCCTGGCCTCACGTCAAAATTTTTACGCCACGTCATCTGTCCCGAAGGCGTGTCCCTTGGAACGAGCATGCATTGTGCACTGGCAGTAGCCAGGGACACGACTTACTTGAAGCAGGTCAGGGTGGGGGGGGGGGGGCGACCCATTCTCGGGCGGGTTGGGCGCGGCGGGGGTGGATCCTCCAGATGTCCCACCCCCTTCCAAGGACGTGAAGATTTTTGAGGAAGGTCTTCCTCTGGCATCCACATTGACACTGTGGGTGGGTCCGAGGGGGTGTACTTGCCCAACCAAGTAGGTCCTCCAACCTACAGGTGGCAAATTTTCAGGGCAGGGCCTGCCCGAACACCAACCTTGAAAATGTGGGTTGGTCCGACTGCTCCCCCCTCCCCCCCCCCCACAAGGATGTCAATATCTACCTCGGGAAGCGTTTGTGATTCTCTCTGCGCTTTTGTTCGGTCCTTGTATTTGATCAACTATTGTTGTCAGATTTCTTCAGAATGCCATTCGATTCACGCAAACCCAAAACTCGTTTCGTGAATTGTGTTCCAATGATGAAATTTGGATTGCAGGTCGAGCTACTGTGCCGGGTGCCACGCCGTGTGGTGCGAGGGCGACCGGGACGTGAGCGACATGTGTGGGCGGAGGGGACCTCCGGACATACAGGTGTGAAGAGACACGCCCACCAGCGGATCCAGGGTGGGAACCAGAGCCGGGCCAGCCTCTTCGAGAACACATCCAATGTGCCCCAATTCAACGTAGATCCAGGGTCAGGCCCATCCCCTCCCACCAGGACCCTTCTTATGTGTTTCCCCCAGTGAGAATTCAGGGTTTAGGCTCCAGGTCTATTTGGCGAGAAATTGCTGTAGAAATGAGAGTTTTGTCCAGCTTCACCTCACGACATCTGCTCATTACCCGACATTATCACGGAGGCCTGAACTCCACTGGGTCCCGGACGAGCCCCTAACCCTGTGTGGAACTACGGTCAGGCTCATGCCTTCCCCCATAACCCAACCAGTATGCCCCCCCCCCCACACACACACACAAATGTGGTTCCTGGGTCAGGACCCACGGAGTCTCCTATTCAACCCAGTGTCGACCCAAGGACAGGCCCATACCCTTCTACCAGAAACCCTCCGGTATGACCCCTCCAGTGTAAATCCAGGGATCAGGGTGCACCCTCCTTCCCAATCCAGGGGCGTGCCCACGGTGTGGCCCAACCTCTGCAAACCCAACTCAAAGAGAATGCAGGGCGAGTGGCCCAGTGTCCCTGAACCTCAATCCAGAGGACCCACCCTTATCTCCAGGGTCACATCACCCTCACCCACCCAATGTCTCAAAATTCGTTGTGCATGACAGGTGTGCAGTGATTCGTGTCTGGTTCCTCACGTAGGGACAGGACCCACGTTTGTTTGCATCCCTTTCACCTTCCATGACATTCGTGTTTTCTAAAATAAGACCTTTTTGTTTCGATAAATGGCTGAACATTGCTCAAAAAGTACGCTTGTACTAAACACGAACACAAACCCATGTAAATCTGTTGCTCTTTACACATTCCAAACATATGCGATCTTGAAAGTTGCTTCAACAAGAAATCACAAAGCGTGAACGGTTCGTTGTTGCTGGCGTGTCTTTGAAATATTCACAACACGCGGATTTAGTGGCACAAATGTTTTGAAAACAACAGCTCAGAGGTTTCATGCATTTTGCGTGTCAATGATGGAAAAATAAATTGTTGTGCTCCGAACTTCGAGGTTGTGTTTTTGTCTGCGTCGTTTGTTTGTTTTGACAGGGTTCTCACACTTCACAAAACTGGTTCCTGTGAAATCACACAGTGACTTTTTCAAGACCTTTGGTCGCGAAAGGAGTTGTGGGATTGAACAGGAGCCTTTTTTGAGAACCTTTTTCAACCACGATGCGACCACATACGAGTACAACCGTAGTCACGCCAGTTGAACGCTGAATGCGTACGACATGGCCCCAAAGCAGAGATGTGCATTGAAGATGGCCTTCAAAATTTTTTTAACATTTATGGATTTTATCAATGATACCTCGACACAAATTTTGAGGGAACCAGTAATATTTTGGTGTGCCCAAAAATTGGGTGCGTGTGATACTTGATTGAATTCGGTACAGTCCGCGCGTGAATGGATGTCTTGAACCTTGCCGAACAGCCAATGACAGTGGCGGCTGTGCGCACCATGGGGGGTGGAGATCCCCAGAGTCTGGCATCATGATGGGGGGCGAAGCGTGGAGCTCAATGTCTGCGAATTCTGATGAGGGAAGGCGGGGGGGGGGGGGTTCTGCGAGCTCGTTTTGCAAAGGGTATATGCACATCGATGGTGTTGTGTCGCACTGGACTCACTGTGTGTTGCACCCCTGTTCAAGGCACAACACCGCATTGGATACGTCAAGCTGCGGCCATTGCCTTTTCCGCTGTTGTGCATGGCGCACGTGGTGTGAACCAGGCCCGACGTCAGGGGCACACAAACACACGTCTCGCTTTGAGACTTCATTGAAACTTGAAGCCAGTTTTGAAAACTCCAGGGGCGTATCCAGGGTCTGGTTCAGAGGGCCAATGTCAAAGGTCCTCTGGCAACACTGGACAGGTCAGTACAATCAAAGAACGGAAAACAAACACAATCACCAATGTCTGAAAGGCGTCAGGCACAAAGGAGAGTCAACCGGCTGGATCCTCCTGTCTGGGCTTGACGCCAGAACACGACGTCATGGACAAAAAACAACAACACTGTCGAATGACGTGGGTTCTGAACGTGTCCCCCGCCTCTGATTGGTCCGCGCTCGATTTCGGTGTTTTCCCCGCGGAGAGTGAAAAGGCGAGACGTGAAGCACCAACACACATCTCGGGAACATCTTCGCAACATCATCGCAACATCTTCGCTCACAACGCAACGCTTGACGAGTGAGTAGGCTACGAGATTTTGTGCACGTCTTTCCACTGGGAAAAGGATGACACTTCGTAAAAAGTGTGTGTGTGCGTGTGTGCGTGTGTATATGTGTGTGTGTCTGTGTGAAGCTGAACCACGGTGAGTGCGCGCACTCGCTCTTGCGCGTGTGTGCCTGTACGCGTACGTATGTGTGCGCGTGGAGGTCAGTGAATCAGAAGGACAAAATGTTCCGTGTTTGGTGTGAATTTGTGTGTGTGTGTGTGTGTGCGTGCGTGTGTGTGCATGTGTGTGTGTGTGTGTGCGTGCGTGTGTGTGCATGTGTGTGTGCGTGTGAACATCACGTGTTATCTACGTTCTGCTCTCTCTTTCTCACTCAAAACTCGTTTCATGTCTGACAGAACGACATTCGCGGATCGCCTGTTTTCAAAAGTCTCACACAACATGTTTTTGTTGCCGTAGTTCCATTCATGGCTCAGAGATATATATTTTTTTCTTCATCATTTGCTCCGATTGGGCGTTGGTGCGAACAGGCTTTGAACATTCCAACACAGGTGACTTTGGCGCACACAAATATATTTGGCAACCGTGTCTGTCTGCGGCAAAAAAGTGTTGTTATGGTTGTTATTGGGGAAGCAGAATTGACAGTCGTGGTGTAGATATTCCTAAACATGAGTCCATATTTGGCACGAATCTGCGTCACGTCGCTTGATACACGAGGAAGGAATCCGAATTATATTGACGTAAAGAAAGTCAAACACAGCGGTCGGTCGCCAAACCTGACCAGAGCCAACATCAATTTATTACATTTTTTTTTACATTTTTACATTTTATTGGTTTCTGTGCACACCGTCCACGTTCTTACTTCTCTGTTGGAGGATGTCAGCAAAAATCAGGCACCCCGTCTCGGGTTCAATTATTGCAGCGAAACTTGTCCGGGTCAGACAAGTTCTGGATCAAACAACACAGATTGCATTCCGTGTGTTCCATTCACGGGTGCCGGCTGGCCAGATTGGCTGGCTTCGCCCACTTCGCCCACTTCGCCCAACCTCCAACCCAGGGGCGAAGTCAGGTGACGTCACCGGCGGCAAGCAGCACACGTGGATGGAACACACACAATTCAGAGGTTCAGCAACCGCCAAATGTTACGTGTTCAGTGCTCCAATTACGTGGCTGTTCCATTCACCTCCCCACACTGCATGGAAGATTGGTCCCTGGAAACCTCAAAATACACTGAAATACATGTGATGTGTTTGCCTCCACAGGCACACACGGTGTCCACGTTGATAGCCCGATTTCGTCAGCCACGTATTGAGGGCACGTAACACGTGTTTGCTGTACCTCCCCACTGACCGTTGTAGCCGTGTGTGGCGGTGAATCCGAGCAAAAGTCCGGACTATTGTGTGTGACCAGTGAAAGTCTCAGCTCCTCACCACAACCTCCCCACTTCACCCTCCGCAGGACCATCTCGACACGGAACCATCATGGCTCAGACAGCGGTCGTCCTCCTCGTGGTTGTCCTCGCCTGCTGGACGCAGACGGAAGCCAAGACGTTGGTGTGGCCGCCATGGTTACCGCCCCCGGCGCCTTTGGATTCGTGCAATCTCGCCAGCCCGAGTGAGTGGTGAATTGTGTGTGGTGTGGCCATGTGCTCGCCTCTGGATAATAAGAGTTGTTTCTTGGCGAACTTCTTGACGCTTGCAAGCAAATAATCTCTTTCCTGATAATTTCATTGCACAGCATCGTGCCCAGCTGGATACAATGTGGTGAACTGCTTGGTCAACCCGTGTTACCGGCGCTCGTGCCCGCAGCTCCCCACGGCGGTCTGCAAGTGAGTAGGCGCGGGTTTGGCCCAGGAGGCATCAATGTTGGAGCCTGTGGACGAGGGGCGGGTGCAGGTCCGCTGTCTGCCTCAACTCTCTCTTTCTTCTCTTACTCTGTCTCTCTCTTCTCTCCCTTCACAATCTCTCCTTTTCTCTCTTCTCAATCTCTTTCTTTCTCTCCTTCTTTCCCCATTTCCCTCTGCCTTTCCTTGCTTTTCTCTCTCATTTCTCTCTCTGTCTGTCTCTCTCTTATCTCTGTCTGTCTCTCACTCTCCTTTGTCTTACGTGTCTGTTTCCTTCTCTCTACCCTCTCTGTCTTTGTCCTCTGTCCTTTGTGTGTCTCTCTCATTCTCTCTCTTGTCTGCATCTCTCTCCTCTCTCACTCTCTCGGCTGTCTGTTTTCCTCTGCATGAAAAGACGAAACATGTCCAAAAATATTCAGTTAATTTTGGTCTCTTTCACCATTTTTACCATTTTCTCTTTCTCCACTTTCAGAGAGAACTACTGTGGCGGGTGTAACTATGCATTTTGCATCGGTACAACGGAAGTGACCTGCGCCTGTGCCGGAAGTGGAGGTGGAGGTGGACCAGTAGCCTGAGCTCGGGGGCCCACAGCTGACAAAAAAAAGCAGCTTAAAAGTCTGATTCTGTAAAACTCGTGTTTGCTTGGGGGTTGACCACACCCCACCAGCTTCTGACTTTGATTCACAACACGCTATTTGTTTTTAACAAATAAACACAAGTTGTTTCAAATTTTTCTCTTGAATAAATGATAATTTGGTGGAAATGGCTGCCACGTGTTCGTTGCCTTCCACTGGGTCCCACGTAAAATTTGACGTCGGCGTCAAAATTGTGACATTCGCGTCAACTTATCCCGTGCAGACAGCGCCAACGTGAAAACCACTGTCGTCATAGAAACGGCCCCGTGTGTGCGTCGGACGCGCAGGTCACGAGAAGCGAACGCGCCTCAGCGTGTGCGCTCTTGGGTTCTGATTGTCACCTGTTCCAAACGCTCTGTGCGCAAGCTCAGTTTGGGTCACAACGAGCCATTGTCAAGAGACCTTTTCACCACAAAAGACAAAGTGTGCACTCCTGGCGGGAGAGGGTGACTTTGAGATTTTGTTTCTATTCGTGTTCACTCGTTTTGCCCTGAGTTCCTCCCCTTTTTGTTGCCCTTGATAACGCATGCGAGCCACCATACTCACACGTCCACAACGCACCAGCAGTTACGCCACGCTTCACCACTGATTTTGCGTGTTGTGACTGACCATACAGGGTCCCACACTCAGCGCAGTTTGAGAAGCACAAGAAACATCCTATCGAGACTGGAGTGAATGTTTTGAGTCTGAGGTGGTGAGAAAGGACTTGTCAGTCTGTGCTGAGTGCGAGATGCCATTTCTACAACTTGTGCTGCATTGGTTGAGAACAGCACAGAGGATTGTAAAAGTCACTGGCACTCTTTGTGGACGTGGCTTCATTCACTCGATGGGCGAGTGAACATTTGACATTCACTCTCCTTCAGAACGTCAGACCACGTGACCCTGCGTGACGCGTGGAGAGGTTCGCGCGCGCAAAGCTGCGTCGTCGTGCGGTGCGGTGCGTCGCGACTGACCTGCAGCCTGCTGCAGACTCGGAGCTCACTCGTTCCCGCGAAAAAGACTCGCGCGCACACACGGAATAGTACAAGGATTTGCGCTGGAAAAAGCCAAGGTGGGTAGTTTGATGGCACCATTGAGTTTTGGTGCAAGGCAGCTCCACAGCGAAAGCGTGAGCCTGGCAGTGGGTCTGGCTGTAGTGGAATCTGCCCTGGAGGAGGCAAGGTGGCCTGGACCTGGATATCACCAGGGGTGGGGCACGAGATGATCAAGATGAGCAGGAACAACGATAGAGGCCGCAAATTCAAAGGGGGAAAAACAGCTTCTTGGTGGGACTCGAGGACCTGTGTCCTGTCCCCCCTGGGGTGTCTGGACCCAACCGCCCCCCTGACTGAGGTGGTTTTCTGGGGAAGGTGTTTTCCCTGTGTGTGTGTGTGTGTGTGTGTGTGTGCGTGTGTGTGTGTGTGTGTGTGTGTGCGTGTGCGTGTGCGCCCCGCGGAGAGTTCTGCAGGTGGGCCGGGAAGCACTCACCCGTGCACGTCGCCCTGACTTGTCTCTGACATCAGTAAGTGCTACATGTACCCCAATTCTGCTGAGTTCACTCAACGTGCAACGACAATGCGCTGCAAATTTTCGTCAGGACGGACGAACATTTTTCAAATTTATGGGCATCACAAGCACCAATTTGATACAACAATAGGTTTCACCTGCGTTTGCTCCATTCACTGCACAATGGGCTGTGCAATGCTGCGCCGTGAGGTGAACAAACAATCCACAGGACGCGAGGCACGCAGAACCACATTTGTGCACAAAAACACGGACAGGTGCACAGCAGCGGAGGATCCAGGGGCTCCGATCGAGTCCTGCAAGATCCAGGGGGTTCAAAGCCAGCAGAGATTTGTGTGAAAAATCCAGAGGCCTTGAACTCACCCCCCACCTGCCCAACTTCTCCATGCAGTGTAGTGATATCACAAACACACTGGTTGGTATCTCAGGTGAGACTGGCCCGGTGGTGCGAATCTCTATGTTTATTGTATGTACAGTGCTGCCACCTGTTGGGCAGTGGTTTTGTTTTCGCAGCTGGTGTGTCACACCACACTCCTCCCCCACCAGGGGGGGCTGGCCTCAGCCAATTAATTATATTCTAAATATTTTTATATTTAATTAT
>JAAUXT010072999.1_pt1 | contig 10840 bp, 12 predicted proteins | sample 7278171 | NCBI WGS metagenome assembly JAAUXT01 (sample SAMN14350112, study PRJNA611818) | marine sediment metagenome | isolation source: surface marine sediment (1.8m) | place: French Polynesia: Moorea | collected 2018-08 | reverse complement strand
TAGCTTGTGACACCATACAGGAAGGTAGCCTAAACCACTGAGCTCCAACTCATACTCTACAATAAACTATACTACAACATCACTACTGGGGCTTCACTCATATATACAACAGTCTACACCACACCTGTCGCGAGTGGAACTGTTCAGTTTGCAACGTTAGTGAAAAACAAAGCGAAGAACAGTTCGAAAGTTTTGCATTCCTTGGAGTTTTGTTTTGACATTGCCAGCAGAAAGTTGACAGTTGTGTAGGTAGGATTTGAGAACTACAGAGGACACATGATTGCTTCCTTTTGTGTTCTTGTCAGCCAAGTCGTTTTCAAGTGACGCCCGAACTCAAACATTCAAACTCAGTCTACTTGCACCACTGACAGCGTTGAATATATCTGTGTGTACGTGTTCGAAACTGTGAATGCTTTGAAGCAGGACAAATATTCTGCCAGAAAGAAGGCTTTCATGAGGCCAAATGAAAGCGGATTCAGGTTGTTTGGACTCGCAGGTGTGTTTCAGTTGACGAGTTGTGATGACTCGTCGAGCAGTGAATCTCTGCAGCCCAACGGAAGGGCCGAATTTGTTTTTGACACACCAAGTACTTCCCAAAGAAGAAGAATCGGGTGTTGTGGTTGCGTTTCTGCACACCAAGAACACTCTTACTGACTCCGAGACAAAAACCCTCTGAAAACCTAATGCGGCTGAGATTTGCCAAAAACTATTTTGTTTCAACTGCTTGAGGCACAAGTACGGAACTTTCCTGTTTCAAAGGTTGAGAGAAACTTTTCAAAATCCAAAAGTACCCACGGGTGCAGTTGTCAGTTGAGGGAAATTTGACCAGCTGGTTGACAACGACACACTGACATGACCCAGCTTCACTCGGTGGGGGGGGGGGTTCAATTCATCACAGCAAGTGCAAGTGTCAGTCCAAATTCAAATGTCAGCTCTGTTCATCTCTCGAGGCACAAGGCAAGGAAAACAAATGTTGCCCCCAGTTTTCAGCCCAGCGAGACTGGCAATTGCTGTTGTTTACCCCACCCCACCTGCCCACCCAACACCCCATCCTGAATAGGGAGTTTTTGCTTGGTGATTACAGTCGCAATTTTGAATACTGTGTTCACCACGTGACGTTCTTGCGACCGTATTTGTGTGTGGGTGTTCAAGATCATGAAACTTTAGTTCAATAATTCTCATTCAGAATGAGTGACGACGAGTTCGAAGAGCAGCTTCGTCTGGAAGAAGCCGAAAAAGTGAAGCGTGAAAAGCTGGATCATGGTCGAACAAAAGTTGACGAGGATGGAACAGTGATGGAGTGGGATGCTGACAAAGGAGCGTGGTTCCCAAAGGTTGGTTGCGAGAGAAATGTTCAGTTGCACAACAGAGTTCATTGAATAAATTTTTGGACTTGAGGATCCCTTCAGTGTATCCATGCTTCAGACAATTTGACCCTTTGTAGATTGATGCCGATTTCATCGCGAAGTACCAGATGTCGTACGGATCTTACGAGGACTCGCCAAACACGGGCGCCAAGGAGGGGGACTCCCAGGAAAATGTAGATTCTTCAAACTCTCTGCCAACTGGAGCTCCTCCTGTCACTGACCCCAGTTACGCGCAGTGGTACTACAACTGGTACAACCAAGCGGGGCAAAACTCTACTGCGAACACAGCGTCTTCGGAGAGCGCTGATCAGCACGAACAGTACAGCAAATACTACGAGCAATATTACGCACAACAGAACCCAGAAAACGAAGGTAAGAGTTAACAAGACGAAGGATTTGAAATCGTGCTTTCTAACAGTGGTGCAGAGCCAAATTGTGCTGCCCGGTTCTCTGTTGAGCAAGTCGTTGCGAGTGTCTGTTGCTCAGGACAGAGATTTGAGGAACACAAGCATTGACAAGAGGGAAGGCGCACTTGACAGCTCAGATCTCTTCTGCTCGAAAATGCAAGCAGAAAGCTTGAATCTGAAAGTTCTTGACATCCCCTTCAGTTCAGTGCTTGTTTGAATGTCGAAATTCAAAGAAGTTTGAATTGCTCACACGAACAAGTGCAATTTCAATAATTGCAATGAAGAACTGGTGTCAGATGTGGCACGAAACTTTCACAGCGTTTGTGCAACCACTTTTTTCTTCACTCGCGCCAGGAGACAAAGCTGCAGCGTACGACGAAGAAGCCAACAAAGAATACTGGAAGAAATATTACGAATACTACCAGGGTCAAACAAACAACGAAGGTAGCAGCGACAAACTGGAGGCTGAGCAAGAGACAGACAAGAAAAAGAAAAACAAGAAAGACAGGAAAAGAAATGCAGAGAAGCAAAACCAGGGTACGAGATCGCGCTTCAGACTTATTTCTTTTTCCGTTGGTCTGTTTCAGACCAGTTGTTTGTGTGTACAATCTTTCATAGCATTTCATTCGTTTTCAGGCTGGTTTGATATGGAAGAGCAACACAATACGAATGTTTACGTGTCTGGATTGCCACCAGACATCACAGAAGAAGAGTATGAAACAACGATGAAGAAGTGTGGCCTTCTTATGTTCGATCCACGGCTCAGGAAACCAAAATTGAAACTGTACAAGAATGCTGACGGCTCCCTGAAAGGAGATGGACTGTGCTGTTACATAAAGGTGAGACATCATGTTTTTTGGGGGTGCGAAAATATATTGGCCTAGAACGGAACAGCATGTGAACAGGTTCAATGAAGCGTGTTCTTTATCAGCCTTGAAGTTTTATGCTCAGTTCTATCCTTGTGTTTGCACGCTCAAAATTATATTTTTCAGAGTGAGTCGGTGGACCTTGCCCTACAAATTCTGGACGGCTACAATCTGCGAGGCAGTGTCCTCAGCGTAGAAAAGGCGGAATTCAAGATGAAAGGGGACTTCGATGCAACGAAGAAAAAGAAGCGATTGACCAACAAGGAGAAGAAACGAATGAAAGAGCAACAAGAAAGGTAAGCTGTCTTCTCTCTGTTTCGTTTCAAACGGATCCCAGGAAGCGGCTTTCGAAAACACTCCATGTACGAGGTTCTATCCAACGATTCTAAGTTTCTAAGAATTATCATGTTCATCGGTGAAGCCAATTGGCCAGTCTGCACTGAGAATGTGAAAGGAATCAGTTGTCTCGAATCAACCACCCGTGTCCTTCCAGGCCAATCGTGAACGAAAATTCTTACAATGGTTGGATACAACCTCGTAAGTCGCCACAGCATTCGTTTGTTCTTCGCGAGGTCCCAGAAAGAACGAATGTTTCTCCGAGGCCATTCTGTCGCTACTGATCAATCAGTGAGCTACAGAGGGCACCAGGTGCACACACCAACGTTTGGGGGCAAATTTACGAGGATGTATCAACCCAAAGTGACAATTATCATGATCAGCAATTGGTCACGGATGAGCATGTTCCTTGTGGAATTGCACCAAGCGAAGTGCGTCGATGCGACTGTTCAAGACATGATAATTGTCACTTTGACTTGATAGATCCTCGTATCTGCACCGGCAGTGGTGTTTTAAGGTTTTGCCAACAGATGTCGACTCGATGACACCAACTTTCTGCAGGCTCTTCGGATGGAAATTGGACAAATTGGCCAAAGAGAGAGAAAAACGCGAGAAGACAGTGATCATCAAGAACCTGTTTGATCCTTCAGATTTCGAGGTGAGTCAAAGTGCCAAAATTCGACGACAGAACAAAATATTTCGCCAAAACTTGAGACTTGCGCTTTTGGCATTAACTTTTTTCGACCCGTCATTTCCAGAAATGCTTTGCCTTTGTTTTTATTTTTGCGGCAGAAAAAAAGCTGTCCGCGATCCCAAATCAGAATGTTCGCGCTCGATTTCGAGGTTTTGGGAAATGGCACAGAAAAAGATGTTCCTCAAACCCCGGGATTCTCTTGACACGTTGAGATGTTCATTCTGGACTTTGTTGTCAGTTTGTTCCTGGTGTCAATTGCTTGATATTCTTGAGCACTGTCTGGATCGACCAAAGTTTTGAGATATACTGTCATTCCTGGAACCAGTGGTTTATTTGGGTGATCGAACTGATGATGTCCGCTCACGAACACGGGTGTCGAGTAGTCAGTCCACTCAATTTTGTGTTTGCGAATCCGACAAAGTGTTGCCAATGTGCTTTGTTTGAAATCGTTGCTTCAGTTGCCGTTTGTTTCTTCTTTGGAGTCCCACGAAATTACACCTGTTGGTCCGACCTGACGAATTTATTTGTCCGGTCGGGTGGCCATAAAAGCCAGAACTGACGATGGTACAGCTGTTTTTGGAGTGTTGGAGTGCCAGGTGACTCCCTAATCTCCCTCCGTGGAGTTAACCATTCACGTTGGTCGTCTGATCTGCGTTTGTGCGTGCCAGGAACAGAGGGAAAATACTGCACCCACCCGTGTAGCTGAGAAGCGGGAGGAAATTCTGAAGTTTGAGAACAACTGCGTTTTGTTTCCTGAAGAGCTTTTGTGGCCTGGGGATTGTCCAGGGATGGTCTCAGTCAGCTCCAGGGTGGGAATTGGGGGGGGGGGGGGGTCAGAACATCCACCAGGCGGTGAGGTGTGTGTGGCTGACGTTCTTCCTGAGGATGATCCTTGTCCTGAACCTGTGTTTACATGTTCTGGGTTTGGAAAGTACAGGTCAATCAGAACACGGGTTCAATCAGCAGAGACCTGAACAGTCTGCCTGTGCCCCCCCCCCCGGAAGTCATTTATATATTTATGCTGCTTGTGCCACCATCATGACTGTTGTCCTGGCATTATGATTGTTTGCAGAAAGTAGAGTGACCTCTGATCCGGAAAAATTATCTTTCCCCTCCACACACACACACACTTGCATTGTGACATCACACAATCCAGTTTATGTGAACAGCACACAGATGCAGATATGACCAAAGACTCTGGATATGACTCAGTTATCTGAGCAATCATCCAATTTTGAGTGTCATATCTAAGCAGAAAAAACTGAGTGAGCATATGATGACAGCTCCAAGGAGAAGACACGTGGACATGGCCCATTTAGTAATGGTGCAATCTAGCCAGGATACAGCTGCATCAGTAGAGCACATGATATGGTGATGCAGCTTGAAGCATGAGTACTTGTGTGACATGACCCACTTGGCAATGGTGCAATCCAGTTGAATCAGCAGAAATTGGTGATGACCCACACACTTGTCTGCGACACAGCTCCCTAGGTGAGAATGTTCGGTGGGTCTGCACACACCATGTGACAATTGCAAACCATCACCACACATAAGCACTTGTCACTACACCTCCTCCCCCCCTCTCCCTTGATGCATGTTCCCATCACGGAGGGAGTCAGTCCATTTCAAGACCTTGTTCTTCCATCGTCCTGTTCCTGCTCATTCTGAAGCAGAGTTTCAAATGTTGGGTTTCTCGTGTTTGTTCTTGGACTACATTTTGCTGCGAAGAGACGGGACATCGTTTGTGGGACAAATTTGTCGAAATCTCCATCTTCCTCAGGGCCAGATTTTCAACGGATTCAGACTTCTGATTTTCCGCTATTTTGAGTCAATTCACATTCCTGTTTCCTGCTGTGCAGTTGCGAGCTGTAGCTATATCACAGATTTTGTTGCACAATTGTGAGATGTATCGCAATCGTGGCTTGCTGTTTTTCATCAATTGGTTTTCAAGCTCGAGGGACCCCCGATGCAGATGTTTTGAGCTCCCCGTTGAGTTAATTTTCGGTGCAGATAGAGGAATGTTGCAACAATGGAAGCGGAGACCAACAGTCTTTCAGATTCCTCCTTGTCCTTCTGTGACCGAGCTTCAGAACAACATACACTCTTCGTTTCCTGTAGTTGGTGAAATCGTGGTCTTCGGGTTAGTTTTTTTCCCACACACAGAGTGAACAGCAGATTCCGTTAGAATTGCCCGAAGAGGTGAAGCGATGTCAGATGTTTCGCCGTCTGCTGCATTGTTTCGGTTGCGCGACATTCGGTCGAAAGCTTGTTTGTCGTCTTGTCACCGACATTTGTGATGTAAACATTTGGAACAGAATTCTGTGGATACCTACCATTTAAAGTTCATCCGTTTGTCATTTGGAGTGGAGAAGAATAACATTCTCAATGTTTTTCTTCTCTCTTTTTAAATTCCTTGCGCAAAAGGTAGCAAGTCTGTTGAATGCTTGTTGTGTACCACCACTGAGGTGGTGAAATCTGTGGAGGGTAATAGCAGTTGTGTTTCTTGAGAACACATGAACTTTTTCAATATAATGCACAAATCTTGTCCCGGAAGGTCACTCACACTTCAAAGTAAACACAGCCTGGACAAAATAGTGCGATACCACCGAACTTTTTGAGACCTTGGAAGCAATATTCAAAAGAACGTGTTTCCATTGCAATGTTAAAAGTTTTTTGTGTGTTTGCAGAATCATGCTGAGCTCATTCCGAGACTGCGCGATGGTGTTCGAGACGAATGTAAGAAGTACGGAGACGTGAAAAAAGTTATCATTTACGACGTGAGCACAAGAAATTTTTGTCTTCTCTTCATTCTGACTTTGTTCTTTATGATCGACTAGATTTCTTGAAGGTGAGATTATCATCTCAGTGTCTTGCGTCACGATGGGCCCATTGCAGAGGCACAAAGACGGAGTTGGTTCGGTGACATTCGCGGAGGCTGAGGAGGCTGACCAGTGCGTCCAGTCCATGAACGAGCGATACTTCCAGAAGCGACAGGTGTTCGTAGAAACCTGGGATGGAAAAACCAAGTTCAAGGCAAGTCAAGTGTGTAACCGTGCTGCTTTTGATTGTGTAAGAAATGATTACTCTCTGTTTAGATTTTAATAAATCATTAAAATCTAAACAGAGAGTAATCATTTCTTACACAATCAAAAGCAGCACAGTTACACAACTGGTGGGGCCTGATTCACCACTCCAACTGGTGGGGCCAGATCTACCACACCAACTGGTGGGGCCAGACCACCACACCAACAGTTGGGGCCAGGTCCACCACACCAACTGGTGGGGCCAGGTCCACCACACCAACTGGTGGGGCCAGGGTCACTGTTTGTTGTCACAAGAACAAAACTCCCATGAATGAATGGCACAACCACGTAGTCTACCTCAGGGACTTTGAACCCTCCCTCTCTGTTGCCATTGTGGGTCCCAACCTCTTGCAAACCTACATCGCCTGTTGTTTGAGACTCGGTCAGTGGGTCTTCGAGTTTGGACCGGACAAGAGAAAACAAATGGTGCCAAACCTGACAGTACAAGGTTCCAGGGGCGACAGAGTCCGTGGTCCCCTGGATTCCTCAGAAACTTCATTTGGTTTACACACAGAACGTAAACCTGGCTTTGCACGCATGCGTGGTGTTGAAGTCGAGGAAGACGATCATATTCCCTGTTAATGGGGGCAAGTGATACACCTTTCACTTGAATGCGCCCAGAGATAAAAGGACAAACGAACCATTTTCCAGAAATATCAATAAATTCTGAGAAGATAACGGAATGGGCTTCTAAGCATCCTTTTATTGGCCACTTTGGTGAGGTGGTAATAGCCAATCGCTTTGAAGCCACGTGGCTTTGATCTTGAATCCCATTGGGTTGTTCTCAGGTGAAGCTTGCAGGTGAAGGATTGATCGGCGGTGAACTTCAAAGGCGACGTCTTGGAGATGTTCAACCCTCAAATTTTCAGCACCAAGTCCTGGGTCGTGGTGTTGTCTGCATGGAGAACAGGAGTGTTCATTGCACGGAAAAAGTCATGGGTGAACTGGTCATGCAGATGAAGACATTGTGAGTTTCAGTCTTTTTCCAATGTTTTGGTTTGTGGGTGGGGTCCTGGAATCTGAAAGTGAAAAGGTTCGAAGGGTTCGTGGGTCAGAATTTTGCTCCAGGGTCCTCGGGATCGTCAAGGCTCAGATCACAAGAACAACTTTCCTCTGCACAAAAGAAGATGCCTCTGTGGTCCATTTGGCCAAGAACTTCCGTGAAAATCACAAGATGTGAAACTTCTTCACTGACCACAACGGGAAGGAAGGAAGTTCACCTCAGAAGCACCAGTTTCAGGGTTACAGGGTACATGTATACGCCTCAGCTGCACATGCTTTGCCGATGCGGTTGGTTTCGATTTGCTTTGGTAACGAAACGTGGTCAATTTGACCAGTGACTGAGTGATGACCGCAGGTGGGGCCTCGATTTGCTCGGACATCCATCTGATTTCCGATAAACTCACCGGGACAGAGTACGCTTTTCCTGGAACTCTTTCCACGGGGATTCTGTGCGTTCAGAAGCACATTTGTGTCACGGATCCAGTGGAACCACTGCATGTTCAGCGTTGAATTTCGTCCCCATCGTTGTGTGTGCGGGTACACGTATGCGCACGCGTGTGTGACAAACAGCACACTATTCTTGAAGATTCTGTACGTTCAGAGGCAAATCTGTCTCGCGCATCCAGTGAGACCACACACTGTCTGACCGACGTAGAATCACACTACCCTTTGCCCATACTCATAGGTATGCGTGTGTGTGCGTGCGTGTGTGACACAGCACACTTTCCTTGAGGATTCTATGCATTCAGAGGCAAAATTTGTCTGGCTGATCAAGTGAGACCATGCACTGCCTTGCTCACAAAGAATTCCACCCTCCTTTGCCCATTGTGTTAGCGTGTGCACATGTGCGTGTCCGCGCCTGCGTGTGCGACACCTTCAAATGAACGTTTGCGTTTTGTCCGTGGAGTGTGTGACTCCGCTGAGTACCTCAATCCCGGATCCATCAATGGGTCGATCCGGCGCGTGGTGGAGGAGTCGCCCCTTGACTTCAAAATATTTTTGTCAATATCTCCTCCATCAAGAGCAAAATATTGTCTCCAATGGAGACGTGCTGCGATCGCACTCCACAGGGTCTCCTCGTCTTTCAGCGATCTTGGACCGATGCACCATCGATCCTTTTTGTCATTTGGTCCAAGTTTCGGTCAGCTGAGTCGCGAGTTTCGATTCGAGGCAGGAGGGACTCGAGGAGTTTGTGATTAGAATGCACGACGGGCATAGCGAATGGGAAACAAGGTCTCTGAAACTGCTCTGATACAGGGGTGGGTGCAGGAAGACCCCCACCCCAGGTGCAGCTTGTCCCGATCCTGAACCAAAACAACGTGACCCCCTGCCACTTTGCCCCATTCCCATGGACACAAAATTTGTTCATTTCTCCGTGTCCGGTGCACGTACTCAACCAAGTACTGAATTGACCCTTGCACCCAAGGTTTGGTCCACGACTGAACGCGCACGTGGCTGATACCCCGTGTGGCACTCAGTTCGATTCTGAGGCCTAGGGAAACTGAGGGAAATCCCCGGGAAATGCTGCGCTGCTCCGTGTCTGGCGCGTTGAAACAAATGGCCTGTTCAGGAAATAGCTCCGACGTGGGGAAATGCACCAAATGTCAACACATGGTTCGTTATACAGACGCTCAGACGGGAAACAGGGCGCAGGAGTCTGGATGAAGCCCCAGACCTGCAGGGAGTGTGAAACAATTTGACACTGGTTTTTGTAATGTTTTTTTCAACCCACAATTTTTGACGTAATATTATGGGGTGCTGCAGGGCGCCCCAACACAAAAGTTTGAAACAGACAGTTCAAATCGTGCTGCTGTTTATTCATTTTCATGTTCGAGTGCAATCAACAATTTAAAATATTTCAAGCAACAACCATAAAATACTCAACCACACCAGCATTTTTCTTTTTTTGACTCGGCATGTCAAGTTTTAGTGTACATCCAGTGCACAATAACACATATAAAACTTGTGATAAAGACATTTTGAGACGTGGATTTTGTTTCAGATGTTTGCGAACTCATCAGGACAATTTTCTTGTCACACACGCGTAATAGAATTGTCGCTCTGGGTCCGACCGAAGAAATCTCCCCAAACCCGAAACGTTTTACTGTCCTTCCCTCACATCACAGCTTGATATCACAGTGCGAATCACAATGCAATTGATGGACAGAGGCACATGAGTTCAGTATCGTGTTGAGAAAGCGCAAACAACACCAGCAAAAGAAACAAACCCACGGGCCAGACAAAGTTAAAACTCAACTCTTTGCATGCAACCGTCAGAGCTGAGACTACATTCAGTGCAGAAATCGTTTTTCAGACCTCCACGTGATGCGAGATGAAGTTGAACCAGCAACGTTCATTTCACAGGTTCCAGAATCAGAGATGAGAAATAAAACTTTTCGCTCACACACATAAATTCAAGTGTTAAAGAGCAGTTTCAAAATGACTCCCAGTTGATCTGGTGGAGAGAGACGATTGCGCGTAATGCGCGTTTCAAGCATCGCTCGTCGCTTTGTGCGAACGTTGTGGCGTACGTGTCACCCCCAACGCATCACAGTGACAGAAGTGCGCCACAGACAGGTGCACCACGCCTATTGGTGGGGTCACACCCCACTGGTGGGGCTCAATCCCGAAGTCAGCGAGTGGCGGCGGCAGCGCCCATCCAACTGCACACGAACGCCACGCACTGCGCGTCGAGTGTGTATGAGGCTTCACTGATCCCGAAGCTAGATCTGTTGGCCGCCCAGCAGTCTCCTCCAGATGAAGCGCACGATCTGAAGACGAGAAACAATATCATCAAGAAAGGCGTCTGTCACACACGCACAGACAGAGCAAATCAAAAAGATTTTCCTGTCACTGAATACAATGACAAGGAAATCGGAAGAAGCAGTTCCTGCGGACCGATCTGCATCTGACGCTCGATGCATCAGAATTGCAGTGATTTCTTACCGAACAGCTGTCCGCGCGCGTGTGTGTGTGTGTGTGTGTGTGTGTGTGTGTGTGGGTGTGAGAGTGTATATGTGCGTGTGTGAGTTCGAGCTTGTGTGTCAATCTGTGTGAGAGTAAGTCAGTCTGCCTGCACGAGTGT
>JAAUXT010075427.1_pt1 | contig 10841 bp, 13 predicted proteins | sample 7278171 | NCBI WGS metagenome assembly JAAUXT01 (sample SAMN14350112, study PRJNA611818) | marine sediment metagenome | isolation source: surface marine sediment (1.8m) | place: French Polynesia: Moorea | collected 2018-08 | reverse complement strand
GGAGTCGGACAAACCAGAGGACTGGAGTTTTTTATGCCTCAGGAGTGTGTGTGGTGTGACTTGTGAACCACTCACCTACTGTTGGCCATGTGCGATGCACCACACGAGCCTGTCGAAGTTCCTGTTGCTGGCTGCGCCCAAATTAAAATAGGTTATGATGGCTCTCAGAACCCGGGGGTGTGTCTTAGCCAGCCCCTGGGTGTGTGCTTCAATAGTGAGTTTTCTGGCAATGTTCTGGCGCAGGAAACTAAGAAGGTTGATCTCCTCTGGCATGATAGGTTGAGACGTGCCTCCAACATTGGTCGCCATGACGGTAAAAGAGAGCGCAAAACCACAAGGGGTCACATGACCAGCCCCTGGGGGGAGGGATGCTGGGTAATAACCAGCAAAATAGCACAAAATTGATATTAAGCGTCTATTCACTGTCTAATGTATGTAATAATTTAATATAAAAATATTCAGAATATAATTAATTGGCTGAGGCCAGCCCCCCCCCCGGGTGGGGGAGGAGTGTGGTGTGACACACCAGCTGTAAATCTGAACCACCGCGGTACAGGTGGCAGCACTGTTCATTTAATAAATATAGAGATTCGTGCCACCGTGGCCAGTCTCACCTGAGATACCCAACTGATCGTTTGTGATATCACTACATGTTTTGGGTCTGCAGAGTCACGTGTTGCTGAGCGATAATCAGTGCTACACGCGTAACTGAGTGATAAGTCAGTGCAGCACGTGTTACTGAGCGATAAATCAGTGTTGTTGGTCGACAGTTCGTGTTGTACGTGTCATTGGGCGATAATTGGAGCCGCGTGTGTTGTAGACGGGTCTGACGGCGCGGTTCGACTTCTCGGGACGATTCGTCGCGCCGGACGCCGACGTCCCGACGCACCTCGGCCTGCATCACCATGGAGACCAACCCGAGGTGACGCCACTTCCGTTTCCCGGTACAAACGGGTCAGGGCGGGAAGGGGAGAAGAGGGGAGGGGGCGCCCCAACCACGTAGGGAGTTGTTTGCAGCGGCTTTTGTGTGCAAAGGTCACTTTTTCATGCCGTTTGCATGCAGCGCCCAGTCTTTTTGATGTCATGTGTTTGCTGAGCGATAATTGAGTTCCACGTGTGACTGAGCGATAATGCGTGTTGCAGCGCGCGGGGTACTCGCTGGAGGAGCTGTACCGACTCGGCCGCAGCTCGAACCTGCAGCAGCGCTGCGTCGCGCTGCAAACCGTCGCCAGGATCATCCGTAGGGTGAGGACGGGGCGGGCCCTGGAGGGTCAGGGTTGGGTGGGGTCAGGGTCACAAACGGTATGACGGATTTGGGTCAGTTTTCTTGGTGAGGTGGGGCTGGAGGTGAAAGGAATGACGCGTGATTGAACGGAATTGGGATGAGACAGGTTCGTCTGGAGTCAGGGGCAGACGAAAGCTTTCCCATCGTGAGATGTGCGTTGATTTCCTCAAAAACTCCTTTCAGTGTGTGTGTGTGTGTGTGTGTGTGTGTGTGTGTTGTGCGTGTGTGTATCTATGTGTCCGTGCACGTGTGTGTGTTTATGTGCGCGCACGTCTGTGTACGTGTGTGTGAAGGCACCAACTCCACACGTGTTGTTGAGCGATAATGTGCGGCTCGCTGCAGGCCCGGGCGGGAGAGTTCGGCGCGACGCTGCAGACGCCGGTGCTGCCCTCGCTGCTCCGCGGCGGACTCGCGCACGTGCTCCGCTGGGCGCTGGACGACGCGACGGACGGAGGCGTCGCCGCCGCCGTGATGGCGCTGCACGCGCTGCTCGTGTCTGAGGAGGACGAGGTGAGCTCCACGTGTGCGTGAGCGATAATGGGTGAAGCAGAGAGCTCCATGTGTGCGTGAGCGATAATTGGTGAAGCAGCGAGCATGCTTGTTTCCCCTAAGTTTACAACAGTTGAGATGTCAGGTGTTCAGGTTGTGTGGCCACGCCGTCAGAGCGGAGGTAACAATTGTCTGATCAGCCCTCATATTTGTGCGTGTGTGTGTGTACTGAAGTGCGTGTGTGAGGTGTTTCAGCCAACCTGACCCCTGTTTCTCGTGCCTGCAGGTTGTGGCGTGGGAGGATGAATTTGTGGTGTGTGTGTGTGTGTGTGTGTGTGCGTGTGTGTTGACCTGACTGACCTCCGTCTCCCTCCCTCCAGGCGGCGGCGGACGCGCTTCTCTCTTCGCACGGTGGCGCCGAGCTTCCGTCCCTGACGCCGGCGGCGGGGGACGAGACGCCGGCGGCGCCGCTGGACCGCGACCCGGCGGAGCAGGACGAGGAGGAGGAGGCGCCGAGCGACGCCAGCGTGGCCGAGCGCGACGTCGTGCAGGTCAGTGACGTCACAGCAACGTGGCGTTGTGTTCCGTCGAACTCTCCTGATCACTGTGTGCACCATCTCGCGTGCAACGTCCCCCTGCTTCATGTCTTTCTCCGCTGTGGTGCGAACATTTCTGTTGACGTCACGTGTCACTGAGCGATAATGGAGGCGCACGTGTTCCAGGGCCTGTTGCGGACGGCCGGCTACGCCACATTCTGTGCTGGACGCGAAGCCACGTGTCATTGAGCGATAATGGAGTTGCACGTGTTCCTGAGCGATAATGGAGTTGTACGTGTTTCAGGGCCTGGTGCGCATGGGCGTGCTGCGGCGCCTGCGCTATGTGCTCGAGGTGATGCGCCCCGCCGCCCCCGTCGTGCGTCACGTGCTGCAGGTTCTGACGAGGGTCGCGAGGCACTCCATCAATATGGCGTACCAGGTGAGGAGAGCGGGGACCAGGTGAGGGGAGTGGGGACCAGGTGAGGAGAGCGGGGACCAGGTGAGGAGAGCGGGGACCAGGTGAGGAGAGCGGGGAGGGAGCTGGGGCCAGGTGAGGAGAGAGGGGAGGGAGCTGGGGCCAGGTGAGGAGAGGGGACCAGATGAGGAACGGGAAACTGGGAGTGGCAAAGGGGAATCGGAAATGAGGCGACAGGTGAAAGGCGGGTGAACCAGGACAATGGTGTGCAGGGTCTGCATGAGCGACAGCCTTGGGTAGGAACCAGGTGAAAAGGACCGGGCGACGGAGTGGGATTGGGTGAAAGGACTGGGTAAACCTTGATGTGCAGCATTCCCCTGAGGTGAAGATTTTCCCCAAGCACGCTACCTTGTAAACCTGTGTTTTGAGTTGGCAGCAGCATTGGCTGTGGTCTTTGCGCCAAACTTTACTGGGTGTGACAAGATTGGTGACGCTGCGTCGCCTCGTCGTCATGACGCGGCTTCGTGACGTGTCACGTGGTTGTCGCGCAGGTGACGCAGACGCCGCGTCTGGTCGAGACGCTGTTCGCGGAGTTTCTCCCGACCACGTGGGAACCCGAGGGTGAGTGCGGCGTGCACGCACACCTCTCACACACGCACACCTCACTTCATGAACCTAACACGCTGTTGCACTCTTTCAACACGGCGGCCAGTCGCGCACATGTTTTCGTGTCACAAACAAACGGATACTCTGACGCCACAAACGTCACACAAGAATCACGCACACACCACACACACACACACACACACACACACACACACACACACACTGTCCGTTTATTCTGTGAACATCTACGTCCCGCATATGTACAACGGGCGACAACAGGAGCTCTCGTCTCCACGCAGGTGCGGAGACGCTCGTGTCCAGTGCGCACGCGCGGCCGAGTCACGATGCGCTCAAGCTCGTGCGCGTCCTGTGCGCCGCGTCGCGTCACGTCGCCGCGTCGCTCGTGAGTAGCGTCACCGCGTCGCGTCACAGCGTCGTGAGCGTCGCGTCGCTGTAAATGGCGACGTTCCGCATCAGAATTGCTGACGTAATTCTCTTTCTTGTCATCCCTCTTTTGGGCACGTTGAAACTTTGACCTGGAAGTTTGCTTGTCTCTTTTGATCAGCTGATCTTGTGGCAACAGGGTCTGAAAAAACTACAAGAAGCAGAAAGACTCATTGTCTGTGAGCCAGATTCCAACCAAATTGTTGCTGTTTGGTTGGGAGCAGACCAAGACAGTTTGGAAAGTTGCATTGTGGCCGCACGTAAAGAATTTTGCGTTTGCGTTTTCACGTTGCTGAAACCCTCGTGTCCCTCCTGCTGCGCGCGCAGTCTGCGCTGCCAGAACCGCACCACGTGACCGAGACACGTGACCGGGCAGGAGGTTACCGAGGGGAGACGCAACACACATCCCGTCCCTGGAGAAAAGCGCGTGTCTTTGAATTATCGCTCACCAGCACGTGTTTGTGAATTATCGCTCAGATTGAACATTAGTGCTGCTCTATTCCAGGAGGCGAAGTTTGGCGTCATGGGTCGAGTCTCGCGGTATCTCGCGGAGGACGAGAGGTGAGAGCGACGCGCGCGCGTTCCATTCCTCCCCCAACTGGGCGCGTTCGATTTGCGCGCTGGGGACATCTGGGGACAGTGCGCTCAGGTCCTGTTCCGGCGCCGTTCGATTTCGCGCACAGCCGAACGGAGAAGAGCGGGTTGTGTGCGTCCTGCACCTGTTGACTGCGCTGAGTACCCGGAACAAGGCGCGTCCTGAGGTAGCTACGTCAGAACGTCACGTAGCTACGTGAGAACGTCACGTATGTTCTCATCTCTCACAGTTTGCTGCAGCTGAACGTGGTGACGGCGGCGGCGCTGCAGCTCGAGGCGTGGAGGACGTGGCGCGTCCTCACGTAGCTACGTCAGAGCGTCACGTAGCTACGTGAGAACGTCACGTATGTTCTCATCTCTCGCAGTTCGCTGCAGCTGAACGTGGTGACGGCGGCGGCGCTGCAGCTCGAGGCGTGGAGGACGTGGCGCGTCCTGACGACGTTCGCGCTCGGAGTGCAGCACTTCCGGTACGTTCTCCCAGGGTGCAGCACTTCAGGTCAGAGTGCAGCACTTGAAGTCAGTTCTCCCAGGGTGCAGCACTTCAGGTCAGAGTTCAGCACTTCCGGTACATTCTCCCAGGGTGCAGCACCGTGCAGTTCTGTGTACAAGATCAGTTCCCTCAGACTGCAGCACTTCAGGTCAGTACCCTCAGGGTGCAGCACTTCAGGTTGAGGGTGCAGCACTTGAGGTCAGAGTGCATCACAGTGCTGTGTAGAGAACACAGCGCCCCCTCCCGTCGCTTCACGTCGCCGTCTCGCTGCAGGTCGCTCTACTCTCTGGTCGCCAGAAGTGTGCAGCGCGCGTGCGCAGCGCCCCCGTCCGGCGCCGCGGGACCGGAAGGGGAAACGCGTCGCGCATGCGCCGTGATCCGCTTCGTCGAGAGCGTCGTGCGCGTCGTCGACTGGGGCGCGACGATGGCGAGGTGAGCGCGACGTAGCTACGTGAGCGTATCACAAGTCATGTGAGTGCGCTACGTGATAAAGTCACGTATCCACGTGGTCTACGTCGTCGATACCAGTGCATGACGTCTGGACGCGGTCGACGTTCGCGTCGTCGACTTTGGAGTGAGGGCGTCGTGGGGGAGCAGAATCTGTCTCAAGCCTTGTGAAGTTGTGGTCACCGTGTAAGAACACGTGGAGTGGACTCACGGGAGGTGTCCGTACGTCCCTCTGCTTGACGTGAGCACGTGACATAGCTCTTCACCTTGACGTGGCGTGTTCGCTGCTGTAGGGGGAAGCGTCACGAATCCGTCCTCCTCTCCCCTCTCCCCCGTGGACCCAACCGCAATCCTGAATTCGCTGGGGGGATGGGAGGAATCCACCGAAGAATGTCTTTTTCAAAATTGAAGTTCTGTCACGTCGAAAGTTTCTTTTCTCTGATGTCAACGGAGACAGAATTAACGATTGGCGTCATATTTATCACAGGTCGGGACGTGTGACGTCATCAGGAGTGACGTCAGAGGTGGACGCGGCGGCGTGGCCGGACGTGGACTGGAGTCACGTGACGGGGCTCGCAGCGCCTCTGCGCATGTGCGCCGCGCAGCGCCTGCAGCACTTCCGGGACACGTACGTCGCGCAGGTCAGTCGGGCAGCGTCGGCGACAACTTCCGGTTCCGTTTGAGGGTCACATGAGTCGGACTCGATGCAGGCTGTTAGAGATCCTGGGGGGTGGGGGGCTTCAGGATCTCACCTCGCCATCCGGGCAAGAACGAATTTGACCAGTGTCGCTTCAGCCGTCAAGTGGTTCGACGGCTCCAACATGGCTGCCCAGTCTTGACGCGTGTCTCCTGTTGTTCTTGTGACGTTTTGGCGCGTGTGGCGCAGTGCGCGTAGAGATTTTAACGTCGCGCGTCCTGGTATTTTGGGCGTGTTGCAATTTGACGTGACGTCGGACTCGACGACGCTGCGTCTCGTTTCAGCCGTTCGACGTGACGCTCGTGGCGACGCTCGTCGACTTCGTGGCGACCGTCGCGTCGTGCAGCGAGTCTCGGGTTCGTGGAGCCGTGCACGCATACCTCACACACACGCACGCGCACACAAATCCCACCCACTGCACACACACACCACCACCAGGTCACACACACACACACACACATCGCTCCACACACTGCGCTACTTGACTCTGCAGTTTCGACACGTCACGTTTTCCTGTCCCTTTTTGGTTTCTTATTTCCTATCCGTCAGCGGTGTTAATTTCCTATCGGTAGCCGGACTACAGCGCGGTGGACACGGTGTCGGATCTGGAGGAGCTGACGGACACCGTTCTGCTACCCTGCCTCAAGAGCGCTGCCTTCCACCGGGTCTGCCAACACATGAGGTGGGTGGGGCGGGCGGCCTGGGGAGGGTGGGCTGGGGCAGGTGAGGTGTGGTGGGCGGGGGCGGGGTGCGTGGAGTGGGCATGGGAGGTGGGTCAGGTGGAATGGGGTGCCAGGGCAGGTGGGGAGGGTGTAATTGTGAGAAGTGGGCGTGGTGGAGAGGAGTGGGACCGGGACAGGGTGCGTTGGCTTTGCCACCCTGCCGCTTGAGCGGGGTGTTCCGGGTGAGGTGGGTGAGGGCAATGGCGGGAGGCATGGAGAGGGTGTGGGGTGAGCGGGAGGGGGCAGCGGATGACAAGAATGCAGTTCCCTACTTCAAAAACGAATTTCACCTGGAAAACGCACACAAGAATTTCACTTCAAAACTTCTTTGTACCTTGGAGCCAGCATCTCACTGTGTGGAGGCCAGATTCCGTAACTATGTGTGGTGCGTGTCAGAGCTTTCGCTACTGTAAGCATTCTTCTGTCACAGTGAGGCGCGTCTCCACAGCGACAAACCTTCTTGTTTCCCCAGGGAGCGGTTTCTGTGACAAACGTTCTTGTTTCCGCAGGGAGCGCTCCCTGTACGTGCGGAGCGTCGAGCTGCAGCCGAACCGGGAGGCGACGCCCAGTCTCCCGCAGTTCGGCGATGTCGTGGCGCCACCCGGTGGCGATGACGTCACTTCCGGTGGTGACGTCACAGAGGGTCCGCCGGGCGGCGGCGCGGCCCTGACCTTCACCCTGGCCGTGACGCGGCTCTGTCACGTGGTCTGCCGGATGTGCAAGTCGCGGTCCAATCAGGTGAGAGGAGACGGCGGGAGCGAAGCGCCAATCACGTCAGCTGCGTCCAGCACCCGGTTCTTTCAACCCGCACATTTGGCTCCACCTACTGGGTCAGTTTGGCGCCGCTTTGGAAAAGACGAGGCTTGAGGCGCGTCTTTTTGTTTGAAATGTTCTGTGCGGGTCGAACGACAAAATTGTCGTCGGTGTGACAAGGAACATGCAGCTCTTTGTCCTCTTCCTGCTTCCGCCATGGTCTCCACCCTGGTCCCCTCAAAATCATTCCCTGGTTTCTTCCCTGGTCCTCCGCTGTGGTTGAAACCCTCCCTGGTCCCCTCTCAATTCTGGCCTGGTCCCCACCCTGGTTGAAACCCTCCCTGGTCCCCTCTCTTCCCCCCTCCCTGGTCCCCGTCGTTGACTGATCCCCGGTTCTGACTTGCCCGGATGTCGCAGGTGGTGAGCGCGCTGCTGAACGACGAGCTGCGTCTCTACCTGCGCAAGTGTTGCCATGGCGACGTGGCGCCGTGGGTGGCGTCGAGCGCGTGGGTGCGACGCGAGAATCTGCTGCAGTGGACGGTGCTGCGCGCGGCGAGGGATGTGGTGAGTCTGTGTGTGTGTGTGTGTGTGTGTGTGTGTGTGTGTGTGTGTGTGTGTGTGTATCAGAGCTTTTGTGTGTGTGTGAGTGTGTGTGTGTGTGACTGAGAGAGGGACAAAACGAGAGATGGGAGGGGTGGCCTGGAGAGGGGAGGGGAGCAAGGAGGGGCAGTGAAGTGAGCGTGCATGTGAGGTGAGTGTCCGTGAGTGTCTGAGGCCTGTGTGTGTGCGTGTGTATCGGGTTGGCTTGTGATTTTGTGCGTGTGTCAGCTTTGCGTGTGTGTGTGAATGTGTGTGTGAAGAGGCCTGTCCACGCGTCTCCACCCTGACTCACGTCCTTGTTCCTCAGGATGTGACGCGCGACGTGGCGACGCTGCTGCACCGCGTCGCGCTGACGCTCATGACGCGGCTCCACGTCGGAGACGCTCACGTCGCGCACGACGTGCTCTCTCACGTCGTCTTCAACGCGCGCTTCGTCGGGTGAGCGGCACGCAGACATACACGCATACACACACGCACGCGTACCTCACATCACGCAGCAAACATCGACACACAAGCTCACACACACACACACATACACACCTGAAATACCACTCGCCTCATACACCTAAAATCACACACACACACACACACAGAGAGAGAGAGAGAGAGAGAGAGAGAGAGAGAGAGAGAGAATGCCAGCTGGTAGTGTCATACATCACACTGACACACACACACACACACACACACACACACACACACACACACACACACACACACACACGCATGCATGTCTTCGCAAGTGCGCAATCATCGAAAATAAATGGAAATCGTTGTGCAGGTTGTCCCCATTCTTGACAACTTGTTGAGCAATGACGCCTTTCGCGTGATTCTGAGCGATAATTGAAGCTCACGCATAACTGAGCGATAATTGAAGGTCACGTGTATTTCTCAGGGACCTGACAGCGGACGCACCGGTTGACCTCTCGACTGACCTCTCTGACCTGCAGCTGCGCGAGCGCGAGCCTCTCTCTAGCGCCGCCGCCGACCCGCAGGCGGCGCCACCGCCAGCAGCGGCCTTCTCCACCAGGGGGCGGGAGGAGCTGGCGCGCGACGTGACGTCACACCTCGCGTCAATGCGAGGCTCGTACATGGCGGCGGCGGAACCGCTCATGAAGCAGCTCGAATCGTCCAGGTGTGTGGGAGGGGAGAGGGAGGGGCAGAGGTGTGTGTGTGTGTGCGTGTGTGTGTGTGCTTTCGCGTGTGTGAAGCGACAAAAGGAGCCCACGTGTTTGTGGAGTGAAAATTAAAACAGCACATAGTAGTAGCACATTTTGGTTGACTGTTTCGGGAGTGCACATGTTCTCTGAGCGATAATCGGGACGCACGTGTTCTCTGAGCGATAATCGGGACGCACGTGTTCTCTGAGCGATAATCGTGACACACGTGTGTGCTGAGCGATAATCGGGACGCACGTGTTTAGGAGCCGCGCGCTGCACGCGGCGGGGCGGATCGAGGGTCTCCAGACGGGGCCGGTGGGACGAGCGCTGCTGCCGCTCGACTGGGTCTTCCTGCCGATCGTCGAGCTGTACGACGTGTGCGTCAGGTGAGGCGTGCGTGCGTGTGTGAGGTGTGCGTGCATGTGAGCGTGAGGTGTGCGTGCGTGTGTGAGGTGAGGTGTGCGTGCGTGTGTGAGGTGAGGTATGAGGTATGTGTGTGCGTGAGGTGACGTGTGCGTGCATGTGTGAGGTGTGTGTACATGTGAGGTGATGCGTGTGTCCGTGCGTGAGGTGTGGGTGAGGTGCGGTGAGGTGTGCGTTCGTGAGGTGAGGTGTGCATGCATGTGAGCGAAGTTTCCGCATTCACAGCTGCGGGAGGAAAACTTGAACCAGTGAGGTGTGCGTGTGTGTGTGTGTGTGTGTGTGTGCGTGGTCTTTGCGTGAACACGTCGGCGGGCGTCTCCTTGCGCGTCTTTCACACCGAGTCGGATCTGGTGGAAGGGAACCACCCCGGGTGAGAGCCGCTCCCAACACACAAGACAACAAGGCAGAACGCTCCCGCCGCCCCCGCCCTCTGGTGGCTCGTCCCAGTAACCGTCGCCTCGTTTCAGGAAGCCGGACGCGGCTGACTCGGGTCACGTGTCGGGTCGCGTGGTCGCCGTGGTGACAGACGTGCTGCGCGTCGTGTATCTCCTGGAGACGACGTCACGTCGCGACGTCCTGAGGCGCGTCTCCGCCGCCACCAAACTGTCTCGACTCTACTGCGTGTTCCTCGCCGGTGAGGGATGTGTGCGTGTGTGTGTGTGTGTGTGTGTGTGAGAGAGAGAGAAGGAAGTCTGTGTACTTAGCTCAAGTGCGTGTGTGAAGTATGTGTACTTCTTGCTTGTGGATGGGTGAGAGAGTGTGTGTTGCATCAAATGTGTGGTTGGCATGTGCGTCTTGTTTGTCTGCAGTGTGTGTTTGAGATATGTCTGGACCTGGTGTGCTCTGACTCAGTGCGTGTGTGTGTGTGATGCGTGTGTATGCATTGGTTGTGTGTGTGACATGTGTGTCATGCATCTGAAGGAATGAGTGTGGAGTGACTTGCATTTTTACTCACCTACTGGTCATGCGCCAATCGCCACACTAACTGGTTGAAGAAGTGATTGGGCAAAGCCCCAAGAGAGAAATAATGTACAACCGCCTGTACAACTCTAGGGTCTCTCTTAGAGAGACCCTGTCTCTCTGCCTCAATGTGAAGCTTCCGCTGAATGTTTTGCCTTAGAAAACTCAGTAATTCTGTCTCCTCCAAAGTAATGTCTCGCACAACAGCAGCCATTTTGAGAAG
>JAAUXT010050057.1_pt1 | contig 10841 bp, 12 predicted proteins | sample 7278171 | NCBI WGS metagenome assembly JAAUXT01 (sample SAMN14350112, study PRJNA611818) | marine sediment metagenome | isolation source: surface marine sediment (1.8m) | place: French Polynesia: Moorea | collected 2018-08 | reverse complement strand
TTATATGTTTTTTTTGTTTGGGGGGGGGGGGGGGGGGCCCCCACTTCGCTCCTTGCCTGGCGTGTTCCGTCCTTAATTCCAAACGAACAGTCTTCACGTCTTAAGAAGACGGATTTGGCAATGAACAGAACGAGGTGTTTGTGGAATGTCGCCCCCGGTTACAGATTTCTTTGTTGTGCTGATGTGTGACGCCCCCTCTTTGGAAAAAACCCGTGACGCCCCCTCAATTTTTGTTGAGATGGTGCTTGACAGCCGCCCCCTCAAATATGGGACGGTGTGTGTGTGTGTGTGTGTGTGTGTGTGTGTGTTAACGTGCACGTGCACGTGTGCGCGCGTGCACATCTGTTTGAGTGCGTGTGATGGGGTGTGTGTGGGTGTGAGTGAACTGTGTGCGTGTGTGTTTTGGTGTATGTGTGTGTGCAGTGTGTGACTGTGTACATGTGTGGAAGAAAAGTGTGCATGTGTGCGTGTGTGTGGGGAATGTACGTGTACACGTGCGTGTGGATGGGACTGCGTGTGCAAGTCTGTCAACAAAAAATGTTTTGCCAACAATGTTCAAGAAGTTGTGTGTGTGTGTGTGTGTGTGTGTGTGTGTGTGTGTGTGTGTGTGTGTGTGTGCGTGCGCGTGTTAGCGAGTTCCTTTGTTGAGTTGAATGCGTCTGTGTTATCTTTGTTTCCTAATTGAAACATTTCACGCTTCAACAGCAGAGAATTGACAGGAGTACGATCCTAATTCTACTGACTCTGGGATAAGAACTGTGGATGTGTCCGTGCTTTCTTTGCTTCACAATTGAAACGTTTCACATTTCTTTGGCGTCAACTATAGCGGCAATAGAAGGATGCTCTTCACGGATCTGTTTCTGCTGACTCGGACTCTGGGGATCGGAACTGTGCTGCTGCCCCGTCCAAAATACCAACCGCCCCCGCCACACAGAGAGGTCAAGGGGGCAACAGAAGAGCGTGCGTGTGTGAGGGAGGGTGTGCGGGTGTGTGGGAGGGAGTGCAGGAGGGAGGGTATGTGTTTGTGTGTGTGAGGGAGGTGTGTGAGTGTGTGTGTGAGTGTGTGTGTGTGTGAGGGTGTGTGTGTGTCCCTTGTGAATTGAAGAGGTCTCAAACTTGACACAGATCTCCCGCCGAAAAGTGTTCAAAGTTATGGGGCTCAAGAGACGACCCCCCCCCCCAGGGATCACCCAGCACCCCCTCCCACCCGTCACATGGTCCTCTCCCTCGCCCTCAATATAATCAGCACTTCCCCTTTGGGAGCGGCCAGCAACCCCCCCCCCCCCCCCGTCAAAGGGGGTCGTGCTCCCACCCACTCAATCCTAGATCCCCCCGCAGCACCCCGATGAAATCAGCACTCCCTTGCCTCCCCCAACATTCCGCAAACAAAAGCTGACACTGCAGCCATGACAACTGTCACTCATCATCACTGCCTAGCAACAGGCGTCGTGTATCATCATCTCCATGGGATGACGCGTCAACTGTCAAAATGAATATTTTTCCTGTCTCAGCACGGATACCGATTCAAGGGGGGCGACACCCATCCGCCCCCCGCAAGATCCATCAAATAAGAAATTTCACGTAAAAACCTTGCACTTCGCACAATAAATTTTGCTCTTTCAAGGCAGACCTTCCTGCGCCCCCTTGACGCATCCCAACCCATTCAGACACGCACCCATCCACTCAGACAGTTGCAACTGAAAGCAAAGTTCAGACCTCAAAATTTCCCGCAAAAATGTTTTTCCTTTCTTGCTCCATTTTTCGCACTTTTGCGAGCGTGTCCCACAGAGAGTGTTGCGCGCTTTTGTATGAAAGAATGAAAGACGCTGCCACTGTTGTAATTGTTGGCACCTACAGGTGTGTGGAGATGACTTGCACTTTTCCATGGCTTTGAGCCCAAGCAGAAAGGAGAGGATGGGAGACGTTCGATTTTACTGCAAAATTCCCCCGAGATAAAGTAAAACTGAAAGTCTTCCTCTTGTGTGAGATCTGCGTGAACATACTTTGTATTTGAGATTGTTTCTGTGTGTTTCTTTTGTTGCAAAGTTTTGCACACACGAACATTCCAAACACATCTGCCAGACGCACACACACACGCACACACACACGCACACACACAGGCACACACACACGCACACGCGCACACACAGGTGCGCACACACACTCACACACACGCACACACACACTCACGCGCACACACAGGTGCGCACACACACTCACACACACGCACACACACACTCACACACACACACTGGCGCGCGCACACACACACACGCTGACGCACCGCACGCACACACACCACACACATGCACACACACACGCACCCACACACGCACACGCACACACGCATACCTCCTGAATCTGCCACAGAGACAGGAGAGATTCATTTTTCAGCCCAAACTTCCCCACAACCCACAAATAAGAGCTCCCCCTCCCCATACGTAAACAAACAGCCTATTGTTGGCACATTGTGAGTACTCAACATACTCACTCACATACTCACAGACGTACTCACATACCCGCATACACATACTCACACAGATCAGTGACTGATCCAGAGGGTCAACCCACAAAAAGTGACCTTCTAATTCTATGCTTGAGGTGCAGAATTTTCGAGCGCACACAAATGTCATTTTCGCCAGAATCAAATCACAGGTCTGCACGCACACCACACACGCACACACACCCTACACACACAGGCGCGTTTTCTACACACATGCACTTGCACACACACACACACACGCACTCTACAGACACACATCCACACAGCGCACACACGCACACCACACACACACGCACGCAGACACACACTTCTGCTGCAGTGGACCGACCACACACGCTGGTGGATCTCGTTCTTCGGTCAAAATCCATCGTTTGTCCTTTTTCTCTTACAGCGTGGTGCAGAACCAGATTTCTCAAAAACAAACAACAAACACCAGCCGGGCAACAGGTGTCCAAGACGACTCCAACCTCCCAACAATCAAACTTTTTTCCCGCCATCTTTCCCACACTCGTTCCTGTACAGCTGAACAGTGTTGGATGCCGGGGGGGAGAACAGGCTTTGAAAGTTTGTATATGTGATTGTGCGTGCGTGCGTGTGTGTATACGTGCAGGCCGGCAGGCGTGTGTGTGCGTGCGTGTGTGTGCGTGTGTGCGTGTGTGTGCGCGTGTGTGCCCCACAGAGGACAAGAATACGCAAATAAAATTTTCCTTTTTGCTCAGTTTGATGGGAGCGTCTGGACCCCCCTTGGATCCGCCCCTGGGTTTCAAATTTCGACACTTTTTCTCTCTCGATCTTTCGCACACTCTCCCGACCCAGCCCTTGATTTGTGTGAGAAAAACAGAAATTCTTCAGGTTCGTGAGAACAAGTGGTCGTGTCAACCCGATGGTGGGGAGGGGCAGATCCAGGGGGTCGGGCAAACCGCCCCCCTCAAAAAACCCTTGCGTTGTGGAGGGGTGGGCGCCTCTGCACAACCTCAAAAAGGAGAGGCAAAATTCACAAATTTCTGTTCCCTCAGTTTTGTGCTTCTTTCTGCGCGCACAATTCTTCCTTCATTTCCCCAAATATTTTTTCCCAAATTGAGATCGCCCCCGAGGGCGGGGGGGGGGGGTTAGCCTCCAGAGAATCCAGAAGACCCCCCTCCGCGCTGGACGACAGCCCCCCCCCCTTTCCAGGATTTCCAAGAGACGCCGACCCCCGAAAAAAATTGAGCTGAGAATTTTGCGGCACAGGTGCAAATTTGTGTATTTCTCACGCGAAAATTTCCAAAATCGACTTTGCCCCACCCAGGGGGTTGGACCCCAGCAAGGAGGGGGCCGGGGGCCCCTGTCCCAAAATCTCTGAAGAAAAATCCGTCAACTTTTTATGCTCTTGACTTGTGAGAAAATTTCTGTTGCGTCTTTTTCCACCGTGTGAAAACTTTTTTTTTCCTCCTTCCCTTGACAATAACAACAGCTGGTTGCCTCTGACAACGGAATCAGTCAGCCGCGATTCCTTTTCTTCAAAATTTCATGGGAACAAACGTTGTCCTTCATGTATTGTCAGTCCAAATATTTCTGTTTTGTTGCGCACAATTCAGTTGCGATTTGGTTTGTTCTCAGGCGCACGCTTCAATGTTTCTCGAATTTTTGCCACAAGATGGAGCCTGCGGACGGACATCGACTTTGTGTCGCGCGGCAACGACATGGCAACTGCCTGAGAAAATCCCAAAATCCGTGGAATTGTCAAGATCAGACATTTTCCCAGCTCAATTCTTTCCAAAAAAGGAAATTTATTCTCCCAGAATTAAAATCGCGCAAAATTGCACGGAAAATTTTTCTTTGTACTCACATGTTGCGGTTCGTTGAAAGTTGCGTCTCTCTGTCTCTCTCTAATCCTGTCTCTGTGTCTCTCTTGTCCGATGTTTTTGTCTCTCTCTGTCTGCCTCTCTTCTTCTGTTTCTCTGTCTACCTCTATTATATCCTCTGTTTCTCAAAACAACTCCTGAACCCTGAACACGACAAAACTCATTCCAAAGTGTCCCAAAACTTGCGAAATTCTTTTCTCTCACTGAAGACAGTGAGCGTTACTCTGGTGGATCTCATCATCGTGCCCTTTCTGCACTCTCTCTCTGTACCCTGTACACGAGGGTACTTTCTGCGTTCTGTTTCTCCAGCTGCACTCAAACCGAGTGAAACTCTTCCGAAGTCGCTCAGCAGTTTTGATTCAGACGCCCCCCTGTGACTGCCGCCCCCTCAACAAAAAAATATGTTTCTTTCCGCGAGACTGCCGCCCCCCTGCCGCCCCCCGTCACGATTCGGACGTAACTATCTCAGTACTGACCCACCCACGTCAAAATACACAGCAACGCGACCTCCAAGGCTCCATTTTTGGACGTTTTTCTTCCATTTCCCGTGAAATGGCTTGAATGCTTTGGTTGCCATGGTAACATAAAGTTTAAATTTCCTTTTGACAAAAGGAAATAATGTCCAGGACGGACGCACAAGAAACTTTATCCTTCTTTTGTGTCAGTAAATTTCAATGGAAACGGTTTCTACTTTTTCCATAGCAACGTCATTTGCAATGCGAACTTCTCCCCTAGCAACGGGACCGGACCTCGCGCGTCAGCAAAGCTCAACTGGAAACCGGATTCCATGGCAACCTTGGTTGACAGGTGAAGTTTCTTGCTGACTCGTGAGGGCTGGACATTTAAACTTTGGTTTGATGCCAGGTTCATGCTGGGTGCGTCGTGCGTTGCGTCCCCTTTTGCGTCGTACTGCGTCGCAGTTTCACGCTGGATGCGTCACGCTTTACAAACTTCAAAGCGTCTCCATAGCAACTGAGTCAAAAGTGACAACAAGACCAAAACCACAAAGTTCGTGTAGCTTTGTGACCAAAACTAACAATGCGTGGCTGGCAACTCTGGATTTCTGAATTTTTCCACCAGAAATCTGTTCTCATCAAGATCAGGGGATCCTGGCCTCCAGATTCTCAAAATTCTCGTTGCTTTTGGAAAGATCCAAATCACCACAACAGAAATTTTGCGGTCAAGTCCAATCTGATGACACACACGAGCGCACGTGCGAGTATTCCCCAACTCTTCCACTTCACAATTTCAGAGATCAAAAAACAAAATTTGGACTGACAAGAAAGAAAACATTCCTGAGGTGATCCAGGGGCGGATCCAAAATCAGGTCGGGGGGCGGCCGACCCCCCCCCCCTCCGCAGGGGCACCAAGGTAAACTTTTATCAATTTTGATGAAACAATAAAAAAGAGAATTTTTCAGGCAGGCGACAAAAAATTTTGGGGGAGGGGGAAACACAAAAATTTTCGGAGATTATGGGGAGCAGTGGGAGAGCAGGGCGCACACACACACGCTCACACACACGCAACACACACACACACGCATCATACACACACGCACACGCACACACATGCACACGTACACACACGCAACACACACACACGCATCATACACACACGCACACACACACACACGCATCATACACACACGCACACGCACACACACACACACACACACACACACACCGGGCTTCCGAGATCCGTCCATGGATCCGTCCCAAAAAGAAAGGTCAACAAAAATGTGAGCACTCCCACACAAAACAGCCACTTTCGCAACGTCGTGCGTTCAAAACCTCCAAAATATGTGTTTGAGAGATAACAGAGAGATAAGGGAGATAACAGAGAGATAAGGGAGATAACACATTCCGTGCCTGAAAATAACAAGCAAAAAAATCGACAGATCTTTCTGTGGACCAATCAGATTGCAGGAAAAATGATGTTAAATTTTGACGCTGACGTCACCAATGTGAAAACCGCTTTGCGCCGTCAAAACTCACGCACTTCTCACTCGTTGCGCAAAAACTGAGCACAATTGTGGAAAGGTGCGCGTGCCAATCTGATTTTTTTTATCGGGGGGGGGGGGAGGGGACAGCACTTGAAACAGAAAGTAGTTTTGTGTTTTCTGGTGATAACAAAATGAGACGAGATAACACGAGATAAGATTTGTCTAGCTCCGGACCAATCAAATGGCCGGAAAAAATCAGACGACAAGAAGAGCAAAATTTGATCCAAGATGAAGCGTGACCAGAGAGTTTTCATTTCTCGTGAAAAAAAAAACGGCTCTTAAAATTTCATCGAATCTCTTGAAATATTTGAAGCGATAATCATTCCAACGTGCTTGAAGGACCAAATTCCTCTGTTTCGACGTTCTGCGTGTGTGTACGTGAGCGTGCGTGCGTGTGTGCGTGCGTGTGTGCGTGCGTGCGTGTGTGTGCACGTGTGTGTCCACACACTGTGCCTCTGACGAGAAAGTCTGTCGAGCTCCTGCAAAACCCAGAGACACTAAAGGTTTCATCGTGGAAACGACGACGCAAGGAAAAACGCTGGACGTCAGGAAAGACGTGAGACGTGAGGCGTGATTGCTCACCAAGGAAAGCTTTCAGCGTCAAATCTGCTCATCTTTCAACCGCCCCATGAGATCGTGCGTCTCAAGTCGTGCATTGTGTTTGGTGCGCGAATTTCTCCAAGACACGTACACTGTACTCGACATTTTTGCCTGACTCTTGAGACGCGTTGAGAAGACGCACCTGACACACGCGCACGCGCGTTCCACATTCCGTTTTCCATTTTTGCTCTTCCACGCAGTTGCGCAAAAATTTCAATGCGTGAGATTTTGTTTTTCAACTCCTCCTGATTTGGATCAGCTGGTGGTGTCTTGATCCCTCTCTTGATTTGCTTTTCTCAGAAATATTGCATCCAAAATTGTTGGATGCCGTGCAATACCCAAAATATTTGTCTGTTGTCACTTGTTGCCTTCTTGTGAGATTCTCACGGTGAGAATTATGACAGATTTTCCCGGAGACAGACGGAGACAAGGTTCCCACCCCCCCGGGGGGGGGGGGTCACATGGAGCACGGGGTACGCATATCTCAACCCAACTTAGCTTTCTGTCAAAACTCACAGTCAAAACTCACGCAATTCTCACACAACTAAACTTAGTACGAGCCTTGTCAAATGTTTTGTCTTCAGGGGTTTTCACATTGGGTGACGCGCGGTCGTTTTTCTGGGCTGACGTCAAAGTTTTCACCATTGGGTTCAATGTTAAATTTTGACGCCGACGTCAAAAAGACGAGTGAACGTCACCAACGTGAAAACCGCTTATCGTCCTCAAAACTCACGCACTTCTCACCGCGTCCTTCCCCGTTGCGAGAAACACCAGCGCGGGTTCACACTGGATACGCTGTTGCGTAACTCACGCGTCCTTGAACGTCTACTCAACGACGTCGTGACGTCACGACGTAGCGACGCGAACACGTAACGCTCACAGAGACGCAACGCACCACTCATCCAGCGCAAAAAAAAAAACACTGTCAAATTAACCTGCACAATTTGTCCTGTCAAAAACGCGCAATTCTTGCCTCATTTACTCTGCCGCACGGTCACGCGCAAAAAGAATTCACGCGCGCGCGCACAGGGACGCAAAGCGTGACGCATCCAACGTGAAATTACGCGCGAAATCAATTTACTGAAACACTGTTGTCATGGGAACGCACCAATCGTTCTGTAACAACACACAGCATCTCACAAAGTTTGAATTGGACCTGCCATGACGACTCAGATCTGTCACATGTCAATCAAAACTCCATGACACGTCAATCATAACTCGTCACCCGTCAATCATAAGTCGGTTACACGCTGAGACGATCATGCCATCACAAATTCTGCGCATTTTTCTCAAGAGAAAATCTTGTTTCCATTGGCAACAAAACTTTCAGTGCAAAAAGGTCAACATCGGATCTCTCCACCCGAACAAAAAATTTTGGGGGTTTGTTCGATTTGTTGTTGCAACCATCATTCGACGTCACGAAATTCGAACACGTGTTCGGGTGATCACGAAACAGGTTCGACTTGCCCCAAGCGATCCCGGAAACGGAAATGTCAAGTTCGTTCGTTTTGTGCTGTTCGTGCATCGAGAAAAGTCGCCAACGAGACGCGACTGTCGTGATCGTGCGACTGACCTCCGTCGCCATGGAGACCGTCACGCTCAGTCGTGAATCGTGAATCAGGTCAGTGTCGTGGCCGCCGCCGTCGTGCGACGTCGTGTGAGCGTGAATGGGCGTGTTCGATTTACGCGTGCGGCTGGGCGGTGGCGCAGTGGCGCCACTCCGCCCCTGGGTTCGAGATGGGGCGAAGTCAGCCATTTTGGCTCACTGGGCGAGCCGGAACACGAAAATTCTTTTCCACAATTTTTTGTGCGACATGGCGATGCGGGAAAATTTTTATTTTGCACAATTTTGCGTGCGAACCAACTCTTGACAACCCGACAAGCGCATCGGGTGTACGATCGACGGAGCGATCCGACTCGCGTCGTGTTTCCGGTCAGGACTTCCGGTCAAACTCAACATCCGGTCAGTATTTCCGGTCAAACGAAACAACTAGTGGTGCACCTGAAGCGGTCAACGGAAGTCCGGTCTGTTTCCTTCAACCCGCTTTCCGTGAAGAAAGTGCGTGTGTGTTTGAAGGTATGCGTGCCACACACAACACAGGTCAAAACCCGCATTCCTTGCAGAAAGTGCGTGTGTGTTTGAAGGTATGCGTGGCAAACACGACACAGGTCAATTTCATGTCTGACAAGTTGTGACGAGTTCATTTTTCTCACACACGAGCAGGAAAAATCGTGAGTCTTCCCAGGTCAACAACCTTGAATTGAGCGTGCGTGTAAGAAAGGTATACGTTCGCAACCTTCATGACGCAGATCAAGTTTTCGCATCGCTGTCAGATTATCTTCGTGAGAAGACAGAGAAGTTGTTGGGTCTGTGTCGTGTACTTTGCAAACTGAGACAATCGAATCGTGACGTATGTGACCTTGAGTGAACGTGTGCGTGTATGTGGAGCAGGTATGCGTGCACCCCTACACTCACACACCTACCTTGGGTGGACGTGTGCGTGTGTGTGGAGCAAGTATGCGTGCACCCCTACACTCACACACACCTTGGGTGGACGTGCGCGTGTGTGTGGAGCAGGTATGCGTGCACCCCTACACTCACACACACCTTGGGTGGACGTGCGCGTGTATGTGGAGCAGGTATACGTGCACCCCTACACTCACACACACCTTGGGTGGACGTGTGCGTGTATGTGGAGCAGGTATGCGTGCACCCCTACACTCACACACACCTTGGGTGGACGTGCGCGTGTGTGTGAAGTAGGTATGCGTGCATCCCATACACGAGCAGATAAAATCATTAAACACACGGGCCTGTTCAGGACGCTTGTCTTGATTGTTTGAACGTGCGTGCGTGTTTGTCTGGGTATGCGTGCAAGAACAGCAACAAGTCTGTCCCCGTTCCCCTCAAACAACTCTCCTCAAAGGGCGGCCCCCACCCTCCCGCTGCCTTGAGCCAATCTCCCCCCTCCCCGGCCCACCGCTCCCTCTCCCGGCCGCCCTGCTAACCTGAACGGGGAGGGCTCCGTCGCGTGGGCCGGTCCCCCCTCATCCTTCTCCCCTGCACCTCCTCCCGCTCTCTCAGCTGCCCCGCTCCTCCTGCCCCTCCTGCCCGGCCCCGCCCTGCTCACCTCAATGGGGATACGTCCCCTGCGCCGGTCCCCGTCCCCCGCCTTCCCCAGCCCCCTCCCTCCCGGCTGCCTCCCTCGCCCCAGTTCCCTCCCTCGTCCCCTGCGCCTCCTCCTTCCCCCGGCCGCCCTGCTCACCTGAACGGGGACGGCCCCGTGGCGTGCGGTCGGTCCGTCTCGTCGTCGGTGCTGAAGCTCCCGGAGCCCCCGGCCGCTCCTCTGCGCCCCCCGCCGCCGCCCCCGCCTCCTCCACCGCGGGACGAGCCGAGCGAAGCGTCGCTGCTGCTGGTGCGGCGAGTCCGGGAGAGGCTGGGCGGGCGACCTGCAACGAGTCACGTCACGTCACGTCACGTCACGTCTGTCTGTCTGTCTGTCTGTCTGTCTGTCTGTCTGTCTGTCTGTCTGTCTGTCTGTCTGTCTGTTTTCCTTCACTTTCTTTCTTTCTTTCTTTCTCTCTCTCTCTCTCTCTCTCTCTCCTCTCTCTCCCTCTTCTCTCTCTCTCTCTCTCTCTTACTTCTTTCTTTCTTTCTTCCTTTCTTTCTCTCTCTCTTTCTCCCTCTCACTCTCTCTCTCTCTCTCTCTCTCTCTCTCCTCTAACTCCCTATTATAGATCCTTTTCTCTCTCTCTCACTCTCTCTCTCTCTTACTTCTTTCTTTCTTTCTTTCTTTCTTTCTTCCTTCCTTCCTTTCTTTCTCTATATCTTTATCTCTCTCTCTCTCTATTACTAGTTTATTTATTTCTTTATCTATCACTATATTATATG
>JAAUXT010002166.1_pt1 | contig 10841 bp, 7 predicted proteins | sample 7278171 | NCBI WGS metagenome assembly JAAUXT01 (sample SAMN14350112, study PRJNA611818) | marine sediment metagenome | isolation source: surface marine sediment (1.8m) | place: French Polynesia: Moorea | collected 2018-08 | reverse complement strand
GAGGTGGACGCCAGTTTCGGTTGTCCGCCGGCCACGCCGGCAGGTGAGGGCGTGAATCCGATCCCCGCCGGTTCGAACGCGGGCGTCCATGTAACCATGGACCGCTGGGCGGCGCAATCGCTGATCCTGACCGAAGCGCTAACCCTGACTGAAATCGCCATCGGGGTCATGGCCCTGGAGACCCCAACGGATCTATCCGTGGTGCTGCGCGCCGACAACAATGGCGCACCCGACGGGCAAGTGCTGGCCGAAGAGCAGGTGCGACTGGCAGCCCCGGGAGTGCGGCACTACGCCCGGGTCGCCCTGGATGACAGCCTGGCCCTGGCGGCGCCGAACTACTGGCTGCTGGTCAGAGCCCTCAGCGGATCGGCGATCTGGCTGACCCGCAGCACGCCCCAAAGCCGCATCCTATCGGCCTTGGCCACGCCCTCGGGGGGAATCGCCACGACGCGTCAGCCATTGGATGACGTTCAGGGTTATTTCGCCCTCTTTACGCGGCGCCTCGCCAACTGTCCGGATACGGTGCCGCTGATGCTAAATGTCGGTGGGGGCACCATCGCTTTGAGCCAGGCGGAAAACGGCCGGTTCCTGGCGGACGGCGAGAGCTTGACCGACAGCCTGAACGACTGCCTGGCCGCACCGACGGACGACTGCATTCCGACATCCGAAGGATTGGTCGTGCCGCTCACCTTCACCGCCGTCTCCAAGGGAATGGTCACGGTTTACGTGCCGATTCTCCACTATGATATGGTCGTTAGCTAGTTTTGATCTAACTGTTTGGCGCATGTCCCTGCAGCCAGCCGCACAGCGGCCTATTCTTCTTTGGAACCCTTCAGCCCTCCCAAATTACGAACCGCTCACCGGTGCGCTACCAAATGCTGCCGGCCGACTGTCACATTTATTGGCATGGATCCGGATCGCTTGTAAGCGGGATGGACACGATTAGCAGCCCGTGCAAGGCGCCGAAGTCGGCGGTGCGGAAAAGAAAATAAAAAAACAGATGTTAATAAGTATAGCCGATATAGAATTGCTTTGGCGTAGATATTGCTTAATTTATAAACAGCGATGAATGTAAGTTAACGCTATCGACGAATTCTCCGGCGTCATACGCTTCTCAAGCTGACATCTGTCCTGCACGGACGATCCTCTAATCTACCCAAACGCGACCTGTCACCAACCAATAGTTCTCCGTCTCACGGTGTTCTGTATGGGATCAATCCAGTTAAGAACGACCCTGGTCAATGCGTCCTTATAGAATATCTTCCATTCATAAAATGGCTGTTAAAATATCAGGTTTCTGCTTTAAAGTTGCTTGTCAACGAAAGACCTGTCCAGGTCAAAAATGGAGGTCAGGCGGAAAAATGCGACGCTAACCTATAATAATTAAAAAGGAGGTTGGATATGCCAGGCATTGAAACAATTCAGGGAAGGGTTACCGGGCCCAATTCAATTCTGTATCAAGGAAGATATATTGACTGCTGGACCATCTCCATGCAGGCCGCCGTATCACCGCAGCCCTTGGATTTATCACCCCATGTCGGCAAGATTGTCGAGGTCAACGGTCACCTCCACGGCGATCTGTGGGATGCGCGCCTTGTGCGTGTCATCGAGGAAGAAGCGCATGGTGAAATCACGGGAACCGTTGTTGGATTCAACACCATCGAAGGCCCCGATGGCCGTTTCGACTGCTACCGGCACGGAGTCCGGGAAAGTGTCTACCTCCCGTTGAATCTTTCCGAATACATGGGGCGAACCATCACCGTCGCAGGTGAACGCTCCGGTGGTTCCCTCTACAGGGCATCCATCGTAGCGGTTGCCGAAATCACCATCGATCGCCCAGCGGACAAGGAGGCGCGATCACTCAATGACCTGCTGAGGATTCGGGCGGCCAATCGGCCAGCCATCGAGGCCGTCAACGGCAATTTGGGTACGGCCCTTGGTTTTAAATGGTCCAACAATCAACGCACCGAACACCCCTGCGTGATCATCTTCGTCCCCCAGAAAACCCTGCCCTGGCTGGTCCCGGACCAGGATAAGGCTCCGGAAATCCTGGAAGGACCTGATGGGACTTGGTGTTATACCGACGTGGTCACCGGCGGCAAGGCGGTCTCTTTGGAAGCGATGGACCCGCTGCCGCCGCTAAGCTGGGAGAACCGGCAAATTGTCGCGGAGCTCAAATCGGGGCGCGTGGGCCTCATCGGCGGGGTTCAATTGGCCTTTTTCGTCGACGGTATTCAGGACGATGATCACGCCGGAATCGGCACCGCCGGGATCGCTGTTCGCCGGAAATCCGATGGTGTTATCGGTCTGTTGACCAACCAGCACGTGGCGGACGCCCCCGGGCGAAGGATCTACCACCCCTGGCACGGCTATTTTCGCATCGGCACCACCCTGCGTACCCGCACCTTCGAGTATGATCAGATTTGGTACCATCACGTCATCGACGAAACGCGCTCCTACGTGCGCTGCGATTGTGCCTTCGTGGCCATTCAAAGCCATTTGCAGCACTATGTGCAACCCGGCCTGCACGCCATTGGCCAAACCGGCGAACTGTTGTCCATCGATCCGGATTCCATGGGCATCATTGGGCAGAGGGTGATCAGCGTGGGGCGCACCCGCGGGGTCCAGCGCGGCACCATCGTGGCCTATGCCTATGAGTTCGAGGATGAACACAACAGCATCTACACGGATTTGCTGATCATCGGCGAAGAAGGCCAGGCCTTTTCCTGGAAAGGCGACAGCGGCAAGGTGATCGTTACCGACGACGAAGCGCACCGCCCGGTGGCCCTGCTGTGGGGGGGATGGCAGGAAAGGCTACGCCATGGCCGCGAGCAGGAGAACTGGACCTACGCCATCGATCTGGCCAAAGCGCTGCAGCTTTTAGATCTGGAGTTGCTGCCCTGAATGCTCACGAGACGGAGTCCCTTACGCGGATGTCGCCGGGGATGGCCTACGAGGAATTCGAACGATTCCCGTACTACCTCGACCTGGTGCGCAATGAAAAGCCGATCTATGTGACCTTCAATCCCGATGCCACACCACCTGCTTACGTGGTCTATTGTGCCAGCGAGCCGCCGGGTGAGGGTGAGATTTAGCCCGGATATTCATGTCGCCAGGTAGGGGAATGATCGCCTGGCGCCAAGATGACGACCCTTCCACGGGCCGCCGGGGGCGATCCGGAACACCGCTCGCCCCCGGTCGTTTGGCGGTCATTGACGGTATTTTCAGCAGAATTCAGTTTGATCTAAACTCTCCATCTCTGGTGGAGACCGCGGAGAGGTTCGACCGATCCGGGGTATGGATTTTTTGATAGGTTTGTTCATTTTCTTTCGCGGGAAAGAAAACGAACCAGAAGAAACCGCCCGTGTCCCGCGTATCCTGCGCGTCGCCCACCCGGTCGTTGAAGCGGCGCCTAATGCCGCCATGCGGCGTTGCCCAGCTCGCTCGGGTGCTCACAATCGGTCGATTGCTGCGCGCCTCGCTTCACTGGCCGCCTTGCCTGACAGCATGATGCTTGCTTCATCGACCGGTTGATACGGTCGACGCGCGCGGAAACTCACTTCGTTCAGACAGGTCCGCGAGCCTTATCCGCTCGATACCTCGATGCTCGGCGCGGGACAAAGGGAAAAAACCTGAAACCCCAACAGATTGATGTGCCTCCTCAGTGGGCTAACTGATGCTTTCCGCTTTTCGGGAGGCGCTTCACTATAAAACTAAGCGTCCTTGTTCTGTTTTCGTTTGATGAAAAATTCCGTGACGGCATCCAGACAAAACCACGTCACCAAGAAGGCGATCGCCTCCAATAAAAAACTGCCAAACTTATAGAAGATTTCCGCAATTGCCAGCGCGCCAACCAAAACAGGTGATTGCCTGACAAGCCATTCCCGAAGGCCCAAATTCCGTATTAGCATATACATTGTCCATCGACCTCCTTCAGCTAAAGGCTGTGTAAGAAGAATCCACGAACTTCCAGGTGCCTGCGATCCGATACCAGAGACGCACGAAGATCGTGCTGCCGTCTACCGGAAGCCCCGAGACGATCTCGAAGAGCCGCGTGCCCAGAGAGCCGCTGTTGTAAATGTTATAGCCGCCCTGGCTGGAGCCCACATACAACCACCACTGGGAGACGGGGTGGCCATTGGCCGACCATTCGAAGGTCACCATACTGCCGCCGAGGACCGTTCCGGCGGTGGGTGACGTCATACTGGGGCTGCTGGCGGTGAACGCCGTATACTGCGTGTCGACAAACTGCCAGACGCCGCCGGTGCGGTACCAGAGGCGAACGAAGACGGTTCGGCCATCCACCGGAAGACCGGTGACGGTTTCGAACAGCCGCGTGCCCAGCGAGCCGCTGTTGTATATATCCCGGCCGCCAAGACTGGAGCCCACATACAACCACCACTGGGAAACCGGCGTGCCTTCGGCGGACCATTCGAAGGTTACGTTGTCGCCGCCGAGCACGGCGCCCGGTGAGGGATTGGTCATTCCCGGTTCGGCGACGACGGTGGCCGGCGTGACGGAGTTGGACGTGTAGGACGCAGCGCACCGTCGATCTTTCAGCACCACATAGACATTTTTGGGGGGCGCGTCTCCCCGAGGCAGGGCAAACCAAAGATCGTTCAGGCTGTCGGCCGAACTGAATCCACAGAAACCGTAGATCCGCTGGTTGGTGTCGCCGTTGTAGATATCCACCCAGGTTCGCGAGGCGTTGGGGTTTTGCCCGCAGGGCGGCAGGTCGGGCGACGCGCGAAACAGTGAATCCGGATAGGCTGCCCGGTTCGTTATGGACAGGTTGTAGCGCGTAAAGGGCGTGCCCTGGACCGTGTAGTCCTCCGTCCCGGTAAAGGCCAGCACCGGCGCCGGTAGCGCATTGGCGATGGCCAAATCGATCTCGAACATGCCGCGGCCGTGGGTGACGCACACGAGTCGGGTCCCCATCCAAAAGAAATCCCGGCAAGCCACGTTGGCCGGGCCTTCGTTGGTCGGCGACCAGGTGGCCCCCCGATCCTCACTGGCGAAGACACCCACCTGTGTGGCCAGATAGAGCCAGGACGATCGTTGCGGGTGGGTGGAGATATCCCGGATGGGTACGTCCGGCAGGCCCGCGCTGATATTGACCCAGCTCTGACCGCCATCCGTCGTGCGCCATAAATTGTCGGCCTGGAAACCACCGAATCCCGCGTAGACCAGATCGTGATCGTCCGGGTCGATGGTCAGCGCCAGGCAATGGCGATTGGCGTTGATGCCGTTCGTATCGACCTTCTGCCATTGCGGGTTTGCCGCCGTGGCGTTCGTGGAGCGATAGACATCCCCGTTGGCGTGACCGATCATGACGATATCGGCGCTGCCGTGGGCAATGGCGATGGCGGTAATCGAATGCGACCGGGTGCTGTTGCCGATCGGGTCCTTGATGGATTCCCAACTGGGCCCGCCCGTGTCTGAATTGGGCGTCTTGGCGTCGTTGGTGCGCCACAAAGACATACCGCCGCCCAGGATGCGGTTGGGTTCGTTGGGGTCCAGTTCGAACGGCGCAATAAACTGCGCGCGCGAATTCTGCGCATCGGGAATACTGAAGGGCGGCGGCTTCCATTTCCATCCGTTGTCCCAATAGCGACCGGCTATATAGTCGTCCGCCAAATCGCCCGACGTTCCACCGTTGGTGTTGCGGAAGATTTCCAGATAGACATACTCGCCGTACCAGACTTGGGGATCCGACGGATCCGAGGCCATATCACCGCCGTCGCCCCCCCAGACCTCATTCCAGGCGTTGGGGCCCTGCGCGGGGGTATAGCGCAGGGTGCCGTTGTCCTGGGCCCCGCCCATGATCGTATTGGTGCCGATATGGCCGGCGCCGTAATAAAACTGGGTGACACCATAGCCGTTGTTCAGGTTGACCCAACCGTTCGTATAAGGTTCGGAAAGGTTGTTGCCCACGGTGGTGACGTTATCCGCCCGGTAGATGCCGCCGTCGCCGCCGAAGTACGCGCGAAGGTTGTCGACCCCGTTGTATCCGGGATCGGAGACGATCACGTGATGGTCCGCATGGGCGGATTGATCGCTCCACCAGGTACTGATAGGCCTCAACGTGTTGCCGCCGTCCTGGCTGCGCCAGAGGTCGATACCGCCCACGATCACCAGGTCGGCATCGGTGGGATCGCCGGCCCAGATGACGTTGTCATACCACCCCTGGCGACCAAGATGGTTGGCCGCCTCACCGTTGTGCACCGCTGTTCGCGATGAATACGATTGACCGCCGTCCGTGGATCGCCATATCTGCGACGGGGACGCCTGGACGGAAGCGTATGCGGTATCGGAATCGGCCAAGGCATAGCAAACCTGCACGCGTCCGCTTACGGAGGTGGGTCTCGAGGCGGTCTGCCACGAATCGCCGTTGTCCGTCGAAAAATAGGCGCGGCCGTTGTTCAAGCCGCCGGCAATGGCCTTGCGATCGTCGTGGGGGTCGAACATGAGGTTGCCGATGCCGATGGAGAATGTCTGACGCCAGGTCTGACCGGCATCCGTCGAACGGAAGATACCATTATTGGTACCGGCCAGAAGGGTATTGCCGTCGCTGGAGATAACCAAGGCGTTTACGAAGAAGAAATCGCTGTTGGATACGGTAAAGGCCAGCTGCTGCCAGGTCGATCCGCCGTCGGAGGTTTTAAAGATCCCCGCACCGCGGATGGCATCGACGTTGCCATAACCTTCGCCCGTGCCGGCGTAAAGCGTGTTGGCATCGTTGGGATCCATGACCAGCGAGCACACCGCCAGATTGGCCATCAAGTCGTTGGTGGCGGACCAGGAACTGCCGGCGTTGGGCGAGATCCAAACCCCGCCGCCGACACCCGCGGCGAAAATGCGTCTTGGATTGGCGGGATCGATCACGATGGCCCGCGTGCGTCCGCCGATATTGCCCGGCCCCAGGGCGGTCCACCCCGTGTTGTCGGCAGGCAACCCGGCGGTCGGTGCCTCGGTCCGCGCATCCACGGAGAAAAGCGCCGTTCCGGCCGGCATGTTGGCGACTTCATGCGACGCGGTCGCAGCTTGCGCCCGGGTGTTTTCCAGTTGCTGCAATGCATGCTCGAGACTGCCGTCGGGAATCTTGCCGTTGTCGTCCAACAGCGCGCCGCGCTCGTGTTCGAGCCTGGCCTGGGGCCGATCCCCGATATCCAGCTTGTGTAATGCTTTGGCAATTCGCTGCTCGGACAAGTTATTAATCGTTTCGGTCGTGTAGCCGAGTTCCGCTTGAAACCGCTTGATTAATTTTTTGGTGAGTTTGAAGCTTTTACCAGCAGCCATAGGCCCTCCTTTCTTTGACATCCTCGTGATAAGTCCGATCCACCCGAGGCGGATAAATTTCGGCGTTACGCTTCAGCCCTCGTCAGTCAGCTTACCTTAAGTACGCTTCATTCCTCGGGCTTCGCAAGCCTTGCCCTCGAACTTTTCACGAGACCGTCCCAAACATGACTTTTTACGCGTTCATCTTCTTTGCGACCCATGTGATTACCGCGGCAGCGGCGGCGGCACCCTCATGGTCTCCTCATCCAGCACGAATGACCAGATCGGCTTGCCCGAGGGGAATCCGCGGCATTCCAGCGTCCGGCGGCGCATCCCCTGAATGTCTTCGCGCACCACAAAGAGGATGCGGTCGTCGATCACGGCAATCCCATCGGTTCCAGGGTCAAAACCGAGGCTCGCCAGGTGCTTGCCCGTCTCGGTGGCGAATACTTGCCAAACGGGATCGGTGCCCCCGGGTTCATGGACAAAAATCAGGCCGCCATCCAAGGTTATTGCGGCAGTGGCCTGGGGATGGTCCGTCAGGCGAATCTCCGCTTCGGCGCCCGCGGCGTCTTCCTGTAAAAGTACAATGCCGGGCCGATCCACGGTCTTGATCAGGCAGGCGTGGATCGCACCGCAGCGCCATGACTGCGTTTCCCAGGATGTGCCCGCGTGGTAGGGAACGATCCGCCTATCCGGTCTCAGCTTGGGCGGCATGCGCTCCGGCGTCGGCACTGGCTCAATAAGCGCCTTCCCAATCAAAGTCCCGTTCTTTAAATCGAGATGCTGGGTATGGCGCTCGTCGCGCATTGCGGCTTGCTCCACATCGATTGGCGGCGGGGCCCCACCGCGGTAGCGTGAATGCGCCTCCCACGCGGCGGTTACGCATTGTTCGTCGACCTCGACTGCCAATTGGAAACTATCCGGTTCGGGCGAGTTCACCTCGACCCATTCCGGCAATGCCAAGGTTTGTTCCCATTGCGGTATCAGCTCACGGTCTTGACGAACGATTGCATGGAGGCGAACTTCGTTTGGCCGGTGCGGTAAATGGGACCAGCAAATGAGTCGCCCTTCGCTATACGCCAGCGGCATGGCGGCAAATTTCGTATGGCCCTGGACCTTCCCCGTCTCTAAGGCGATACCTGCAATCCGTCCATCCTTGATTTTGACATAGGCGATCTTCGATTCCGGATCCACGATGCCGCCGGGAATACGAGGCGTTGATGCCGACATAGGTTTATCGCTCTCCAACTCACTTGATAGTTAGAAACATCACGGGGCTTGGCAGCCTGTTAGTTCATTTGACGGCTGAACTTAAATATCTATAGGTCCTGATCGTTTAATGTCGTGTGCTGGCGTATAGAGGGGCGCAGGTGAGATATAGTAATGACTTCGAATCACACGGCATTAAGGAAACAAAGCAGTATTCGCCGGGTAACCGTTCACGCGAGAAGTGTTAGCATCAGACGGAATAATGTCAATACGCGGTTCTCAATAATTGGTATCAGTGGTTCAGGGATTGGTCGCCATTCAGCTGAATCGGAAACGACGGCGGGGAAAGATAAGGTGAATGCCGATGATAGCGCCAGAGGGGGCCTTGATTAGGGCCCAAGCCATAACTACCCTAATATTCATAAATATTAAATTCGATAACAAGCCGGTGGTACTCATCGAACTTGCTCCTTGTTGGGTCTGAATCCTGTCTTTCAACGCGGCCGGCGCTCATTGTAGGTGAAAAACTATTTAAGGATAAATTGCGATGGAAGACGAAGCGTGCAGGCAACAGGCGATCGGAAAAAAATTCGACGTGAAAGCCTTGAAGTGCCTGGTAAAGCGGTGTGTCGTCGACGGGGAGGTCCGCTATATCCTATTTATCCGCCACGCTTCGCGGGAAATCAGGTATGCTCTAAAAGAAAAAAAACACATAATGAAGAATACTCGATTCGAGCGCCCAAAAACCGAATCGAACTTTAAATCCCGTGGCCTGCCGCTGACCCTGGCCATGGCCGGGCGCCTGGCGGACGAACTGGAGAATTTGCCGGAAACGGGCGTCAAGGTCGAAAAGATCATTTGCAGTAGTCATACCGTCGCCTGGCAAACCGCAGATGAGATTCGTAAAGTCCTGCATGTTCGCAAGGTCTGTGACGCGCCTGCCATCGATCCCCAGCCCGCCGTGACCCCGCCCTTCCCCCAGGTGGGTGGCCAAGAAACCCTCGATGAGCGTTTTTGGACCGCTCTGTTGCAAGGAAGCGAGGGAAAGGCGGTGGCGGTGGTGGGCCACCAGCCGCACCTCACACGGATCGCCAAGCACATTCTGGGCCGCAAGCTGCCCGCCGATGTGCTTCCGCTGGCCAATTCGGAGATCGCCTGCATCCGCATTGGAAAGAAACCGAAGCTTCTATGGTTTTTGACCAACAAACCCGAAAGCTTGTTGAACGATCTCCGCGACAAGGTCAAGTCCAAATACGATGTGGCCAAGTTCTTCCTGGGTGCGCTGGTGGTCAAGGACGGGCTAGTTTTAAATACCAAACTATGGACCGAAGGCGGCAAGTGGGGTGCGGAGTTTTTATACCTGGGCCTGTTTTGTTCCATAGCCGCCCTGGTATTGGCTGTGGCGACCCTGCTGGCTTACGACAGCCTCCTGATGCCCCCCGTTTTCTGGGGGGCTGCGGCGACCCATAAAAAAACGCCATGGAGTGTGGACCGCCCCCCCAGCCAGGCCCAGTTGATCATCTTTTACGAAATGATCCATGTCTGGAAATGGTTTTTTATGCCCTCCCTGGCGTTTGCCCTGGCGAGCATCATCTGTTTCCTGCTTGTGCTGGCCGGACCGAAACATTTCGACTTCAACTTGACCATCGTTGGGATGGCGAGCGCGGCTGCCATTGCGTACTACCGGTATTATAAGCCCCGGATGGGCGCTGAGGATTGAATTGTCTACGGACCCGGCTATTCTGGGTTTTCGGTTCATTGCGCCTGGGCTGATTGAACGCTGGCGACTTCTGCAGGAAGGCAGGCGCGGATCAAGGGTTCCGACAATATGAACTAAATTTTTCATTGGGCGGTATAGCAGACGATAGCCGAAAGCCTTTGGCATTATAACAGACTGACTCGCAAAAAATCATATTCCTGACGGTTTCGTAAGAATTTCGCGATACGGCATTAGAACCTATCTCAAAAAAAATCTAAGTGCCCCTGGCGGTGTTGTGAACCGGCTCTTGGCAGAACCGTAGGGTCCCTGCCCTACGAACCTGCATACATACTGCGTGTATGCTCCGCTTTTTCTCCGTTTCACGCCTTGCCAGGAACCCTAATCTTTATTTTGAGATAGGTTCTAGCAGGCCCGAGGAATGAAGCATACTAAATGTACGCTGACTGACGAGGGCTGAAGCGTAACGCCGAAATTTATCCGCCTCGGGTGGATTGGACTTCTTACGAGAACGTCAATAAAGGAGGTGCATGGATGGACCCTTCAACTGGAATCGATCCACGGACCGCCGGAGCGATCTGGTACCATGTGGTCACCGTGGGCGGTCTGATCCTTTTCAAACTGGCCGTTCTGG
>JAAUXT010116587.1_pt1 | contig 10842 bp, 8 predicted proteins | sample 7278171 | NCBI WGS metagenome assembly JAAUXT01 (sample SAMN14350112, study PRJNA611818) | marine sediment metagenome | isolation source: surface marine sediment (1.8m) | place: French Polynesia: Moorea | collected 2018-08 | reverse complement strand
CCCTGTGAACCCCATGTGACGCACCCCCTGTGAAACCCACGTGACACACCCCCTGTGAACCCCACGTGATGCACCCCATGTGAACCCACGTGACACACCCCCTGTGAACCCACGTGACACACCCCCTGTGAACCCCACGTGATGCATCCCATGTGAACCCACGTGACGCACCCCATGTGAACCCACGTGACGCACCCTCTGTGAACCCCATGTGATGCACCCCCTGTGAACCCCATGTGACACACCCCCTGTGAACCCCACGTGACGCACCCCCTGTGAAACCCACGTGACACACCCCCTGTGAACCCCACGTGACGCACCCCCTGTGAACCCCACGTGAAACACCCCCTGTGAAACCCACATGACACACCCCCTGTGAACCCCACGTGATGCACCCCATGTGAACCCACGTGACACACCCCGTGTGAACCCACGTGACACACCCCCTGTGAACCCACGTGACACACCCCATGTGAAACCCACGTGACACACCCCCTGTGAACCCCACGTGACGCACCCCCTGTGAACCCACGTGACACACCCCGTGTGAACCCACGTGACACACCCCGTGTGAACCCACGTGACGCACCCTCTGTGAACCCACGTGACGCACCCTCTGTGAACCCCACGTGACCGGATCTTTGATCTCGCGCCGATCCGGGTCTAAATCCAGGTCCGCGGGGCCCGCGGGGCAGATGCATCATTTACGGGCCCTTCACATGGCGAGGCCCGCGTCACACCGGGGGCGTCCGCAGTGCGTTCCTGGAACAGGTCCTTGCAAACAAATAAAAAGGCAGGTACTTGCATAGTTGCTTGCTGACTTCTTTTGGGTGTGTCAAGCACGACGTCCATTGCCCTGCTGGATGTATGTTGGGCATTCTTGCGCAAACTTGTGACATGTGTCGCAAAACGCTTTTGCCGGCGCAGTGACACGGCTCCCGTTGGCTTTCCCAGAGAAAATGACCACGGAAACCAGTGTGAAACAGGCCCTATCATCCAGGAGGCCTCAACATTTTAGTCCTTTTACGAATCCTTATTTTTCGTTTCTGTGCTAGGTTTAATTTCGCTCTGCAGAAAGCTCCAGCAGATTCAGGAGTGTGTGTGTGTGTGTGTGTGTGTGTGTGCGTGCGTGTGCGTGCGTGTGTGCGTGTGTGTGCGTGCGTGTGTGTCCGTGTGCGCGTGCGTGTGTGTGCGTGCGTGTGCGTGCGTGTGCGTGCGTGTGTGTGCACGCCTGAGCACCAGGTGCCTGCAACGTGTCCTTTTTCTACGCTCGGAATTTTTTCAGTAAAACGCGAACGTCAACATGACCAAGTGCTTCTCAGAGGCCGTCCGGTGTGTGTGTGTGTGTGTGTGTGTGTGTGTGTGTGTGTGTGTGTGTGTGTGTGTGTGTGTGTGTGTGTTTCGATGTGCAAGTGTATTTGTACTGAAACTCCTGGCGGATCCAAGCTAGGACCTGTCAAGCCTCATCCCCTTATCAATTAGCACGCAGGCGAAAACGTTTCTGAATGCACAAAAGTGCACGTTTGATGTCCCTTCCCCACAAGTACCGGGCCCTGATCAGGACCTGGTCACCTTTGCAGCTCGTCACCCCAATCGCGGGTGCACGAGAGCCTCGAGTCGGATTGACCGTCGTTTTCGTGTGTCGTCCCTCAGTGTCGCACGTCTCGATTAAAGCTGCGTCTCTGAAGGACGCGCCTGCGCGGAGACGCCGTGCAGCGGCGGCGCAAGGGCGCGACCTTGGCTTCCGCGAGATTCGCTCTCGCCTGATGCACACCGGGTGGATAAATGTCGTTCCTTGTGATTGTGGATAACTTACGAGACACTTCTTGGCAATCGCTTCAAATTGCTTCTATCCAAACCTCAGTGACGCAGAGTCCAGATTTACACAGGAACACAACGCAAGGCGCATCCAGTGTGAATCCAGCCTCAAGTCGCCTCACTTGCACTGAAAAAGAAATCCGCTTTTTGTGACTCAGTAATTTGGCCTCGGGCCAATCTGAGACTGAGCCCAGATTTTGTCCATCAAATCGAGCTGTTTTCACACAGGCCATTGCCCAGCAGCATCAACATCAGGGGTGGATCCAGATTCCCCTCGCCCAATCCAGGGTCCATCAGACCTCAGGAGTGCATCTAGTGGGTGGTTTACTGGCACATTATTGTTTCATTTTGGCATGTTGAGTTTTCAAATGTGAGTTTGGCCAGCAGCATCAACATCAGGGTCGGATCCAGATTTTTCCCCCAATGCAGGGTCTATCAGTTCTCAGAGGACTGGGTTGCAGGTACAAGTTTTTCAATTTTGTTGGGTGGTGTTTTCAAACCTGACATCCTCTCCAAATTCTTTGACCCGTCAGAGTTGCTGTCTGCTCGACACGTCTGGCTCTGTCTGCCACTTGTGACGAAAAGCGCAGTTCTGAAGGGCAACATAAGTGGGGTGGTTGAGGAGGTTGTTTGACACGAGACTGAGCCGTGATTCCAAGGGGAACAAACGATTCTTCACTTTATCTTGCACAGATCAGAAGCAACAGAGGCCCTCTGTATTATGAAGAGTCAGAGAGGAGGGGAGAGAGAGACAGAGAGACAGAGAGGGGAGAGAGACAGAGAGAGAGGGAGAGAGAGAGAGAGAGAGGGAGAGAGAGAGAGGGAGAGAGAGACACACACACACACACACACATACACACACCAAGAGAGAGATTGAGAAACGAAGAATGAAGACATTTTTGTGACTGGATCCCATTTTCCCAGCAGACTCAGCTCAAATGATGCAGTCCCTCTCTGTTCTTGCACCGCAGTTCACACTCATGTTCATTCCCTGCAGAATCCGGTGCATGTTTATTCTGACAGAGCTTGTGGCAACTTGTTGACTTCAGTGTTTGGAAACCTGGTTTTGTATCAATTACAGATGTACATCAGGCTTCCTCCTTTCTGCCTTTCTGTTTAAATGAGCCATGATTCAAATTGGAAGTGAAGCCACCCATTGCAACAAGGTTCAACTGAAAGTGATTTTGCCAATTTGCTCAATTTGGTGTTTACAAGGAAACGATTGTTCTGTGTGAACTTCGTTTTTTTCATTTCATTTTGCTTCAATTTGTACTTCTTCTGTTTGACATTGAATTTTCTCTTCTTCTGCAAGAGTAATGTAATTCCCCTCAGCATCTGCAAAAAATGGCCAGAACACTTTTGTGAAAAATCCAACTTCTCTCAAAGAGCAAACAGAACACAATGTGTACCTGCTAGTGTGTTCAACCTGGACACTATATCTCCAAATGTGGGCCGAGCTTTTGGATTTTCTTCCCAGCAGTTGACCATAAGTTCACATCTGGCAAAGAGACAAAAGGGAATCATCATTTTGAAATGATGTTTTGATTGATGTTGAGTCATAAAAGAATATTTCTAGGCTTCATTGCAAGAACTGTGTTTGTGCCAAATGATCAAAACTGAATTGTTTTGGCCTCACATGCTCTCAGGAGTATTTTCTGGTTTCAGCAGTCTTTCACCATTCTCAAGGTATTGCCTCATGTCTTTGTTGTCTATTCCTTGGTATGGAGGTGCTCCAAATGAAAAAAGTTCCCAAAGCAGAACACCAAAGGACCACTGAAGAAAGCAAAAACAAAAGAAGGACAAAGAAAGACAAAGACAAAGGAACAAACAAAATTTTTCTTTGAAATGTGTTTCTGCATACCACATCACTTTTCTCAGTGAAAATGTTTTGTGTCATTGCTTCAATGCTCATCCATTTCACTGGCAATTCTCTGGTATCACTTCTCATGGCATACTGGTTTTCATCATCCAATTTTTTTGCCAGACCAAAGTCTGCAACTTTCACCACCAGATTGTCATCCAGCCTGAAGATAATCAAAGAGTTCAAAACACACTGACCAAAGATTTTGTTGTTGATCAAAATGGGATCATTCTGACAACATACATGCAGTTCCTTGCAGCTAAATCTCTGTGGACAATATTTATCTCTGTCAGGTATGCCATTCCTTTTGCAGTTCCCAGCCCAAATCCAAGTAATAGATTTGTGTCTATTGCCTAAAATTATCACAAATACTGTCATGTAGTTGCTGGTACAATGTACAATAAAAGGGTTGAAAATGAAACTGACCTCCCAATTTTTTCTCAAGTACTTGTCCAGACTTCCACATGCCATGAGAGGAAGAATAGCACAGGGCACATCTTCATGAATGGAGATTGCCAGCACAGACAGAACATTTGGGTGGTTGAATTGTTTCATGATTGTTGCTTCTTGCAAAAACTCAACAACAGCCTGACTGTCAAATGGTAGAAGAACTGGAAAAAAGAGATAAATTTTGTTCACTTGAAGTATTCAAGTGTTTTGTTTGAAATCAAGTGAAGGTGGTATGGTATCACAGCAAGAACAAGAACAATCAGCTCACCAAAGGAGAAGCCAAATGGGAAAACATTTTTCATAAAGCTGATCACCAAGTCAAAACTTGAGAAAGATGGCAAACAGTGCATTGAATTTTACTCACCAGGAACTTTTTGAAACTTTGCTTGAAGTTTCAGGTTTGCAGTCCACACATTGTCAACTTTCCAAATCAACTTGTAATCAGCTAAAATGATCAGAAGTGTAAGTGTTGTTTATATGTGAGGTGATTTGTTTCAAACACATAACCCAAAGAAAAGTGCTTACCTTTCATTTTCTTCACTGCAACTGTCAATTCGTTATTGAACTCCGTTTGCATTCTTGCTGACCAAACTATACCAAAATTTCCTGGAAAGAGTTTCAAAAAGATTGGGTCTGTTATTTTGTGCAATTTCTGAATACACAAAGGGACAAGAAAAATTATGGCTGTGTCCAAATGAAGTGTGAAGAACTGTGTCTCCTTGAAAAGAATCTTCAGTTGTGAGTTTGTGGACTTGTGTCAAACCTTGTGAACCAGTGAACTGGGAACCACAGAGCTTGGTTCAAAGTGTGAGCAATGCACACAATATAGGACAAAGTCTTTGGCAAGGAAAAGTGTTTTGCTGGCAAGGTTGGTGGAACCAAGATCAGAAAAGTTCAACAAAGTCCTCACATGTGAAGTGAAATGCATTGGACACAAAAAGATTGGAAGTTCCAACCAAAATCTTCCCAGAAATAATGATCATGCATACCTCTTCCCAAAAGGTGACATGTGTTTATGTAGAATGGGTCCACCCACATCTCTTTCACAGCAGTAGCAAGGTCAAAACCAAGATTTTCTGTTATTGCTTCAACAAGACTTTTCTTGGGACATTCTGTGTTTGTATGAAACTTACTAAAAGCCAGATGTCTCCTTCTGAAACCACAAGTATTATCTTTTGAAAATGTACAGAGAGGTTTCCAAAATTGCACAGACACACACACACACACACACACACACACACACACACACACACACACACAAGCTCTTTGTTCACAGTAAACTTCTGACAATGGTCCTCTTGCACAAACCTGAAAGCTGAGAAGAAAATTCCTCCTCCAAAGAGTGCAGCAAAACAGAAGCAAACAGACACAAAAATTGGAGCAAACATTTGAACAAAGTTGACATCCTCTGCAAGGGAAAGAGAGACACAATCAGAAAACAGCACAAAATTTTCAGGGCTTTTGTCAAATGTTTGTCTCAGTACCTACTCTTTTTGCACAAGCACACATCACAACCAAAATCATCATGTCCAATTCCATACAGGTCACCACATTGTGTGATACAGTCAAGAATTGGACAAGTGCAATTGCAGGTTTGACACCCATTAGAATTGTTGAAAATCTGAAACTGCTCTCCTTGACACTCTGTGTTACAATTGATCTTTTCACACACACATTCACAAGTGGAACATGATGGAGATGTGTTGATCATCACTTGATATTTTCCTTGCTTTTTGCATTGTTTCCAACATTCTGAAGATTTCAAACCAGGACACTCACAATGACAAACAAAGAAAAAAGGGCATTCTTCCTGATCTTGATATGTGAAACTGCTGTTGTCAGTATAGCCTTCTTCAATACATTTCTTGAAGCAGTGTTGTGGTGTTTTAGAACACCTCTCTGTGTGGAAGTACAAAATGTTTTGTTCCAGTGACATTCACACACTATTTACAAAGAGGATGAAGATGGGGATTTTTTTTCTAAATGAGCTGTGCCAGTGTCTCACTACTATATTCTTGTTCACACTACTGAGAAAAGAGTTTTCATGTCAAAAATTCATTGTAATTGTCTGACCTGTTTCATGGCAGTTTTGATCCAGTTGGTGTTGACAATCATGATCAAATACTTTTGTCTTGGAGCATTTTTTCAGCTTGCTGTCTCTGTTCTTTTCTACATTTATTTGGTTGATCCAACAATGTTTTGTGGAACAAGATAGGTTGGTCTTTGTCAAATTTATCAAAATTTGTTTCAAAGGTTTCATATTTTTTGCTTCTAAGAAAAATGTACTGTTTTTGGAATAGACATTGAGAGGGATTCTGGAAAGAGGGTTGTTTCCCAGTGACAGGAATATTTCTCTGTTTGTTTGAAAAACAAGAGCAATAAAATAATTGAAACTTCCCTCTTCCAAAGATGACAAGTAATTGCCATCCAGTTCAAGAGTCTGCAGAGTTAACAAACCTTTGAACATACCTTCAGAAATAACAGTCAGTTTATTATTCCTCAGACTGAGCTTTGACAAGCAAATAAGATTTTGAAATGTTTGTGGTTGAATTTCAGACAGTCTATTGTCATTCAAGATGAGTAATTTCAAGTAGGAAAGGAAGGAAAATGCTCTGGAATGGATAAATGACATTTGATTTTGTTGCAAGGACAAACTTTCCAAATAGTGTAAACTGTAGAATGTTCCTGGATAGATCTTGGACATGTTGTTGCCATCTAGGTTGATTCTCAATAAACTTTGAAGCATTTGTATGTGCAAGAGGTGATTTGAACTTGTGTTGAGAAGCATTTTCTTTGCAGAAGTGTGGCAAACAACTCTTGCAACCAAGTTTTCTGAAATAATACTTGGTGGATGCTGCTCCTTCAACAAGTGAAAATGAAATACTTCACCAGATGTCTGAGAAAGCCTGTTGCCCTGCAGATAAATTGTGCGTAACTTGGGGACTTGCCCAAAAGCCCCTTTTGAAATATGTGAAATTTTATTGAACTGAAGTTCTATCAATTTCAATTCTGTCATGTTGGTGAATGTGCCCTCAGGTATGTCAGTTATTTTATTGTGATTAAGTCTCAGTGTTTCCAGGATGGTATTTGGAAAAAATCCAGATATGTTTGACACATTATTGTGGCTGAAATTGAGAAATTTCAGAAAAGGAACTTGAAGAAACATTTCTGAAGGTACAGTTGAAAAACTGTTCCTTCCCAGCTGCAGATTCCTCACAAATGACACAAATCCTGATTTGTTCCATTCAGACAACCCATTACTTTGAAAATTAACCATATGGAGATTTGTGAGGTTTCTGAACACAGAGACAAACACTTCTGTGATGAAGTTTTTCTGCAAGTTGATATGGCGCACTTTGTGTAAAGTCTGAAAAACATCTTTAGGCAGGTCAGTTATATCATTATTGTCCAAGTACAGAGTTTTCAGACTCTGAAGGTTGTAAAATGGGTTTCCGCTGAAGTTTCTGATGTGATTAAAGCTCAAGAAGAGTTTTTCCAAGTTATATAGATCCTGAAACATTCTATGAGCCAGTTTTGACAGCTTATTTCCAGATAGACTCAGAGTTTTCAAGGTGAACAATTCCTGAAATGCCTCTGCAGAAAAGCTGAGCAGCTGGTTGCCTTTCAAATTCATATACTGTAATGCTGTGAGGTTTTCAAATGCTGACTGATTGAAATTTGTCAGGTGGTTGTTGTCCAAGTGAAGAGATTTGAGAGAAGGCAGGTCTTTAAAGACACCATCAGACAAATGTTGAAGTTTGTTGTATGATAGAAAAATATATTGTAATGATGGAAGGTTCCAAAAAGCTTGTTCACATATTTTATTGATCATGTTATCTCTCAGGTAGAGTTTTTCTAATTGTGGAAGGTTTGCAAATGCTCCTTCTGGAAGATGCATTATTTTGTTATTGGTCATGTCAAGATGCTTCAATAGTGGGAGGATGTCAAAGGCTTTGCTGGACACATGTTGTATTGTGTTGTTTTCCAAGTGGATTTTATGCAGGTTGGTTAAGTTTTTGAATGACCCCTCTGGTAAGGCTTGAATGACATTGTTGTCAAGATAGAGGTTCCTCAACTTTGGCAAATTCTGGAAAGCATCAGGTGGCAAGTTGCTGAGTTTGTTGTGTTTCAAGTTCACTTGATACAAGGAAAGCAAATTGCAAAAGACATTTCCAGACAGAGGGCCAATCAAATTGCCTTGCAAGGTGATGTACTTTAATGCTGAAAGATTCTGAAAAACTCCAACTGACAACTGTTTAATTTTGTTATGGTCAAGTTTCAAATAGTTCAAAGACAGTAAGCCATCAAAAATTCCAGGCAAAACCTTTGAAAGACAATTGAAGCTTAATTTTAAAACTGCCAATGATGCCAGGCCATGAAAAGAACTTCTCTTGAGAGTAGAAATATTGTTGAAACTCAAATCCAAATGATGAAGTTCTGTAAGATTGTAGAAAACCTTGGAGCAAATTGTTTGTATTTTGTTGTTTGTCAAGTGTACTTCTTTAAGATTTGAAAACTTTGCCAATGCACTGCCTTGCAACTTAGAAAGGACTTGGTGTGAAATGTTTAAAAATTTTCTGTTTGTGTTGATTTTCAAAAGGAGCTCAGAGAAACTAGTATCAATGTTTTCATGGGAACATTCACTCCCAACTTGCAGAATAATGCAAACACTGAAGATCCTTCCCAGATATGCAACATTTCTTACAGCCATGAGCAACAACCAAAAAAAAAACCCAAACACTTTCAAATAGTTTTTCAGGTTTGTAAGCTTTCAACTCTTCTCTTCTGGGAAATTAATTCACAGTGAACTCACATTTTAAAGCTTTTGTGTTGGTCCTTCTCAGGGCAAACAGAAGGCAAGCAAGTTTGGTGGTCTTTTTGTCATGAATCATGAACAAAGAAAGGACTCATCCACACAAGTTTGCCTTTTGTTGGTCAAACATTTGAGCTTGTTGACACTGCTTATGTTTCTAAAACAGTGTAAAGAGTTGATTGTATTGCCACACATTGGTGTTTCCCAAGCTCAAATTTGAATGAAAACATTTCTGATTTTTATCAGTTTATCTTGCATTGTGTTATTTGTGTGTGGTGAAAATTGACACAGGTGTACAGTATATTTGTGAGGCTTTTGTTTCAGGTTTTCAGTGAAGAGCACTTTGGTGAGTCACAACTTGGGTTTGACATAAAAACAAGCTTTCAAAATGGCAAGTAAAATTGAGAGTTTTTTCTCAATGAAGGAAACCCTTTGGGCACCTGAGATGAAAGGGGCCCACAGTTTGTCCAGAGAACACCCACTTTTGCTGTTGACCAACAAGGATGTCAGCTGTTGAAAGGTTGCACTAGTTAGCGGAGCATGCAAATTGTGGCAACAACTTTCAGGACTGCAAACACTCATCAATCTGCTGCAGATGTGGGTGTGTGTCCAAGACACATGTGGAGCAGGACACACCCAGTGTGAAGCAGGATGCACCCAGTGTGAAGCAGGTTGCACCCAGTGTGAAGCAGGGCACACCCAGTGTGAAGTGGGTCACACCCAGTGTGAAGTGGGTCACACCCAGTGTGAAGCAGGATGCACCCAGTGTGAAGCAGAATGCACCCAGTGTGAAGCAGGTTGCACCCAGTGTGAAGCAGGGCACACCCAGTGTGAAGTGGGGTGCACCCAGTGTGAAGTGAGCCTGGGCCTGTTCTGGAGGCTCAGTCAAGATTGTGTCAATTTTGTTGTACATGCTTAGATCAGTCAGATTTACAAAGGTCTGCACTCTGTGAGCAGAGCAGGGATAATTGGGCCAGAGGTGAGATTTCACCAGAGGAGTCTGCAGTTGATTGAGGCAACATCACTTGATGCACCCAGAACTGTGCCAGTGGATCCTCATAGGGGTGGGAGGGGCATGGTTCCCCTGGCCCCACCACTCCTGGAATCCTTTCTCTTTGATGCACACCCCTGCACTGGTCATCAAAGCCTGGGCCCAGCAGACCCCACACCCCAATTCCAGCCATTTTTGGTAAGGCTTGGTCCAGTAAAGCTGCAGAATTCACAGACACAAATCCGTGCAGCTTTCTGGAGGCCAAGACTGCGAGAAGTGAATGAATTGGGCCTCAAATCACCTCTGCTGCACTGAAAAAGACATATGCTTTTTGTGACCCAGTAATTTCACCCTGGGCCAATCTGAGAGTGAGCCTAGATTTTGTCCATCAATCCAGGGTCCTTCAGTTCTCAGAGGGCTGTGTTGCAGGAACAAGATTGTTTCATTTTGTTGGGTGGTGTTTTCAAACCTGACATCCTGTCCTGATGCCATCCTCCAGACCCGTCAGAGTCGTTGTCTGTGCCACACATCTGGCTCTGTCTGCTACTCATGATGAGAAACACAGTTCTGAGGTGCAACTCAAGAGGAGGGTTCAAGGAGGTGGTTTGACATGAGACTGAGGTGCCAATGTTGTTCTAAGTGGAAGGCAGGGTTCTTCACTTCGTCTCTCACAGATCAGAAGCAACCGGGGCACCATGCAGTGTAAAGCTGAGGAGTCAGAGAGAGAGAGAGAGAAGAGAGAGAGAGAGAGAGAGAGAAGAGAGAGAGAGAGAGACAGAGACAGAGACAGAGACAGAGAGAGGCAGAGAGAGGAGAGAGAGGAGAGAGAGAGGTAGAGAGAGAGTGAAGGGAGGTGGGTGGGAGAGGGAGTGGGTATGACTGAGTAGGGAGAGAGCGGTGGGTGGGGGG
>JAAUXT010107329.1_pt1 | contig 10843 bp, 12 predicted proteins | sample 7278171 | NCBI WGS metagenome assembly JAAUXT01 (sample SAMN14350112, study PRJNA611818) | marine sediment metagenome | isolation source: surface marine sediment (1.8m) | place: French Polynesia: Moorea | collected 2018-08 | reverse complement strand
GTGCTGCTGACATACTTTTGGAAGAGGCTGCCTATAGGTGCTTCGATTTGGCTCGCACCGATTTGGCTCATCAGCCCAAATCGTGCAACCCACCTCAAATCACCTAAAAAACAGTCAGATACGTAGACCTTGTCACACTGCCGTCTGTGAGCGTGAATACTCGAATGGAGCTTTTAATTTCATACGGCATTTAAAATTCCTGACGTGCAGTGACTCGGTGAGTGAGCGTCTTGCATCACGACTGAGTGCGTCCCGACGACAGGCAAAACGGTTTCGCCGAAATCTCTGCTCGACTTCTTCAAGCGCATCAAGTCATGAACAAACGTTTGCAACTGGCATCAAAAGTCTCTGACGAGAAAATATCTTTCGTCTTGCTTCAAACCAAACTTTGATCATTTTTTGGCGTAACTCCACCCTGTTTTGTACTGAACTTTAAGGACTGAGTCACGCAATGTGAAGCGCATCCAGCACAAAGATGGAGCCAACGTTTGGTTTGGTCAGGGAAGGTCCCATCTGTAGGGATCGGGGAATACCCCAGAGCCTCTTCAGGTTTGTGGGTGAAGGATCGGGGGCCCAATTCCCCTGGAGCTGCCTTGCAGCGTGAACCCGGCTGGAGCTGGCACCCATGTGCACCACCAGTTCCCAGTCCCAGCACCCGTTCCCAGCACCAGCTCTCAGTCCCCAACCCCTACGCTCCAGCTCCCAGGCCCCAAGCCCCAGGCCCCTGTCCCCCAGCTGCCAGCCCCAGGGCCCTATCCTCCCGGCCCTTGCCCCCTCCCCCCTCTCCCGTGTCCTGTGTGAACCCTGCTCGTACTCACTGGAACCAGGTTCTGTACTTCCGGTAGAAGAAGGGCCTCAGGTCCTCGGAGGGAGTCGCGTACGGCATGGTACCGCAGCCGGGGAAATCCTGGTGTCCCGCCATGTCGATGGACGCTGGGATCGCTGCTGCTGCTGTTGCTGCTATTGCTGCTTGGGTCCGTTCACTTATTCACCTCGAACTCTGGTTCGCTACATAAATCGTGTTGTGAAATGGCTGAAGTTGGCAAGACCACGAGCACACTTTTTCCTGCACATACGCATACCCAAGACACGCGCGCACACAATCTGTGTTCTGTCTTACCCGTCCACACACAATGTTCTCTGATTCGTGCGTACACCGCACACACCCAGCCACACGCACACTTTTGCGAAAAGCAATTCCGTCTCAGTTTTCTCAAGGACATGCACGCACATTTCGTCAAGCAGTCACGCGCACGCACAGACAGTCACAGACACAGAGTCTTCGAAAAATACAAACACACGCACACACATAAACACACACGCACACACAGGCACACTCTCGTCGTTGACTGCTTTGTCTCACACGCACACCTCACACACGCACCAAGTGGTCACACACACGCACACACGCACACATACACAAGCACATTCTCTCCATTCTATCCACTTCTCCCTCGCTTACCTCGATCTATCCACCTCAGCGTCGGCGGAGCCTGTGCGATACGAGAAGATCGAGTCTTTTTGATGTACGAGAACCTGTGTTATTGTAGCCCTGGTGAACAGACTCCGCGCAAGACAAGCGAGGCCTGACGTCTTTTTCTCCGTCCCTGTCTCTGATGGATGATCGTCTTCGCTCAGTGGCTGCGTCTGCGTCTAGACCTGCCCCCATTTCACGCTCCGAATATCCCAATTCAAGCCACAACTTTAGAGCGAGACGAATTCTATGAACACGGTTTTCAGAAGTGTGGTGTTTGGGATGCAAAGTTGTTTCTTTGGGGGCGGGGGGGGGCAGGAGAGAAACTTCACCCCCGGGAAGGAATCCTCCATAACAGAGCGACAAGAAGAACCGGACTGGAGTGGTTTGGTGTCTGTCCTCAGCCCAATGCTGTAGGGACGTCACTGCAGCCTCAGTCCCACGCCGCAAGGATGGCGCTGCAGTCTCAGTCCACTGGTCCGACCATTTGATCTGCGCGGTCGTTTGGTGTGCGAGCTTGTGTTGACCGGGGTCTGAGCCCAGAGGGGAAGGGGGGCACCTGTCGGGAAACTCCCTTCAAAATGTTCCTGTACAAGGGCAAATTTGCAAAAACATCAACAGAAAGGAGGAAAGAGACGTCATCACGCCCAATGGAGACCAGCGGATGTGTTGTCACGGCATGTCAGATTTCTGAGTTGAACTTGAGGCGGTTTTCACATTAGTGACGTGCGGTTGTTTTTTTGACGTCAGCGTCAAAATTTAACGTGGAACCCAATGGAGGAATTTTTGACGTCAGGCCAACAAACGACTGCGCGTCACCCAATGTGAAAACCCCTTCTTTAGGCGCGGTGTTCGTTTCGTCTCGTGAACGTCGGTTACAATCCGGTCTTATCTGTCGCACAGTTGTCGACCAAAAACAACGTTGTACCCACTGAAGTAGAGTTTAATCAATATAATTTATTCATCTCAGCTGTTGACATCAGAACGCGTTTCTCTTGCACAGATCTGCGAACAACCAGATTGACAAAAACATGCGGAGACGCGCACGGTGGAAGTGTGGATCCTGATGTGTGGATCCTGACTGCAGCGACTGGATGGGTGGATGAAACTGGTGCAACCAAAGAGAAAACCTGTCACCCCCCGACTCTCATTCCTTCAATCTTTCATTCATTCATTCACTCTCCTCTACTTTCTGTCAAACGTGAACTTTTCGCGCTCTCACACTCACTCAATTTTCTCTCTCTTGTTCTTTCTCTGTCTCACACACACACACACACACACACTCCCTCTATTCGTCCCTCTGTTCTTGCTGCCTCTCTCTCCCTCTCTCTCTCTCTTCTCTCCCTCTCTCTCTCTTTCTCTCTCTCTCTAGTTCACACTTGATGACACAGTCACGTGAACAGGAGAACACCCGGAAACCTGACTGGATGAGCGGAACTGAAGACGACGCCCAACAGGGGGCGCAGCTGGGAAGAGCTGTGCTGTGGAATGGTTCCAGTCATGCGCTTCATCCATTCATTCATTCATTCATTCATTCATTCATTCTTTCATTCTTCACATTCTTTCTTTCATTCTTCACATTCATTTGTTCATTCTTGACATTCATTCATTCATTCTTCACATTCATTCATTCACTCTTCACATTCATTCATTCACTCTCTCCTTGCTCGCTTGAGCCATTCAGTCAATTCTTGTGTCACTGCATTTGCTTGGGTTTCTCAGTCTCTCTCCCTGTTCTCGCGTTCACAGCATTTCTCAGGTTCGCACTGCATCTGTGTGGCTGACCGACTGTTACAAAGTTGTGTCCTTCCCCACATCACACGTGACCTCAGATCACACGCTTATCTCACATCCTCAGATTCAATATGAACCCGGCTTTACAGAATTGCACATTGGGGGATTGCGACCACACGGAAGAAGAACGAGGGTTTATTCACGTGACAAAGGCCTGTGTCACACTGGATGCGTCATGCGTTGCATCCCTGCGCTGGTCAATGGCGCAAGCGAAGACGCTTCACGCACCCAGTGCGACACGGGCTGTAGGCACTTGAGGCACCAGGCCTGCTTGAGAAGCACAATCAGGTTGAAAACTCACGACGTGCACCGTGTTGCTACGTGGCAACCAAAACTCCCTGCTACAACACGTGCACGAGGCAAACACATTGCTGTCACATTGCACCATATCAAAACGAGGCCGCCTTGCCACAACAACCAGTTTGCTGGAAAACACAGATGTGCATGCGCAGTGGGTGAAACGCAGCAACGAGACACGTGCACCCTGGAAATGTTCGGCAAGGAGTGCGGGGAGACTGGGTCTGCTTGGAAAGGAGAGTGTGGTGCGGTGTGTGTGTGTGTGTGTGTGTGTGTGTGTGTGTGTGTGTGTGTGTGTGTGTATGTGTGTGTGTGTTGCACGAGTGCGAGTGTGTGCGAATGGGATCTTCTTTCGAGAGGGGTGTCCACGAAGTTTTACCGACAAAACTTTGTGACACTGCTCACACTCTGACACAGTCTTCTGTTGCGTACAGTTCTGCGCAGGAACGGTCACAACTTTCCCACCCGAGGACGCATCCCAGCACAATGGTAGAGACGCAGCGCCCATTCGCTGGCATCGGGATGTTGGAGACGCGTGGCCTGAGTTCCGTCATGTGCTCACCATGGTGAGCCACGTGATGCGATTCGCACTGTCATGTGATTGTCCTGCACAATCTGCGGTGCTACACTGCCGTCGTAGAATGCTAGCGCCATCGGCAACGCCGCCACTTCTGGACAACGACACGAGACGCCGTTGGCAGACACGCCACTTGACGTCGGCGCCACCCAACGCGAGGGTCAGGTTCTGGTGGCTGTCGACGTTTCCTGCGACGAGGCGCCACCTATCGTCACATCTAACGTCCAACTGTCATTTCACGACGTTCAGCACCGTCAATTGACGTTCAGCACCATTCCTCGCACAGCGCCGTTATTCGACGGCGTCTCATGACGTTCAACGGCGTCTTCTCTCACTGAACGCCACCATATCACGTTCAACGGCTCCTGCGGACGTGACGCCAAGTCACGTTTCCCGCGCCGTCATTCACGTCCACGTTTGACGTCAGTCACCATTTCGCGCTCAACGCCGACACGTCACGTTGAACGCCGCCTGCTGCACGTCGCACGAACGTCGTCGGCGTCTAGATGAACTTGAAGCACTTCTGCTTGTCGTGCGGGATGCGCGTCTTGAAGAGGACCGAGTCGACGCGGAACTGAGTGTACAGCAGAGGCTGATACCCGTAAACCTGCAACAGCACAGCGTAGCCGCGTTACGCACCATCCAAGGGTCCGTCCATACGAGACGCACAGGGACACGGCGTACGCTGCTCTGATGGCAATGCCAACAGGATTCAGAATGTCACCCCTGATTCACACCTTGTGTGCCAGCGCACACGCACACCAAGGTCACAGCGCACCAAAATGGGGTTCATGCATGCATGTGGTTATGTGCACACAATGTACTATCTTACATATGGTTTGCCACTATGATTGCAGGTTCCAACCCCAAACATGCACTGGTGCATGGTGCAGAATGTCGTAAAAGCTGTGCGTGATGCGCTGGGCGCACGCGGTGTGAATTGGGGGTCACTGCACAGGGATTCTGTGCCCAGGGGTGGAGAGAATGATCGTGCATTGGCAGCACATTATCGCGTGTTCTTGAGGCCGGGTTCACACTGAATGCGCCACGCGATATCTCTGACAACTCCCTTTCACACAACGCCACGTGACACCCCTTGCTGCGCCCAGGCACGCAGGGTCTGATTCGTACCATGTGAATCAGGCCCCAGTGAGGCAAGTTCACATTGGACGCGTTGCGTCTTTGTACGACTGGGTGACGCATTGAATGCAAGGCACGAGACCCAGTGCGTGTACCAAGTGCGGAGACTGACCTGAACGAAGAAGTTGATGCACTTGTGTCGCTCGTGGAAATGCGAGTCTTTGCTGGAGAGCGCTTCGGGGCAGCCCGGGCAGCGGAACGTCCAGCGGGACGTCACCTGTGAGAGAGACGAGAGAGCTGTGAGTGAGGCGGGGCGGGGCGGGGCGGGGCGGGGCAGGGTCGTGGTGGGTTGGTGATTGTGATTGTGATTGTGTGTGTGTGTGTGTGTGTGTGTGTGTGTGTATGCGTGTACACATGCGAGCAAGCGAGCGAACGACTGTCCACTGTTTTGGTGTCAGCTGGTACGTCCATGTGTGTTTACCCCCGCAAGTGTTGAGTGAATGCGAGTGTCAGATATTGGGCATGTTCGCGCGCGTGTGTGTGTGTCTGCGCGCGTGTGTGCAGGTGTTTGTGTGTATACGTGTGTGTGTGTGCCTGTGTATGTGCGGGGGTTCGAGCTGTGTGCAGGATGTTCGTGTGTATGTGCACCTTGTGCGCACGTGTGTGTGTGTGTGTGTGTGTGTGTGTGTGTGTGTTGTGTGTGTTGTGTTGGGTGTGTGCGTGTGTGCGTGTATGCGTACCTTGATGGGCGGTTGCCTGGTGATGTGCGACACGAGGAAGTTGAGCGCGATGTCCTCGCAGTTCAGGTACTCGTCAACCTGCAAGAACAAGTACTCATCAAGTACTCAACAAGTACTCGGCAGACAAATTGTACTCATCAACATGCAAGTGTGTTCCTTTGCTCCTCGTGCACTTTAGCTTGTAGCTCTCAACATGAACCGTTGAATCAGAAGCACGTGCAGAGCAATGATTGCAGCCCAGATCCAACACCACGTGACGCTCACTGACCTTATCACGAATGGCTTGTGGCATCACATAGCTGTAGAGGTACGCGTAATACTGCAACAAGAAAACGCGCGTCTCAAATCACAGGTTTGCCGGTGACTCCACAATGTGAAAATTCAGACTCCGCAGTGCAGCGCGAAGTGTGTGTGTGTGTGTGTGTGTGTGTGTGTGTGAGAGAGAGAGAGAGAGAGAGAGAGAGAGAGAGAGAGAGAGAGAGAGAGAGAGAGAGAGAGAGAGGGGAGAGAGAACGAATGAATGGGTGAGACAGTCAGTCAATGAGTGAGAGTGTGAATGAATGAGTGAGCGAGACTGTCAATGAGTGAGTGAATGAGTGAGTGAGTGACTGAGTGAGGTATGCGTGCGCACCTTGTGGAAGAAGGCTGCGCCCGTCAGCACCATGGAGAGCTCGCACGTGTAGTTGGAGTTGTAGAGCCACGCGTCGTGCGCCGTGTCCCAGGCGTGGAAGCGCCCGGGGAAGCCGACGATGCGCTCCCGCGACTCCCGCCACACCCTGCGACGGGACGGAGCACGATCAGTTGGGGGAGCAGCGTGGTCAAGGGACCGGGGAAATCAGTTGTAAGACTCGGACCAGTTTTGGTCTTGGATGTGGACCTGTCTTTTTGTGTCCCAAGCGAACCATGATTTCCGGACACACTCATAGACCACGCTTCAATCCCCTTCCAGTTCACGCACGCCTGTCCTCGTCCATTTCTACCCGGTAGGGCTACCCCTGTCGCCACCCCGTCCACACCCACACACCCAGCCCTGCCACGCCACCCAAACATCCTGCCCACCCAGCCCAGCCCAGGCCGCCCACTCTCACCGCTCACCTGGCCCCTCCTGCCCCCGCCCTGCCCCCCCTCACCCCACCCTGCCTCACCCGGCACCACCCCGCCCACCTGGCCCCACCCTCTCACCCCGCCCCGCCCCGCCCGCCGACTGACCTGAAGCCGAACATGATCTCGTCGTGGCGGAGGTGCGCGTCGTCGTCGAGCGACAGCACGGCCTCCGTCTCGATCGCCTCGTACGGCAGGAAGCGGTTATTCAGCGAGTTCTTCACCGTCTTCACCACCTGCGCGCCAAGAATGGGCGTGTGTGTGAGGTATGCGTGCGCCCACGTGTGAAACTGTGCTGACATGTTCAGCCAACGGGGTCAACAATCTGTGCGCTCACGCGTGTGTCCACGCCTTCAGTTTGAGGTTTCCGCTGTCGTGTGTGTGTACGCGTGAGTGTATGTCTGTGTGCGTGATGTTTTGGGCGAACTGTGTTGCGCCGTCGCTGGGCAAGCCAGGGCATGTGTGTGTGTGTGTGTGTGTGTGTGTGTGTGTGTGTGTGCGTGTGTGCACGCGTGAGCGTATGTGTGCGTGCGTGACGTGTGTGGGCCAACTGTGTTGCGCCATCGCTGGGCAAGCCAGGGCATGTGTGTGTGTGTGTATGTGTGTGTGAGGTGGTGAGGTGTGCGTGCACTCACGTGTATGTCGACGCCTATGTTGGGCCAGCGCAGGTCGTCGCTAGGCGGACCGGGCGTGTTCCACACGACCACGACGCGGTTGAGGTGCGGCAGCCCCTTGAGGCGGCGCAGCGCATTGATCAGCACCGCCTCCCGCTCATACGTCAGCATCACGACTGCAAGTACACGTGGCGTCAGCGTTTAGTGATGACGTCAGCATTGCGCAATGACGTCCAGGAGGAGGGAGCGCGCACGCACACGCACACACAAAACACACACACACATACATACATACATACATACATACATACATACATACATACATACATACACACACACACACACACACACACACAAACTGGACAAACGTCAAGTTGACGCATCCTTCTTCCACAAGGTCAACACACAACCTCGCACGCACACAAGCACACACGCACGCACACTTTTCGCAACTGATCTGCTTCACCCCAACACAACAAGACCCTTGTTACTCGCAGAAACTGACTGGGAACTGAGGCCGACAATACACGTTGTTGCACCTACGGAACCCGCTCAGGGTCAGTAAACAGCAGGAGAAGCCTCAGCACCTCACGCCTCCTGCACACCGGATTCGACCTGCGTTGCGTTGCAAACGCTTGAAAACGCCTCCCCGGGTGGAAATGACTTTGCATCAGTCTGAAACCGAGTTTCTTGGGTGGAAATGACTGGCTCTGGTTTTCACAAGCATGAAAGTCACATATTTTCTTGTCACTGAGGAAGGATGGATTCTGACCTCAAGGGAGGCATTTCTACCCAAGAGTAAAGATACTTGTATCAAAATGCTTGTATTCCGATTGACTTGCAGGGATTTTGACACGAGGCATTCTGACACTTGTGCAGCGTCTCTGCGCAAGATGCCCGCGTTGCGTCTTTGTTTGCGACGCAGCGCCCAGTGAAGAGATGCAACGCAAGACGCATCAAGTGTGAAACATGCCGCAGCCATGCCGCGCCCACACAGACACCTTGCCCACCCGTGTGAAACGAACCCCTGTGTTGCAGCACCCATGACTTCTGTAAGGATCATTGTGAAGTGATGCCACGCAAGACGCATTAAGTGTGAAACATGCCTCAGCCGCACCCACTGCCTTTCACAAAGACACATTGCCCATCCGTGTGAAACGAACCACCACCCATGACTTCTGCAAGGATCATTGGTGCCCAGAAAACTTGCGGCTGCAGGGTTGTAGCGCTGTGGTAGAGACAACGCATAACGCACCCACCGTGACGCAGCCCTTGGTGGAGCAGCTGGCCGACCCGCGGCACGTGGGGCGATAATGGAGTGATTGCGGGTTAAAAGCTCGAGCAGGTGATCAATCAGCCGTAGACACGTGGAGCAGCTGCTGCCGCTGCGCAACAACTGTTCTCGCGCTCGTATTCTCTACTGCAGGAGGGCAAATAGAGCTGCGACCCTCAGATGGTGCGAGGGAGGAGGGAGGGAGGGAGAGAAGGAAGAAAGTAGAAGAGAAAAGGAGGATGAGAAAGCACAAGAGGAGAAAGGCTGAGACCAAAAAGCCTCAGATGCAGCGAGGGATGGAAGGAGGGAAAGAAGGAAGAAAATAGAACGGAAAAGGAGGATGAGAAACAACAAGAGGAGAAATGGTGAGACCAAAAAGCCTCAGATGCAGCGAGGGAGGTGGTGCAAGGATGGAAGAAGGGAGAGAAGGAAGAAAGTAGAAGGAGAAGGAGGATGTTAAAAGACAAGGGAAGAAAGGATGAGACCAACAAGAAGAAATAGCAAGGAAGAAAGCAGAAAGGAGGGAAAGAGAGAAGGGTGGATGGGCAGAAGAAAGGACGGCGAAAGGGACCACTTGGACCAAAGAAAGAAAAGGAAGGTGGCAAAAAGAGAAGCAGCAGGCGACTGCAGATTCCCTTGACCCTCACTGTTTCCGTGCCTCACCGCGAGGCGGCGCTTCTCCACTGATAGGAAGTGCTCCGCGCTGCCCCCTGGGGGCGGAGGGAGGATGTGGAACGTGGCGGAAAACGAAGCGCAGCCGTCGTAGGCCGACCGTGACCTCCTCCATCCTGCACCGTGACCTCCCCCACTGACCCCCCGCCCCACGCCGCAGTCTCCCCTGCCTCCTCCCGTCCCGCCCCGCGACCTCCCCCACCGATCCCCCCCCCCCCCGAGCCCCGCCGCAGCCTGCCTCGGTGAGCCCTGCCCCACGCCGCTGCCTCCCCCGCCGCCGAGCCCCGCCCCCCGCGGTGCAACCTGTCCGACGCAGGCCTCCAGCTGGAGGCCTGTGCCCACGTCCTCCCACACCGTAGTTCCTGACCCATGTCTGCTTCTCCCTCTCTCCCTCCCTCCCTCCCTGCCCCCTCTCACTCACTCACTCACTCACTCACTCACTCTCTCTCTCTCTCCCTCTCTCTCTCTCTCCCTCTCTGTCTGTCTGTCTGTCTGTCTGTCTGTCTGTCTCTCTCCAAACACGTGCCTCCTTCTCCTCCCACACCGGGCGGAGTGGGGCCTCTCGGGCGTGGCACACCGGCCCCGCAGCGCCCCCTGGCAGACCCCGGGGGAGCGTGTTTATCACCCCACGTGGCGCAGACTCCTCAGGCAGACAGCAGCGAACACAATCCACTGTTTACAAAACCACCGTGTTCTCTGAATAGGGTCTCAACAACTGGTCTCAATACTCGGCGCAATCTCCGGTAAATTGGTTTTCGGGTGAAGAGGCCTCGGGTCCTGCTCTGCTCGCGGCGTTTGCTACACTGTGAACTCTCGCGGATCCAGGGTCTTCAGTTCCCCAGAAAAATGACTTGCACCCACCACCCCAAGGAAAAATTTTTTTTCGTACTGATTTCCCTGAAGCTTGAATGGACTCCTCTGGGCAAGGATCTCAGTCCGGACCGGGCTGACCGTTGTCCCGGTGTCCGATTGACATGCATGTCCAATTGACACGTGTCAAACTGACATGCATGTCCAAATGACACCGTGTCATTTGGACATGCAAGCCACTTGGACATGTTACGAGGGATGTCCTCAAATATGCGGTTTCTGTCTCGAAATTTGCGGTTAATTGGAGTGCGAAAATTCTTGGACATATCTGGGAAAGAAGACAACATGTCAGGGCATACTTTGAGTATGAGTATACTGTCTTGATGATTGGAGACATGCATGAAATTGGTC
>JAAUXT010038413.1_pt1 | contig 10843 bp, 7 predicted proteins | sample 7278171 | NCBI WGS metagenome assembly JAAUXT01 (sample SAMN14350112, study PRJNA611818) | marine sediment metagenome | isolation source: surface marine sediment (1.8m) | place: French Polynesia: Moorea | collected 2018-08 | reverse complement strand
TCTGAAAAGGTGAGATATCACTGACAGAGATATCAGCACAATGGAAAAACACCCCCCTGGACAACGAGGTCGGAAAAATAGTACGGTCGTTGTCTGGTCCTGAGACACCGGTCCACATTTACGTGGAACAACACGCAACTAAACCTCCCTCTTGGGTCATTTTTGTTCAGTGATGCATCGGAAATGGACCACGGGACGCACCCTGTGAACGCTAAACCTGACTAACTGTCCGCCAGAGCCTGTCTTCCTCCTCTTCGCCTCCCTACGCCGTGCCCACCCGTATCTCACACACTCGCACGCGTGTCGGAACTGGAGTCGGACGGATCCGTGACAGTCCGGCCTCTCAGACCCACCTGACGCCAACAGCTTCAAAGGATTGAGCTGAATGGGAGAAACCACACAATGGGAGATATAGCGCTGGAGTAAGGGACATCATATGTTATGAAGGAATGTTTCTTCAGCTCTGACTCTGCAGGAAAGGGAGGTGTTTGGCGCAGTGGTTTACCTTGTCGTGAAAGAGTCTGATGTGTTGTTGGAATTGCTGTCTTGGTATCGTACGTTGTCCACAAAACGAATGGGAATGTGTTCTGAATCAGTTGGAAGTTCACGAAAAATGCCTGTCTGTTGCTCTCACTCTCGCTCAATCGCTCTTTCTCTCACATTCTCCATCCCTATTTTTACCCTTCTCTTGTCCGTCCCTTTCTCACACACTCTCTCCCCTCCCCCTCTCTCCCCTCCCTCCCTCAATCTATTTCTCTCTCACACTCTCTCTTTCTGATACCCCTGCCACTCTCTCAGTTTCTCTCTCTCTCTCTCTCTCTTTCTCTCCTCCCTCTCTATCTATCCCCCTTCTCCCTCGAATCTCTCTGCATATCTCTCCATGTTTCTCCATTTGGTGTGTACCTCACCAACACTTCACTCTCCATTTCTCTATTTCAGAACGTTGCTATGGAGCAGTCGCCCCTCACGACACCCCCTGGAGATGGAGGCGTCAGACGCAGCCTTGTCCTGCGTCTCTGCGCAGTGCTGCTGCTCATCGCGTCCAATGCGCATGCGCAGACGCATGTCAAGTGAGTAGCCTGACTCTGTTGGGGTTCTTCATGCACAACTCTCTGTAACTTGACAGACTGCAAACAATTCTACCATCACTTCTATCTGTCACTTTAAACCCAGGCTTGGGCTCCCTCGCCGTTCTTAAACCGGGACTTGCGGCCAAAAGTCATAAATATGTTCACTGTCACACATGTGTTTTCCCCTGCTTTCTCTGAGGGAAATCATCAAGCTGTTGTCTAGTGATAACTGTCAATGTGAGTTTTCCTGATCTGACCTGATTTCTGAGATACTAAGCGCCAGGGGCGTCGATTTAAGCCGTGAAGAGATGGATGAGAAACACAGTTGGATTAGTGGAAAGCAAAGCCAGAAATAATGATGTTCTCCTGAGGTCCGGGAGAGACGAGCCTTCGTAGTTTCACACACTGTTGTGCCTTGTAGTAGTTTGTCCGTGTCGCGGCCGGGCCGCCTGGTCGTGTCCCCAGCGAGGTCTGCGTGGGGCTGGGTTGGGCAGAACAGGACACAGGGTGGGGTACAGTGGGGTGGGGCAGTGTGGGGTTGGGTGGGACTGAGACAGGGTGGGGCAAAGCAGTCCCATTGCTCGAAGGAGAACCAACCCGTCCAACCACCCTCCTACCCTCGCCTGTGGCCAGTCGTTCATTGCACACTTCACTCATTGCAGCATCGCTGGACAGGAGACAGCTGGAGAACAGTGCCACCCGCCCAACATCCATCCAAGCGTCCCAAACTTTCTTCCCTCTTCTCTCTCATTGCAGCATCACTGACCCTGCCTCACACGTGAATCGCCTGCTCGTTTTCTCTGCAGCAGGGTGACGTGTCTCCAGTTCCACGCTCTTCTATCTCATTGCAGCATCACTGGCCCCGTCTCACACGAGGGTCGCCTTCTCGCCTCCCTGCTCACCCGCTACGCCTCGGTGGGCACGGCGTCCCGCCCCACCCTCAACTCCTCCGTACCCACAGAGCTCCACATGGGCATCAGGGTCATGCAGCTCGACCTGGACGAGAAGAACCAACTGCTCAAGACCTCTGCCTGGCTCCGTATGGTGAGTACATCAGGCTGGGAACACACTCCCAGCGACGCAGCAACCAGCGTCGTGCTGCCCCGTCATGCTGTGGTGTTGCCCCATTGGGTTTGTATGGAGGCTGCTGTTGCGTCACCCCATGCAACCGCTCCCAGAGTGGTTGGGGTGATGCAAATGCAGCCCAATACAAACCCAATGGCATGATACAACAGCACGATGGGGCAGCACGACGCAACAGCGCATCGTTCTTCAGTGTGTCCGCACCCTCAGTGGAAGGGCTGACCCAGGATGTTGTTGTTGTTGTTTGGGGGGGGGGCTCAGTTGAAAGCCTGACTTCAACAAAACTATAAGTTCAAAGGAAAATACTCTTTTGCACCTGCTTGGCAGAATTGGGTTTTCTCGGGCTCTGGCAGCAGCCCACACTCCACTCCTGGGTCTGCCCTTCAAACAAGTCAGTTATTTCAGGGGCAGTAGGGTGCGAGCTTTCCGTGGGTGTTGAGGGTGTGTACATGGACCTGGACGACAATTAGTTCAGGGGTGCGGAGTATGGAGTGAGGCAGGGCAGAAAAGAGTTGGTCAGGTTTGGTTGGTTGGTTTGACCAGTGGAGAAAAGACCTGCATGGTGGGGAGGGCCAAGAGATGCTGGGTTGGTGTGAACTTGATGCAGACGGTCAGAAGGAACAGGATGTGGTGACGAAGAGCAAGGTGGGACAGTATGTGTGATTGTGTGTTCGTGTGTGTGCGTGTGCGTGTGTGCGTGTGTGTGTTTGGGGACAGCACGGTTCAAGGAGGGGTGGGACTGAGCGTGAGGCTGAAGCTGAGGCTGAGGCAGTGCAGGGCAGGGCAAGGCAGAGCAGGGGGTCACGCCCAGGTCACACATAAAGATCACGGATTCGACACAAAAATCTCTTCAGTATAGCGGGCAAGTCAGACAGAAACATAACAACTGGACTTTTGGTTGACTGTGAGATATACAGTCAGTTTGCTCACAGGTGAAATGATGATGAAAGGGCGCATTTTTGCAGGATGTTTAAAGGGGTTTTCACGTTGGTGACGTCGTCATGTTTTCTTGACGTCGACTGCAGCTTTTTGACGTCAACGTCAAAATTTGACCTGACACCCAATTGGTGTGTGTCAAAAAATGGTGCAGACCAGTCTTTGACGTCGTCAAAAAAGTTGACGCCGTCATCAATGTGAAAACCACTTTCCAGACTGGATGGAATACAAAAGAATAGGAAATTTTTCAAAACAGACCTCTGCCACAATGTAACTGGTGGACGCATCACAGTGATGGCAACTCCACCTCAGTCAGACAGACACATTCAATGTGTGCAGGTTATTTGTGAAATTAACTTCATAACTCACCCCACATGAAGCAATTAAACTGGCCAAGCCAACATCGCACCTTTGAACTGAGTCAGTTGCAACAACAATGGTGTGTGAGATGAGGACAAAATTGAGAAAGATTTTCCACATTCTATTTTCGCTATTCTGTTCTTGCACATGCTGAGGGATGTGAAAACAAGAATGAATTCACAGTTTCTGATTTTTGTTTTTCTGTTCAGTACAGCTCATATGCACCCACTCACCACATGGCTGAGACAAAAACTTCCATACAAGGAGAACAGAACTAGTTTATGGTTTGTATACATCAGAAAGTTTTTCAGTCAAAGTCTGGAGGTGAAACACCAAGATGTCTGCCCCAAAAACAACAGCTCAAAGCTTAATGTTTTGACAATGAAGTTACTCCCTGGTAACTTGCACATGATCCTAGAGTATTTCCACAAATGTTCAGATATTTTGCTGAAACACAGCAACAAAGTCATCCAGGACACATTTTCATCCAATCTGATAAACCTTTATGAGACAAAGTGCTACTTCCCTCGCCTTGACGACAGAACTTTCTTGAGACAGAGGTACAAGACCAGTTTCCCTATCGATGACCCTGAGAAATATACGGACCAAAAATCCAAGGATGTCTTTTGCTGGCCCTCCTTTGAACTAGCGTCATACTCGACGCGAAAGAAGCTTATGACGCCAGCCTCGGGAACTGCCTCTTTGTATTATCCAAGCAGCCTCATTTTGAACAAAAAAATATTTTGCAAAGAAATTCAAAAGTTATCCTTCTCATATACATTTGAAACAGCCAAGAGGATAGGATTTCTTTTTGTATTCCAAAAGATTGTACTTCTGCCCCAAATGGGACAGGTCAAAGTTCAGGAAGGAAAACTGAGATTGCATTCCTATTTGATCAGTGGACTCCATTCCAACTTTTCACATATTGCCTCTTCTCAGTTCATATCTGTGAACTCAAGCATTAATCCATGCCTTCACTTTGAGCTCACATTCATTTACCAATGCTACAATGGAGGTATTCAAAGGTGGAATGTTTACTCCGAGTCACGCTCAAAAGAACATCTCTTGTACATCTATAAGGTGGTGGGGCCTTTCAATTTTCAATTCACACACAGCTTCTTCTTGATGGAAACCTTCTTGGTACAAGTGCCCAAAATTAACCACATCAAGATGAAAAAACTTGGTGCTTTGTTTCTGTACACTGCGCGTGTGTTTGACGGGCCTGACCCTTGGTCTGAAGAGATTGTTTCTCACAGTTTGTACATCACATCTACATTTCAATGTTTTGTTGAGATGCTCCATCATTCTTCTGAAGAAGACACTGGTAGCTTCAGAAGAAGTATCCATTTCCCAAAGCATGGAGTGGGTTTTGAATCTTTTGAAACTGAAAGTGTGTTTGAGTTTATACAAGACAATAAATATCCCACAGAACTTGTTCTTCCATCAGAGTCTTGCACCAGATACTTCTGCCTCTGGTCTCTTCAAACAACTTATCCACACAAATTAAACATTTCCATTATTCATTTTGACTATGTTGGATCACCCCATTCTAGCTGTACATATGGTGGACTGTTAGGCATTGAAAAATCAAAATACAAGTACAGAGAAACTGCTACGTTTTGCCAAAGAACACCAAAAAGAGATAAAAAGGTGATAACGCCCATATACTCACACACCTCACAGATAAAGCTGCTTCTCTACTGGTATAAACATCACTGCACCATAGAAACCACACTTTCAGTGGACAGAATAACATGTCTGTTTTTCGAAATTGACCACTGTAGCATCATCAGTCAAGAAAAGATGCCTGGCATTGACTGGGTTCAAATTGGAGAAACAAAAAATGATTTTGTGATGGTTTTCCCAACAAACCCAAATCAATGCATTGTAGTTCTGGTTCAAACAAACAATATCAGCTTTCACTGCAGCTTCACTATGGCAACTCAACAAGTTTCAGAATCTGGGTTGGAAATGAGTTACGACATTCGTGCTCATTTGGCAGAATTGCTGCACAGTCCAAACATGATTCCTCGAAAGAGAGATGATTTTTTCAGCGCACAATGGTTGCAAGGCCCATCATCAATTTGTGTTCGAGACATGGGCACAAAATCCTGCTTCATTTACCAGCAAAGTACAACAGCAAACAGAGACATCAACTCAAATATACCACAGAAATTACCTGTGCCAACCCTGACGAAACACATTGGCAAGGTATCACCTGTGAGCCACATGGATTTCTATGTCCGCCTGCATGCCTTCTTTGCCTTGGAAACCTGGATGGAAATCAGGATAGCCTGTCACAAACCACTAATACCAGATTCACACAATATAATCTCTGCAAAATCAGATCATGTTGACTTGATGTTGGAGGTAATACTGCCTTTTTCATGAAAGTTTGGCTTGTGTTGTACACTGGTAACAAATATTGAACATTTGTGTCCCACCTGTAAATTTCAGGGAACATCCCCCGTGCTGCTGGATGATGCGGCCAGGCAGTTTCAGTCAGTTTTGGTGAAGTTTGAATCTTGGGAAGAAGGCCAGTTTGTTCAAAACTACTCTTTGGCATTGAAGTCAGTTTTGCAAAACAATGATGTTACAGTGATAAAATCTTCTTCTTCTGTTCTGAATGATGTGAGATCATTTATCATTTTGTTGCAATTGAGTCAAGTGAAAGTGAACACCTGGATACCCTTGTCTTCTGCAGTTGGCCTGATGGGTTCACTTCAAATCGCTCAACTGTGCAATGAGAGTACCATGCATCCAAAAGCAATTTCTATTGTTTATGTCAAGGACCAACACACTCAGTGCAGCTCAATCAACACATTTGTCATTGAAAAAAGTGCACATGATATAGAAAATATAACACTATACACACTGTGGGGTATGTCTGATGTCAAAAGACAGAGGCTTTACAAGTATGATAAGAGCATCTGCCATCATGGACCTTGGCCAATGGAGAGAAAAGACAGAGATTCAAACTATGTTTCCTCAGAGCTGTTATCCTGGCGGGATGCTCAGGAGATGTGCAACCGAACTAAGGATGATCAAAATGAATATTTTGAGGGTGTGTTGCCCAGTATTTACACAAAAAGAAATTTACAAGATCTGTTGTGCAGTGTCAGGGTTCTGCAGCAAAAACCTTTTGAAGGCATTTTTGTGAAGTACACCACTTCAACCCAGGTAAAGGAATAGCAAGATGAATTTTCTTTGTTTTAACCAACCATATTTTGACTGAAACCAACACGATGACCATTTGACCTTGCAAGTGCAGACTTTTGACAGATTCATTGTGACAAATGACTTAGTCTGACACCATTTCATTTTGGCAAAGCACGATGGGAAAATAGGTCTGGGCAACAAAACTTGTTCAGCACAATGCTTTGAGGTCTCTTCAAACATTGCAGGTCACATCTTCAGTCCAATTTTTTCAAAATGTCATGTTTGGCAGAACAGAAGGTACAACATTTAGATGTTTCATTCATGAAAAAAACAGAGAGAAATGGACACCAGCCTGTTCTGATATGCACGTTGTTGAACGCAAATCATTTGTGACCTTATACCCCACTGAAGCAAAATCACAGTGCACCCTGTTGCAACTGACCAATTTAGATCAGCCAGAATTGGTCAATGTGCATTGCCACAAAGCACTTCTCTCCAGATCTATTTGCATCATTCCAAATTCAAGCCTTGAAACACAGGACATTACAAGGAACTTTCTTGCAAACAAAGACAACTTGCAAACTACTTGCTTGGGGGATGTTGTTTTGCAAAAAAGGTGTTGGCATTTGACATGGTCCAACTGCAGTACACGCCCCCCACACCTGATTGCACACACGGGCGTTATGGAGCTCACAGCGAATAGGTTGGAATTGTCAGCTTTGGAAAAACTTCTGTCTTTCACATCTGTTGATCTTTTGTCTGTTATCGTATGCTCATCTCAAGTGTCTACAGTTGAGAAACATGTGCTGTCAAAACATGCCAGCTATTTGGCCCCTCAGATTCGGTTTCAACAAGAATCCATTTCATCAAGTTTGGTTGAAGGTTTTTTGGTGTTTGTGTCTGACTTTCAACACAATCAGACACGTGACAGTAGCCATGTGTTCCGCTGCAGAAGAAATGACATTGATATATCAGTGAAGTGGATTTGTGACGGAGAAAAGGATTGTCCTGATGCTTCTGATGAGCACAATTGTCTTTGCCTCCTTGTGAAGAATACTACATTCTGTCAAACTGTCAGGCGAAATGACCAAGAGAAATGTGGACCCCTCTACTACAGAAGCAGGCAGCAAAAATGCAGGTTGTATCTTGCAAGAAAATCTGAAACCAATGTGTCTCTTTTTCCACAACAAATTGAATGCGATAAAACCAACAGAATTGCAAGTGAACAGGAGAATGACCTGGTACCTGATTGTGAGGATCATAGAGATGAACCTGAACTCGTCGCATTGCTGACAAAGGGGTTGAAGACAACATGTTCTGACAACAACAAGATTCCATGCAAACCAGGTCACTCCAGGTGCTATTCCTTCAGTGAGATATGCATTTTTAGATTGGATAGACACAACAACCTATTTCCGTGCCGAAATGCTGGCCATCTGGAAGATTGTAAGGAAAATGAATGCAAGTCAACATACAAATGCTTGAATCATTTTTGTATTCCTTGGTCATATGTGTGTGACAAGAAGACAGACTGTCCGAATGTAGATGATGAAAATCACTTGCTCTTGTGTGAGAAATATGGCAAATGCACAAACATGTTTAAATGTAAGTTTTCTCAGATTTGTCTCCATTTGGATGATGTTTGTGATGGTGAGACTGAATGTCCACTGGCTGATGATGAAACTTTGTGCAATTTGAATCATGTTTGCCCCAACAGTTGCTGGTGCTTAGCTCTGAGCATATTGTGTGAAAACAGAGACTTGACATTTGAGGAAGAACATTTCTCTTACCTTGCGGTAAAGATGATAAACCTGTTCATTTCCAACCCAGAAAATATTCTGCAGAAGTTCTCCAATTGTGTGTCATTTCAGTTCATCAGAAACAATGTGGCCCAGTTTTGTTCAATCCAGTATCCTTTGAAATTGTATGAAATTTATGCTGCTCAAAATCCCTTTGAAAAACTAACTGACAATTGTTTCAAGAAAGTCCTAGATTTACACCTCCTCAGATTGCCTCACAACAACATATCCGAAGTGCACTCCTCCTCTTTGAAGAATCTGAAATACCTGCAACTTTTGCAGTTGTCCAACAATCCATTGCAACAGTTGTCACTGAACAGTACCACAAATCTTGAGAGAATGAAGGTGATAATACTGATGAATACATCGACACCTGCGTCGTCCTTAGAGACTGATCTTGGTGGCGCCATTTGGGCCGTGTCAGACAACAAACATATTTGTTGCCAGCAGAAAGAGGACTGGGACTGTGTTGGAAATGTTTTATGTCCAAAACTTATTTCTTGTGTTTCATTTCTTGCAATTCAAATTGCTCTTTCTCTTCTAATTATGGTTTTTAATATTGGGTCTGTTCTTGTTCACAAGTTTTTAGGGGGTCTTCGGCCTGCTTTTACTGTTTCAATCTATTTTATAAACGCAACAGATATTTTGTTGCCTGCATACTTTTGGGTTCTATCCATAGCTCACATCAACATGTCAGAAAATTTCTACATGCTGCAAGATGATTGGTTGTCAGGAATGTGGTGTTTCACAGATGCAGCTGTTCTAATTATTTTCACATTTGCATCTCAATCATGTCAAGTTTTGCTTTCTATAGCCAGAGAAATGGTGGTGATTCATCCATTTAACACCAAATTTAAGCAATGCAGCTTTGTCACCAAGTTGAATGCAGTTGCCCTGTTGGTATCCACAGGCATAGGAGTAGTCCTCAGTTTCACAATCAGAATAACTCAACAAAATTTGACCTTTGATTGGTGTTCACCATTCATAGACACTGCATATTCATATTTTATTGCAACAGTAACTTCTTTGTACATCATTGTACAACTGATGTCTTCAATAACAATGCACATTATGCATTTCAATCTTGTCTATACTCTTCACAAACAGAAGAAAAACACAGCTGCCATCACCAACAAGCAGCAGAAATCAGATGCGGGAATCATTGTGCAGCTGTTACTGATATCACTGAGCTGCATGTTGTGTTGGTACCCTTCTCATATTGTTCATGCCTTACCCATAATCCTGCATCCTTTTCCTCTGCAGCTTGTCATGTGGACTTATTTAATAGTGATCCCTATTCACCCTCTCTTGAACCCTTCCATCCTGTTTGCATTTGCTGTGAGGAGGCATGTGCAGAGCTGAGTGCTTCCCAGGTTCCCAGTAATTTGGAACAGCTTTACAGGAAGTGAACTGTCTCACACAGCAAACATTGTGTCTTTTTGTTTGCAGGCTTACAAATTCAAGTTGTTTGGTTGCCACATTAATATCTAATGTGATCCTGGAGAAGAGCAGAATCCTGCTGGGCTCAAAGGAGACTGCGTCAGTAGCCATTTAGTCTCCCTAAATTTCACCTTGTGGCTTGTGTACCCACAACGATCAACCAGTCCTCCCATCTGACCAGTGTGACAAACCACACCACTCTCAGAAGGCATTGAACAGCCTCTTCTGACCTGCCTGCCTATGTCAATCTGTTTGACCTGGTGGCACTTGATGCACTCAGTTGTTTTCAAAAGAAATCTGTTGTTCATGACCAAATGACAAAAAATATAAACTACAGGCAGGACCTTGCTTGTTCTGTACCTTGACATTTTTGAAACTTCAGGGCATTTTGCAAATGCAACCCATCCCATATTTGTGGGCAAGTACATTATATTGCGCGTACTGTGTGCGAATCACTCACACGCACACACCGTGAGGTGAGGTACGGTGGGGGCGGGGGGGGGCACAAACATTGGGGGAGCGAACCACACTCCAACCTTGACAGCAGAACCAGATGAGCATAAACACCAACACGAGGGAGGGAGCTGGGGACATCACCAGTCAGGTGCCAAAGGCGCCCTCTTGGAGAACTGGACAACGTTGAAAATACTTTGCGCCAAGGAATGAGATGTCAAGCAGTACAGTACCTGAAAATCCTAATTTGCTTCATTGCAAAACTTTGTAGCAAAGATGCGAAGGAAAGAGTTCCAGCTCCAGTGTACTTTTGAGGGCACAGGCTAATGACATCATTGTTTCCTTCAAATTGTCACTTTTGTTCTCATTCCAAGGGTCAGAATGCTTTGTTTTGTTTTGTAACAAAGCTTTTCACTTGTGTTGTTCTTTTTAGTGATTTGCGCCGCTACCGGTCGAGCGCGAAGCACTATAGGCATCCTCTTCCAAAAGTTGTCAGCAGCAGTTTCTCTATGAAAATGGTGCTCAATTGTGTTCATATTTGGT
>JAAUXT010054051.1_pt1 | contig 10845 bp, 14 predicted proteins | sample 7278171 | NCBI WGS metagenome assembly JAAUXT01 (sample SAMN14350112, study PRJNA611818) | marine sediment metagenome | isolation source: surface marine sediment (1.8m) | place: French Polynesia: Moorea | collected 2018-08 | reverse complement strand
TGAAACTGCTGCTGACATACTTTTGGAAGACGCTGCCTATAGGTGCTTCGATTTGGCTCGCACCGATTTGGCTCAAATCGTGCAACCCATCTCAAATCACCTAAAAATGGATCCGCGCGCGCGCGCCAAAAGTCACGTTCGTCGCGCGGAGACAAAATGTGCAGCGCGACAAACTGAAGTGAAGCGGGGGGGGGGGGGACGAAACGTTGTTGTTGTCCTGCGCTGCGAATAGTGAGGAAATCTGCGGCAGATTTCTGCCAAGCAGTCGTGACCAGAACAAACAACTTGTTTGTCTCCCTTCTCATCCAGGGCAATGAACTCGAGCTTGTTGACGACACTTTGCAGGACTTTTCTTTTTTCCTACAGTCGTGACCACAAAAGAAGAATGCCTCACTTTTACATCTCCACAGGCCAAAAACTGAGTTTTTCCACAACCTCGTGTGCCTCAAACGCTCAAGCGAGGGAAGGCGATAACAATTCTGCTTTCATCTCCATTGCAAACAGCACAATCAGAGGCTTCCTGCCTCCATGTTGTCCACTCGATTTACCTCCATTGAACGATAGAGCTCAAACAATGCGCGGGATCTACATCTGGACTAATTAGGGTTCGCATCGCCCTTTTCCCGAGACTCGGCCTTCCGTTCCGCCGATCCCCAATGAAAGCGCCGGACTCAATGTAATCTCGAATGTCTCAATGTAAGACAGCGGAAAATTGCGGAGACCTCCCGGTATGGACAAGCCCTTCATGTAATGACCACAAAGCGAGGCGGGCGATGAATCACCCCTTGACCAAGGTGTATTCTCGAGATCCTGTGGACTGCGCGGCTTCCGAGCCGCTTCAATCGCTCTCAGCCTGCAGAATGAGGACAATGCATTCGCCACTCTCTTCCTGGAAATTTATGAGTAACTAAACACCACCTTTGCAAATGGCACAAATGACCAGCACTTGTTAGATCTCCTTGCGACAATGAAGATTCTTTCCACTCACTGACTGCACAATGTGACCAGCAAAGCCGAACTGCAGTAACTGCGGCAATAAAAGTGTTGGGGGCCTCTGATTGGGGTTGACCTGGATCATGCCAAACATAGCAAAGAACCTTGAACGACAACGTCCGAAAGTTTTGCCGGCCATATTGCACTTTTTTGGAGAGAAGATTGGCAAAACTTTCGAAAGGACCTTTGCACCGCGAGTGATCAAAGTCAAGGAAAGGACATCGGTCTGCGAGGACCTTGGCCTGGGCATGCGGTGAGTCACCATCCTGACGCAGAGAGAAGGAAATGTGACCCGGCCACTATACATACCTGTTTGTCCGGCGAGCGAAGACGCTCGACCAGATCCCGCACCTCCGTCATGTTCCACTTCCCTTTCTCAGCCATGTCGAAAACCAACATTGAGGAAACTTTCAACGAGAAACGCCAACAGGAAAAACGGCGGTAGAGGAGGTGATGATATGTAACAAGTAATGGGGGATGATGTCAACAGGGGTGGTGAGATGAGATCGTGGATGCTGATCTAGTGAGGTTGTTGTTGTTGCGGTGGCCGCGGGCAACGTGTTGCGAAAATGTGACGTCCTTGCTGCTGTTGCTGCAGCTGCTGGTGTTGTTGCTGTTGCTGCTGACCCATGGTGACCTTGAGCAGCAGTGATTGGCGGTTCGAACTCAGACCCGCCGTGATGGCGCAGCGGCGCTGACGGTGATGGCGGCGGCGGGGAGGGGGAGAAGGGGGCGGCACGGGCGCGGCTGGGTCTCGGCGACTGAGAGCTGGAGCTGGAGCTGCTGCTGCGGCGGCGTAGATGGCGTCATCCTGGCTCTATTCATCATTTCCGCGGATCTTCACCTGTCGATGTTGTTTTCCAGACCCTGGAGATAAGAAGAGAAGAGAGAAGTAGTACCCATTTTGAATGACAACTAATGACGCAAAACCTTTTTACAATGGAGTTCATGAGCAGAATAAATGGTGACACACGAGCGTGAGATGAAAACTTTTCATCTGAGGAGCAATCTTGAAATTGCTGCATTCACAATAGGGATTTTTCACTTGACTTGCTTGTCACCCAAGGCACGATGACAGAGCCACCAACAGAGGCAGTCATTCACTTCAACCGATTTTTCCACATTTCTACAGGATTTTAAAACCCATTCCCTGCACATTCCTCTCTCTGCCCTGATAGGAAGTTGCACATTTTTTTTGGCGACGACAGAAAGCCCACAAACAGGGTCATTCTGGGCGTCGCCTGGGACCCGGGAACACGGGAACCCGCTCACCTCACACCCGCTTCCAAGACTGATGTTTCCACAAAGCTACATTTACAGGTCCCTTGACTAAAATTTCGGCAATTAATTGCCTGGATGTGATGAGTAAGGAACTTGGTTTTCAATTTCCTGGGGGCGCAAGCCGAGTGAAGGCGCGCAGCCGATAACGTGTCACCGAAATGCGCGTTTTACGGCGGTTAGCGCGCACGAGCGGGATGAGCCCCAGGTCCGTATGCAGATGAAGCTGTGTTAATGAGACAATGATTCAGCGCCGGAGATCAGTGGCGGAGGCATTAGTTAGTCCTGAAGCACCGCCGCCTGCGCTACTGATGGACGGCCGCGCCCACTGTTGATTCCAATCTGTTGCGGGGTGACAATGAAATGCCGTCACAGGACCATTGACATCACGCCGCAGACGTTTTCACAGCCCCTCGGTTCCTTCGCTCGTCCAGGCGGGCACGAAAATAAAATTTCCCTGCCATAAAACATCAAACCGAGCGATAAACCAATTGGAGCAGCTTTGTCGCTGCAGTAGCTGTCTTGCCTCACGGAGTTACAACAAAGACACCCACTCTTGTGATTTCTTCGTAAACACGCACATTAGAAAATTCCCAAACAGGAGCTGCGGGGAAACAACACAGCTCCCTCGAAGCAATCCGAGCCAAAGGCCACAAATCCGTCTCCCGAGGCTCAAGGCTGTCCGCGCCGCGTCCCACAAACCTGTCCTTTTTTCTCGCACTTGATCCTCAGGATGATATGCGCGAACGCTGGACATAGATTTACGTGTTTGCGTTCACTGCCGTGCAGCTGACGGCAAGCTGATGGGCAGGTCACTGGTGAGCTGGCACAACAAAATTTTTCCGTCTGTGAAATGAAGTTGTCATCGTCACCTTCAGCAGGTGTCCGTCCAGTGCGAGTTCTCAGCTCTGCGGATCTCAAGACTTTTGGATTCCATTTTGGAGCCCTGACCATGAGCCACAAATTCTTGGTGAACGATAACCAGAATGTCAAAGCGTACATCACTCGATGGACGTCTCATCTCTTTCCGCTGTAAATTCTGTCCAGAGACATTTGACCCTGTGAGACAGCGCCGGAAATTGTCTCATAAAGCACACCAAAGTGCAGATAGAGTGGTAAAGCGAAGACAATCGGGACGCTTGCCATATGGGCCAATTTCTGGGCTTAGCACCAGCACTAAAATAGGCATGAGGTAATGCCATAAAGACTGAACTTGGGCAATGACTTTGGAATGTCGAAACAAGGAAGGTTCCTGCGGCCATGCAACTCCTTTTACGAGTGTCGTCATATCTTCCTGGTATCTCTGCAGCAACGCACCGTTCTCCTACCACAAAACCCCTCAACAAGCACAGAAGACAGAACTGCAACACAATGGCAGTTGTACTTGAGCCCCGGCGCTTGTGGCACTGAACCCCAAGAAATCTGACATTCCTGAGAAGGCGTCTTTTCTTTGTCAGTTGCAAAGAACGCAAAAGAAAGTGAGATTTTCCAATCATGTGCCGGCCAATGTGGCAAGTAAAACCTGCAGAAGTGTCAAAGGGCACCAAACACCCAGATTATCCCACGGCTTGGTGGTGACACAGCGCCGGACCGGGAACAAATCCGCTGCTGGCCAGCAAGGGTAGACTGCTGCAACAATAAGCAACAAACTGGCACAAGCACAAAAGTCACAAACAAGCGGACAGCATGGGCTGCATAGGTCTAAAGGTCATTTCTACGGGTTAAGCACTCGATTTTGCGCAGCACTTCACTTTCTTTGCGGACAATACGTTTTGTTTCAAACACGAGCCACTGCAACGGACATGAATTCTGCACAGACGAGCGCTTCCGTCCAAATCTGTTGATTGTGAAAAACAAACTGCCCTTTGATCAAACTAAATTGAACGAAGTTGCAGTTCACTTTGACTTCTTGGTTTTGCCACTGAAAAACAGTTCTCACGTGCGTATACGAGTACAACTGTGGCAGAACCCAAGCATTTGTTTAAAACAACTTCATGACCCTCAATTGCACCAGTGACTCAACTGTTTGAACAAGATCCACTGATTTGGAAAGGCCAGTCAAGTACTTTGGCCAAAAGAATCTGTGGTCTCAGGTCAACATCTGCCACAAAACCAAGAATGCTGGTGATCAACTTTCCCTTCATTTCACGTCAGCAATTCAGGCACCGCTCTCTTTCAGGCAATGCCTATGGCAACAGATTTCAGTTCATGTGTTCCAGCAGAGCATCTGCACTGATGTAAAATATTTATTCTTGCTTGTGTGCAGGGTTCCCACAGCAGCAAGCACACTGGCAAAATTCCATGAAATGAGGTATTCAAGCAATTTCACAGACATTTGCCACACAGTGTCACTTTTGCTGTCAAGAAAAGGACCACAATTTCCATGCAGCTGCAGTAGGTGCTACCAGACCCCTTCAGCATTCAGGTTACAACCAGTTTTATATTGGATTCTTTTCCAACAAATGACAAATTTTTGTCAGATACAAAGACCCCTCAAGTTACAAGCCAACACCAATCTATCAGTCTTTCCTTGCTTTTTTTTCTGAGATCCAAACATTTTTGCATGATCTGTGCCAAAACCACTTGGCCTGACTCCCAGATTTTCCCATTTTGAATTTGGGTCATATTTTCCCAGTTTGTTCTTATTTTCAGGATCAAGGTGAGCAAGAACAATTTTGAATCCGTCGTGCATGTAGACACTTTAAATGTTGTTTTGTGTCAGGCTACCCCCTTGCAACCACCCTGCCAGGCTGGCCTTTCAACAGCGGTCACCCCCCCCTTCCCTCCAGTGGTGAGACAACTGAGGCCACTGGGAGAAAAAGAACCAAATCCAAAGAAATTTTGACAACACGAAAAACTTGTGCATTGATCTGCCAGTCAGTGGCTCATTCATCCACAAGTTGAGATACGCTCATCCACCACTGAATGTGTTGACGCCGCATGAATTATTTCCCGGCTCCATTCAAATCCTCGCTCTCATTCAATATCATGTGACAAATGTTTAATTCATGCAGGCTGCACACAGTGACGTCCAAAATACAAACGTCAAGTTGGGAGTTGTTCCGTCCACTCTCAACTTTCCCCTGCCAGCCTGGTGTCTGAGCAGATGCGTCTGCCCCAAAGTCAGGTTCGTGAAGAGTGTCAAATTCACAAACTCAAGTCACAACGTGTACGAGTATCACCTCGCAGGAAATTGTGCAGGGAGGAGTGCCAAAAAATGTTCGGCCTCGAACCAATGTCAACCTGCTGTGGCACTAAGACCTGCGCGGACTTTTCCCTGGTCACAGTCACCGCTGTGTTGCCAGGCAGTGACTGGAGCGACCGTTGGCGTTTGTGTTGCACTGGTAGGAAGCATGCATGGCTGAACGTGCACCAAAACGTGCACGCAAACGCGTTGGTACGGCGTCAGTACGCCTGACGCACCTGCACTGCAGGCTACAAATACGGTCGGAATCGTAAACTCTCCCACGACCACTCGACTGAAGCCCAGCTGTTCAGGCCCTGATGATTCACACTTCAAATACCACGCATAGCTCTGCCTACAGCGTTGCACAGCTGCAAACACCGGTCAAACAACGTCCATGCAGTATGCACGAACGCTGTCAGTTGTGCATTTCAACTGACACTGACGCCTGCAGAATTTTTCTGTTCATCAGCTGCCTCAACTTTTGCACCTCCAAACTTGCAGAGATCAGCAACGCAGGGCACCGCAAATCATGATAAAAACGTAACACCTGGTCTGCTGGAATTCAGCAGCAAGTGCCATCAGCCCAACTTCAGCAACACACAAACCGACGCGCATTTCAAAGCAAGTGTAAATACACAACGTACCTTTGGCCTTGCCATTTACTTCCGTGCCCAAATGAGTGAGAAAAAAATCATTGAATTTTCGTAGAGATTGCCTCGCACTAAACATAGATGTATGATATCATTGTAAACCAATCATATGACGTCTTTCAAAACCACATTCAAATCTCCCACAAGATGTCACGAAGGGACGGCCCACCGAGAGACATCTGTCGACCACTGCAGCAAAAGCATGATCTCGGGAATGATTCATACTTTTCCGATTTTGTCAACAGATCCAAAAATCGATTTCTCTCACCTGAAGCCGAAGCAACACAGAGATGTCACAGTGATCCACGGGAACTCAAATTCGTAAGCATTCAACTCAAATATTTGTTTCAAACCGTGAAATCGAAAAACGGTCAATCTCTCATCTCAATGAGACAACACTTCTCACTTAAGGCGGGGGATTTTGTGCGCATTTTCCCGCCACACTGCGCGACCGATGGTTTCTTGTATGTTGCAGGTGTAAAACTTCGCTGCTCTTTCAAACGGCTGTGACACATGCGGCGGAGGGCCACCATGTCGTCTTCATCACCCATGAACCCATGAGTCGACTGCCCCTCCACGTGCACGGAATGCCCAGCCCTGACGCCGACCTGCTCGAAGAACTCAAAATGATGTGAGGACGGTCCCACCCTCTCAAAATGCTGATAAAACACAACATTATCAGTCACGGTGTTTCTTTGACTCTCCTCAGCGAGGCTGTGCCCCTGGTGCTGAGGTGGTTTGGCCTGTTCTCTTCAGGTACATGTCAACAGGGGAGGAGTTGACAGATTACCTGTCGGCTCTGCACGAACAGCCGATTCTTCCCGATGTTCTCATCGTGGACGACCTGCAGCAGTTCGTCGCGGCTGTAAGTCATTTGTATCTGAGTCTGAGCACAGGTCATGGGTTTCAGTGCATTGTGACCACCTTTTGCTTTTTCAGGACGACCTGAAGTCCCTGGCGAGAACGTGTGCTTTTCTGAAGGATGCAGCTGCGTTCATCAGACTGAAATGGTGAGTCGCTGATCTCTTGACGCCCAACGCTTGCTCCAAGAAAGGTACTGTATAAGTTTGTTAGGAATTCCTGGGGTGGCCACTGGTCCCCCACCCACGACCACCCCATTCTTGCAACGCACCTGAATATGCAGAAATCTTTTGCAGTGGGCAGCAAGCAGACGTGCTGGTCTCAATACATTCTGACAACGAAGAGCAGCAGCCTGTCCTGGAACAGTTCTTCACTGATGTGTGTCAAATCACAGGTATCGACAAATGATCGAGCCCGCTCTGGTCGAAAGTTTGCTCTTTTCAGTCAAAAAAAAATTTCTCCAATTCAAACAGCACGATGCAGCAGGCTTTACATTGACATCTCGCTTGCAGCTGGCGAATCCTCAGCCGAAGATCCGGTGTTCCTGCTGAAGCCTTACAGAACAGAATGTGCGGCTGTGGAGCCGAGCAGCGGTGAATCAGAGGCGATTGAGTTCAGCATCAGGGACAATCAGGTCCTGCTCAACAAAGTGACGTTCCCCGTGCAAATGGAATGACATACGTTGTGCATGGCAACCGCGAGTGTTATGTTTTCTGTTTGTTGCATTTCAAATGGTATTTTGTTTGAAGAAAAAATCTTCCACAGAAATCAGTTTCACAAGAGCTTTTATTTTGCCTCGAGGTTTTGCGACTCAATCAGTGCATGTTGCGCATCTGTCTTGAGAGAGGCGTTGGGTCATCGCGTGTTCCATTACTGAGGCAGGCGCTTCCTGGCCCTGTCAATGAAGCACTCGTTCCATCTGATGACTTCCCTTGGTTTCTGCTCGGCGGTCGCGCAGGCTCGCGGCAGCCTGGGCAGCTTCGGCGACACGGAGTCGACGGGGACAGCGTTGCACTGCGCGCGGTATGTGGTGGCGCCGTGCCGGCCCAGGAAATGATACTTCTTGCTGGTGCGATGATTTTCACGCAAGTCGGTGGGTGGCTCCTTGTGCAAGGCTTGAAACCTGATTGAAAGGGAAATATTGGGGTTGTATAAGAAATGATGAAGAAAGAATGACTGGACGTAAGAAGTTGAGATTGAGCCAAACGCTGCACAACCAGAGTTATGGTCATGGATGTGCTCCAAACAAAAGCTGAAATCATTTTGTGCACAAGTTTTGCTTGCCTTCGTTGTGCGTGGGTCTTGAAGGGCAGCCCGAGCCCGTCCACGACTCTGTCTCCCGTCGGCTGCAGACGGCTCCGCAGCGGAGGCTCCTCGGTGTCGTCGGGTTCAAAACGAGGCTGCGTAAGCTTGAACTGAGTCGACCGGTTCGTCGGGTTGGTTTGTTCGTAGTAGGAAGCGAATGGCACGTACGACGCGTTGCGAGGTGCAAGAAATGTTGACCCGGCTGTTTCGTGCTCGCGAGTTTGACCTTCAAGGCGATTGGTGCTCCACAAGTTCGGGTGGATCTGACCCCTGTCCCGAATTTGCATGGTTTTGGTGTTGATGGTGTGGTGCGCACCGGGAGGCCACACTGGGTTACGACTTGTTCCGGGAGGCCTGTCGCAGAGCGTTGACTGAAGCAGCTCCAGACTGTTGCGTGGATAGTCAGGACAGCTCTTCAGTTGATCCACAATGAAAGATCCGTGGATCTGAACCAGCCGGTCAATGGCTTCTCGCTCCTGTGGATTTGGACACGAACTCGAAGCCGCCGATATTTGCCCGGCCCCTTCACTGTCAGTTCTGCCCTTTGCTCCGTTTGTGCAGCGCGCGTATAGACGAGACACCAGATCTTCAGGTGACCGTATCCATTGAAGAGGATTGTCTGGATTCTTGTTGGACTTCGGTGCGGTGCTCTTGGTTTGAGTGTAGATCGGCAGCGCCCTCTGGTTCGGGTTCCACGAGTCGGGCTCAGGCTGCCTGAAGTGATCTGGGTACACGTCCTGCTGTCTGGGTACGCAGCGCAGATGGTGGTAGTAGTTTGTCAGCGTGTTCCGTGTTGCGTTGGACAGCACGTATCTTCCTGCAGATTTGGAAATGCAACTGTGTCACGCAAAAAATTCAGGAAAGTTGCCAGCCCTTGGCACACAATTTGCAGAAGAGCAGTGGCGACACGGCATTTCTTCTGGCAGAGAGATATCAAATTTCCACACTCATGAAAACTGAATTCTGAATTCCACTTTTCCTTCTTTTTTTTCACTTTCGGAGTCTGGTTGTGTCGATTGTTGAGCACGTACCATTGCAGTCGACTCTGTTCTGGTCTTCCAATGGAAACACTTCGTTGAATGGTTGGAACAAATACCACGGGTCCTTTCCTGGCTCCACGAGTCTCCGGTTTGTTGCGATCGGACTGAGAGGAGAAATATGATGAGAAAAGCTTCGAGCTCATTTGTTCCTTGCACAAAATACAAGTTGATTTGTTCACCTCAGAGAAAACGAAAAGAGCACTCACTCAAATGCGTGATCGAAGGACTTCGGGAGTCTGCAATAAGAATGCGCAATTCAATCTTTTTTTTCCGATGCATCTGATCCGACAAGAGACAGGCAAGAGTACAAGTCTGCATGAACTGCAGTGCAATTTAGAACTCACATCTGGTCGTTCAGCCTGCAGTTCGACTTGAGGTCCGCTGAAAGTTCTCGCGGCTGACTTCTCGAGTCACTGAAATTCATGAAGCGTACACAAATGGAAACAACACGTTGTGGCTTCTGAAGTGAAACATTGCTTTTCGAAACGTGTTCAAAGTGAAGAACACGAACCTTTGAAGGATTCCGCTGTTGAAATGCGCGTGCGTTCTGCCGACGGGGAGGTCTCTGAAGCGCACCCGGCCCCGGACCGGCAGAGCGCCGACGCCGCTGTACGTAGAAACGCCCTCGCCCCATTTCGGCCTCTCCGCGCCGCTCACCTGAGGCATCGCTGTCCCTGCAGGTTGCGTGGAAAAACTTTACAAAAAGAAAAGGCAACGCGCGAATCCTCCTGATGAGGCTGAAATGAATTTTGGAAACGAATTTTGGTGTGAAAGAATTGAAAGAATTCATTTGAACTCATCTGTCCCCTTTTAGGTATCCCAGGCCCAACTGCAAAATATTACAACTGTGGAGACAACTTTGTTGAATCTGGGAGCAACGCTGAACCCAGAGCAAAGTTTCATTGGCAACACATGTACCCCAAATGGGGAAGGGGGGAGCGCTTGTGGTCTCATTTGGGGGTCAGCTATGTGGCCACAGCTTTGTGGCCAATTTAGGGCAACACTTGCTCGTTATGGAATAGATTGGTTCAATGGGAACCTGATTTTCCCATCAGGGGGACCAATTTGGGGGGTCAGGTAAAATCACCCTTTTGGGGCAACACTTGTCATCTGCACCATTGGTGGTTCATTGGACCTCACAAGTTTCCTCCACATATTGGGGTGAATCCAAGGAGAGGGTAACTTGGTGAGTCTAATGTTCTGTGAAGTAAATCTGTGGAGGCTGACAAACTGACCCAAAGGCAAAGCCATTTTTAGGTGATTTGAGATGGGTTGCACGATTTGAGCCAAATCAGTGCGAGCCAAATCGAAGCACCTATAGGCAGTGTCTTCCAAAAGTATGTCTGCAGCAGTTTCATGGTCAAGATGATAATTGATTTATGACCTTTTGGGCTCTTTTGGTTCATTTTGGGTTGGGGATGATGCGCGAGGAAGGAATTTGTCAAATTTGAATTTTTAGGTTTCTGAGGTCAAAAAGGTCAAATTTGGAAGTGTAGGAAAAATGGGGTGTGGATGTAGAAATGTCTCCATA
>JAAUXT010135289.1_pt1 | contig 10846 bp, 11 predicted proteins | sample 7278171 | NCBI WGS metagenome assembly JAAUXT01 (sample SAMN14350112, study PRJNA611818) | marine sediment metagenome | isolation source: surface marine sediment (1.8m) | place: French Polynesia: Moorea | collected 2018-08 | reverse complement strand
CCCGCGGTAATGGACGTGCACCGAAGCGAACTCCGGTGCGCAATGTCCCCGTTCAATACCCGACAATACTCCCCCCCAGGGGATCCAGGATCAGGGCTGGGGTGTCAGGCGATGATCAACCATGGGAAGCTCCAAATTGGGAGGAGGGTTTGTTTGCGAGGGAGGTCAGTGTGTGTGTGTGTGTGTGTGAGAGAGAGAGAGAGAGAGAGAGAGAGAGAGAGAGAGACAGACAGACAGACAGACAGACAGACAGAGAGTGTGTGTGTGTTTTGTGTGTGTATGTGTGTGTGTGTGAATCGTTGTGGACACTTGGAAAACAGTGAAAAAGTTAATTTCCTGCTTTGGTACAAAATTGGGGCAACACAAATTTTTCAGAGCTGGGGGACCCAAACTCCTACCCCCCACTCCACTGGATCGTGGATACGCTGAGAGTCAGACACGGAGTGTTCGATGATGCACAAAACTTTCCCACCGCGCTTTCAGTGCAAACTCTCACCGTGACCGTCGAGCCGCGTTTTAACGCGAAATCAATCAAATCAAACTGCACAAAGGAATTCAATTCCACATTCCCGTTGCCTCCCTCCCCCTCATGAAAATCGCATCAATGTCCCCACAAAGCACACGTCCTTCTGCGGCCGCCTTCACACAGGATGCGTCATGCGTCGCGTCCCTGCGTACGTCAAAAGTGACTGCGTCGCACTGGGTGCGTCACATGTCGCGTCTCTTCACAAGTGAAACTGATGCTGCGTCATCATGTCAAAGCACTGAGTTCCACTTTTCGCGGGTTTCCTCGCGTGTCTGCACCGATTCACACACACACACACACACACACACACACACACACACACACACACACACACACACACACACACACACCACTGCGTCGCCCAGCCAACACACCACCCATTAAGTTGCACATTTCGCGGGCCTCCTCATGTGTCCACCTCGATTTCAAAGACATACAAACAGTGGTCCATCATTTTCACATACCTGACCCCTGTCCACCAAGGTCACAGGGTCAACTTCAAAGGTCAACCGCATTTGAAGCCAGGGCGCGCAGGTAATGTTCAATTGGGCGCATAGCGGGCATTCCTGCACGGAGCCTCGGGGTCTGGCTAAACACGCGCGCCGATCACCACCGCAGATAGAGTCTCGCAGGGGTCTGTTTCACACTGGACGCGGCGTGCGTCGCGTCCCTGCGTGCGCGTCAGTGGGCGTTGTTGCGTCGCTGAGTTGACGCAGCACCAGCACAGGCGCGTTTCACACGAGTCCGCGCACAACTGAATCCACGCAGGGACGCAATGCATGACGCAAACCAAAGGCACACGGACTGCTCAACAGACTCATGCACAGGAATGTAATGCACATCCCGAGCGACGCAGAGCGCCGTCCAGTGCCTTGAACAGGGACGCAGCCCCCCCCCCCCCGGCACGCGTCCCACGCAACGCAGTTCCACCCCTCGTGACGCACCCGACGTGACGCAGCCCTACCCGAACCCAGGAATGCACAAAACAACACTGACTGACCAGCATCGGCCAATTCGCTTCACGTTTCGCAGCCCGAGTGTTTACTAACAGAGAAATTCTGCACCGAGCGAAGTGGACTCCGCATAACTCACCACCCGACCACAAACCAGGCGACCACAGCCCACAACTAAAGAACCAATATGTCCATCAAAGTGCACGATCAATGACCAAGACGCTGGGGCTGACCTTGAGGTACAAAGTGGCGTGAAATACTGTCTGCAGTGGCAGAATTTTTTTGTCAATTGCATTTTCCGTGTTCAGTTGCAACGCAAAGTCAAGGGACAAACGACCCTGTAGCCTCCACGTGAAAGAATGGAGCAGCAAACCAACTGCACACACACACACACACACACACACACACACACACGCAGTAGTGAGTGGTGGGCAGGACTCACACTCTGCACACCTGGGTCCACATACACCCGCACACACACCCGCACGCACACTCACACATTCACGCACGTACCCAGAAAACACCGTCACTGCCATTTTCTCACAACTCCAATTGCTCAATGACCAAAACACACGTTCACGGTGCAAGAACAGCGCGCTGCAACGTGCTCACAGCGACGCACGTGGCGCCGAGGACGCAGCGTCACACAGGACGCAACGTCACGTCCACTCAACGACGCGCGTCACACAGCGCCGACGACGCTGCGTCAGAGCGTCCCACAGCCCAGAGACGCAGCGTTGCGTCTTCTCACAGGACGCAGCGTCACGACGTCCCACAGCGCGGAGCCAGCGGCCACTCGACACCCGCCGTGTGTTTACACTTTGAAGTGCGCGTGGTCATTTTCTGTACAAACAGCCCCAAAGGGCGCAAACACACGGGCGCCGCGGCAAAGCCTGGCAACATGAACACCAACCAGGGTCGACACGCGCCTCAGCGCCAACATCTTCAAAATATCTCCAAAGAATTACGAAGGGTCAACTTTTATTTCATGTGGAAAAACTTCTCGTCTTCATACCTTCGGGAGCTTTGGCCCAAGGGGACACGCCCAAGATCCGCCAGGGGGTGTCCACAACTAGACGCACGACCCAAACTGATTGCAATAGAAGCGCTGATCCTTGAGGCAGCGCGCGCCCGTCTTGTCACCACGCAGTTGTTGCGGGAGTCAAGGACCTGTGACCCCGAGTCGCTACACTGAAGCGGCGCCGTCGCTCCTTCTGCCACTTTTTGAGACATCATAAACTCGAGTCGGGGATGCCCGTTGTATCTGACCCGAGTGCGATTCGACAAATCACTGGGAATTGTGTGGGTTGGATTCCGCTGTGTGTCTCAGGGAAGATGTGACAATTCGCACGAAGCGGAATTGAGCGTCACGCGTCTTTCTTTCCAGTGCGTCCCAGTTTCGTTGAAGTATTGATGTGTGTGATCCAACACACACACACACACACACACACACACACACACACACACACACACACACACACAACGGAGTAAGCGCGCACGCGCACGCGCACAGACATCAGAACAATGGAGCAGCGAGAACTTCCAGCACGCTTGATTGATACCGGACTGACCATGTGGAAACTGAATTTCCAGGGTGTGTCCTGTCCGGTACCACCGTTCAATGACGTCATACTCACGCCCAGAGTGACGCCCAACGCTCAACAGACGCCGCGTCGCCAAGAGGACACAACGCCCACTGAACGTTCTCTGTTCATCCAGAGCTGGACGCTGGAGCACCAGACCAGGATTCTGAATGCGAACTGCTGACAACAACGAACGGGAAAACGGCCGCGCGGGCGTTCCGACCAGTGCAGAAAAGCGAACAAATGTGCAACAAAGTTGCGCCGCCCTCGCATTTCTGTTTCAACTGGCGTGACGCGGGGCGATTTATCTCATCCCGACCGAGCTCTCGGCACAGCGTTTTTCTTTCGGAAGTCTCGCAAAAGTTTTCATCTGATGCAGGAAAACTGCGACGTGTGTTTTGGAAGGGCCGAATTGCGTCAAGAGCAGTGGAACGTCAAGACGCGACGTCTTGAGCACGTGTCGCTTTGCGTCGCGTTGCACTGCGTCGCGTTTTGTGACGTTACGCTGCGTCACCGCGACGTTCATGGCATAGCGTCGCGTTGTATGTCGTCACGTTTCTGCGCGTGTGGGTCTCAGCGCAAAGAGACTTCACGAGACGCAGGTCACGCTGTATCACAGATCCGTCTGCACTGCGTCACCTCACGTGACGTCACGTCTTGCGCGTTCCCCTGGAGTCGCCAGGGCAGCCGCGCGAAGCCGCGGCGGAATATCACGCAGAACCCAGGTCAACCAACCCTCGTGTGCTCGTCGTGAAAAACACGACTGAAATATGCGGCTGCGATCGCAGCCAAAACGCTGCGGGAGAAAGACATGACGTCAGTCGAGTCTATGAAGTCAAAATTCGCGGGGAGAATCCAAAAGCAACGGACACCGGAGTCCAGCGGGGCACACACACACACACACACACACACACACACACAACCTTGCACAAGTTTTGTTGTACACTGTTTTTCAACACAAACATACACACACGCGTACACGCACGCACACACGCACGCACTCAGAATCACGTGCGCATCATCTTGGCCTTGAACGGAGCACGAGGATTTTCACCTCACAATGCCGTGGTGGGATTCTCCAGCAACACACACTGAGCTTGCAAAAAAAAATGTCCCTTTTCTTTCCTCAATGGTGGCCATGTATGTATGTAAAGTACCAAAGTACTATCCAGCCAAGTCAGACATGCTCTGGTTGCCATCACTTCATCATTCATTCCAAGCCTTCTCATTCCATTCCAACCACAACACCCGCATTGGGGAGATTGCCGCATTGCACGTCACTATGACCCTCGTGTTCCATAAACGACACCGCAAAAAGCGTGCTATGAGACGGGGGTATGTCCCCATGTATGGAGGCAGCCAGGATCTTCACAGGGCAGGGCCCCATTCTCGTACACAGTCAGGGGTTGCACTGCGGTTAGGGGAATTTTTTGTCCTCCTTTTGCGGGTATTCCACTGCCTTTGAGAAGTGCGGGGACAACCCGAGGTGTGGAGGAAACAAGGGCAGTGATATGTGATCTGATCAGCAGGGCTCGGACGGACGGACGGTGCTGTTCGTCAGGCCGGGTTCACACCACACGCGTGCGTCTTGCGCTGTTTTCCCTGGTCCTGCCGAATGTCACAACTACTTCTCAAAGGATTCACTCTGATCCTGTCAAGATTCAAATCAGAATGTAAACTTTGAATGTCGCGTTTTGGGCGGATGGTCAACAAGGAACTGGCGGTTCTTTCGTTTCCGTTTCTGATGAAACCTTTTCGATTTTTCCATTTCAAGCGGAAGTGTGTGTGTGTGTGTGTGTGTGTGTGTGTGTGTGTGTGTGTGCGTGCGTGTGGTCATTCCAATTCCAACCGATTATCAAACCGAATCCCTGACTCATCGATCCATCACCACCACTGTCCAACCCCTCGGGACGAGACTGCGCCTGACTCAACTCTCTGACCCGCCAATAAAAATTCCTCCCCCCGAAAAATTTCACCAGCACAAAAACCACTTTTGAGCGTTTTTGTGGAAGGAAAAATACCTCGCAATTTTCAGCAATTGAGACGCTGAATAGCCGAGCGCCCTGGCACCGAGCCCACAGGTACGGCCTCTGTGTGTTGGTATGCGACCGGGAGCCCACTTCCAACCGAAATCATACCTTCACCTACCCATCTGTACACAGCCAACACGGCACACAACTATTTGAAATTGGCACTGACAGTGAGTGAGTGACAGTGAGTTTGCGTGGACAGTTCTAACTCTCGTGCACGGAGGGGAACTGGAGATCTGTGTTGTTCCATTTGCGGTTTTGAGTTGGTAGTGCTGGGTGTCTCCGGACCAAATTATTTCGTGACGGGCACCAAGGTCAAAGAATTTTGTGGTTGGTAAAATTCAACAAGAACATAGCCCGCGTGCTCGTCGGTGGGTGCTGGGCAGGGCAGGTGCCATCCAAATGGGGAATGGGATAAAAAGTCGTGTCTGAATGCGACAACGTTCCCGCGAAAGGGGGGGGGGGCTTCAAAACTTTCACACACTGCAGTGACAATGACTGGTTGATGGACAGTTCACATGGTCCTTGTGTAGAATGGAACAACTCACCCTGCACCACCCACCTCAGCATCCCCACCCCAGCACCACCCACACTCCTGGAAGGGCAAAACGCCTCCAACCCCCCCCCCCCACACACAAACACACACGGCGCCCCTTCCAAGGTGGACCTGGGTTGGAATAACGGGGGCCTCACGGGTCTGAGGAGAGTGGTGCAGTGCAGGGGGGGGAGGGGTGCTTACCATCCCACCGGCCCCTGCACCCCCTGCCTGGTGGAGAAACGCACCACCCACCCCACCCCGTAAAGCCCCCTCCAACCCAACCCGCCCCAGCCCAACACAGCCCATTGTGGCACTTGTATGCAGAATACTTGGCAGCAATTAACAATAGCGACTGACAGTTGCATATTTGACCTGGAGACCCTCGGCTGAATTCCGCTTCGACGTTGGAATGCGACGGTTCAACTCTGTACAACAACTGACATCGTGTCCAATGATGTTCCACAAGGGCCAGAGGCCCACAGCATTGTACACAGGCGTTCGCTTGAAAAGTTATGTGCATTGTAGTTATCTTTCCATTATATTTTTCAAACAAGCTAATCTCTGTACAAAATTGTTCATTCACGGAATACCACTTTTTGCACACGTTCTGAGGATGATAGAAAAGTTTCCCTCTTTCAATCTACGCAGTTGAGTTCGAATCGGAAAATCTCCACCTTTTATGCCACGCAATTTCATTCAGGACACTTTTTTTTGGTCAGATGCTCGAAATTTTTGTGTGCACCACGCGATCACGCTTTACCAGACATAAAGGTTTCCCTCTCCACCTTTGTCGTCGATATCCGTGAGTCCCAGTGCACCCGGACCAAGGCAATATTTCAGTCAAAATTTTTTTTTTTCCAGTCGCACACCAAGGTGCCGCAAGTTACGCGCCACGACAGGAGATGCCGCTTGTGCGCTGGATTCGCCACGTGTTGCGTCCACGTGGACGTCATCCACCCCGACACACACACACACACACACACACACACACACACACAATACAGACAGACAGACAGACACACACACACACACCAACGACAACACCCGCTCAAAGTCGACTACACAGTGACCCACGTCCCACTGGGTATGCAGTGGGTTGCCCTGCTGGCACGCCTTGACGCCGGGCATGGCAATGCTGGATCTGACGGGACAAGAACGCTTCACATATCCGGTCAGTGTCCACCAGGCTGACACCAGGAGGGTTCGAATAATGCCATTGGCGCAGCGATGATCCCAGTGTCGGCATTTCCACAGTCTGTCCCCGAGTTCATACGACAACTCAAGATTTCTGTGTCAATTTCTGCGTATAAACCGCCAATTTTCCACTTTCTACGTCGGGCCATTGTGAAGGGAACACGCTCCATCGCGTGAGGGGTAGAAACCGCGCACCAAGAGAAAGAGTCTCGATCTTCATCTGCACGAAAATTGACTCGACAGCGGAATTTTCCGGTACTTTATCACGCAGTAAACTCACTCACAAAGGGCAACAACAAGAACTTTTGTCAGCGTGGACGCGCGTCTCAGAGATGCCGCGGGACGCTGAGACCTTACCAAAGGGCAAGTAGAAACAAGAACGCTTGTCAATATCGATAAGCGCCTCATTGATGTGGCATGAAAGATGCAAATTCACAAAAGGAAGTTTCCAACACCCGGACCACCAAGCCTAGATTTAAAATCACCATTTTTCTGGAGTACAACTGACATTTCTCCATCTTCTTTGTGGAAGCCGACAGAGTGATTTATGCAGCAAGGCGACGTACAAATATCTTTCAAATTGATTGAGAATGCGACTCCAAAATCAGAGTACCCAACTTTACATTGTCTGGACAAAATGACACCAGTGTGATGATGTATGATGCCTTGTGAGACCAACAAAACAAGAATCCTTGACAGTGCGGTGCCACGCCTCGTGGGCACCGCGGGAAAAACGCCAACATGAAAAGGATTCCGTAATAAACAAGCGTAAAAGAAGCCGAAAGGGGATATCATGAAAACGAGGGAAGAACCACAAAAATGAGCGCCATGACAACCATTCCCTGGCAACCGCAGAAGATGATGAAACGCTTGACGACGGAGCGACCTGAGGAGGGACAGGTATTCCCGGGGACAACAGGGGGTGGGGAAGTACCGCCGCCTTCTCAGTAGCATCTCACGTTTCCGTAAGAATCTCAAGGTTTTGGAATTCAAAGCTTTGCATCCTTTCCCTCCCTTTGGAAGAAAGCTCAACGGGCTCGCGCTCTCTCTCTCTTTGTGCGCAAACTTTTTTGCACCCACATTCTGTTCTTGGTCCCTTTTCCTGTTTGTCATAATTGAATTAATTTCTCTGCCTCTTTTTTCTCATTGAATGGGACTCAAGTCTCGAAAAAATCGAAGATGAAATTGCCGTCTCAGCGTGACTTTTCAAAAACAGGAAGGCAGAAATGACGTTCCAATTGGTTTTTCGCCGTTCCTGTGAGAGCGAAAGCGTCGAGAGAGGGGAGGGGAGGTGTGGGCCCTCTCGTGCACCAAAGGCCCAAGGGGCGGATTCAGGAAGTGCAGATCTGGTGGCCAATACTCCGTGTGTGTGTGTGTGTGTGTGTGTGTGTGTGTGTGTGTGTGTGTGTGTGTGTATGTATGTGTGTGTGCGTGTTGTGTGTACATGTGTGCGGCGTGTGTGTGTTTGTGTCTGTGCGCCGAAAAATTTTCTGGGGTCAGAAGGCGGGACCCCTGCACCAATCTCTTGACCCTATGGGAACACCCTCCTGAGTCCCTGACCCACCCTACCGCCCCTGAGGCCCCCCCTCGCTCCGTGGCTCCACGGCCCCACCATCAGTACTCCAGTCCCAGGAAACGTGCACTCCAAGTTCACACCTACAGACGGAATTTTCTCTCCCTGGAGCAACGCACGCTCCCCTGACCCCCCTCCGTTGCTCCACCCCCTGGCCCCACCATCAGTCCTCAAGTCCCAGGAAACGTGCACTCCAGCACCCAGTTCAGAGTAGCGGAGGAACAGATGGAATTCCACACACCGGAAGCCTCAGGAATGTGTCCGCACAATGACAGTCACAGGAAGCACCGTACCAGAGATAAACCCAATCACTTCATATCGAGAGGCTCGCGACCCTTCATCTGATACAGCCTCACCGTTCCTTCCCAGTGTGCGGAAGTGGATACAACGCAACTCCCAACAACGGAACACCCTTTGCCGAAGTGGGTGTGTTGAAATTGGCTAAGAAATGAACAAGGTCATTGTGAATTGGGCAAACTTTCTCTCAAGGGGGGGGGGGTGACTATTACATTTGTCACAAATGCTCATGAAACCTGGTTGCTCTTGGTTGGGTTTCGGAATCATCGAGTTCGATTTGTGCCAACCCAAACATGACTCACGATCCTATATCTGAAACACAACTTCGCAAAATCTTTGTCCCTCTTCCTGGAAGCCACCGCCGAACTGAACCACCACTTTGCGCCAACATCGATTTGTCAGTGAGAACATGAACACACAACGTGTTTTGTGGCCAAATATTTCACCTTTCACAGAAATACCACCACCAGTCAGTCCGTCAGTCAGTCAGTCAAGCGCAAATCGGCCACTGCCCCTGACATCGAGGTGAAGTTATGAGACAAACACACCCATTAACATTTTTGTCTCGGGCAAAAAAAATTTGACATTTTTTGCGCACTTTTTCTCTCAAAACTTGTTCCCATTTCAAAAAACGATTCTGTGATCAACCAATGAAAGTCAGGAAATCAAACAGTGGAAAAGTCAGTTGAGGAACAACAAAACAGAGAGACTCCCACAACCAACATTGTGAACTTTTCCCCCCGGTTTGAGTTCGTTTTTTACGAGTTTGATTTGCATGTTCAAGTGTCGGTTGCAAGGAGCGCACCTCGTGTTTCAGCCCCGAAATGCTTTTGCACTGGGAAAGGCATGCGCTTTCAATGTCAACAAACATCATCCCACCACCACAAGAGAGCAAGCAAGGTGTTGTTCAGACACGATTCTCTCCAGGCCGATTGCATCTCTCCTCAATCAGAATCTTGGGTGATTGAAAACTGATCCAATGATTGTGACACTGGAGAAGTTCGTGGTGAGGGACAGGCAGGCACCAGTGTGTGTGTGTGTGTGTGTGTGTGCGTGTGTGTGTGTGTGTGTAGGGGGCGTTGCCAGGTTGGTTCGCTGTGAACTGTACGCTCTCTCTGAGGATATAATCAATCAATCAATCAATCAATCAATCAATCAATCCCAAGTGATCAGGTTCCAATGCGAATTGTGCTCTTGTTTCACTCGGAAAATATGTTCAAATGGGGTGCGACTGAAGTGCCCAAGTTTCAAGGTGCCGTGCCAGTCTCAGGGATCCCAGAAAACAAATGCAGTGTCTTTCACGTACTGCCAAAACAAACCTTCCGATTTTTTTTTCACCTGAATGATCGAAACAATTATTTCATCTTGACTTCTTGAAAACGTGTCAGTTGAAAAACAAAGGCGGGGGGGTCTGTTCAGAGTCGACCTCACCCGGAAACAAACAAGTCTTGAGAGACTTGAGAGGAGATCGCAGGGGGCCAGGCACGGTGTTCGTCCACAGTCAATCACATCTGAGGTGGACCCAGGGGGGCAGGGGGGTCCTCCCCCGCAAAACGTTGCTCCTTCCCCAAAGGACCCCCGAAACCACAAAGCATGGGTGTGGACACACGCGTGTTGCAAGCACATCACCCGTGTTACTAACCATTTTCTGAGTGGTGATCACCCCGAGGGTGACCTGGGTCATCACGGCTGGTGAATGGCCACCATTGAGTTTGCATGGTGGTGGTCACCCCCCCCCCATCCATCATGACCACTCACTGGGTTTGAAGTGGTGATCAGATCTTGGTGACCCCCCATAAACCATTCCTTCAGCTTTGCCCGTGCACAACACACACCCTCCCCTCTTTGGACATGCCTGTGCGAAAATAGTTACAAGATTTACAACGTTAGTGTCCCTCATTCCTGTCTTGACTTTTTCTAAATCGAGGTCCTCACCCCTCCTAAGCTTCATCCCCTTCACCAAATTTTTGGATTCGCCCCCCGCCCTTTCCTGATGAAGTTGACCCCTCATGGTGGAATCGACCCCTGCTGGATTGAGAGATGGGGGGGGGGGGGGGGGGGGGGGGGGGGGGGGGGGGGGGGGGGGGGGGGGGGGGGGGGGGGGGGGGGGGGGGGGGGGGGGGGGTGGGGGGGGGGGGGGGGGGGGGGGGGG
>JAAUXT010105845.1_pt1 | contig 10847 bp, 11 predicted proteins | sample 7278171 | NCBI WGS metagenome assembly JAAUXT01 (sample SAMN14350112, study PRJNA611818) | marine sediment metagenome | isolation source: surface marine sediment (1.8m) | place: French Polynesia: Moorea | collected 2018-08 | reverse complement strand
CTCTTCTCTCTCTCTCTCTCTCTCTCTATCTCTCTCTCTCTCACACACACACACAGACACACTCTCTCTCTCCCTCTCTCTCTCTCTCTCTCACACACACACACACACACACACTCTCTCTCTCTCTCTCTCTCTGTGTGTGTGTGTGTGTGCGTTTGAGCGACTGCGAAAATACGCGTGTGGGTGGGTGTGAGTTTGGTGTACGTGTAGAACAGTGTTGGTGGAATCTACAACAAAATTCAACGTGAACAGTTCGGCCAAAACGTTGAGCGCAACTTTGTTGCAACGTCCAACGTTTTCACCCTTCAAGAGAGAGGAACGAACGAACGAACGACGGAACGAACACCCGTTTCACATCAGATGCGTCAAGCGTTGCGTCACTGTGCACGTCGTTGGCACAGCGTCTGCTGAACGACGCAGCCTGAACTGACGTCACAACACGCGCGACGCAGCGTGAACGTGCACGGACGTAACGCGTGACGCACGCAGTGTGAAACGGATCTGAACAACAGAGAAACTCGGCTCCAACCTGAGGCGGTGAACCCTGAAACCACAGAAACGAGCAAAGAGTCTACGGTGGTAACTATGGAGACTGGAACACTTGGAATCTTAGAATAGACCTGCAGTGGTAACTACTAAACAGAACGCCTGAATGGAGAAAGGGTCTGTAGTGGAAACTGAGAAACAAGAATGTTCTGGAGTGGTGAAAACAAAGGATTTTTCCAAAGACATACGACTCCCTACGAAGCATCTTACCCACTCACTCACAACTCTCACATTCGCGCAAACACAAAACACACAATTCACTGCACACACACACACACACACACATGTTTGCATGCACACACAGGCACATGTATGCAGGTACACACACACACACACACACACACACACACACAGAGATCAACACTGCACTCTGACTGATGATTCATACGACTCGCACTAAAAACGAGGAAGGAGAAAAAGAACGAACCCCAGGGTCATTTTGCATGTTTTTGCCAAAAAAGAGCCAAGTGGCGTGAGTGAGTCACGCATTTTATTCCCCTCAATAAAGTGTTTTTGCCTGAAAGCTTTTCGTGGTTCTCTTCGTCACCGATTTTGATCTTGTTGCATCATGGCCGCAACTCTGTGTGTGTGTGTGTGTGTGTGTGTGTGTGTGTGTGTGTGTGTGTGTGTGTGTGTGTGTGTGTGCAAACGCACCTGCGTGCTTCTGTGTTTCTGTCTTTCCCCCATACCGCAATTACAAAACCCTGACATTGGTCCTCGTCCAACAAGACTCACACTGCGTCGCAACATTCGAGTGCCGTGTGAACCCGGCCGAAACACGGTTCTCATCGCATCGCGATGTTTGTTTCTCCGCTTTGGTTTATTCTGAGATCTGAAGGAGAACTTCGTTTTGTGAACTGTTTTTGCAGACCTGAAGCTCTTTGCGTTCTGAAGTTGTGTCTCTTTTTCGCCTGAGTGACCTATACGCACTCCGGGCGCACTTGTTGAGGCACCACACACGCCTCCGCAGAGCCTCTCCAGAATCTGCGCAATGGGCCTCCAGGGAGATGTGGACGCGAGGTCTGATGTGTGGAGTGGAGAACCACGGCTTGGAGTTTGATGCGGAGTGTTCCAAGTGTGTGTGTGTGTGTGTGTGTGTGTGTGTGTGTGTGTGTGCGCGCGCGTGTGTGTACACATTTGTGTGTATGTGTGCGCGCATGTGTGTGTGTGGTGTAGCGCACGAGTGTCTGGAGTGTGTGCACGTGTAACAGGAGTGCGAGTGTGCGTGCGAGTGTGCGTACGTGAGTGTGTGAAATGTTTGCGTACACGTGTGTGTGTGTGTGTTTGTGTTGTTGTGCGTAAAAAGAACAGCAAATGAACGTGAACGACAGAGAGGGAGGCGTGCTGGAGATGCTGGGGATTCTGCTTCGTCAGCGTCCAAAGTGGGAGCGATCTAGAGAGGAAGTGAATCTCGTGTGGAGGCCCAGGTGTCGTCACGGATGCCTGGCTCATGATGGTCTTCCGAAAATAAGACTCGAGTCAGCGTTGAAATGGTTGAAATGAAACAGCAGAAATTAGATCCAAAACAGCTGGCGTTCGTTCCAACACACGTCTCGTACTCGTACGTTTGATTTTGTGGAGTTGTAACTGGACAGAATTGGTTCGATGCTCGGTGGGGGGAGGGGGCTCAAGAAAGGACATAAGAAAGAAAACGAGAAAGAAAAGGACAGACAGACAGACAGACAGACAGACAGACACACACACACACACACACACACACACACACACACACACACGACCCCACGCTTCTCCACACAACTTCAGTCCATCAAACTAACCGCTGTCAAACGAAAACGTTTTTTCGTGTGTGTGGTGGGAGCGTTTGTTTTCCATCAGAATTAGCTGCCTGGGAGACAGAGTGCACCGCTTCACGATAAAATCTATCTGCGTGAGCGTTGTGTTTGCAGATAGGATCTGTTGGCGCACAGAGTCGATTCTGTCCGTGTGTGTGCGCGTGTGTGTGTGTGCCGAGAAACAGATGTATGTGTGCGTGGTTTTGTTTTGTGAATGTGCGTTGGTATGTGTGTGCGCACACGCTTAGGTGCGTGTGGGTTTGTGTGTGTACATGTGAGCACTCATTCGAGTGTGTGCGTGTGTGTACGTGTGCGTGCGTGTGTGCGTGTGCACGTACGTACCCGAGTTGCAGTCCCAAATGTTCTTGATACCTGAAACGACAAGAGAGACGAGATGGTTAAAGACCGGGCGAAATTGAGAGTTTGAACCAATTGTTCGTATCGATGTGGGGTTCAACAGGAAGATTAAAAACCTGGCACCCCTTCGCCCCTCCCTCGAGGAACCCCAGGACCTGGTTGTGCGAACCCCAGATCCACAGATTCACCTCTGGCACCAGTGGAATGTCAGTGTCCTTCGTACAACGAGGTTCGCTCCGCAACTTTCAGCTTTCTGCGGGGAGGTGACACTGACTGACACAGTCTCCCGTTTGTAACAAAGTTAGAATCTGACTCCAGATCAACTTGTGACAAACAAATAAACAAGCTCCTGGGGCGTGCAGGGTCCCCTTAGAGAACGAACGTCTGCCACAATGAAAGGGCTCCGGACACTCCCACCACATTCTGCCACTTTTCCTCAAAACAGCCTGGATTTTTGGGTCAAAACAAAATCATGTTTACAAACTGCCATATTGTGTGTTTCCCTGCGGCTGTGTCACCGTCCGACGCATTCATCGTGACACGCAACTGAAAAGCAGAATTTTCGCAGTCGGCTCGATAACTTTGTGGTCGACTCCACTGCACGGGCAGCTTCCATCAACTGAGCTGAGGGCTGAAATAGAAACACACGCACAGGGAGCACGCATACCTCTCAAACACACGGACAGGCAACACGCATGCCTATCACACACGCAACTGCAGACAACACGCACACCTCTCACACACACGCACAGGGAGTTGAAACACATCTTGAATCGCGTGCGGTGCAGATTTTATGGAGCAGAAGTGAAACAGCTTCAATCACCAAATGTATCCATTCTCACTCTGATGGCTTCTACCATGCAAATTGTTTGATACTGAGGCTTTGAAGTTTATTGTCAGTACATTTCGCTGCAAATTGATGGAGTCGACCCCGCGGTGAGAGAACCTCGATGGGACGACGCTTTTATCCCTGTTCGCTCCACTGACTCCACTTTCACTTCCACTTTCACTTCGATTTCGCTCTCCTGGAGCTCTGTCTCGTGCTCAGATCCACTCCCTCTGTCTTCAGGTTTTGGGGTTTGGGAACAAGAACGCATGTCAGTGTGGATCCGCCCTACTTGCAGGTCAGGCCAGCCCCACAGTTCGTTTGTATTGGTGCTTTTCCGTTTTCCCTCTTCTTCTGACTGACTCCTTGTTCCCTCCAATCCAATCCTGGATCCTCCCTTGGAAAGCACGATTCTGGTTCCCTGAATGCAACTCTATTGGACGACCCCTACCTCAGCCCCTCCCCATCCATTGCACGTTGAGCCCCACACGATCCTCCCTGGATCTCCTCCATTCTGGATCAGCCCTCACCAAACGGTCCCTCTCTCCCATCCAACCTGGATCCCCCTCTCTCCCCGCCCGCAGTGCCGCCCCATTGATTTCTCAATGGAGCGACGTGTAATAAACCTCCGCACACCGGCGGCGCCGCCTGACTCCGCTGCACTCGCTTCTTTACGAGGCTCTCAGCACGCGACAGGCCTGCGACCAACACACACACACACACACACACACACACACACACACACACACACACCACGCAGGCAAAAACAATTCATCCCACTCTCTCTCTCTCTCTCTCTCTCTCTCTCTCTCTCTCTCACACACACACACACACACACACACAATCCATTCCATCTCTACCCCCTCCCACAACTCCTGCCACCCCGATTCCACACTCGCACACAACGAGCAAAGCTCTCCAGCACGTACGCACCTGCGTAACGTGACGCGTCTCTCTTTCACACGCTGCGTAAAGTGACGTCACGTGATGCGATCCTTCAGCGCCAGGTTTTTCATTCAAATGGGATCGTGCGACGCATAAAGCGAAACGCGGAACGCCACTTGAGCCTGTTGTACACGGGATGCGCCACGCGCAGCGCCCTGCACTAGACACTGACCTGCACGAACATATCCGGGACTTTGGGCTAGCGGCGAGACTCAAAAAATTTCTGCCAGAGCAAGTGACGATCGTTGTGAATTTTTGCGTGTGGCAAAGCTTCAGCTTGAGCTGGGTGGTGCACTGCGCCCCTGCGACTGACGTAACACGTGACGTCCAGAACTACAACTCAGCCCAGTGCTCCAATGCAGGAGCAAAGCGTATGAACGTAAGCGTCAGAGATGCAGCTCGTACTAAAACACGACGCCGCGTCCGCTGATTTGCGCAGAAAGCGGCGCTGCGCACGACGTCTCCACTGCGTGACGTCACACTCGCTCCCTCGAGCTGGGACCAACACCACGTGACCGGCGCAGACACAGCGCACGACGTGTCCCGTGCGAATTGGACCCGATTCCCCATTGTTCAGTCCATTAAAAGTTGTCAGAACCCGAACCCACGCAAAACGGAAACTGAAAACCTGTCAGCGAGTGAGAGCCTTTCAACCAAATGGAATCTCCCTCGAAAACACATCTGGTGTGCGTGCAGATCAATTCTTGCAGATTGTTCTGAACCGAATACGATCGTGATTTTACTGCCCGACCGAGAGATGCGTCGTGTGACAAAAACCACGCAATTCAACCCACTCACTCTTGCGTCGCCATCCTCTCAATTTTGCAAGTCTGCTGCCATCAACTCGGACCCTGGATCTGTGTGTCCGCCCCTGGACGGATTTCCGTCCCACAAGCGTCAACAGGACGGACGCTGCGTCCAATCAACGACGCAGCGCCGCGTTGGATGTACGATATACTTCGGGTGTATTAAAATCAGCCGATTGTTGGACCGGTGTTGTCTCCTGTTGTACAGAAGTTTTTGCACCTTTGTCACTGCACAGAGGTCATGGCAGTGAGCTTGAGACAAGAAACTTCCACAATGTGGATTGTAAACAATGGTTGGGTTGTCACGGACCGAGCAATCTGCGATGATCGGTCAAATTTGGTACACCCCTCGTAAGACGGATGACCCCGGGTCGTCGGTCCACCGAGCAAGGACAGTCTCAGGGAATCATTGACCGCAAGGATTTGGGGACTGGTCTTGTGGTGTGTGCGTGTGTGACGGAGTGCGTGCGTGGATGTTTGTGTGTGGTCTGAGTTGAACTCAGTGCACCAAGGGGACCCACGGTCCAGAGCTTCCCGGACGTTGAATTTGCGCTGCTCAAACGATTCTCATCTTTCCTTGTTCAATTGTTCACAGTGTGAAAACTTCCCACCCTCGGTATTGCCCCTCCACCCCGAGATTTCCATGAGGATCATTCCCCTCAGCAGACCCCATGGTGGTTCTGTGTCAATTGAGCTCCTTGTTTACAATCCGGGATGAGCGTTGGGGGAGTGACCGACATCTTTCCTCAGATCAAGGCACCCGAGCCCAGAGAAAATGACCTGTTCCCAATCATTGCGCACCGCAGGCTCCAAATGATTCCTTCTCACACGGAAAGAACATGTGAAGTTGGACTTTGCCTGACCTAAAGATGGCAGTTTGGCAATTGCTGTATTTGGCCTTTCCTTTGTGCGGCCAAACCAGTCGTGGACTTGAATTGGTTTCGCTGCAATGCTTGTGTTTGGTGTGTTTGGTACGAACAGAGTCCAGAGATCGAGATCAGGTGGAGTGGTGGAACCGCACTGCGTGACTCGAAGGACCGGATCAGACCGGATCACTCGATCTGGAGCCGGACGTTACGTCTGGGTTTGTCCTGCATCAGCGTTCCCACTGTAAACCTGGATCAGACGGCGAGATCTGTGGAGATTTACGAGATCGTACCAGCCGACTGGTTGGACTATGGATCCTGGATCTGGATTCCACAAGCAGCGTGTCTGGACTCGGCAGGTCCACTGTTCTCTCGCCTCCACTGACGCTGCGTCTCGTACTAATGAGGCGCACAGACGTCAAACTAACCCGCTGTAGACCTGGAGCACTGCCCTCCCTGACACCTGCCCCGTAGTGTGTCGTGGTCTGCCGCACACACCAACGCCTCACTGCAGGCCACGGACAGCCCCGCCCCTGCCGGGTCCCACTCCCAGGTGTGTGGTGATGCGCTCACCTCAAGCTCACCGTTGAAAATTTGTCCTTGCATTCTGTGTGTGGCAAGGGGCACGCACACAAATAGTTTTCATGTCGCTCACAGGACAGTCTTCTTGTGAGATGAATAGGACAGAACGAAGGACAAGGCGCTGCTCTCACTTCGTACGCAAGCGAAAAAAGATTTGTGCGTTCTGACGAAAGATCCCCCCTCGACGACAGACCGAGGCTCTCAGCGCCGTCAGAGACGCAGCGTTTTGAGAGACGCAGCGTTCTTCTCTGAGAGACGTTGCGTATCGACGCGGCTCGGTGCACCTGCACCTGCAGGTCCTCCTCCCGCGCCTGCAGAACCTGCAGTTCCAAATCTGGAATCGCTGACGTCTTTTTCTTGTGCTTTGATGTCTGAAGCCGTGTTCACGTTGGAAGCGTCGCGCGTTCGGCGTCCCTGAGCACGTCAACACGTCAACTGACGCTGCGACGCGTGCTGAAAGCGTCACGTGACGTATCTTTATTGGGGACTTTATGCAACGACGTTTCACTGAACACCCCGTCAACGCCAACGTCAAAAAGAGCACTGTTTCCATGGCACTGGCCATTCGACGTTGGCGTTGACACGGCGTTCAGTGAAACGTCGTTGCATAAAGTCCCCATTGACGTCGCTGCTTGCATCAGACCTTTTGTGCCTTAGTTGCATCAACTATGCGTTGTGCTTTCATACCCTTTCAGGCCTGCGCTGCAGGGACGGCGCAGTACGTTGGATACAGCAGGGACGGCGCTGTCGTGTCGTGCTGCAGGCACAACAGCCTCGCGGTGAAAAACAAGAACGTGAGACGCGCGCTGCACGCAACATGAAGCCGCATTTATCCTCCTGCCGCTATTCTCGGAGACTGACGTGCGCAGCCCGCGAAAAACCACCGTTGCCTCAGGGATATGGTCCTATTCGGGGCCACCAGTGTGCATAATTGAAACACACAGTGGGAACCAAGACAAATCCCTTCTTTTCTTTGACGGACAACTTGGTAGGCAGAACCTCAGGAAGGCCCCCTGAACCCTGGACCTACCGCTGCCACTTGTGGCCCAATTTGGCCAATCTTGGTCTGAAATGGACACAATCGCAGAGAGCGGTCTGTCAGTCGATTGTGACCCGGAACTGACTGTGGACAATCATTCCACATTCCCTATGCTTGCTGAAATGTTGGACACCACGCAATTTTGTTGTTTGAGTCTGGCCCAGAAGCACAGGATGCGACGTGCATCTGACGTGCAACGACGTGCGACGTGCATCCCCACCTGTCGCAAACTTCTCACTTCTGCTGCAAATGGCCCATTTTCTTCTCAATTTTGCTGCAAATGTCCCATTTTGTCGAGTGTTTTTGTCAGCCCCACAGGCACATGTTCCCCTCACGATGTCCACGCCTCGACGAACACAGTAAAAAAAGTCGTCGGTGTGTGTGGCACAGTTCGTGTCGGACGGCTGACTTCAGCCCCAAACAAACCAAGTACGGATCCAGGGAAGACAGGGTCCCCACCTTGATCTCCACACAAATCAAGTTGCCCCCTCACGAAACATGACATGATTTTTTAAAAGGCGCTATTGGGGAGATCAGACCCCCAGTGAGATCCTGGATCTGCTCCTGGAGTCGGACCTCCCCATTCAAACTGCTGCCGGCAGAAGGCTGGAAATTGTTCAGTCTTTCTGGGTTTGTTCTCAACAATCAGAAGATCTGGGGCGTTCCAAGAGAGACAGACATTTGATGCTATTTTTTTCCCTTTTGAATGATAAAAGACAATTTGGCTGCCAAATGCTTGTCGTTCACAATACCCGAAGAGGTTCGAGAAACATGCAACGAGGTTCTTTTTCTTCCGTGTATTTCAGGAGTTTTTCAACCATCAGGACTTTGACTCCTCGACCTTATGGGTTTGCACACAAAAGGGATCTGGGCCCAAAGACCCCTGTTTTCACCACTGACTCATGGCTCAGGAATCGAAGAAAAACACTGAGGAAGGGCAGTGACACTTGGTTCTCCAGCTGTGCACCATGCGCTTCATCTCTGCGCTGGAGCCTCTGGAACCAGTTGTGTCAGCGGAGGGGGCTGGGCATCTGGATCCGCGGTGTTTTGTGCTCGGGGTCCAGGCCCCTGGGCCTCTGGATCAGCTATGTCACGTCAGGGGTCTGGGTCCCTGGAGCTGACCCTTCGTAGAGACTGACTCATGACAGAGGAATTGGGAAGAACATTGTACGAGGTAGGTGATTGGTTCCCACGCCGTGCGTCATGCATTACACCCTCGTACTGGGCAAAGGGCGCTATGTCACTTCACAGAGATGCGTCACGCGTTCCTTCCCACCCAGCCCCATCCCAACCCTCGGGTCACCCTGGAAGCGTTCGCACGTCATGTCTGAACCACCACAGCCGCCGGTTACACAGGCGTAGAGTCAGTTTTCCACAGGAGCCGAGGCTGCTTCGCCCACCGCCGCGCGCCCGCTTCGGAAGAGATCGATATCAGCGCTCAGAGCTCAAGGTCCCTGTTCAATAGCCGATAATCAATCACTCAGCCGCAGGTGGGAGCTTCACTTCCTCGACGCAGTGGAGACCAGCACCATGTACCCGGCCCCATCGCCCCCGCTTCCCCTTCCACCACCCATCCCTCACTCGGGTCAGGCCGGGATCACTTCCGTTTCCCACAATCCATCACTCAGCCGCGGCTGGGCACCAGGCACCATCCCTCTTCCGCGTTCCGTCTGATCCACTTGTATGGAACTGCAAAATCTCTTCATCCAAAACCAGCTCCACAGATTACAGACGCCAGATCGGAGTTCGAAGGGGATGGCCCTCTTAAATCTGCCCAGCTGCGAACACACTCATTGTGCACACGATTGCCAACCACTCACAGACCCCTCACGACAGACAATCATGCAATGCGCAAAATAACCGACGGGTTGGGGGGGGGGGGCGCCCCGCGACGCCCCTTCCGCCTGAATCTGTCCCTGCTACGAGTACACTGCGCACCATTGAAACAGACTCTGCGTACGACAGATCATACGATGCGTAAAATTGACTGGGGCTGTGCCCTGCCACTGTGTGAACAGATGACGGGTCGCGCGATGCGTTAATTGACTCGTCCCATTTTCAACATGGCTGCGTGTTCCCCGCTCATTGCCACTGATGAGGTCGCACCACCGGGCGCGTCCGTTTTCAGCGTCGACCGCATTTCTGCGGTGCGTCCTGAGTGTGTGTGCGTATGTGTGTGTGTGTGTGTGTGTTTCCCTTGACCTTTGAACACCCCCTTCCAGCCAGCAAGGGCGCCACAATGAAATTCCATTTTGTGGCTGTGGTGCAAAAGTGGAAGGGGAAGCTGAACAGGACGGGACTTGACCTGAGAGGGTGAAGGAGACTCGCAAGCGCTCACACAGGGGAGGGGGTGGGAGGCAGAATCTGGGAAAAACTTTTCCTGGGGAAATCAACCCACCCACCCGTCCACTGCAGAGTAGCCCCTGACAAAGCCCCAGGTCCACCACGGACTCTGCCCGCAGGGTTTGGCGCACCCTGACCATATCCTACACTGCCTCAGGGGATTGGCCCCCCATGTGATAAAAAAAAACTCCTGGTCCCGGATCCCAAGAGGTTGACGCTTCCTGACCCAGGCACGGTGGATCCCCACACGTCCTGCACAGTTTGGCGGACTCTGCCCATTGCGGTTTGTTTGTGAGCGAAATTTCTGATCCGGTTCGTGCCTGACATTTCACAACATTCGTCATTTTATGAGGCGCCAGTTGCTGTCCAACTGTCGTCAACACGAAATGTCGAACTGATCTAAACAGTTCGGAATCCCACAAGAGGATCCAGGGGGCCTGTCAACAAGAATGCTACGCATAAAAAGCGTGTGGTCACATAAACGTTCGTTGTTCATAAATGCCTGCCTGATCATTTAAACAAGGAGCCAACAGGCCCCCGGCCCACGGTGAGACCATAGTGTAAAAATTTGTCAGGGCAGTGCCCCAACAAGGTATTCTGAGAAGTACATACTTTCCGAGAGACATGGCAAGAATACAATGTTTTTGACACATATCTCAGAGCCAAAAGTCAGTTTCCACATGGCTGCAGATCCTTTTCAAATCATGTCAGACACCCCTGATATCAATCCTAATTCAAAGTGGG
>JAAUXT010112312.1_pt1 | contig 10848 bp, 12 predicted proteins | sample 7278171 | NCBI WGS metagenome assembly JAAUXT01 (sample SAMN14350112, study PRJNA611818) | marine sediment metagenome | isolation source: surface marine sediment (1.8m) | place: French Polynesia: Moorea | collected 2018-08 | reverse complement strand
GTCACACACGGTGAATTGTGATCACCGCTCTGTGGAAGAAGTTAGTTCTCAAACTTCCATTTCGTGCTCCTTTGAATTCGCACAACTCTGATCTCGACCGAAGTTTTGAGTATGTGCTCGAAATTTTTGTGTCTGAACAAGGATAGCCAAGGCTCAAGCCTTGGCTGACCTTCTTCCTCGACCAAAATCTCGAGGCACACACTCAAAACTTCGATCTCGACCATCGTGGTGCGAATTCAAAGTCGCACTCCACGGTGCGTGTGAGAACTATAACTTCTTCGCGTCGAGTGTCAAAAAACTGCGTGGAGACCTCAGACTGTGGGCAGAACTCGCACACCTCGTCATGCTTTCGCTGTTGACCGATGCCAATGGTGCACGAGATTCCCGAGGTGCGTCAAACACAACATCGGCTGCTCATTGGTCTGGGAGAAAGCAAACTGATGGGATTATGTTTGTGAACTTGAATTGTGACAGCATTGAAAAGTTCCACTCACACTGTGTGCAGTCTGGGTTCACTCGCTCAAGGCCACTTCAGACGTGTTTTCATTTCATTCTGGACACGATATTGAATTAATTCCTTTCATGTTGGGAATGTAAGTTGTACAAAGGCCATGTTTTTTCTTATCAAAACACTTTGTGTCTGATGTGTTGATTTCCTCGACGAACAACACAGGCTTCTGGAGAGGGTGTCGCTCGAGCCGCCGCAACCTCCGAGTTGGAACAAGATCAAAAACACCCTGGTCACCAACAAACGTACAAGCCCCACATCAGCTGAGCCTTTCTCAGCCCCATGCACGCACAACAGATGCAATTTTCAATTGAACAAAACAGTGAAAAAGAAGCAGGTCACTCACACGTGAAATGTGTTTTGAAAGTCATTGTGAAACGCGAGACGTTTAATCCATTGTGCGCGTTCCGGGATCACGGTTTGCGAGGTCACAGCTCCGCCATGGACAGGAGACACGGCCCGCGGGGACACGGCCCCCTCGCGACGAGCCAACCCCATTTTTGGGCTCAATTTTAAATATCATTTCAAGGTATTGTGAGTGATGTTGGGGAGAACTGAACGCACGAAGCCATTTTGCCTTGGGAATCGTCCGCTGATGTCAATCCGGGAGACTCCGGGTTGTTTGAACTTTCTGAAAATTTTCCAGAACACACACGAATGAAAGGGAGGAGTCTCAAGTATTTCTGGCAGGAAATCAGGTTTACTGTTTGGTGGCGAAGGTGACGTCAACTGCCGGGCATGCGAGACTTCAGCTGGGTTTTTTTTGGGCACTTCGACGCAACAAACAAGTTTCAGTGCACAAGGATTAAATTCGACACCTGTTGAGATTCTGTCTCGGGTTTGGCAGAAGCTTAACCTTTCCGTCTCATTCTGAGATTCCGGTTATTTGAAGTACGAATTTGACTTTTCGGAGGCGTGCATTGATGCACTGAGCAACTCCTGACAACGAGCGTGCGGGGCATCGTGAGGAAGACAGATAAGATCGACCACAGACCTCACCCCTGCATTCACAGTCGCTTTTCCTTTCTCGTCCCATCATGTGTGGATAGTGAATGTCGTGCTGAGAAAAGAATCTCTTTCCGCGTGACAAGTGCAGCACCCGCTGGCTTGGGTGTCCCAAAATGTTTTCAGCTTTTGTTGACGTGTCCGCGAAAAATGGTGCGATATACGAGAGGAAACCCGCCAAGCGACATGTTGGAATCTGATATGCGAGCTGAACAAACAAACAAACATGATTGACAATCGTTACGCAGTTGGCTCAACGGAGAAGGTACGCTTCTACATGCCGGAAAATAAATTTCCCCAACCTCGATGTCAAAATGTGTTTCAGCATGAAATCGCCAAATATGGCGACACGTTCAATCAGAGTCAAACTCTGAACTGCCGCTCTCATTGCATGCAGGTTGGCACCTCCATTAAATCACTGTGAAGGTTCCTGCAGGTAATTATTCTGTCAGAGACACGGCTTTGTCCGCGTATCTGTCAGAAAACAGAACTACAGTTCTTGTAGCAGGTAGAAATTATCACTTCAAAATTTTGCCACTGGTGTCCGTTTTCCATCGATTTCATTGAATGGAGCCTCTGTTCTGGCTTTCAATTTCCTGTCGCATTCCTGTCCCAGTCGCTATTGAAGACTTGCAAAGTGGAAGTGCTCAGCCTTCATTTGGCTTCAGATAAGTACAACAGGGCTTCGGTCTCAAAGTCAGGCTTTCGCCATCAGCGCAGAGAATACAAGTGTCAATTATTAATCCCCATTTCTTTGATCGCAGGCTCTTTGTATTTAGCGAAGAACCAGCGAGCATTCTTTCGCCATTTCTCGAAGTTGTCTCCAAGTTTTTTGTTCACCTCATTCAACATGTATGTACGTATTTTATGGTTCGTTTTGTTGTTTCCGTCCACTGACGAAGGCTGTTCGGAGATGCGAGATTTATGGCGGACAACATCAGCTTTCGATTCCTGAATCATCGCGAAATCCCCTCAATTAATTCGTCTCAAATTTCACTCACGGAGCTCTCCAAGCCAAGGCTTCCGACGCTCAGAGTCGGGTTCAGCACAGTGCTGTTCCTGGTCTCGGCGAGGAGAGCCACTTATTCGCTCCGTTCAGAAACACCATTTTTCTGATTTTGAAGGCTGAATTCGTGTCGTTGTTTTGGTGAGCGCAGTTGGACAAACAGAAACAGTTTGGGGCAGGGAAAAGTTGACAGGCGCGGTCAAACATGGTGGCGCCTCCAACGCGAGCCGGCCCCCGGGCGCCACCGCCATGCCGGTAATTGTGGACATTAAAGCGGAATGAGATGATCCGGACAGTAATTTACTCCATCAATTTACCATACAGATCATTCTGACCATTGTCAAGAGTGCCATCATTTACCTGGGTTGTGCACAAATCTTTTGACTTGGTACCTCATCAATGCACGGCAAATGGCACCTTTCAGTCACAGGACAATTCAACAAAGAGGAACTTCTGCCGAACTAATTGCAGTGTGTGCCTTGAAGAAGGAATTAATTTTTCGTGTTTTCAATTTTTGAAAGTCAGACAGCGGACTGCTCACCTTTCGTCTGACATCGTGTGTTTCATCTGTGCGTTTTTCTACGTTTGATGCGTGGCCAATTTTCAGTTCAGTGAGATTCCCTGTCAAGGATTTGAAGAGAAATATTTAAGTTGATTCACTGACTTAATACGCAACAAACCCACACTTGTAAAGCAAAAATGTTGAAAGGATGTTGTCAGCACCACATAAACAGTTGGCAAAATTTTTCACAATGCAAAGAGATGTAATTGATTTGATGTAAAACATATCAAATTATGATCTCACCATATGGTGCGCTTCTCTACTGTGTTTCCTTGCAAACAAAACATCAAAGTGGGTCCAAACAAAGAGGTGGCCCTCGATGTGTTTTGCGACTAGTTGCTTTCTTGCAAATGTGGAAAAAACACACACGTATTGTTGTTCCAGGTTACAAGAAGATAATCTTGAATTTTGAGTGCAGTTTGTGCAACAGATGTAAGACCTGACTGCGCAAGTCACCCGCTCCGACTTGACGACGAAGACTCGACACCCTCTGTGATTGACTTTTGATGAAGTTGGTGCACCATTCATTCCTCGAGGGAATTAGCCTCAAAAATCTATTTCGAATCAACAATGCATCAAAGGGACTCAAATGGCCGGGACAATTTGACAATGGAACAGACAGGAGCAGAGACAATCACCGGTTATTCGAAACGGTGTGCTCGATCAGCAGGGAACGTGGGTGGTGCAGTTTCGTCCACCATGGCAGACGTTTAATCACTCCCTTCCCCCTGTAATGTCACACCGGTCAGTCCACTGCGAGTTTCAAATGGTTTCAAATGGCCTTTAGTGCACACAGTGGACGATTCATTTTCAAATATAGGGACTGACCAGAAGTCTAAACTGGGCAGGCTCTATTGTTGTGCTCATTGCGAGGTATCTGACAACTGTCTGGTTGTTGGGACTCTTGGGGTTTGTGTGGAAACAAAGTGAAAGCAAAACCAATGTTGCATTGAGTTTGTGATTGTCAATGGCAGGACGAAAGTGCAAGTCCTCTACAAATTTTGAATGATACTGAGAACACATCAAAGCAATTCGTATCATCAGCGTAACAAACTGAATGACCACTCGAGAATCAGAATCAGAACTGTTTTGTGGTCGATTGAGAGAAGCAACAATGACGAGGAATCATGAGTACCTGCAAATTTAGCCCACGCCGCGCAAAGTACGCAGTGCGGCAGAACATTTTTGAAACACAAACCGGATGGAAATCTACTCACATTTGTCCCTTCCGGCGCTGATGGAATTCAGTATCAGTGTGTGTCCCAGCAGCAATAAAAGTTTGTGTAATTCCATATTTGATTGTAATCATAGGTAAATCCTCCCATGAATGAAAAGCAGAAATGGAATGGCGAGCTTTCATAGCACCGTCGAAGGCACTTTATTTGCAATCGTCCACACTTTAGAGAAGCACAATCCCTGTGCAACTTCAATTGCATTCACTTGTTGAAACCCACACAAGGAAGATCCCACTGTTGTGTGTTGTCATTGTTTGACGACAACGTCATGTCGCTTGCCTGTGGTGAGCTGCTCTGTTCAGCTCACTTTGCACTGCTCTTCTGCGCCGAAATATCGCGTACTTTTAAGCCTTTCTGAATTCCCTTTTGGAGACTTCCATTCACTGAAGCAGCTGGCATCTTTGTGGCCATTTGCACAGTTTCAACTGGAACCACTTTGGTCTCACATCCAAAACAGTCAGAGACACTATGCGTGAAATGTCATCACTACAGCGAGGATGAATCTTCACCGGCAAAGCGTGGCGTGGGATTGGCCAGTCACAGGCAGAACGAGCCGAGTTAAATTGAAACATCGAGATGCTACTGCTCTCTACTGGTGGTTGTGCTCAATGGGCAAACATATCCTTTTGCTCCAGCAACTTGAGCATGCAGAAATGGAAGGGTTACGAGAGGGTCCCGAGCTGGATTGAAAGAAACTCAAACCGGCGCCCGTTCTGCATCCATTGCAGCTTTACGTGTGGAGCGAAAGTCTCTGTCGACTTTGAGCAGCTGACTGCACCTCGGATACCAAGAGCGGGGACCTGAATCAGCCATTTCCTCCAGTCGCCCAGTTCTCCACTTTGTATGCATCCTGATTCTCTTCACATCCGCCGAGTCCGGAGCGTGGACGCACATGTGGAAAGACGCTTTATGAACTCAGACCAGGACCTTTGTCTTTGCCTCTGCTTTATGACCATCTGCTGTCACTGCTGTTCTCCGAATAATTCATCGAAATTGGGCTGGTTGTGCTGTTATGCGCTGTCAGCCGGTGACTTTCTTGAGCTGATTCCAATTTCTCAATCAATCAACTATGATTCTCGCCCTGATCCGCAGAGAAGACAAATTGCAGAGGAACGTGCGCTTTTGTTCCAAGACCCGGGACAGCTTAATGATTTCCTCTGGTAACTTCATTACATTAATTCAATTATACATCAATAAAAATGTTTGTTGTTTGCTCCATATCTATTTTCATTCACGGCGGGATGCAGGATTTTCATGCAGGCCCCGTCTCCCTGACCTGATGAGTGTGATGGCCAGACGATTTGAAGGATTCATTTGTCCTTATGAACTCGGGCCAGGACCTGTGTCTCTTTGAAGTCAATCTTCGAACAGTTTTGAGTTGGTTCGAGATTGCGATGAGTTTTCTTGTTCTCCCTGTGTTCTGTTCATCGAATGCGAAAAGGTAACAGTTTTGGATGACAAACAAGCATCCCTCACAAGATTACGTATTGCCGCTGTTTCGTGAAACCGACTGCACGCCACAAACAAATTGGCTCATTTTTCTCCTTTGCACCACAATCTTCGCCTGTCTCGATATTCAGATGCAGAAACTTTTCCCGCAAATATTGGTATTGGTGATGGATTAAGTTCTGAGTTTATTTGACTGCGAGACACTCTTTGCATCCGTCTTTCTTGTTCCGATTATGTTCAGGTTGCAATAGCAATACGCGTCAATCATTCAACCCGTGCCTCCCGTATTAAATGCAAATTTTCCCGATAAATCTTCCAAATAGACCCTCATTGAATGGAATCCCCAATGAGTACTAGTTATCTCAGAACGAAAGGGGAACACGACTGAGTTGCCCCTTTCTCGAGTCGTTTGCGCTTGTTAAAATTGACGAAAGCGCTTTCTGGGTTCTCTGCCCTGCACAGCTTGTCAATGAACCGGGGTGGAGAAGGCTGGACAAAGGGTCCCTTGTGAGTCTGGTGAGGGACGGGGTTAGGCTACGACCAGGCAACCGAGGCAAATGAAGGCCCCAAATTTGATGTTCCAATTGGCAGTCGAGCTCAATAAGGAGTGACACCTCACCATTGAGGGTGAAAGATTAACGGGCAACTTCCCGTTTTCATCAGGAGAAATGGAACAAACATTCCCTGTGCAGCAGCTCGTGCCAATTTGACAGAAAGAACTTTCTTGCAAATTTGTCTTCGCGAATTGTGAAACAAGTATTTCAGCAACTAACCACAAATTTGTTCTGGATTTGTTTGCGTTGAGAACAGATAGACGTGTGGATGAGCCGCACAGTGATAATCCTGGAGCGCTCTGATCACGGCGCCGTGCGAGCCTGCGGCGCGTGGAGAATGAATCCAATTTGTCACGGCCCCGACTGCGCTATTGAAGCGTTCATGCACCAGAAGCAAACAAAATGTCTCTTTTTTGAGACATGCAACATTCACGATTGACAAGATGAGAAATTTTCCCGTTTCAGAAATTACAGAAAAAACTGACTGAACTTTGTTGGTAGTTTCTCACATTGGAATTTGTCTTCGTGATGTTCGAGTAAAGTGCTTCCAGCGCACTGGACAACTTCACCGGTCCATATGAGACAAGGGTCAGCTCTCTGTTGCATCTCAGCAGCAGGAAGCAGCTCGGTGAGCGCTGTATGTGATGGCGCGCGCCGTTTCTCAGTCCCCAAGGGAGAATGTTCGTGCAAAGGAAACCTGCAGAGTGTCACAAGGGTTCTCGCGTGAATACAAACGCCGCGCCAAGTTGGAAACTTTGTCAATGTACCTACCACAAACAATGAACACAAGAAAACAAAAAGAAAAATTATTTTTATTTTTGTGTGTTCGGTGGATTTTTTCTCAGTTGGTCCGACCATTTCCACTTGAGAGTGAGTCACATGCGGTGCGCAGCGCGAATTTCCATTCGAAAATTCTTTTCGATACGACAAGCAGCAACGAACAATTCTTCACACGGAGACCCCGAAGTTGTCTGACAGTTCGTCTCATGAAGGGTGCAAATCACGCAAAGGTTCAGTCTACATCACTTATGTCATCAAATAAAAACGACTTTTCCCAAAGCATTGTGAATCAACAATGCATGGTAAATGACTTTCATTTGTTCTGGATGATAAAGCCGTTTCCTGGAGGAACAGACGTAAAAATGAGTGCTGCTTAGGGAGCACAAAGGGCAAGTAAGTAATATTGAAAAATTGTCGCGCGTGCACGCACGACAAACTGGGTGATCATTTAGACGCGAGTGAGTGAGTGAGGTTGTGGCTTCACCACTGCTTTGAGACTCGCTACAGAAGTGAGGATGAAAGCTTTGTGAAACCTCGACAGGGCGCGCAGGCCGCACCAGCTCCTTCCCTCAGCATGAGCGCCTGTGCTTCTGGTCTTGAACTGCACACAACTGCGTGGTTGAGAAATCTTAATGATGAGTATGTCGGCTTCTTGGACCGCCCGCAGAAAGAGAAAAGTTGTGTCCCATGTGCAGCAGACGCTATATACTGAAGTCACAATCCGTCTTTGCACAGGACAGCATCCAGGATCCACACGGAGGTATTAGGGAAGATTTCTGGACGTACATGCCTGATTAAAGCAATAGAAGATGAACCTGTAGCTTTTTCACTGTCTCTGTTGAATTGGAAAACCAAATTGTTCAGCTGAGTTCATCGATTACTTCGTGATTGATTGCCAAGGAGAATATTTGGACAAAGTCTGAAAGAGTCTCAAGTCCTTCTTCTCCCCTAGTTTTTCTCTGCAAATACTTGCCAACAACTCTTCATTTGAGACTTGTTCAATGGTCTGTGAATCTTCTCGGTTTATCCTGTGTAATGGGATCCAAACGCAAATGTTGTCGAGAGCGCGTTCAGCATTTGATGTTGCTTGGTTCTCCGTTCGCCAATCTTTTTGGCTTCATCTCTATTGATGTTAGAAATGGAAAATAACACGGACATTCGGGAATGTTCGCCTTTGAGAGACAGGAAAAGAGGGCGGTTCGTTTGTTTGAAGGTCTGAAACCGAATGATCGTGTCCAACGTGTCGTTTGTCTCACAGTTTTCACGACCTCGCAATAAGGCAAAAGAAACAGAGACAATCCATCTGTCCGACAGTCACAGGCCTAGTATGGTGCACGACACCAAGAAATTCTATTTCTCTTTCAATTCACATTGGGTGACGAGCCTGCATGTGGTTGCGTGCGTGCAGCTTTGCTCAGTGATTCGAATTTGATGTAAAATCGCTATTTGTTGCGACGAGTCTCGCTCTGTGTCCAGGAACCGAGCACATTATGAGTAATACCCGCCTGTTTATTGCAGTGCACAAATTGGAAATATATTGTGCGTCTGATAGGATCTACACCATTTACGGCATTGGATTGATTTCAGATACGATCTTCTAATGCCTCTGTGGTCACCAAGTTCCCTTTGGACAGGCATTTTTCGACAAACACCAATTTTTATGCAAAGAACATTCAGCGTATCAACCTCGCACGATCCGATATGAGGACAATATAACAAAGCAAAAACAAAGAAGGTCAGTCTTCTTTCAAATGGTATTTGTTCCAAACCGTCACTCATTTTGTGAGGATTCACCGTATTTCATTCTTCTCCCGCTCTCAGTGAAATGAGTGGAATGCTTGGTGCTGGTTGATCAGCCCCGCTCCCTCCCTGGTTGATCCATGGCCGATTCCACAGGAGACTTGCGCAGCGAAAATTGCGGCGCTGGATGAGCATCCGACGCTGCCTCATTGTCTGGATTATCAGAAGTTTTGCACCCGCGAGACTGACTGTGTGGTCCGCCCTGCGCGCTGCCCACATCTGTTACTGCCTGAAAATACGAGCGCACCAAACAGAGAACTGGGAAGAATGGTTGTCTGAGCGAGCGACGCGCGTAAAACTTGCGATGCCTTTTCAGCGAACACGAAGGAATGGTTGTCACGTCACCGCAAAGGACCAGAGCTCCGAGTTCGAAACTTGCATTCTCAGACAGGGTCCTGTGAAATCACAGAATAACGATCCGAGACCTTTGGTCGGGAAAGAAGTTGTGTGATTGAACAGCAACCATTTTTGTCTGGTAAGAACCCATTTCGGCCACCATGCGAGCACAACAGGTTTTGGGATCGCAAGTTGTAGAACAGCTGATTCTCGACAGGCACCTTCTCCGAATGTCCCGAACTGACTGTCCCACGACGTTTTTGCGTGCTGTTGGTCCCAGAGCCTGGTTCTCTGACACACCACGAGACCACAAGAAGACAACATGGAAGTGTCAGCTTATTAAATGGTGAAAGAGAACCCCTAAATTTATGTCACCTCGCGGCTTGTATTTGTGTGATATGCGTGTCTTATGAGAAAAGCTGAAGCGGCAGAAGCATAGTTATCTTGCCAAAGCGGATATTTTGTGCAGCGGTTCTCCCGCCCCACCATCGCTCAGTCTCATACATGAAGACAACTGGCTGCCAGGGTCACAAAGGTAAAGCAGATTTACTTGCAAAGGTAGCAACCTGTCCAATTTGAAAGTCAAACGAGGCGAGGTGGGAATTCGCCAGAGGAGCAAATCACAGCCGCCTGATGATCGTTCGGAGACCTTCAGGTTTGTCTTCGTCCCCTTTCAAAAACTGTGGAGCTTCTGAAGTGGAAAATCAATTGTTGTCTCCGTCTGTCTGTCCACGATGAGCGCCTCTGCTTGTGTCCGACAGATTCGAGTTTGATTGCGTTGACGTTCTGTCTCTCTTCCGGTGAAAAACAAACTTGATATCTGCGAGTTTTGCTGTGTGGATTTTCGAAAATAAGACCCAATGTAACAGAGGTGGCTCGTTTGTCTCTGTGAAAATGTTATATTTTGCTGGTTCTGCAGTAGTTTCAACATTGTTTCTGTTGTAGAACACTTTTGCAAAGTGAGCAAGACTTTCAAAGGTCGCAAAACCAAAAGAGTACAAATGTCCTCGAAAGCTGCCCAGCAAAATACAAACATTTGCTGTAGAACCTAAACTTTCTGATGATGTGAGCAAATCTTTACCATTGCTGAAAAATTATCATTCATAGAAACATAAAATAGCTCCATGGAGCTCGCGATGATTCGAGGATAGTGACCACAATAAGCAAGCGGTACACATAGCGGCCGAAGCACACAGGGACTGAAACACATAGTGACCAGACTGCCGAAAGGATGAATTTCAAATAATTTAGATTATTTTCTCTTTAGAATACACCCAAATGTTCCTCACCCACCTGATTACACGTAAAGCTGACCAAAATCTGTCAAAATGTTTGTTTCAAACACGTTGTTAAAATCCTAAATTTGCACGGGTCTGAACTTTGACCCCATCAAAAACCAGGTACAAATTTTTGAATAAATGAATGACACTAGTCCAACACAAAGTCCAAAATTTTCTGATCTGACAAGAAGGCTATCGCCTTAAAAGCGTGCGGTCTTATGCCAGTTGAGAAAAAAAAATTCACCTGAAAGATTTTTTGGCCATTTCAGAAAATTTAGAAATTTTCCATGTTGAGTTAGCTAGCCAACCCATGTTGAGTTATGGGGGGGGGGG
>JAAUXT010100736.1_pt1 | contig 10848 bp, 11 predicted proteins | sample 7278171 | NCBI WGS metagenome assembly JAAUXT01 (sample SAMN14350112, study PRJNA611818) | marine sediment metagenome | isolation source: surface marine sediment (1.8m) | place: French Polynesia: Moorea | collected 2018-08 | reverse complement strand
AGGCCAGCACCCCCTGGTGGGGGAGGAGTGTGGTGTGACACACCAGCTGTGAATTTGAACCACTGCTGGACAGATGGCACCACTGTATACAAAATAAATAGGGTGGTTCCCGCCGTCGAGCTCAGTCTCACTCGAGATACCAACCAACGTGTTTGTGATATCACTACATTTCTTTTGACCGAAAATGAACACACTGGAATTTGACATGCGACTGAACCTGGTGCCAAGACGAATGAACCTGTTTGAATCAGATAAGCATCGTGCCATCTTTCAACGACTGACTGAGTGACAGAGCTGCCACTGTGCGTCTCACCCACCGTGACCGCACCGTGTAGTGATATCACAAACGATCAGGTTGGTATCTCAGAAGAGACTGTCTTCTTGAGGTGGGAATCTCACTGTTCATTGAAGCACATCATGCCATCTGGTGGTGGTTGTAACAATTCAGGTCAGGTGATATCGCACCACACTCCACCCCTACTAGGGGGTGCTGGCCTCAGCAGCCATTTTGATATTTCAATAATATTTTACAAAAATCATCCACATACAGAGATTAGCCCTGAGGTTGATTTCTCTCAAATACTGAGTGAATATTCTGGCTCTGGCTGTTTCCCTCCCCCCTGAGGGAGGCATGGGAACCAGAGTGGGATCACATGATCACTTTTTCCCAAGACATCTGCCTCAGTCACAGTCACAGACATTGAGATTTTGTCATTTCTCAAACAAAACATCATCTGGAAGATTTGTGAAGTTGCCAACAGGACAAGGAGGGACAAAACTGACCTCCGGGTCACCACTGAGGTTGTGGCTCATTTCAACCTCAGGCCCAGTCCCCACAACTCCTTCGAGGCATTGGTGGTTCAGCTGGCTTCGTCGTTCTGAGGTTATGAGGCTGATACCAAAACTCTTTCCTGGTCATGTTCTTGGCGACACGACAGTCTGGTCAACTTCTTTTGTTTCTCAATCACCTGGTACCATTGCTGACCAATGGGAGGGCGAAGATCTTGACCGAACAACAAAAACAAGTGACATCGGCAGGAAAGAGTTTTGGTATCAGCCTCGTAGTTTCCACCATCAGCCCTGGTCGCACCACACCGCACCACACGACCCTGACCTTTTTCTCCGTGGCCGTACGACGCGATTTTGACCTTTTCGCTCTTGACGTCCGCTTCGCTCGTCCTGTGAAAAACAAAAGTTCTCACTGAAAACAGCAGGACAAGTGAAGCCACAGACAGGTGCTGTCAGTGAAGTCCTGTGCTCTTGGAGCAGTGCTCCGGTTTTGGAGAACTTTGTCAAAAGATTCAAACAAAAATTTGACTGAAACTAAACAATTTCGTCCGTTCCTCAGTTTCAAATGCGAATGTGTGAAGTTGGTGTTGCAAACGACTGAATGTTTGTGCAACCGAGTTGCCGACAGCAAGGTGTCGTCTGATTTTGTTGAGAGTCAGCTGTTCTGAAATCTGTTCGCTTCGACGTCCGATGATTTCTTTCCTGACGTTCGATACGCAGCTCCGTTCCGTGTGTTGTCATCAAGAAGATTGGTCACAGACAGCTGGTTTCGTGAACAAGTACATCTGACTTTCACAACTCTGAAGACACTGAACATGCTTCACTGAGCGATAATTGAGGATATACACATTCATTGTGCTCCCGTGCATCAAACTGACAGAACCAGACATACTGAGCTCACCTGTCATCTTCTGCGTCGTCAAACTGACCATCTTCAGACCCGTTCATCTTTAATTTCTTTCTTAGTTCGTTAGTTTCTGTTCCAAAACACACCCGAAGAAACTCACAAGTGTTGAGCAACCAAGTAATTTTTGCTACCCAATCAAAATCCCTCTCGTTTCCATCTGCAGCACTGTTTCCGGTGCGACTGGCAATTGAGCAAAATCCGATAAAATTTACAGAATTCTTGTGTACATATCTGGAATGTTTCTCAAATATCACAATTTTCAGTCAAAATTTTTGATGTAGATTCATGTATCGTTTTCATTTCACAGTATTTGGTTGCGAATGGAGCAACACCTTCCGGACCTTATCGAAGCACCGGATTTTTGGAGGTGTTGCTAGCTGAACTGACCAAGCGATCTTTTTGCGAAAATCAACAATCGCCCATTCGGGATTTTGCTGCAAGTAGCAAGGTGCGTGGTTATCTTTGCCTTGACTGAAAACCGTCTTGTAGTAGGTGTCAGTTCTGAATGTATGACGAACGAAACGCCTTCGGTGTGTGAGTGTAGATCTGTCCAGAGCTTTAAAAGTCTGGAGGTTCAGCGATTGGTCACTGCAATGTAGTTCTGGCTCCGCCCCTTTGTTTTCAGTTCAGTATTTTCTGAAATATGTTCCCCCTTCTCGTGTGGAAAGTAATCCGAATCGAAATGACTGTGAAGTGTACTTGACAAGGCCAAATTAGTTTTGAACGATCTTTATCACGGAGCTATTCCAGTTCGGTAGCGTGGCCGAGCGGTCTAAGGCGCTGGTTTAAGGCACCAGTCTCTTCGGAGGCGTGGGTTCGAATCCCACCGCTGCCACAAAAATTTTTTGCTTTGCAGGAGGGCGGGGGGTGTGGCCATCCTTTTTCCAGGCGCCGAAATAGTGGCCCGAGTGACTGCTGTCCAACAGCAATTGCGACTTCTGGTCGCTGTCGCTCCCACTCAGCAAAAGACTCATCTTGGGCTGTTCCGCCAACTTGCCGCCAGATGGCCGGCGAAATTCACCTCGGATTGTGGTGTGACACACCAGCTGTGAATTTGAACCACCGCAGTACAGGTGGCAGCACTGTTCATTCAATAAACATGGAGATTCGCGCCACCGTGGCCAGTCTCACTTGAGATACCCAACTGATCGTTTGTGATATCACTACATTGGTCGAAGAAGGCTCCTCATTTGTTTGGATTGGGATTCTTCAATCCTTTTCTGCTCCAGATCTTATTGGTCTGTGTGGTTTATTCATTCCGTAACTTGTTCATCAAAAACACGTTTTTTCCTCCAGCAATGTCATTTTTACGACTCAATGACATTTGACGATATTGTCTGGCATTGGGTTTACATACGAGGTAAGGATACAAAGTGAGGTTCTTCCTGCTCATTTGATGGGGCCAAACCGGTCGCACTTTTCACTACAATGTTTATGTTGACCGGGTGTCGCTGAGTCACTTTCCGCTGACCATGTCAAACCTCACTTTGTATCCTAACCTCGTACATGAGGGGTGGAAAGATTCTGTCTGAATCTCGACCTGGGATCTCTTTTTATCGCTGTCGTGCCAGTGTTCCAAAGACCGCGAAACTACACGAACAGACAAGATCATCGGTCGCATTCGTTTGCAGCCTGAAGATACACCCGAGAGTCCAGAAATCCACTTTGAACCCCTGGTTCAGTTGGTTCCAGTGGACGTCAAAACGATGGAAGAGGAAGAAGATGAATTTCTGAAACTGTAAGTGCTTGAGTGATCTTGTGCGTGGAAGGAATGTTTGTCATCAATTGTGGCACTTGTGTTTTGGCTCGATCACTCACCCCAGCTGCGCCACGTTCGCAGCAGCTCCTCCCATTGTTTGGTGTTTTGGAAGGCATGGTAACAGTATGAACTCCTTTCACCTGTACTTCATGTTTTTTCAGGCGTGCGAAGCTCTACAGGTTTGACAACAATGAGCACCCTCCTGAGTGGAAGGAGAGGGGCACCGGAGATGTGAAAATCCTGCAGCACAAGGACACCAAACACTGCAGACTGCTGATGAGAAGAGACAAGACCCTGAAAGTGTGTGCCAATCACAAAGGTTGGTTCGTCAGTTTGTACAATACACTGTGGCAACAAAGAAATTGCAGAACCTGCCTGTGGAAAATACACTTGCTGGCAGTTTTCTCACGAACGAATCGCAGAGGAGTGGTTCCACAGTGCAGAAAACAAACGCAGAATTGCCAGCTTATTTCTTGCACATGCGCGTCCTTCAGCGCGAGCCTGTGTTATGCAATAGAAATTGTTAGTTCCTTGACTTTCTGGAGGGGAGGGTGCAGGACTGAGGTACAGCTGTACTGATATCCTCAGGGGGTGGATCTTGCCTTTGTTTTTGACCCGCGCCCCTGTGGACAGAATTGACCCGATTTTGATTTCCCCGGGAAGTTCTCACCTCAAATTTGGGCACCCCCAGACGGTCCCAGACGGTTGAGCCCCACTCAAAATCTGGACAGGCCTGACGCCCCCCCCCCCTTTCAAATCAGGTCCTGCCTGAGCACCAAGCACGCTTCGGGACACGCCTGTGTGCAAAGCTCTGCTTTCTTGTTGTGTCGACAGTAACGCCACAAGTTTTTTGTTGCTACTTGACAGTAACTCCTGACATGGAGCTGAAGCAAAGTATGGGCAGCGATCGAGCTTGGGTGTGGACTACGCACGCAGATTTTGCTGACGGAGAATGCAAGCACGAACTTCTGGCAATCAGATTCGGCAATGCGGAAAGTACGTCACCATTTATGTGTTCGCGCAAACGAAAGAGATCCCAACATGGTGAAGCTCTCTCTGGCTGCTTCGGACACGCCCTGAAGCCACTGGAACATATCAACATTCAACGGATTGCACATTTTTTATCAGCCGCGAAGCGCGCTGATATTGGTATCGTCGCGTATTTTCGAGTTCGTTTTCTTGGGGTGCGGGGGGGGGCGAGGGGTAAAGTTTGTGTAACCAACTTAACAAGTACAATAATGGTCCAAGTTTTCGCTTTCGCTCTTTGTAGATGCACAGAAGTTCAAAGAGAAATTCGAGGATGCGCGGAAGATAATGAAAGAGATACTGGAGAAAGGTGAGAATCATTCTGATCTGAGTGTTGGAGCGAAGCGACGTTGCACGCAAGAACGACAGAAATCAGCCAAATCGCTTGTTCTTGTGTACGTTTCACCACCAGCGTCGTGTGCAGTTCGTTCCCGTCCGCCCACGTAGCTTGCCTTTCAATTTTGCGTTCGACAGTCCCAATACAGATAGTTTTACTTTGTGTGGAAAACGGTACTGGATCAAATCAAAAATTTGTGTGCGTAAAAATGGGCAAGCTTTGGTGATCAGACGTGCAAGAGAAGTTTGTACCTGTCATGGAACGATGTTGTTGATTGGTTTGCGTTTCAGAAACAGAATCGAAGAAAGAGGGAAAAGGAGACAGCAAAGAGGCCGATGATGTTGCAGAAAAGTTGGGAGAGCTGAAGGTGAAGGATGAATCCAGTGCAGACAAATCTGCCCCTGCTGCAAAAGTCAACGACGAAAAAACGAACGATTCACCGAGTGGCAGCGATAACGGAGTGGAAAGATAAACTGCAGGTGTCGGAGGCATTTCACGGTGAAATTGACTTGTTTCGGAGACTCACAAGGATTCATGTTTTGCAAATATCCACGAAAACTCGTGCACTTCGTTTCAAGCTGATGTGTCGACAAGATTCTGAAAAATCGCGCGTGAAAATTTTGCAGAATTTTCTTCGCCATCTGGCGTCCTTTGTGCCTAGTTTGTCACGTGTTCAAATGTGTCCCGCGGTCTTTGCTTGTTTTAGTGGCACGATGTGGGTTCTTTAGTGGTACAAAGCGGTGAGTCGAACCGTTTCGTTGGTCAAATGCGTTTGATGGGTTTTACGGCGGTCAAACCCGAAGAGCCTATTGATTTGAAAGTTTATTCTCGAGTGGTCACACCGACACTGTGTTCATGAACCGTACCCGTTTTGGAAGTTTTCCAGTGTCTCTCGGACGCTTTCTAGTCCAACTGTCCGTTCATCTTCAGTGGAATTTGTCCACAAAATAATGTTTTTGTATGCCTGTGGTCTTGGGACAAAGCCTCATCGCCAACACCCTGTTGGACCCCATTGGCCCTGGCCTGTTCCCACAGCAGAACTTTCCATACAGACTGATGTCGGGCACCACTTTGCGAACATCTAATTTGCTGGACGTGTGTGTACGTGTGTCGTGAAGCCAGTCGAGAACAAGGGCGCAGTTTTTTGCCTCGGTGCCTGGTGCGCGCATTCGTTGTCAAAATGCAAGTTGGGGGTTGATAGTTCCGCTTCACAACAGCAGAAGCACGCCTTTTTGAAAACGGTCTTATGTTCGTTTCTGGTACAAAATCGCGTTGACTTGTATCGACAAAGTGGAGTCCACAAGAATACTTGTGGTTGAAAGAAAATGAGTGAGTGTCAGAGAAGCGTCTGTTTTCTGTGCTTGGACTTTGCACTCACTGGAGTGCAACGATATGCGCGTTCAATTCTTCGTGCCTTTTCTGGACTGTAGTGGGGCAGACTGTCTCCCAGTTTTGGGTTTTTCCTTTGAGCTCTTTGTCGCAGCTCGCTGCACAAGAGAAACTTGCTTCTTCTCGATGTTCTTGTTGACCTTAGAGCGCAGTTCGTTCTCGGTCATTGGGATCGGTTCCAGCTCCTCTGCATCCTCGAACTCTTCATCCTCCCTGATCAGAACCCAAAATGCTGCAGAATTAACATTTTTGAAGGCAAAGTCGCCCCGACAAACAAAATGTCTTGTGTCCGTGAAACTACCTGAACTACAGTCCACTGTTTCTCGACACAAGATATGTGTTATTGGCAGGTGTTCTTGAACACGGTGCTCACCCAATTCCCGGAGGCACAATGCTCATGTGTTTTGGAGTTTGTGGAGCTGCGACCGAATCTGGAGGTGTCGGGGGAGACGCTCCTTCATCTTCCGCTTTCTGAAGTGTCACAAAAATCAGTTGGTTTCCTTCTGGCGAACTATCAAGAACGAAATTCGACATGTCAGTCGACGGGGGTTTTTGTTTTGTTTTTACCTTCAACTGCATGTAGTACATGGCAGTGAGCAGATTTGTTGTTTTTTGTTCAATGAGCCCCAAGTACGTCATAATATTCTTGTTGCTGATTCCCTCACCACCGAGCATATCGTAAATTGGCTTCGGGTCACAGCCAATCTGAAAACATTTCCCGAGGGAAAAACATTTTGTAGTGCGTCACGTGAGGATTTCTACCTTTCAAACTGCAATGGATCGATGTGGGCAGCGCACCTTGTTGAAGAGGGATTCAATGCTGGAACGGAGCTGGTCCAAAGATTTGTTTGTCATGCTCAACTGCTGCCTGTATATTTCAGTGTCCTTGGCCAGGTCGGACAGCTGGAAGAAGGAAAGTGCAAAAGATCTTGATCGTGTGTGTGCGCGTGTGTGTGTGTTCTGCACATGTGGTGCTGATATCCACACACGCACTCAACGTCTCTGCTGTCGAAGCGTTGATTTACCTTTGACTCCATTTGCACGAGAACTTCGTGGTGTTTTCCGCTTGCTTCCACATCCACTTCTTGGAACACCTTTATGTCTGCTTTGATTGCGGCGACCTGCATGAAAAGCGTCAGAAACACGGTAGTCATTCGCCCCAAAGTTGGAAAATTTGTGGACAAATGTCCAAGCGCGTGCAATACAATTTCGAAATTTGCACGTTTCACCTGGTCCGGATGTTTGGTAAAGCTCGCGAACGAAATGTGTGCAAACCTGATCCTGTAACGTTTCTATTTCTGAATTGAGTTCGTTGACATAGTTGAACAAAGCAAAGTTCTCCGCTTCATCCTTGACAAAGTTCTCCACAATCACTTCAATATCCTCCTCTCCTGTCACTTCCTTGATACGCGCAAATGCTTGTTCATACTGTTGGATCAACGCCAACTCGGCGTTCACATTTTTGCCATCTGCAAACAAAAAAAAGTATTCCTCAACATTTTCAGTCCTTTTTTGACTTTTTGCCTGAAAGCCTACACACGACCAGGAAATAACGTGCATCTGTGTGAAAGTTTGATGAAACTGATTTGTCCGCTTCATCAGGTAAGGGACGGAGGAACGACTGACCTTTCATGGCTTCTTTCTTTGCAGCTTCCTCGGCCTTGAGTTCGGCACGGTCGTCTGACTTGACCAGCATGAATTCCTTGATTCTATCGTCGTGATCAATTTTTCGCCTCAGATCTTTCATTTCGGTTTCGTAACTTGCAATATCCTTCTCATTTCTTTCCTGCAGTGCTGCCATTTTGTTTTGAGCGTCATCCCTTTCAAGAAGAACACAAAAATGATAACTCCAACAGGATGATGGGAAGTTTCCAGGGCCATGGCAGACTTGTGTCGTTTGACCGTTGGTGAGTAACCTGAACGAAGGGACACACAAGAAAATTGCAATTTTCTTTGTATCGCGCGACAAGGTTCCAAATACCTCTGTTCGTACGCTGCTGTGGCTTCATTGATGACCTCTTGCATTTCTCTCTTGATGGATTCCAGCTTTTTGGAAAGTTGTCTGTAGAGGTCGTCAAAGATATTTTTCTCCCGTCTCAGGTGGTCAATGTCTTCCCTCAACTCTTTGTTCTGCGACAGCAGCTTGTTGAATGCCTTCAGTTTCTGTGCATAAATTCAAAGGAAATCATTCAGTTGTCGTTTCATTTGCATTTCACTGTGTCTCCAAAATCCCAAGTAAATTTACAGCTGCCACAGAAAAATAATTCCTTGTTCAGTTTTTACACTCAGTGGAGCCGCGGTGTATTGTACTTTTGCCTCAGATATCAATGTCGAGTGACCCCGGAAACAACCACCCCCACCCACCTATTGTTGACTGACCGGTTTCGGGGGGGGGGGGGGTCACACAAAGAATTTGAGATGCAAAAAAAAAAAAGAAATCAAATTTCAAATGTTCAGTGACCTTGGTGGGGATGTCACACAATACCAGAAATTGCATGAAAAACTTCCATTGCTTGTGACCCCATCGAATTTCTGATATTTGATGCCACCCCCCGAGGGGTTGTCACCTGACATGTCTATGCAGTCGGCATGCCAGTTACCTTGTCCAGTCGACCTTCCAGAACAAGCTTTTTCCTGTTGGACTGTTGATGTTTGTTTGCTGTGGTGTTGCCACCTGCAGATTTCCTTTTCTGCTGTCGAATTTTTGATTTGATTTCTGCCATCTGGAATGAATGAATTTTTCTTGTTGTGTGCAACGTCTGTCCAGCTTCGTTTGTGTCGGGCAAAAGGCACAGGCGTCCCCACAAATTCAGAATAAATTCATACCCTTCACATTATTTTTTCAGTGCTCATGCATGATCAATGGATCAAGAATATACAGAGTCCAGACACTCACTTCATTGTCCAGTGTTTTGCATTTTTCCTGTTCCTCTTTGCTTTGCTCCTGTATGTCACTGATCTTTTCTTGCAAACCTTGCAGTTGTCCAATTTGTCTTTCATCCTTTGCTGTGTGTTTGCGGTCTGACGAGTTGTTCAAATCCAACTCGAGCTCTGATTTTTCTTTCTCCAGAATATTCAACTCGTCTCTGCAAATGGATTTTTCAATCACAAATTTTATAAAGCGTAAAGGCCACGTCAAGGTCGGGTTCGTTTGCACTGGGTATGTCTGACATTGACAATTGTTATCTTTTGATTGGCGTACGTTTGCTTTCTGATCAAATTTTTCGTGTGTTCCTTGTACGAATGGTAGTCCTTTTCCATGATCCGCAGCTGTCGCTTCAGCTGAATGAGCTCAGAGTCGGCAATCCCTCCAGAATCATCCTCGACCTCCTGCTCAGCCACTGCAACTCCTCGACGATTCATCCTGACTTTTCACCCTGAAAAGATTGACAGCTTGATCTGACAGGTGAATTACGACTTCTGAACAGAGATTTCGATTGTAAATTGAGAAAAATACAACAGTATGCAAGGAAACTCACAAAATCCGACAATTTTGTGTCCGTGGGTGCCTGTGGAGGATGCCCTGCTGTCTCTCTTGCTCGTTGCTACGGAAACGTCAAGCGGATGAAGCGAGAGTTGCAGCGCCCCTAGCGGGAGGCTGAGGATCCAAAATCTAGTTCGGGGACCGTTTCAAAAGAAATTCGTGGAAACACATTCGGATAAAATTCCCCAAAGTTCATAGCCATCAGATGGAAACAAATTTTGTTGCAATTTAGACACACGCTGACTTCTTGAATTTCGCTTTCCAGTGATCAAGATCAAGCTTTTCGGGAAGGCGCATGCCCTCCCACCCCCACCCCGCCAAAACCAAAGTCCGGAGGGTGGGTTTGTAGTATAGAGTGTAGCCGAACTCGGACAGATTCTTGTCGTCACCAACACACGCTCTCGAAGATTGTGGCCTGCTGAAAAACTACAAATTGAAAAAGTTCCTCATTACTGATGAGAGCTACAACCTGTGTTTGTCACGAGCACTGCATGATGTTCCATTGAAACAATACGCAAGTTCAAGATGTACCCCTTTTGATTGTTTGAAGCCCCTTTTCAGGGTAAAACGACGTGTCTTTTTTCCAGTGTATCAGGGGGTTATTTCTCGAATCTTTTCCCAGGTTGATAGGAAGAATGAAAACTGTTTCTTGAAAAGCAGATTTTTCCTGGTCAGGGCAAAAAGACTTCCAAACTCAGATTATTTCACAACAAGGATCAAATTTACCGGTACGTGTATTCCTAACTCCCAACTTGGGAAAAATTTCTCCCCAGTTGGGAACGAACTTGGGATGAAAGTCAGGAAAGGTTTACGAGCATTCCGTTGTTTTTTTCTTTGGTGTGTGTCTCAAAAAAATAGCTCCATGGAGCTCGCGGTGATTTGAGGAAATTTCACTTGCTCTGATTTGGCTTGCTCTGATTTGGCTTGATCTCATTTGGCTTGCTCTGATTTGCCTTGCTCTGATTTGGCTCACTCTGATTTGGCTCACTTTTTTTGTCAAAATTCTTACTTTTTTCACTTAATATTCACAACTTGGGACCTCATTTAGCACACATGTAAATGGAACAAATTTGACCAAATGGAACTTTTATACATTGTTTCATAATAATATCTACATATTAACCAAAAGAATTGCCCAGTATCCATTTTTAAATTTT
>JAAUXT010071731.1_pt1 | contig 10848 bp, 6 predicted proteins | sample 7278171 | NCBI WGS metagenome assembly JAAUXT01 (sample SAMN14350112, study PRJNA611818) | marine sediment metagenome | isolation source: surface marine sediment (1.8m) | place: French Polynesia: Moorea | collected 2018-08 | reverse complement strand
TTTTGGAAGAGGCTGCCTATAGGTGATTTGATTTCGCTCACTCCGATTTCGCTCGCTTTTTCCAAAAGCTCACAAATCGGACCAAGCTCCTCAAATCACCTAAAAAGAATTGCAAGAAATGAAACGTTTCTGTGTACCGAGCAGCAGTGAGTGTTTGTTGTCCGTCCTTGTGCAGGTGTTCACGGCGCTGCGCACGGGGCAGCTGCACGTTCCCTACCGCAACTCGAAGCTGACGCACCTGCTGCAGCCCAGTCTCGGGGGAGACGCCAAGGTAACTGACGCCGTCGGTTCACTGACGCCCGTGTCATGCTTGCTCGCTTTTGCATCCCTGCGTCGGATAAGAGTGTAAGAGTGTGGCAAAGTTGATGCCGAGTCCACTGACGTGAGAGGAACGCGAAGCCGCAACTATTGCAGCGTCGGAGAAGCCTGTTTCGTGCTGTGTCAAGGCTTGATCTGAGATCACCAAAAACACCGCAATCACACATGATAAGTGACAACCAGAGAACCCCAGCAAGACCAAAGAAGTGCAGTGGTGGTGTTACTCACAGTGTGGCGTGGTTCACGTGTGCGTTGCAGGCGTGTTTGTTCGTCATGGTGAGCCCGCTGGAGGAGAACAGGCTCGAGACGGTTTCCACGCTCAACTTCGGCTCCAACGCGCGTCAAGTGAGCCTCGGTCAGGCCAAGAAGCACGTGCGCGCTGGAGGCGATGGCGCAGCCAAGCGCTGACACGGTATCCGCCGATTTTCACTTGTATCACCGGAGTTTACCGTATTTACCCGAGGAAAAGCACTGTCGAGCACAAACGCACTACAACATTTAGGTTCTACCGGTACTCATACAAAAAAATTCCCGTGCAAACATTCAGGGGAGAACTTTGCTGTCGCAGATGATCGTATCACGTGACTCAAGCTTTGTTTGTCAACATCACAACAAGAATTAAGTCGTGGCTGTTTTCCTGTTGGTGTGAACTCCTTGCACTCACCGAGACAAGCTTTGAACAGTAATTATGTGCTGCTTGTTGTGTGCAGATCTATGAATGTTGTGACCCAGCTGCAAAACCAGGCGTGAGACTCGACAGTGTGCTGATGCACCTCAGATTCATTGCGCGCATTGTCGGGCGAAGCCTATTTTGGGTGCGTGCGTTCACAATCGAACGCACCCAAAATTGGCTTCGATTGTGAACGCACCAATGCAGTTCCGGTGCAATGTCGGGTGCACGCGGCCCACACCACAGCGACAGGGAGGTCGGGGTTCGGGGGGGGGGTGACAACGCGAAGTTGCGGTACGAGTCTCGTACACGGTGACGCTGAGGCGAGACGTTTTGCTCTACAGACGGTCCTGTTCGTGTTGACGCGCACGGACGAGGGGAACCTCTCCGAGACCATCTCCACCTTGAGCTTCGGCGACGCGGCGCGCAACATCTCGACGTTCGACACGAAGCGCAAGAAGAAGAAGCGTCTCGCGACGAAGCAGCAACAGCAGCAGCAGCAACAGGACGACGACGGGGACGGGGGCTGGGTCGAGGACTTCTGAGGAGGAGTCGCCCGAGCTCGCTCCGTCCGCTCCAGGGTTGGGTGTACAGGGGTCCAGCTGGGGTCTGACCCTGCAGGGTTGGGTGTGCAGGGGTCCAGCTGGGGTCTGACCCTGCAGGGTTGGGTGTGCAGGGGTCTGACCCTGCAGGGTTGGGTGTGCAGGGGGTCCAGCTGGGGTCTGACCCTGCAGGGTTGGGTATGCAGGGGTCCAGCTGGGGTCTGACCCTGCAGGGTTGGGTGTGCAGGGGTCCAGCTGGGGTTTGACTCTGTAGGTTGGGGGGGGGGAAGCTGGGGTCTAACTGTCTTGGGGAGGCCGCCAGATCTGACTCCGTCCCAAGAATGATACAAAAAAAGCCAACGGGAGTAGATCTATTTGTTTGGGAGGGGGTGTTCTGGTGGGAAACACAGGAATTTCAACGGTTAGGGTCTTGGTTCTTGCAGCTGGGTCCAGCCACCGACGAACTTTGGGTGTGAGGAAACAAGACGTTCAGAGTGTCCTCAAAACGTTGTTTTCAGCGCTGTCGTATCAATGCTGCACGCAGCGGTCGGGCAGTGCGCTGCGGGCATCGAAATGTTGTTTTGTTAGGGAATTGCGAAAACAGGCGCCGTGTGAGCAGTAAGTTTGACCTGAACAGAGAGTACCGAAATCGAGCGGCCTGTGACGTGCGGGTCCCGCGAGCGAAGATATTTGGGATGGTGTTTGATGTTCACGTTGCCGGAGATTGGTGAGCTCTGTTCCTGTTGAAACAAATTGCCACACAAGGTCTGCCTTCACGGAGCTGAAGTGTGTCTATTCGATTTGTTCTCGTATCTGTCGCTTTTTGGTTGAGTTCTTACGGTGGGCCTTGTTAGTAGATTGTCTGTGATTTTGAAACGAGTACGTGCGTAGCCAAAAGATGATTGCGACTTGACACACGAGCACCTCTCTGTGGTTCACCGGTTGTGCCTTCTTGTAAATTGTTAATGTCGCCTTTCTGGGTATTTTACGGATCATTCACGATGCAGAAAAGTTTGTTTTTCCACCAAGCTGTCCTTGTGCTTCGTGCGTTGCTGTTGAGGTAGTGTAGGCGTGGCCACAGATGCTCAGTGTGTCTTCGCGTTTTCGTTTGCTTCGATTTCCGCTGAACTTGCCAAAGTGTTGTGAGCGGACCCACATCACACTTAATCTGCAGCTCTTTTTGCGCACATTGTTCGTGTGAGTGAGTTACCAAGTGTCCGCGTCTCGGAGGCCAAAGGCTGCTCCGTCCCAAGGATTCTTGTCTGTGATGAAAAGATACCGCCGTCCAGAAAGCAGAACTGTGATACAGCCAGTTGAATCTTAATCATCGTGTTGTGGCGTTGACTGGAAAAGTTTGTGATTTTAAAATATTTGAAATGGTAGTCATTCGTATTTGTGTTGAGTCTTGTGTGCATGGTGATCTCAATCTTCGAGTTTTCACAACAGGCGAGAGCTGACAAGATTGCTGGACGTCAAAAGTCTGACAGAGGCACTCGTTAATTTCTCTTTGAAACTCCTAGAGAAAGACCACAGTTATTGAAAAGGGAATTGCGAGGGTTTTCACCTGTATTCTGCGTGCAGTTCCTCTCGACACAATCTGTGACCCACGACAACAGGTTTGGTGTGTTTCCTTCAAAATCTTGCGTGGGGTTGTGACAGATGCTGAAAACAACACTGTTTATCCTTCCTTCACTGGTGCGATCGTGTTCGCATGCCTCAGACTGAGGAACGTTTTGGAGTGAGTTCTGACATTTTACGCCCTTTGTGTCACACCAACATCTTTTTGTCCATCGCAGCGGGCTGCAACGTTCAGTGTTGTCGAAAACCGATGGCGTTTCAGTGGTGGTTTGCGTGTTCGTTGATGTCCATGCCCTGGCTGAGCCTGCATTCATTCTGTTCAGTATTCACTCTCACACAGTTCCGGTAAAACTCCTGCATCGGTCCAGGCTGTGCCAACGGCAGGAGGGAGTAAGGAAAAATAGCATGCATATCATTGTGTTGTGGAGGAGTTGTTCACACAAACGCGTTTCTTTGTGTTTCCGGTGTGACATGCGAGGTCTGTCCTCAAAGTTCTTGCTTCGAAGACGAAGCTAAGTTGTTCATCCGACGCAAGAACGCTGAGAACAGACCCCGTGTCGGTGTCGACCGAGACACTGAACTTGTCCAACAAGGGACTCGCAGAAACTTTTATTCTTCCCGCGTTGGCAGTCGCGTTTTCGCGTCTGTGTGAAACTCCTCCACAGCTTCACACCAGCGGTTGTTTGAAGCGCGAATTTTCACGGCCCGTGTCCAAACCCAACTGAAAGAGTTTGAACCTGAATTCAATTCACAACACCAACTGGCAACTGGTGGGGCCAGTTTCACCACACCAACTGGTGAGGCCAGTTTCACCACACCAACTGGTGGGTCCGGAATTTGCTGTGCTTCATTTGGCGGACGCGGGCGGTTCAGTGCGCTGGCGTTCTTGTTCTTTTGCGTGTTAAAAATGGAGTCTTTTGTTGCAAATTTTGAACTGAATGTGATGCGTCTTGTTACACGCAGCCGTAAGATTCCTTGAAATTGTCATGTTGTTTGACAATAAAAACAATATACAGACGACATATCACAAGACCTACGAGACGTTTCGGGCTCAACGTTCAGCGAAATGGCCACCCAAGATTCCTTATCATGCGTTGTGTTCTTGACGAAATTCGAACGCCTCAAACTGCCCGTTTGTATCTCGTGGAGGTTGTGTTTGGTGCTGCTAGCGAGTCGAAGTCCAGGCTTCGGCACTTTTCGCCTGAACTCGGGTCTTCCTGTTTGATCGGGAGACGAAGAGACGCGACGCGCAGGTGGCGAACAGCTGCGACGCCTCGATCAGGGTCAGCAGCGACGCGCCGAACCAGAGTCCGAGGATCCCACCGACCGCCGACCACAGGTCCACGAGGCCGAAGGCTGCCACCTGGTGGTGCTTCTCCACCGACGCAGTTTTGTAGTAAATCTTGAGTTTGTAGAAGTCGCTCGTGATCCAGGCTGAAATGGCGTCGTGCAGACTGGTCAGGTTGAGGAGATTCGGGTTCATGTCGGGCACAAACGTCACGTTCTCGACGAAATGTTCGAACACGGACGGGTTGGTCAGGTCGAATTTTCCCAGAGGAATCCCCGAAATCAAACTCGATATCTTGATGGTCTCGTAGGGATAACGCAACGATCCTTCGGTGTAGTAACGCTTCAGAATCTTGTTCGTCTCTCGGACGTTCACACTGCGGGATGTCTCGATTATCCGTCGGTGAAAATCCGCAAATGTAAACTTTTGAGGCCACTGGGCCTGGGATATGGAGATGTCGTATTTTAATTCGAAGCAATTCCAGTTGCAACCGCACCCCCTGGTGAGATTGTAGTGAGGATCCTTGGAGATGTTGTCAAAGACGGCCGCTTCGCAAAACGCCCTTTCGATGTGTTTCCCGAAGTCGGTGTTACCCCAAAACAGGCAATAGTCCGCCTTCTCTCCGGTCAGATTGTTGAAGAAGAGGTCCACCCCGCTGCTACGACACCCACAAGCATCCAAAATGTGCATCGCGAGGCACTTTTTCCTGCAGATGTTGGGTGAACTGTTGAAGACTGTGTCGGAGATGCGGATCTGTTCCTTCTCGCTGCAGTTCGCGTACGGACTCTTGAGACGATGGTGCTCGATCTGAGAGATTGCGAATGACGTGGACACTCCGGGCATTATGTCGATCCCCGTGTCCAGGATGTTGGGATCAGTCCCTGGTTCTGTGACCGACACCTTCAAGCTGTGAGTGTTCTGCATGTGGGAGTGCTCGATGTAGAAAGTATTGGGCATGATGTTGGAGGTCAATATGAGGGAGAGTCCGTTCTTGGGTCCCACCAACTTGTGGGAAGCGTGTCTGAAGAAGTGATCCACATGGTGAGGAACCTTGAAGATGTAGCAGTTGAGAAATGAAGGGTGCTGGTAGAGCTGAAAATCACTCGCGTTGCAGTGGTAATTGAGGAACTTGCAACTCAGGACAAGGTCCTCAGCCTGAAGCGCCAATTTGAGAATCTCCTGAGGAACATTTCCAAACAGAGCCTGTAAATTGGAGAACGTTTCGAAAATGAGTTGTTGCTTTGATCGCTCAGTCGTCATGGCGTACTTCAGCACCGTCTGCCATTGCCTGAAAACTTGCAAGAGCATCCGCTTGTCCCCTCGTTTCACCGTAAAGTCAGATATCGGCTCTGTGTCGCAGATGGTCACTTGAGGAAACACCAACTCTCCGTCCGTGTCGAAAGTGACTCTGTTGTAATGGTCGAAGTGGAGATAATTGGTGATTAAGCTGGAGAGATGGAAGGAGAATCCGACGCCGACTCCGATGAGCAGCAGCGCCCAGAAGATGCGGAACGCCGCCGGCTTCGCGCTGACCACGTGATTCAGTCCGTGCAGCGAACACTCGGACGCCGTCAGCTCCAGAATTCCGATTCGAACCTCTTCTTTGGTGGTCATTGTCTCGGGACTCAACCAGAAACAACTCTCACGTCTGTTTATGCGTCGAGGTACCAGTGACGCAAATTATGCGTACTGTAATTTGTAAGTGAAGCGAGGAACAATCTGCGACGGCGCACGCCTTACAACCTTTCAATTTGTGTACTTTTCGTGAAACAAATACTACTTCCTGTTGTCTCTTGCATAATTGACACATGGAAAAGCAAACGTATATGATCGCGCACTGATGGATCTACATGTGACAGCATTTTCATGTTCGTATGCAAACGTTCTGCAGAAGCGCAGGTCCCAACAGAACAAACAGTTGAATGTTGTTCCTTTATTGTTTCAAATTGCACATACAAAACATACATTTTCTAACCCGACGATGTCTACGGCTGAAACCTCAGCACGAATGAGAATGTACAAAAGCCGTTTGTCTACACTCTATCTTTTTGACCTTGTGAACATTTAAACTTTGTTGAAACGCTTTTCTCTGCACTCAGGCGCACCCCGCGCGCAGACACCGAGCGGACACCACCACGTGATCGAGAGCACGCTCACAGATGGGCTGAAATGACCTTCGTCTGATTCACCAACCACTGTACACACCCGCGCCCTCTGCTTCCTGCAGCCAGTCCGCTCACTGAAGGTCGGCGCTGGTGCCATTTGTCACTCTAAATTGTGTCTCAAACACGTAAATTCTCCTGGTGAAACGTACAAAAATACGTCCAGACGTACCTCCTGCCATCACAGTCACGTGGCACGTTTGTTTGTACAACTTCTCTCGCCACCGAATCCGTGTTTCAGGTGGGATACTGTACTGGCGCAAAGAACATCACATCTTTCAGCCTTCTTTGGTCACTGTGGAATGTGAACGAATGTCTCACTGGACACACTACCAAAAGCGAGAAGGAAATAGAGTGCACAAGAATCACCGAAGGAAGGAAACCTATCCACTGCGTCACGAAAACTTCCGAGAGGCGCATGCGTCTGGGACATGTTGGGCGTTCTCCATACGGAACGACCACGTAAACTGCGGAAGCCCCTCAAAACACAAATACTGCGCGTAACTGTGCGTTTACAACCGACTATCTCTGACGTCACAACACAAAACGGCTGAGGGCAAGTGGAGTCAATTTAACATCACCGTGCCAACTTTTTCAAAAGGCATAAAGACCAACAAGACTGTTTTGTTCCCTGTTCTGTAGGCTAAGGCCGTTTCTTCTCTCAAGGCAACCAGAGAAGAGCACATTATCTGTGAGGAATTCACGCCATCAAGACGCGACGCAACATTTGAAAGTGACGCAGGTTTTCACAATGGACCCGTTTGGCTCTTTCAAGAATTCAAGGCTCTTTCCAGAACACGACCATCGAGACAACAACCAGCGCGCGAGCCAACGAGCGGGGTCGCGCGCGAAAACAACAACCACAATCACAAATTTCTGAGACCAGACGACGAAAAGCAACGAGACGGGCATCGCAAGCGAAATCCTTTCGCTTCACACACACGGACGTGGTTGTGAACGTCTTCCAGAGCAGGACGCGCCCACAACAAGACGACTGACTGACAGGGCCGCGGATAGACACCTGCCGCTGAGCGGTGCGAACTTACAGTCATGGATGACTTATGTCAGCAAAAGAGTTCAGCCAAAAGCAAAACGGACGAAAAGCTTCAAACAGCACGTCGCACATTACGAACAACAATTTCGACAAAGGACCCGAGGAGATTTAGGTCGCGTTCGATTTGCTGACCGCAGCGACCGGTGGTACCAAGGGTCCTCCCGGACCTTGTTCTTTTATTTTTCGGGGGACCAGATACCAACCGCTTCTGTGCATCAACCGTGCAGATTGTGCGGTGCAGCGGTCAGCAAATCGAACGATACCCTGATCACTCCGCTTCTGCAGCTGTTGAGAGCTGGTCATCACTGGAGACAATCTCCACGAGAAACACATCGATCTGCCCGGTACCCCGGCTGTCAAAATGCTTTGTTTTCATCACAAAGAGTATTGGAAAATGAAGATTGTTTGTTTGTTTGGCAAAGAAAAACAAACGACTGAAAATGCTCTGTCAGGATGGACGACGCTGAAGAGGTTCCCGCCGGGCGAGGCGGCTAGAAGAGCCTCTTCTCGTGCGAGTGGAGCCCGTGCACGTCGCCCTCCTTCTGCGCAGAAACCGTGCGCTTCTCGAAGCGAACCTCGCCGGAGTACATTTTCGACCTGAAAACAAGGAGACGGTCGACGTGAGACGCGCGGCTCCCGCAAGAACGAACCCGTCACCCTTCGTGCACAATTCGTTAGGTTTTGCTGTCACCAAAGGTGTGAAGAACAATTATCAAGAAACAGTGGGTCTTGTTCCCAGAAAGAAAAAGTTTCAAATTGATGCAAAAGAAACCAAACCATAACTGCAAGAACCTTGAAGAAGAAAGTCTTAGCTGATCAAATAGTTTCTTTCTCGGCGCGTCTGTTCAAGAAAGCAATTTACACACGAATTTGAGGTTCCATGGCAGAAGACTTACAGAGTCAGTGGTACAGAAAGAAAGAAAATTAACCAAGCAATGAGAATTGAAATCACCTGTGTCAAGAAACGGGTTAATGTTGAGCTAGAAGAGTCGCTTTTCGTAAGAGTGCAGGTTGTGGACTCCGCCCTCGATCTGGGCGGACGTCGTTCTCTTCTCGAACTTGAGCTCGCCCGAATACATCATCGATCTGCAAGCGCCATGCGTCACGTCAAGCTTATCCGACAGGGGCACAACTGGTCTGCTGCTGCTGCACACCAAGAGTCCGATGCTCCATCCGACAAATTTAGATGCTCTCTTTTTCAGTGAGTCACAAGTGAACAAAGAAAGAAATCAGTGGGAGGCCCAATTCGGCAGGTTGTTCGAGCCCCACTCCGTCCCCTTGACAACCAAACTGTCAATCTCGCGGTGCCAAGGAACAAAGAATTTGTTGAACCCGAACTCAACTTGCAGATGTCGGACAATACGGACTCCAGATGAGCACTGAGGGAAGGGTATGTGCGCGAAGAATCACCAGTTTTACAAGTTTCTTGAATGTGTCGGGATGTGTGCATCAACCCGGTGCATAAATTTTAATCTTCCCGTCAAGTGTACCAAAATGCACCAGTTATGCGTGAATTGTGCCGGGGTGAGAATTCACAGATATGCATGGAAACCAAATGACCGAAACGTAAAAAGCGAATGAGCGAAGCGGAAAAGATCGGCAATTACTGACAAGTCGGAAGAGTTTAGGTTACAGTCTTGTCTGTCCCACCACCAGCAGGAAGAAAACATTAAAATTGGGAAATTATTGTAAGATTCTTTCCCAAAACTAAAATGTTATCACAGTGAACATATTGACCTGAGAACGGAGAGGGACTTGGCGCCGATGTCCTGGCAGCCGTGCTGGATGCCCGCGATCAGGTAGGGCACGAACTTGTGGATTGAGCCCTTGTCCACCACAGACCCGGACACGCCTTGAGCCACTTTGATCTTGTCGCTTTCACTGCAACACAAACACCACACATCAGGACAAATTTTGACGAAGCAGCCGATCTGGCTTCTGCGACTGCATGTACGTGTGTGTGTGTGTGTGTGTGTGTGTGTGTCTGTCTGTGTCTCTGTGTGTGTGTCTGTGTGTGTCTGTCTGTTTGTCTGTCTGTCTTGTCTGTCCGAAGTTGCAGGCCTGTGTGTGTGTGTGTGTGTGTGTGTGTGTGTGTGTGTGTGTGTGCGTGTGTGTGTGTGTGTGACACGCACCTGAAGTAGCGGACCTGGCTGCTCTGGTTCTTCTCCATCGCGTCGAGCGACCCCATGCCGCGGTACTTCTTGAGCCGCACACCGTCCGCGAAGTAGTACTCACCCGGCGCCTCGGACGTGCCGGCGAGCAGCGAACCCATCATCACTGCGGAAACACAACAAAGCTGCGTTCAGGATTCCGCTGCAGAGGCAGCTGGCGCCACTGCGATCACCTGCATCTGAGGTCCCATCAAACAGTGGCGCAAACAGAACTGTTAATGGTCGGCTTCACTGACCCACTTGTATCGTCTTGTTATTGGGGAAAAAAGATGCGTCTTTCACGCGGGTGAACACGGTAACTCGGGACGCGACTCACCAGTGGATGCTCCGAGCGATAAGGCCTTGAGGATGTGTCCGACGGTCGAGATGCCCCCGTCGGCGATCACAGGCACGCCGAACCTGCGCGCGTACTCAGCCACCTTGTAGACGGACGTGCCCTGCGGCCGTCCCACCGCCATCACTGCGAGCAGATACAGGGCAACCGTCTACACTCCATCAACCTCTCACGACAACAGACAGCATCAGGGTTTCTGAGTGTCTTTTGACGCTTCTGGTACAACATTACGGACGCGGGAATTGCAAGTGCCTGACAGCTTCGGGACAGCACCGCCTGCGATCAGACAGCGCTTGTCTTCACTGCTATGTCGTAGCGCAAATGTTGCCTGAGCCGTTTGGCTGCGTTACCCATTGTGCCTCTATCGGAATCACGGAGTGTTGCGCTGTAGAGACGACACGATATCCATTCACTTGTCCAGGGACGCAACACAAGATCTTTCCAACTCGCGAGAAATCTTGATCAGAGTAACCCTGAGTTGGTCCCGGTGTCTCAGGACCAGCGCACGACCGTTACATTTTTCCGACATCGTGTTGTGGTCCTGAAATTTTAGGACCACAGGACGACCAAACAGTGTAGTTATGCTGTAGTCCTAAACATTTCAGCACCACAGCATGACCAACGAGAAGCAGTGCTCAAGGCAACTGCAGTGCGAAGTCCCTTGTACCGTACAGCAACCGTTGCAAGTCACAATCCTGCTGAAATGGGCTTGGGGAATTTTTTTTTTTGGG
>JAAUXT010018163.1_pt1 | contig 10848 bp, 7 predicted proteins | sample 7278171 | NCBI WGS metagenome assembly JAAUXT01 (sample SAMN14350112, study PRJNA611818) | marine sediment metagenome | isolation source: surface marine sediment (1.8m) | place: French Polynesia: Moorea | collected 2018-08 | reverse complement strand
CTGGATGCATGTGAGCACCCCTCCCATTGCCCTCACGGCCGGCCCACCTGGATCCGCTGGGATCTGGCCACCCTGGAAAAATCCTTCAAACGCGTGGTGCCATAGGCCCCTACGGTGATTCAACGACGCTGTTTGAGCCCCAGATGGATTTGATGGCGGATGGGGTTGATTATAGGCGCGAGACAACCGGATTTTCAATAATTGCAAAATCTTAAATAAATCGCAAAAATCCTTGACATCCAATGGGCTTCATTCTATGATGATTGAAATTCCCTTATTCTGGCATTGGCACGTACATCTATTATTAGGCTAATAGGGGTTTTGGGAGAAACTCTATTTACAATCCCGCTGATGCCGGTCAAACATAGCGCAGGAAGGAGGTGAATCCTCGGCTGTTAAGCATCAAGCGCGATTTGGGAAATTATTTGGCAAATGAATTTAATTAATTAATTTCCGTTAAGGAGGAAAATTAAGATGAAGAAAATTATTATGGCAATTGCTGTTGTGGCCCTGATTGCACCACCGGCCCTGGCAGTCGATTGGAATTTTTACGGCTCTGCCCGTATGCAAACCTTTTACAACTCCCGCGATTTTGGGAACACCACCGATGTCTCGGATCTTGACGGCGGAAGCCCGGCCTTACCCGATAATTTCGACGAAGACGATCAGGTCAGATGGGATCTGCAAGGCAACTCCCGTCTGGGTGCAACCGTCAGAGCCGAAAACATCAGAGGCCGTTTCGAATTCGGTATCAATGAATCCTCTGTCTCCTCTCGTAGAATTTTCGGTACCTGGGATTTTGGCGCGGCCACATTGAAGGTTGGAAAAGACTACGGCCCGGTCACCCAGTTTCTTTCCGGTCAGGCGTTTGACACCGACCTCGGTCTGCTGGGTTACGGTGCTGCCTACGGCGGCCGTAACGGCCAGGTTGCCCTGGCCTTCGGCGGCTTTGAGGTTGCGCTGATCACCAACCAGGGTGATGACCTCAGAGGCTTAACCACCGGTGATGTCGATCAATACCTGCCCAGAATCGAAGCCGGATGGGGCATGTCTTTTGACACCTGGAATTTCGGGCTCCTCGGCGGTTTCCAATGGTTTGAAATCGAAGATGCCGGCCCCAACTCCGAAGATGTCGATGTGACTTCCTGGCTTATCGGCGGTGACGTTGGTGTTAACTTTGGCCCGGTTTATCTGAAAGCGGCCGGTTCCTATGGCCAGAACTGGTCCGATGCCGGTTGGTCAGCTGGCGGAACGTCGGGCAGTTCTTCACAAGCCGCCGCTACATTTGACGGCGATGATGACACCGATGATGTCGATGTCGGACAGGCCCTTCTGGTCGCCGGCTGGAAATTCACCGATAACCTGACCTTTGAAGCCGGTTACGGATTTCTGTATACGGATTCCGATGCGCCGGGTGAAGATGACGCTGATACCCATGCGTTTTATGTGCAGGCTGTTATCGCCATGGCACCGGGCGTATGGCTGCTGCCCGAAGTCGGTTACTTTGATTTTGGTGATGACTTCAGCGATGACGGCAACGGAAAAGATGCCGGTGACCAGCTGTATGTCGGCGCCAAATGGCAGATCGACTTCTAAGTCATCCACAGCGTTACGCTGTAGCTTAACTTAGAAGGCCAAAAAAAATTAAACCCGGGGTGGTATCTCACCCCGGGTTTTTTTGTGTAAAAAATGGGCGGGGTTACTCCTCGCCCATTAAATTGTTTCTGCCCCATATCCACAATTGTAGGTTTTAGGTATACCCCTTGCTGTAAATCTCCTTCCAATCTGGCCAAACTTCTGATCCAGACCATCGGTAACGCATCGGTTCGTCGATAATTTTTGCGCGAATCGGATTCTCCCAAATATAGCAGGCAACATTGTGCAGAGAGTCTTCTTTACGGATGGCATGATCAAAAAAACTGCGTTGCCATAATTTCTGTCCGGCTTCGATAGAACGAGCGATGGGAGTTAATCTGCCCTTAAATAAGCGAATAAAATTAATGATATTCTTACCCTGAATAAGAAGGTGGATGTGATCCGGCATGATGCACCAAGCGAAAATCTTTATTTTGTGAGATGAGGATAATTCTTTGATGAATTGAACCGATACTTGGCAAAGATGAGAATACTGGCTGAACCACGGATATTTGCGATGGGTATTTATGGTGATAAAGAAAGCTCGACCTTGATCATAGACTGAACCTGGTAGACGTATCTTTTTGCGCACAGGGAAACGGCTCATGATTTCAGAGTGCAGGAATTAAATAAAGCTGAGATGTGGAACGGAATAAGCCCACGGGCGGGGATAAACCCCGCCCCTACATGAGCGATCAAACAGTGTTGTGTAAGGGCGGGGTTTATCCCCGCCCGTGCTGAATGCTTTACCAAAAATAACATCAGGACGGCAGCTCATAGGCGATGATCGTGCTTTTGGGTTCGCCGATCAGCACAATTGAGCCTTCACTGAGGATAACCGCAGCCACCAGCTCCAGTTTTCCGTCGTTGTCAAAATCTGCAATGGCGTAATCACGCACAAATCCCGAAATTTTGCGGGTCTTCCAGCGGGTTTGTAAACCCAGACCATCCCAGGCCATGGACTCAAAGTGGGCATTGGTAAATTTTCTGAACTTTTCAAGATGCCCTCTGGCAACATCGTAGTTTTTGGCCACGATCACTTCGGTATCACCATCCGCATTCGTATCGCTGACCAGCAGGCGCATGGGATAATATAAAGGGTTTCGGATTTCACCGCGATACTGTTGTTCCCCGATACTAAAAAGGGTGCTACCGCCGTATTTATCGGTGCTTTGCCAGATTTGTTTACCGTTGGCGTCAATTAGTTGGATGCGATCGGTTTCCTTATATGCAACAGCGGTTTCCTGCTTGTTGTTGAGGACGTCGCCCAGTGCAAAGCCCATGACCTGTATGACCCTGGGGGTTTTTATTTCGCCTTCCGGTTCATAACTGGAATTTTTCCACTGCAGATCAAAAATACGACCCGAAAAAGGCTTTTTGACGCGATGTTTTTGCCCGAGCAGCATTTTGCCCCGGTTGGGCACATCGGCAACCCGGTAATACCAGGGGCTGCCATCGACAATCTTGATAAAATTGCTGCCGTCATATTCGAAAACCGATGATTCTATGATTCGGCGGGTTGAACTCAGGCTGGTTACAAAGATTTCCGGATACCCGTTATCGTTGATATCGGCGATATCAAGACCGATATTGACGCGGCTGCCGTTTTGCTTGATGTCGTGGGCTTTATAAAACTTGCCGCTCTCAGCGCGGTAAACAAACAGCTCTCTTGGGGTCGCCACAACGGTTTCGATTTTGCCGTCGCGGTCTACATCCCCAATGGCCAGGCCGTTTATCAAGTGCCTGAAGCTGGCACTGCGCCAGAATTTTTGAAACTCAGACGCCTCATCGGTCCCTGACATGATAAACGGAGAGCCTTCGCCTTCTATACCGCCACGTCCTTTGACCAGCTTTTCAGGATGGGCCTGACGGTCATCTTTTGGTGCCGCAGGGGCGGTGGTCTCTGTGGATGGCGGAGCTTTTTGGGCCACTTGCGGCTGGCGGCCGAATACGGCGGCATTGATTTGGGTGGCCATCAGGTTGACTTTGGTGATAATGCCGCCCAGATCCTGACTCTGGTCAAAAAAGCTTGTGGTGGGGCTTTCTCCACTGACATCCACCATTTTAGCATCCAGACTGATGCTGTTTCCAAACACCGTGACACTGCCAAACAAAGTGTAGTCCGCATTTAAGCCGGTGCCGATGCTGCGGGCCACTGACTCGGTTATCGGATCGGGACTTCCTGCAGCCTTGACGGCATTCTCAGCCTCCTGTCGACTGATGACATCCACTTCGCCTTCTTTGGCAAGCCGTGTGGTCAGCATGTCAAAGATGCCGCTTTGTAAAAAGGACATATCCTTTTCAGCATTGATTTTAAACGGCAACAGGGCAATACGCTTGGGCTCGGCGGCATTCGCCGAAAAATTAAAGGACAACATAGTTGTCATTAATAATATGATGATAATTAGACGGTTTGTCTTATATTTTAAGAACGGTGCCATTACTCTCCTTTAATTTTTGTCCGTGGTTGGTTGTTTGTTGTCCGTTGTCGGGTTAATATTCAACGGACTACGGACTACTGGCAACGGACTGCACCTATAAACTGCTTAATGCAAGACACTAATTGACATCATTTTTCTAATTTACGTTTTAGGATTTCATTGACCAGTTTCGGGTTGGCCTTACCGCGCGTTTCCTTCATGACCTGGCCGACAAAAAACCCCAGCAACTTGGTTTTGCCGTTTTGAAAGGCTTTGACTTCTGAGGGGTTGGCATTCAAAACTGTTGAGACAATATTTTCAAGGGCGTTTGAATCTGAAATTTGAACCAGGCCCTTTTCTTCAACAATCTGGCGGGCAGATTTGCCCGATCGGGCCATGTCGTCAAATACGGTTTTGGCGATTTTACCACTAATGGTCCCATCGTCAACCAGTTTGAGCAGCTGCGCCAGATTCGAAGCCGCAATGGGCGTCTGGTCAATGGTCTTGCCTTCCGCATTCAACCAGCCCAGCAATGATCCCATGATCCAGTTGCTGACCGCTTTGGGCTCATTAAAATCCTCTAAACAGGCCTCATAATATTCTGCCAGTGCTCGATCGGCGGTTAAAATGTCAGCATCATACGAAGGTAAACCGTATTCAGCCACAAAGCGTTTCTTTTTTTCAGCCGGGAGTTCGGGTAAAACCTGGCGCACTGTTTCAATCCAGCCGTCCTCAATGACCAGCGGCAGAAGATCCGGGTCAGGAAAATAACGGTAGTCATGGGCTTCTTCTTTGCTGCGCATCGATTGGGTGCGCTGCTTCTCAGGGTCCCAGAGTCGGGTTTCCTGAATCACTTCGCCGCCGTCGGTTATAATTTCTCGCTGGCGGTTGATTTCATACTGCAGGGCCTTTTCGACATGTTTGAATGAATTCAGATTTTTTATTTCGGTGCGTGTACCGAACGCCTCTGCACCAGCCGGCCGAATTGATACGTTGGCATCACAGCGGAAACTACCCTCCTCCAGGTTGCCATCACAGATACTCAGATAACGGACGATGGCCCGCAGTTGCCGCAAATAAGCGCCGGCTGCTTCGGGGGATCGAATATCCGGCTCGCTGACAATTTCAATTAAGGGAACCCCGGTGCGATTAAAATCAACTTGACTGACAGGCCGTCCGGGGTCATGATTTAATTTGCCGGCATCCTCCTCCATGTGGATGCGTGTAATGCCGATTTGATGTATGTCGCTATTCACTTCGACAGCCACCTGGCCATTTCGAGCAATGGGCAGTTCATACTGCGATATCTGGTAGCCTTTGGGCAGGTCGGGATAAAAATAATTTTTGCGGGCAAATCGGCTAACCGACTCGATGTCGCATCCAGTGGCCAGCGCCATTCGCATCGTATACTCCACCACTTTTTTATTTAGCACTGGCAACACGCCTGGCATCCCTAAACACACCGGGCAGGTATGGGTGTTGGGCGGCGCGCCAAAAGCGGTGGAGCAGGCGCAAAAAATCTTTGTTTTCGTTTTTAGCTGGGCATGAATTTCAAGCCCGATAACCGGTTCATATTCCATAAAATTCAAAACATTATCTTTTTTGAGATTTAAAATATGCAGTTATGCTCTGTATTATTAAAAAGTCACCCGCAAGTCAACTCCGGGATCAGCCCCTGGGGCCATTTGGCGGATGATGCCCTGTCACGGTTCATAGCTTCCAGACGATAGTTCCAACAATTTGGACGACAGTTGACAACCACCATCGACAGACCACGATAAAGAATATGTGTGAATCTACGCCGCCTGAGTTGCAAAAAATTTAAAAAAGTGCTGCATGATAAATTTAACCGTGGCTTTGTTGATGTGGAAATTATCGCGGCCATCGGAAAAATAGGTCCGCCCACTCAAGGGCTGGTAAATGGTTGCCATTTCAAAGGCCGGAAAATAATAGACGTTCTCATGGCGCGCGGTAAATTCATCGGCTACCGCCCGCAGGGTCGCCTTGGAATTGCAGCTGGCACTGATGACATCCATATCATGCCGGAAGGTGGCCCACAGATTGACAGGTGACAACGTAATGATGATTTTGCATTTTGCATTATGGGCGGCCATAATCTCATAAATGCGTTCCAGATTGTTGAGGTTTTGAGCATAACGGCTGACCAGAAATTGATACCGGCTCATATCCCCACCCTCATCAACATAAGGCCCGGCCGGCACACAGATCACAGAACCGTCGATGGTATCTTGCCAAATTTCGGTCAGGCCCAGGGTGAGTATGAGTACCTCAGCCTGCTGCAGAACCTTGCGGGAAAAAGTGCGATGCTTCTCAAAGTCCTTCTCAGCTTCTCCAAGACGGTCATAAAGAACAACGCGACGATAGGGGTCCTGGATTTTTTTTGACTTAGGCGCCGTCCACCAGCGCAGACCCGGCTGCCAGTGCTCAAAGGTATATTCAAAAATCTGGCGCAGGCAATGGGTGCTGTAAACCCGTTCCCAGGCGGCGCTGGCATGCATAGATGCCGGATGGTGGGTTTCTTCAGTGATGTAGTGGTAATCGCGCTGAATGAGGCGGCGTTTAATCTCGCGGGCAAAACACGAGCCCATCGAGACAATCGGTGTTTGTGGTGTAATGGTAAAACGACCTTTTTCGGGCGCAGGAAAATTGCCGTCCACCGGCGGGTTATCAAAAGAACCAGGCCAGACCTGCCAGTTCTCAAATTGATGGACAGGACGTCTATCTGATGGTGCCATTGTCTGATCCTTATTTTGAATGATGTCTAGGTCAAAATTGGACTTCTTGCAAAAAACCAGAAACGGAGTCTTTTTGCGAGTGTATTTTGTATTTGGTGTTTATTGTTTAGCAGTCTAACATTCTGATATGGCAACACATATTTTATTCCAAACACCCAATGCAAAACACGGATTGAGTTCGACTTTTTACCAAGGCATTAAAATTGTGTTTGAACATCATATCTTTCAACCCGGTGAGCCATACCAACCTTTCAGCGTTATGGCTTTAAATACGGATGCCCATACACCGGTGGGCCTTCTCTTTATAACAAATTGACAGCCTGAAAGAAAGCCGTGGATTTGGTGCGCCGTCTGAAACCATTGGCGGCACTAACAGTTAACTAATAATGTTTAAAATCAGTATGTTATATAAATATTTGCGGTGCCTAAAACAGCAATGGTGTTGGTATTTGTCACTTATGCCTGCAAATCGATCTTCTGTCTAACGGTCCGATTTCCAACCATTTCTTGACAAAAACCATCAGCTTCTTTTATATGAATACATTTTGTAAAGCGGCCTTTAACATGATTGCATCTTTAACTGGGAGCATGGATGGCACGAAACTCGACCTATAACATTATGATGTACTCCCACGACACCTACGGACTGGGACATATCCGCCGAACGATGGCGATCGCTGCCCATCTGTTGGGGCCCCGCATCAATATCCTCATTTTGACCGGTTCACCCATAGCCGGCCGCTTCTCGTTTCCCGAACAAATCGATTTTGTGCGCATTCCGGGGATGATCAAAAAAACCAATGACGAATATCTGCCGCTGTCGATTAAAATCAATGCCCGGCACGCTCTGGATATCCGCAAAAATATTATTACCGCCACCGCCAAAACCTTCCAACCCCAGCTTTTTATCGTGGACAAAGAGCCGCTCGGCCTGCGCAAGGAGGTGTTGCCAACCCTTAAGTGGCTGAAGCGTTCCCTTCCCAATACCCGCGCTATTTTAGGCCTCAGAGATATCATGGATGATGCTGCTACGGTTAAAAGAGATTGGCAGGATAAAGGCGTTTATGAAATATTGCAAAACTTGTATTCGGAAATATGGGTATACGGCAATCGCGAATTTTACGACCCGATCAAAGAATATGAGATCACCGATGCGGTCAGTCAAAAAATACACTTTACCGGGTATATCCCGCGCAAGATACCCGGCCCGGAGGCGGTCAGCAATATCCGCAAAGAGTTGGCTGTCAAACCCGATGACAAGCTGGTGGTTGTCACCACCGGCGGTGGTGGAGACGGCTATCTGGTGATGCGCAATTACGTGAACATGCTCGAATCTGCTGAAAAACCGCTGCCTTTTAAAAGCGTTTTGATTACCGGCCCGTTTATGCCCAAAAACAAACGTCGCAAAATATTTAAGCGCGCCAGAAGGCTGGGCGTGCGGGGATATCATTTCTATCGCCAAATGGAAAAAATATTTGCGGCGGCGAATTTGGTGGTCTGTATGGGGGGCTACAATACGCTGTGTGAAATTTTAAACCAGGGCACACCCAGCCTGGTGATCCCCCGTGAAACGCCGCGCAAAGAGCAGTTGATTCGTGCCCAGGCATTCAAGCGCCATCAACTGGTTGATTACATCCCATGGGCTGATCTGGGACCGGACATTTTGCAGGAGAAAATCTTTTCCTTTCTGGAAAACCCCGCGCCCTATGTTGAGGCCATTTCACAATTTCGATTTACCGGAATCGAGACCATGCAAAAACGCATTCAGGATTTCAGGTCTAAACGATCATGAATGCACCCCACCAGCCTTATTTAGGTATGATTTTAAAGGGTTATCCCCGAATCTCCGAAACCTTTATATCCAATGAAATTCTGCTGCTGGAAAAAATGGGTTTTCCGATCCATTTGTTTTCCATGCGCCAGCCTAGGGAGAACTTCACCCACCAGAGTGTAACCCAAATCCAAGCCCAAGTTGACTATTTACCGGAGACCCTGCTGCGGCCGCTGCCGCGGCTAATGCTCCATAACTCTTTGCTGGCTGCCCAGCGGCCGACCGCATATGCCCGTGCTTTAAAAATTGCGTTGAAACGCTTTTTACGAACCCGCAAATCGGCCACCCTTAAGCATCTGTTTCAGGCCGGCTATCTGGTGCGGTCTTTGTTGCCCGCTCACCCCAGCCTGCATTTGCATGCCCATTTTGCCCATTCGCCGGCTTCAGTGGCCATGTTTGCCAGTATACTCAGTGGGTTGCCGTTTAGTTTCACCGCCCATGCTAAGGACATCTATACATCTGATCCTAGACAGCTGCGAGAAAAAATGGCGTTGGCCCAATTTGTCATTACGTGCACCGAATACAACCGCCGTTATTTAAAGGCGCTGGTTGATGGGGCCCAACGCCCGGTTTACTGCGTTTATCATGGCATCGATACCGAGCTGTTTTCTCAGATCGCTGATCATTCAACCAAAGCCAAAGAACCATATCAACTCCTGACCGTGGCGCGTTTGATTGCCAAAAAGGGGCTGCCAACGGTTTATCAGGCGCTGAAGATTCTAAAGGATAAAGGGATTTCTTTTGAGCATACCCTCATCGGTGATGGTGAAGACCGCCTAAAAATTTTGGCCCTCATAAAAGATCTGGATCTGGTTGCCCAGACCCGCTGGTTGGGCACTCAGCCCCATGAAGTGGTACAGCAGCATTACCGTCAGGCGCATCTTTTCGTGCTGGGCTGTGAAGTGGCACCCAATGGTGATCGAGATGGCATTCCCAATGTCCTTTTTGAAAGTATGGCCATGGGGGTACCGGTAGTGGCGACTCACATATCGGCCATTCCCGAGCTTGTGGATCATGAAAAAACGGGCTTGCTGGTTGATCCCGGGGCCCCTGAGGAAATGGCCGGGGCCATGCGACGACTGCTGACCGATGCGGACCTCAGGCATAAAATGATACCTGCAGCGCAACAGCGGGTGGTGCGCGATTTTGACAACCGATCCCTGATAAAGGGGTTGGCCGAAATTTATCGTCAAGAAATCAAGTCCTTTTGTCACGTGGGCAATGCGGAATCGCCGGATATGCCCTAAGGCAGTTCGGTCAACACTTTTTAACCCTGATGCGTCCAGTATAGGTGACGTTACCGGTTCCATGCGGGATGCCGGCGATACCATCTGCGAAAAGACAAACCATGGCTTGACATCTAAGTCTTCGATTTCTATACTTTTTGAAATAGATTGATTCTGACCGCCAACAGATGTTGATAGTTGCCTGCGCCGATGAATTGGAGTGGACAGGAGGATAAATGAGGATTCTATCGCTATTTTATGGACATGATGCCAACTGTGTTCTGCTGGAAGACGGAGAGCCGGTTGTTGCATTAGAAAAAGAAAGATTAACCCGCATAAAACATGACCAGGGGGTCATGGATCTCGAACCGATCCTGGAAACATACGGCTGGTCACCTGACAGCATAGATGTGGTCGTGATCAACCCCCAAACAAGACCGACTTTAGAAGGCCGGCAATTCCAATGGGAAATAGAGGACAAAACCTATCAAGACAATCCGCAATATCTCAAAGAAGGCTGGGTCGGGCCGGTTGAATACCGCTACAGCCAGCATCGCATCCGGCTGTTTGGCCGCTGGTACAATGGCTATGCCGTAGACCATCACCTGGCCCATGTGGCCGGCGCTTTGTTTACCGCCCCGTTTGAAGAGGCCTGTTTGTTGACTGCAGACGGGGGAGGGGATTTTAAAATGTGCGCCCTGGCTTATGGCAGCGGTAACAAAATCCCGCTGATCGAATACGGCTGGGGATATGAGGGTCTCGGCCGCCTGCAGCTCAACATCGGCCGAACATGGGCCTCCATCGGTGAGTATAATTTTGGAATGAAACGTCTGGAAGGCGCCGGTAAACTGATGGGCCTGGCCAGTTACGGCACCCCGCGGCAGGAGATCATTGACGTCTTAAGACAGCAAATGCTCTATCATCCGTTTTCACCGTATCCAAGGGATGAATCCGGAGAACTGAGGGTTGTGCAGTTTGAT
>JAAUXT010034063.1_pt1 | contig 10849 bp, 10 predicted proteins | sample 7278171 | NCBI WGS metagenome assembly JAAUXT01 (sample SAMN14350112, study PRJNA611818) | marine sediment metagenome | isolation source: surface marine sediment (1.8m) | place: French Polynesia: Moorea | collected 2018-08 | reverse complement strand
CACCACCCCGTACCACCCATTTTTGCAGACGAATTTCTCAGAATTGAAAGGGACCTCCATGTTTTTGGCCCCCTTGACCCAACCCTGGATCCCCCCCCCCCCCCGGAGGAGTGTATTGGTGACGTGATGCTGCACGTCAGGATTCATTCATCCAAATGTTGACGCTGCACCAATCGACGACCAGCAACAGAGGCCCAATGAGTGGCCACGCAACAGACGCCGTTAGATATTGGGAGCGACGGACGGAACTGGAGCCTCGCACAGACGCCGCTATTTTTGTTGGAAGCAGCAGACGTCGGAACAATGCCGCTTTGTCTTCACAGGAACGTTTGATGTCCCCTTGTTGCTGGATCAAATTGGAGACGTGAATGGCTTTGAGCTCGACAGCCTGACCTGAGGGTGTGCGAATAGATCTTTGGGAAATTGTTCCGAGCTGCAGGGAGACGCGTGTTCTGTTGTGTCCACCATGGCTCAGGCGCCAAACGAATGGCCAATTCCTTTTGGTCTGCGTTTTCTGCATACCTTCTGTCAAAGGTTTTCAAGCTGACAAGTGAGGTCATCAATGCATGACGCCTGTGGTTCCAAGTTTTCAGTGTCAAGAAACCATGTCCACTATTTTTCTGTGGCATAGACTGCACCTCATTGAGGTTTGTGTTTTTATTTTGACCTGTAGAATTGAGGTCAAGCTAAAAAGTACAGCTTGGGGGAATTCAACAATTATTTTTGAAAACGTCAAAACAACAGGAAGAGGGTCGCTAAGACAACAGTGAATTGAATTGCACCACAAAAGACAACGCTCATAACACCCCCACCCCCACCCCCATCACACAAAGACGAAGGAGGACACCTTGCATGGTGTCCGATCCATCAAATCGCTTTATCCCGTGAAACTGGTGAGTGAGATGTGGCAAGAACAGCGCCTCACTCAGCTGAGTCGACGCCGGGCGGGCAGGCGGATCGATTTTAATCGAGTAAATGTGTTTTCCGTCAGTCTGGCGCTGAGCGCGATCCTTCAGCGGAACTGGTTCCGACTCCAGCTTCGCTCGGTGCTGCTGCTCGCGGATCCACGTGGGAGGGGGGGGGTCAGGGTGCAGACACACTGAAGAGCGACGCGCTGTTGTGTCGTGCTGTGGCGTCGTGCAGTGGCATCACCCCATTGGCTGGGAGCACACTCCCGGTGATGTGGCAGCTGCAATGCAACCAATGACGCAACCGTCGTATCACCCCTACTGCTCCCAGAGCTGTCAAAAGATGCAACAGCAGCCCCCATACAACCTCAATGGGGCGACGCAGCAGCACGACGCAACAGCACGACGCAACAGCACGATGCGACAGTGAGTCGATCTCTAGTGTGTTCCCAGCCTCAGGGTTGTGGATGCACGGGAGGCGGGAACATGCAGGGAGTAAGGACAGGAGTGTGGGCACAAGGGGGTAAGTGCAGAGGCAGGGGAACAAGGTCGTTTCACAGGGCTGGGGGCGAGGGCCCTGGAGTGCGTGTATGGGAGTCAGGCACTGAGGCCATGGGTTTAAAAGGCACAGGGTGTCGCGTGGACATGAAACAGAACCTGACCTGATGACATGAGCAAAGTTGAGGTCGGGCCCTTCTGACCAGCTCTGTGTCCCGTCCCTGGTTGAACCCAATCCCACTGCCCCCCCCCCCCCCGCTTTGTGTTCTGAATCCAGGTGCCGAAGCTCCCGTGGCTTTATGCATGATTTCCAAAAGCAGTTTTTGTGCTGCCAGCATTGTACAAAAATTCAGTTGTCAATTTGTATCAGTTGCAGACATGTATGAAGAGATAGTCATCATGAAGCAACGTTGGTTGGTTCACGTGGAACTTGGGGGATTCACAGTCATCACTTTCCGCACGTAACAAGGGATGAGAACAATAGCGAGTTTTAGCAAACAGCCCGCAACCCAGAAACGCAAATGCAAACGTAAATTTTGACCATCCCAGCACACCAAAAGTTACGTTTGCGTTTGCGTTTCCAGAGTTGCGGACTGTTTGCTAAAACTCACGCCTCCGCCTCACGTAACGTGACGCCCGGCGCCCGAGAGATTCACGCCTTGTGCGTCATGAAACGGGACCCTTTCCGTGACGCACGCTCATCGCGACGCCTTCGGGGAGGACCCAGGATTTTTGGTGTGACATCTCCATGACCTGCATTGCCCGACTTCAGCAACCCTTTCAAACGGCCCTGTTCGCGCATCGTCGGGCTACCTATACCACGGCTTCTCTCCACACGCACGCTGAGTGGGAGACGGAATGGGGAATGACAGCGCTCCGGTGATGGATGGGTTCCTCGCCCCCATTGGACGGGACACGGTGCGTACTGCCGAGTCAGGTGCTGTCGACCCTGACCTTGGAGAATCACCGTGTGGAAACTGAATACGGAGGTTTTAGCAAACACGTCCACTCTTTTTCTAACGTGCCCTAATTGCCATACTAGTGACACGAATACTATTTGGTCACTTGCCATTGCAAATTCAGGGCAAGTTCAGCTATCTGTGTCACCGATCTGGCAATTGGGGCACCGCACGTATCGACCAAAATGCCGTGCTAAAACTACCCAAATGTCACACGTATCTGCGTGGTGGTGGTTTGGTGGTTCGGGCTCGAGGGTCAACCCCCCCCCCTTGATCCGAACACAGAAGAGAGCACGAATGACGCATCAACCTGAGACTCGGGTAGTTCCCACTGTCAAACAGCTGAGCAGCTGCTGTTTTTTAATCCCACGTTTCTGTTTGTTTGTTGCCGAACGGCAACAATTTTTTACAGCAATGTGTTGGTGAGTCAACGTCGCGTTTGACTTTCTGTGCAAAACACGCGTTCTGTCCGACGTTGGCAAAGCAACGCGCGACGCGTGCGCTGTGAAACGGTCAGCACCCCTTCCCTTTCTCACAGCCGACCCTCACTGCATTATCATCGCCGACGCCATCGTAGTCCGAGCCTCGTAGAAATCAATTTATTGCCCCGTCCCATGCAACAAATGCATACGAATTTTGTCAGATGCTTTGTGTTCGAATTTTTTACGATCTCGAGTTGATCCGGGGGAAATGCCCCCGTTTTATGCGATCAAAATCAATCCTGAGCACGTTCATCGTGGGCTGTTGGAACAACTTTTATTTGTGCTTGGTAAAGATCTGACCGAATCTGTCCCCGAACCTGACGGTTTACTGAACCCGTCCCTGGGAGCCAAGGTTCACCAGGGGCGATCCGCGACAACACACGAGAGAATCGTGAAGTGTAGGCCGCGATTTGATGCGATGGCTCCGATCTACGAGTGATCGTAATGTGCAGATGATGTTGGGAGCTCTTGAGTGTGCGCACAACATCAAACTGGAATTGACAATCACAGGCTGGGACAGACCTGGTTCGACCTTCTGCAGTTCGGGAAAACGTGGACAGGTGTCTACAGCACGGGTAAACGTGGCCCTCCGGATTGGTTGTGCGTAGAGAGGGGAGACAGGACCCCCTATTAGAATAGGGAGACCTGTCGTGACCCTTGTGGGACCCTTGTCTCTTTTCCCTGTGGGCTTGTGGTCAGAGCGAGATCTCTGATGCCAAAGGTCACCGTCACTCCCGCGGTGCGGGCGACAGAGAGCAGCGTCCTCTTGAACAGCTCGTGGATCAACGCGCCTGACTTCAGGGTGTTTCTTAGTTCCAGATGACCCCCCCTCCCCGCCCCGCAATGTCCTGCTCCACCCCACCCACCCACCCACACCACCGCAGCCAGACCACCGCCCGCCATCCGCCCGCCCCCACTTTGTCCCTGTCCGTATGCCCTTGTCGTACAGTCTCCAGAACTCATACTCATCTGTCATGGAGCCCGACCACGTAACCACCACACACCTCCACCACACCAGTTCACCACCTGTGGATACGTTTGTTTTCCTATTGCAGACGTCATCACACTGCGCCGCGATGCAGACACCTCAGACCCTGGTCTGTCAGCACTGTGGGCTCGTGTTTCTGAGCCTGTCTGCGCACTCCGTTTGTTTTCGCCGGAGATCTTCGAGGTTTCGGGGAAGTACGGGTGATAGGTGATCTCCGTTGGATCTCCCGACGGATCGAGGGAGGTCGGAGCTGGAGCCGGGGGCCTCGTGACCCTGACTGTTTTGTTCCCACTTCTGTCCTGGCTGCAGGTTCAAAGTGAGGCCCCGAGGGCTGAAACTCCACTCTGACTGGTCGCCCCTCCCTCACCCATTCTGACTGGTCTCCCCCCCCCCCATTGTGACAGGTCTCCCCTCCCAACATTCTGGCCAGTTGGTCACCCTCCGCCCTCCTGACTGGTACCCTGCCCCATTCTGACTGGTACCTTGACCCATCCTGCCTCCCCTCTTCCCTCCTTGGATCTGCTGACTGGCATCCTACCCCAAATCGGATTCATCACCCCCATTCAGAACTGGTACCTTCCCCCAATACCACCTGGTGCCCCTCTCCCGCATTCTGCCTGTTCACCCTGCCCCCATACTGATCCCCCCTTCCCTCCTGCATCCGCTGTGCCGTCAAGCTACCCGTGGATCCACGGATATTAAAAAGGCAGAGCTGCTGACAGATAATCTTCTCCCGATGAGGCGCGTCACTTCTGTACTTCCTGTTGTTCATCCGCATCTGTTTCCATCTCTGAGCACGAACTCGTGCGGGTCCAATCTCTCCGCCGCGGACCCAGACACCGGTGCAGCTTAAGTCCACGCTTCCTACGGCGGAATCTGGCCCCGCTTGATTCAATCTCGTCTTTACAACTCTAAAAATATGAAGTTCTCGTTGAATTCCGCCCTATTTTCACACTGGTAAGAGAACCTCTTCACAAGAGAACCTGTTCACACAAGAGAACCTGTTCACACAAGAGAACCTGTTCACACAAAAGAACCCCATTCACACAAGAGAACCTGTTCACACAAGAGAACCTGTTCACACAAGAGAACCTGTTCACACAAGAGAACCTGTTCACATAAGAGAACCTGTTCACACAAGAGAACCTGTTCACACAAGAGAACCTGTTCACACAAAAGAACCCCGTTCACACAAGAGAACCTGTTCACACAAGAGAACCTGTTCACACAAGAGAACCTGTTCACACAAGAGAAGCTGCTCACACAAGAGAACCTGTTCACACAAGAGAACCTGTTCACACAAGAGAACCTGTTCACACAAGAGAACCTGTTCACACAAGAGAACCTGTTCACACAAGAGAACCTGTGCACAACAAAATCCGTTCACAACAAGAACAGACCACACAACAGTACATGGATGAAAAGTACGCAGAAAGTGCAGATTCCAAACCTGTGGCTCTTCAGCTCTCTCATAGTGATCTCTGAAATGTTTTCAACACACACACGCACTCAATTCCCTTCACTCTGAAAAGCCGCTGGTCCACGCTGTGGGCAGCTCCACAGTGAGAGCGCCCGGAGCCTCAGGACCAGAGCACGACCACCATATTTTCTGATGTCGTGCTGTGGTCCTAAAATTTCAGGACCACAGCACAACCAAATCATGTGGTCATGCTGTGGTCCTAAAAATTTCAGGACCACAGCACGACCAAATAGTGTGGTCATGCTGTGGTCCTGGTCGTGCTCTGGTCCTGTTACACCGGAGCCTCGCTTTAGCAAGAAGCTTCAATGGAAGAAAACAAAGATTCGCGCCTGATGGTGAAAGAGCAGAGGGGATCACACGAGGAAAGGTTTGTGTGTTTAGAGCCCCATGCAACAGGTAGGCTCTGCAAACGTGACGCGTAGGTACACGAAGGTCACCACTGAGATGATTGTGTCCATGACATGGGGAACAATGTCTTCTGTCAGAAGAAAGAGACAGAAACTCTGGCAACGGAAAAAATTATTGGCTGTTTTATGGATTGTGCACCCTCAGTATGATCTGACGTCATTTCCAAGGAGACTGCGCTTCAAATCTGAGAAGCTCCGAGTGGCCTGTGCGAACTGGTTTCTTTTGTGTTGAAATGAGGAGGCACGAGATCAGGAACCCTCCTGCCAGACCATTGGCAGAGAGCCTTCAGCCCGTGTCAAAAATATGGGATGTCTACTTATGTCCTTCTTCCGTGCACCTGTGGTGTGAACCCAGCCTGAGACGCTCCGGACTGAGACGCTTGAGTCACACTGTGTGAATCCGACCCGGGGGCGGAAGCGGCGCGAACAATCCATTAGAGCGAGTGCGCACAGCGCGGATAAACCCGTCGTAAAGCGTCCTCTGATCTGCGTCGCTTCCCGCGGTATCTGCCGATGGGATTTTTATGCGCAGCGGAGGGGGGAGGGGGGGGGGGTGGCGTCGCTCATGGGAATCCCGCAGGCTATGCGACGGATGTGCTCCGGTGGATCCAGGGGACTTTGACTCCCAAACAAACAAAGAATTTCTACAATTTTGCGTCCTTGAATCAACCTTCTGTGCGATGCCCCTTTCGGTGGTTGAAACTCCCCCCCCCCCCGAAATGTATTCGCAAACGTCTCGTGGCATTGCATTGTGTCCCATGCAGAGGACCCCCGTGAGCCAGGGGCAGACAAAGGGGGTACAGGAAGAGGACACAGAGGTAAATGGCATCTTGACCAAGATTTCCTACCTCACATCACATTGTGTCCTGTCCCATACCTGGGGCACACGCCCTCTTGCGTGAAAGGTGGGGTCGGGGTTCGCGCCCCCTCATACGTCGCACTCCCAGTTGTCCAACGGACTGCTTACAAAACAAAAAAAAACTTGCTTTCTGCATGTTCTCTTTTTCAGGTTTGATTCAGGGTTGACCTCCAGGGCACCAAAATCTCCCTTTCAAACTCAAATATCAAAGCAGACAAAAGGACCTTTGTGCGTCTGTAAGTCATCCTGAATGAAAGGTGGCTGAATTCATTTTCAGGGGTCAACCTCAGGGGAGCTGCCCCGTGCCCCACTGGGGACGCGGGAACAGCGGCCCCTGCACCGTGCGCCCGAATGCGAAGGATGTACGAGTGTTTGCCACGATATCATGGCAACTCTTCAGATCCGTAGAGCGGAGAAAGGCTTTCAGAAGATATAGGTCTATTTAGATTTATACATGCGCATAATACAGCGTGATTGGGCAGCATTGTTCTTTCGCACGCAAAGGCACTCAGGCAGACACGGAACATGTCTGACGAATACGCACCGAAAAGGCAGGGTCAAAGTTCACCGGAAGTGAACGGGGCATCGGCCCATTGCCGTGAAGGAAACTCCACAACAACCTCACAAAAGGACGCTCTTTGCTGAAACCCTCAGTATTTGACGTCACAAATGCGACGCAGCACGCTGCGTTTCGAGGCAGAACGTACCAAGGTTTTCTTGCAGTAAACTCGGATTTCGTCTCTTTCCGCTGAAGGCCTCCGTTTGCATGGAGAATCCGTTGAAAGCTGCTGAGGTTCTGAACCAGACCCAGCAGAAGGGCAATGAACGAACGCACGCCGTCTGTACTCAGTACACGTAAACGCCACTGAGTTCATCCACAACACATAACTTCCGCCAGACGCGCCGAAAGAAGAGGATGCACCTCAGCGGCCGCTCATTCGCCCGACCGAATTCTGATGCCTCCATCTCTCAACGTGCAGCATTCGGGAAAAACATTCCGAGATAGACGGTGGGGGTGGATCTGAGAGAGTGAGAGAGAGAGGGAGGGAGAGAGAGAGAGAGAGTGAGTGAGAGAGAGGGGGAGAGAGAGAGTGAGAGAGAGAGAGGGGGAGACAGAGGGAGGGAGAGGGAGAGAGAGAGAGAGAAAGAATGAGTGAGAGAGAGGGGTGAGAGAGAGAGGGGAGGGAGGGAGAGGGAGAGAGAAGAGAGGGACAGAGAAAGAATGGAGAGAGTGAGAAGAAGAAGAAGAAGAAGAAGAAGAAGAAGAAGAAGAAGAAGAAGATGAAGAAGAAGAAGAAGAAAGAGAGACAGAGAGACAGAGAGACAGAGAGAGGGAGAGAATGAGGCTGAAAAGAAAATCAACAGACAATTTTCGACACAAACGAGTACACACACATAAAGGGGACTCGAGAGAGGAAAGGACAGAAAAGGGAAGACAAGGGAAGAGCAAGGCACAGAGACAGAGAGAAGGAACTTGAACAATTCGTTCAGATTATGCGTCCAGCGCGCTGAAAGATCAACAGTCGCTGCTTGAAAGCTGTCCGGATTTCCCACCCCACCCTTGAATCCTCCCCTGGATAGGAAAAGCTCATTATGGCGCTGCCCCCGTCCTTTCTCTCGACGCGGACCCGTTAATGCGGTGCGCCACACACGAGCGCCAACAGCTAATTGCGTCGGATTTCGTGCCGCGGAGCTGGACAGAAAGATTAATGAGATCTGTTTGCAGCAACGGATGCATCATGCGTTGTGTCCCCGTGCAACCCAAAGCGCAGTGTGACGTGCGACGACGCAGTGCTGAGTGGCCATGGACACGACGCATCCCGTGTGCATTGGACCTCAGAGACGCAGCGTCAGCATCAGCGACGCAGCGTCCGTTGACAACGACGCATGCGCGATGTGTACCCAATGTGAAGCAGGTCTCAAGGTGTTTTGCCTCTGGGTTGTTTATACAGCCAGACGCGTGTTGTCTTGCTCTGAGTTGGTTGTGGAATTGCAAGTCGCAATTCCTTGAGGATTGCTGTCTGGTGTGTGAAAGGATATTCGTCCGCAGGAACAGACCTGCAATTTGGTTGCGAACGGCCCCCGCTGGTGGACACCTGTGCACCTGTCCCCGCCCAACACGAACTCCGTGCTTCGGGTTGATTCTTTTGTGTCACCCAAGATTCGAACACCAAGGGTTTTAGTACGTGAAACATTTTGCTCGAAATGAACATGCAGGATTTGAAAACAAAAACGTTAGAATTAGCCGGTGACAAGTGTACTGTGTAGGACGGGGAGAAGTCTCAAGGCCTCTTCAACAGTTTTCCAGCGATTGGACAGGTCATCGTGTCTTGCAGGTTCTGAACCTCCCGTCAGAACTACAAACGTTGGTGACACGGAGGTCACCAACCTTCACGAGACTTGTTACCTGCTGACACGAACTGTCGATCTCGTCTCGTTTGAACGGGCCACAGCGTGTCCAGGGCCAGCGTGCCCCCCCCCCCCCCCGGGAGGGGAAACAGGGCTTCGAATGAAGCGAGCTCCAATCGCATGACCAGGATAACAGGGGGCAACACGAGGACTGCCAACAAATGACAAGGCTTTTTGCTCCTCGTAATTGGTGGTGGGAAGCCAATTAGAGTTTCACACAGGTTGGGCGGCGTCAGAATTTTTGACGCGTGGGTCAAAATTTTGATGCACAGGCGTCAAATTTGACATGATGCCCAATGGAGAGCATCAAAAAATGGTCCAGTCCATTCCCAGCCTCACGTCAAAAATTTGACGCCGCGTCATCTGTGTGAAAACCCTGAATCATTGTAGTGACAGCCCTCATGGTTACTTTGTAGCCCCTGCGTTGCACTGGGACTCGTGGTGACGTGGCGCCTGTTGACTTGTCTATGGACTCAACGCCTGACGTATCAACAGGGTCGAGAGTAGGTCTGAATGAGCTGAGTACACCTCAGTACATGTATCTGCAGAACATGTACCTGGAGTAAGTACATGTACCTCCTGCAGCTGGTCATGGCTCGCTCCTCCTCCCCCCACTGAAGGTCAATGTGTTTACTGCTGGAGTCGGGTCCATTCTCACCCGTAGCTTCTCTCCCGAAACCGCTGATGCTGGACACAGAAAATAGACGATGATGGGTCTATTTGCGCGACCCTGCCCCACCGAGACTGAGGTGTTGGGAACCTTCGCCTCAGCGTGGGCGTCCGCAGCGCGCTGCCGCGGCGAGGCGGATCTACGCTTCGTGACTCGCGCACTGAGCCGCAAAACACACGTCAAGTTTGTTTCCGTTCGCTCTGCGCCCACGAATTGAACAGCTCACGGGGTACGTCATGCGAATTGCGAACACGATGCATTCCTGTGGTGAAGCAGAAAGTGCAGGAGGTAACCCTCCCTGGGGTCCACGATTGGGGCACACGAGGGCCTGCATGACCAGGGCGTGGTTTCAGTTGAACCCTGCCTGACGGGTCTCTGCTTTCATCTTGAACGTACGTGTGAAGTGAACAGTGCAGAATTTGGTTTGTTGAGGACCTGGGGAGCCCATGGACCCACAAGAACAGCGCTTTCGCTCCTCTGCGAACCGCTCAGACTTTTGGACAGTACGAGTCGTGGTTCAGCGTGCCCACGGGTACTCGAACAACCACCGTGTACTCGCGGGGTCGCAACCATCGTGTGACTTCGTGTTCTGCTCACCAACCCGACACCTGGGCTAAAGTTTGTGCATCAGCTGTGAAGTTTCACAAGCAGCTCAACACCAGAGCTGAAACTGTGGACACCGCTGTGTCACTGAGACAGAGTCCGTTCACAAGGATCTCAGCTCTCTCCACACGAACCTCTTTCCTCCTCAGACTTCAGAATCAAACACTCCAGGACAATGAGACAATACAACGCCTCGCGCCCCACTCCACCAGACGGGGGGATCACCGTAACCACCCACAGTGTTGGAACTAATGACTCCACTGATCCAATATTTACTCTCATTCCGCAAACACCCCCGCACCAGGCGCTCCCCAGACTCCAGTCCGCGAGAGGAGGAGGAAACCTTCTTTGCGGAATAGCGTTTGCTTTGCGCTTTCTTTGGAAACACCAACAAAATATATACAAACAGGCTTTTCTGTGGTGCCACGAGGCAACTAGTTCCTTACATGGTGAGCCACTTTTCTGTCTGCAATTCTGAAGCTTGAAGTCGTTCACTGGGGTGTGGATACCAACCAAAGTGTGTGTGTGTGTGTGTGTGTGTGTGTGTGTGTGTGTGTGTGTGTGTGTGTGTGTGTGTGTGTGTGTG
>JAAUXT010100463.1_pt1 | contig 10850 bp, 11 predicted proteins | sample 7278171 | NCBI WGS metagenome assembly JAAUXT01 (sample SAMN14350112, study PRJNA611818) | marine sediment metagenome | isolation source: surface marine sediment (1.8m) | place: French Polynesia: Moorea | collected 2018-08 | reverse complement strand
GAGGCTCCCAAACTCCCATTTTTCAAACCATGGTGCGTGAGGCTCCCTACCTCCTGTGTTTCAAACTGTGGTGCGTGAGGCTCAATACCTCCTGTGTTTCAAACTGTGGTATGTGAGGCTCCCTACCTCCCGTGTTTCAAACCATGGTGCCTGAGGCTCCCTACCTGCTGTGTTTCAAACCGTGGTATGTGAGGCTCCCAACCTCCCATGTTTCAAACCATGGTGCGTGAGGCTCCCTAACTCCCATGTTTCCCACCATGGTGCGTGAGGCTCCCTACCTCCTGTGTTTTAAACCATGGTATGTGAGGCTCCCAACCTTCCATTTTTCAAACCATGGTGGGTGAGGCTCCCTACCTCCCGTGTTTCAAACCATGGTACATGAGGCTCCCTACCTCCTGTGTTTCACACCATGGTAGTGAGGCTCCCTACCTCCCGTGTTTCAAACCGTGGTACGTGAGGCTCCCTATCTCCCGTGTTTCACACCATGCTAGTGAAGCTCCCTACCTCCTGTGTTTCAAACCGTGGTATGTGAGGCTCCCTACCTGTGTTTCAAAGTGTGGTATGTGAGGCCCCTACTTCCCTTGGTTCAAACCATGGTGCGTGAGGCTCCCTACCTCCTGTGTTTCAAACCGTGGTATGTGAGGCCCCTACTTCCCTTGGTTCAAACCATGGTGCGTGAGGCTCCCAACTCAATAGCCAGGTTCGGCAATCACCAAATTTACATGTGGACGTAGACTTACAATCTCACCCGGTGGGGCACCATACAGACAAGAATTCTGTCATTGGAAAGAAAAAGAAGAAGCATTATTTTTTTCTGAACTTCTTGTTTGCTCACTGATATAGAAAGAAAAATGTTCAAGAATTTGTTATTGAAAACAAAAAGAAACCACCAACCATTTGTGGAGCATTTGCCCCTAGGGGTGACATGCTTCACGCACGCTCACACACACATCAACTCTCCAGTGTGTTTGCTAAACTTGCCCAACGTCCCATTGTGAATTGTTGGGGGATACAAACAATCACTTGCCCTCCATTCTGTGGGAACCAAACACACCTTACAGCACAGTGAGTGTCTGGAGATCTTGTGTCCTCCAAAAATCTGATCTCACACTGACTGCCACCCTCTGAAATCCACACCTGTGCCTTACAACTCCCATATGCACCCATATATGGGTTTTACTCCTGAACGAAAGTTGCTTTTCAGGTTTGCCCTGGCTCTTGCCTCCGAATCTTCCTGCACCTGTGGCGGGACAGTGCCCTTCACCTGAAACCCTTGGAATGCATATGCAACTGTTTTTGGTTGCACCAATAGACACACACAAACAAACCTCTTATTTTGGGTGGTCTTCAGAAACCAGGGACACAGTGAAATCTCACAAGCATGCAATATACATATACCCCCATGACCCCCCTCTCTTTTGTGCTCAATTTGGGGGCAAAACATGTGCATCTCTTCCCATGTAGATGTGGTGTGCCTTCTTTCCCAGTTGGTCAGCATGAAGGTACCAGTGGATGCTTTTGGGGGCAAAAGTGTGGTCAAGCTTTTGGTTTGGTTTCTATCCTTTCTTTTCAATACTTCTGTTGGCAACAGCAAAAATCTTGTACCAGACTTTGCAAATGTAAAACTGTAAATTTTTACACTTGTATTGCTGTTGGTTTTCACATTTGTGTTCCCATGTTGTAAAATGCAACACCCTGCCTTTGAGACATGAAAAGCAAACTTCTGTTGTTTGACTATTTTCTCTTTCCGCTTCTGAAAATAAAATTCATTTCATCACCATTACTTCTCACTTCTTCACATGTATGTACAGGCATCATAAAACATTTCACATCTCACAATGGAAAGTTTCATGGTTTTCACACTTTTTGTCCTGCAATAAAAAACAACACTGTGTTCACCAAAATAAAACTTCTGATTTTATTGGTTCGTTTTGATCATCAAGTATTCATGAAGTACTTCTCCAGGTGGTGCTTCCAAACCAGAGAACAAAAAATACTGAAACACTGCACCAAAGGCTCAAGCCAATGAAAAAGTTCCACATGATATGCACAAGAAATTTCTGACCAATGAGGACCTGCCACCAGAGCTGTGCATCAATCTCAAGCCAATGGGGACCTTCCACTGAGAGGGTGATCAGAAACACTGGGCTGGGCCTGTCATTCTGAGTTTCAATACCTTTGAGACAGCAACCAGCATCAACAGGGAGACTTGTTCACCTTGTGTGTGTAACCAGGTATGTTGTAGCAGTGACTTGATTTTTCATGTTTGTTGACTGTTGCAAACAAACACACTCTTACTTTTGATTTGCTCTTTTTAGGACCATTCAGAAGACACAATTGAAGACAACAGCAAAAGGACTCAGCAAGATGAATCTGTATTTGGCTCTGCTTCTCCTGATGGCTGTGGCATCAATCAATGCCCAAACTGCTGGTGAAGTCAAAATTTTATTCTTTGAAACAAAACCTTCTACCCAAACTAAACTTGTCACCCAATGTGAAAAAATACCCTTTGTCAACATTTTCAAAAGAGAGAGAACACACATTCAATTTACACCAGCAGCTGGCAGTGATTTCTCATGACTTCTCTTTTGGCCAACTGATGAGTGCAATTGATTGTATTATAGATCTATCACACGAAATATCACACAATGGAGAATTGCCAATTGATGGTTTTGACTTGGTATTTTTTAGGCTTCCTTCAATACTCAGACAAGAAATGTCCCTCAAGTGCATTCGTGTACCCTTACCGGTGCTGCGATGCCAGGATTTGTGCCTTTCTAAGCTCCTACAGTTCATTCATATTTGCCTACACCGTGCAAGAGATCCCAGATGGGTTTGAAGAAATACTGATTCATTATGACAAAACTAAAACACCAATTTTGATGTGCATTGCAATTTCCTGTTCATAATAGTAATTTTGTTGCTGAATTGTGAATGTCTTCACAACAATGAGAGCACTAAATACACTGACTTTTACTGGGGCAACAGGGATGACGTTGTTTGTGGCTTCTACAACAGTGGGTGTGACAGTGGTTCACTCCAGGATGAGACTGGCACAGATGCATACATCAAAGGTGAGTGTTTCCAGCGTTACTGCAGGAGTAGATTGGGCAATTACACCATTGACTGAACTTTCAATGCAACAATGCATGATGATTCTTGACATGTGCACATTGAACTCTGAAGAGTCATTCTGAAACTGAAAAAGCTGAAGTGGTGAAGCCTAATCATCCTGTGTTCCATTCTTGTCTGTTCTGCAGATGGAGCCACACCAGATATGCCAGGTAAGTCCTCTCTTTCAGGATTTAGACTTTGTGTTGAAGGACCAGCCTCACACTACCCACTTTGAATTCCTGTATATTTTGCTTCAAACATGGTTCAGTTCATTGACTCAAATTTTTTTTGAAAATTGAATGTTTTTTGTCTAATTTGACAAATGAGAGTGATCAACTTGTTCTCAGACTCAAACTCTTATGACAACAAGACATGCCCAGACACCATGAAAATATCTGAGGACCAGTATGACACAACAGTCTGCGACAACATTCTGTGTGTGGCCCAGTGCTCGGGGAAAAGCGACTGTTCCACTTACAGCACATGGAAAATTGACACCAGCAGGTCTGTGCTTTTGTTTTTGTCATTTTCTGTACCTTTTATTTGCAAGAGACAACAGTATTGTGACAATGGTGAACAAACTTTGAAAAAGGCCTTTTTGTCAAAAATACTTTGAAGAATTTCAACATCCAATTTTCCATGGCATGGCACAGTTGACCAAAAGCAAGAAGACACATTGGGTGCCTTCAATTTTCTTTGTTGCTTCCCTGAGGGAAACATCTTTGTGAATATTGTACCACAGTGACTATGAGTGTCGCCTCTACACCGGGTGCGCTGAGTCTGACTTGGAGGATGAAACTGGCTTGACTGGTTTGGAAACCATCATTTTTGGTTAGTCAGAAAGAACATCAAAAACAAATTTGGAGACCATCTGTACAAATTGACACCAGCAGGAAAGTGTGATAAATTCTAAAATGTGACTGTATTGAATTGTTTTGCAGTGTAAAGACCAAGATGATCATGATGCCAGCAACATCTGCAGTCTGAAATATTTTTTGCTGATTTGAATTTTAGATGTGTGCTTCTCATTTGTCATCCTTCTACTTGCTTTCAAATTTGACCAGTCTGACCATCAGCCATCACTGAAGATTTTGAAAATTGTGGTTCTCAAGCCAACTGTGCACCAGTCTGTGTTCCTTTGTGTGTTTTTCACCATTTTTTCCATTTTTCCATTTGAAACACTTGGCAGCCTTCAGAGCAGCTGGTATCTGCTGATAAGCTTGTCCCATCTGTTCAGTTAGTGCAAACAGAAGGATTGTTGCAGGCACAAGACCTTTTTGCTGCACACAGCACAGTTTTGTTCCTGCATATGGGAAGAACAGGGAGTGCAAGGTTATGTTGAAATTTCATTTTTTTATTTTTACAACCTTCAGGATACAAAACAAGGGCCCTGACTTTCAAATTGTGTTATTTTTATGAAACAAATTTCAGCTCAGCCTGCTCACTCTGCATGGAAATGTAACAAGTGTTTCTTTTAGATGTGTGTTCCTGTAAGTGATGGTTTTATCTGCAAAATGGAAAAGGCACCAACAACCAAACCAGATGATTGTCAAAGAAAACAAAATTGATGCCAAAGAGTCAACCTGGTCACTGGAGATCAAATTTTCTTCTAAAAATTCTTGTTTTTCATTTGCTGTTCATTGTTTACATTAAAAATCAACAAAAACTGAGATCAGAGGAACATTTTGCAGTTTTGTCATCAATGAAAAGTCATTGTGTTGTCTCAAGACCAATTTTGAATAAAATGTTGGTGCCAACCACAACTGTTCTTGTTGTGTTTTTTCTTTGCACCAACAAACATGCACCAGGCTTATTCCAATCATGTCTATCAACATGAGCAGCAAAGGTTGGAGCATCCATACCTTTGCTTCAGTGCCAATGACCATGAGGCAAGTATTTTTTCGTGTGGTTTGGCTTTCATCAGAATCGGGTTTCCCTGGACTCTTCCTCCCCAGCCTCAAAGTATCAGGACAAAAGAAACGCACATGGTCCGATGCAAATTTTTCTATCATCTTGCCCTTTCCAGTTTTGCACGCAAAACAATAAAGAGAGAGCAACATACCTTTCAGACATAACCTGCACCATACTGTACAACAATAAAACACCATGACTACTTTAATGATGAAAATTTCTCACTTTCCAACTTAACTGCAAGACAGTAAAACAATAAATGGAGAGTAACACGCCTTTAACACATAAACTGCTTCAGCTGTGTGAAATATAACAACAAAACACTGCACTTGCCATGGTGCTGAAAATGTTTCCTTTCACTCCAGATTGTGTTTCATATCTTGGTAGGTCTCCCAACCTCTGTGTCAGACCATGGAACATGAGACTGCCCTACATTTTGTCACTGTTGGAGGCCCCCCACTCTGCAAACACAGCATGGGACAGGAGAATGTGTGATGTGCTTCAGCACTTGACACATGAGGAACACCAAATCACTGTGTTCACAACCTGGTGTTAGTATGGGGTTCATTCCCTGCAGTGTTTCCAGAGTGAGGCTCTGCACCCAGTGCTTCAACACAAGTCCTCTAATTCACTGTATTTCAACACACATGTATGAGGCTCCCTACCTGTCTGTATCACATTGAAACATGTGAGGTTCTCCTTTGAGTGAACCATGTGTGCACATAAACTGTGAGGGGAAGCAACACATCTGCACTCAATTGCTTGCCCTCAGTTCTGTGATGACCACACAGACCCAAAAGCTTTGTTTCTTCCAGCTCAGTGAGTGTCTGATGATCTTGTGTCCTCCATCATGGTTCATTTGTGTTCACTTCTGAGAACCCTGCAAATTTGTTTCCACTGCTGGAAACCAAACCCCATTTGCATCAACAACAGCGCTTTCACTCATATGAGACCCTGGAATATGGTTACAATTGTGGCTACTGTCACAAAGATTCAATCACATTGTTAACACTAGAGGTGATCATAGCTCCAATAGGATCTCAGCGGTAATTGTAAGGTGACCGGCACCACTCATTAATCAATTGCGTGGGATGAGCAGCACCGCGCTCAGACACGCTGTGTACAGTTGCAAGTTGAGCGCTCCAGCTCTTATGCGAGCTTCGCTCTCATTGGGACAAACAACCCACGCTTTGTTTGAGTGACATCGCACTTGATTGATTGCTCTTCGTCATTGTTGCAATCAGTGCACACATATGTAGGACTGCACTTACCTAGTCACTGTGGGTTGACACGGGCCATGTTTCCGATGGGTAACAGATCATGTCTCTACCACAAAAAGAACCTGAGATTTAGCCATTTGCATCTGGTTGCCAGGAAGTTTTGCATCTGGTTGCTAGGGAAATTGCCATTGACATTCTTTTAAAACTTGACTGGAAACTACTTTCAAATACCTTTCATATGAGCCATATATTATGTCTCTATCATAAAAAGAACCTGAGATTTAGCCATTTGCTAGGGAGTTTTGCATCTGGTTGCTAGGGAGGTTGTCATGGACATTCTTTTGATACTCATAAAAAGAACCTCAGATTTGGCCATTTGCATCTGGTTGCTTGGGAGTTTTGCATCTGGTTGCTAGGGAGGTTGCCATGGAGATTCCATTTTTCAAAATTTGAAATGTGAATTCAAAGACCTTTCCAATGAGCCCTAGATCAAGTCTGTAGATCTACCTTCAGCAGTTGCTGAGATAGGCCACCAATAGCCCTCCATGGGGGGGATGTGACGGGACATCTTGGCCCAGATGCCATACACAAAAAAAATTTCAGCACACCGCTAAGTGCTCAATTTCTGGGGAAAAAACATTTGTGTTTCTGAACTGGATGATATGCTGAGTACAAAAATACCACCGATGCTTTCAGGGGCAAAAAATGGGGTCATCTCTTGGCTTTTGTGTTCTGTCTTTTCTTTTCAAAATTTCTGGAAGTAGCAGGAGAAATGTTGCACCAGACTTTGCAAACATAAAACTGTAAATTTTTACACATGTATTGCTTTTGGTTTCCACATTTGTATTGCATTTTATGAAAGTACAACACACCGGCTTGCAGACATAAAAAGCAGCTGCTTCTGAAAGTTTTCGTTCTCATACAAGCATCATGTAAGTTTTCACATCTCACAGTGGAAAGTTTTATGGTTTTCACACTTTTATTGTTCAGCAGTAAAAACAACACTGTGCTCAGCAAGATAAAACTTCTCATTTTATTGGTTTATTCCAATCATAAACTGTTCATGAAGAACCTCCCCACATGACACATCCAAACCAGAGGAAAAAGACTTGAGCACTGCACCAAAGGCGAAAGCCAATGGGAACTTTCCACGTGGTCTGAATAAACATGTTCCAACCAATGAGAACCTGCCACAAGAGCTGTTCATGGGGTTGGAGCCAATGATGATCTAGGACTGGGCAGCAGATCAGGAACATTGGGCTTGGTATATCACTGTGAGTTTCAACACCATTGAGACAGCAACCAGTGTCAGGAACACGGACTGACTTGAGCCTCTAGTTTGTGTGCCCAGGTGGGTTGTGCTTGGTTGGGTTACTTTATTATCCAGGTTCTGTCACTGTGCAAACCAACAATAATGACTGTCAGTTTTCATTTTCTCTCAGGGACATCATTCAGAAGATACAAATGACAAATAGCAGCAAAAAGATTCTGAGCAAAATGAATCTGCATTTGGCTTTGCTTCTTCTGATGGCTGTGGCATCAGCCAACACCCAAACCCCAACTGAAGGAGGCAAGTCAATCTTTGATTTCTCAGAAGTGGTTGTCTGCAATCTGAAACCTGCTCATCTTCAACCAGAGAGAGTGTTCCATGTGTGAGGGTACCTGGCCAACTGCTCTTGATTTTGAAGAAGATCCCAATTGATTGTAACACATGAAATGGCACACGACACCGGATTGCAGCTCCATGTTTCTTATTCTGTCTCCAGGGTTTGGTCAGTACTCAGACAGCGCCTGTCCGACCGGTGCTTATGTTATGACTGCTTTGGTACGCGATGCCAGGTCATGCGGGGTCATCTGCTCCTACAATCCTTTTTGCAACGCCTACACCCCGGAGGACGGCATTTATGGGTTTGTGAACTCATTCCTTAAAACATGAATTTTGAATTATCAAATTCCAATTTGGTTTATATTTTTGTTCCTGAAATTTGAAAAAACAAGTCTTCATTGACACTTGAGAAGAACAATTCAACCTGTGACTTTCATTGGCAACAGGAGGATAGCTTGTCGCTTCTATAGCAACGGGTGTGATAGTGGTTCAATCGAGAATGCAGATGGCACCACCGTCTACATCAAAGGTAAGCATCGCACCAGTGGATATAAGGAACAACTTGCATTCACTGTCAGGAGTGCATTGAACATTCGGACAGGAGACTGAAGTATCGTAATCAACCTAAAGTTCGTCATCATTTCTGCATTGGTCACCTGAAGGGTTATTCTGATAATGCAAAGGCAAAAGTGGAAAAGCCGAATCATTCACCCTTTCCTGTCTTCTCCTTTTTCCAGAAGGCCCGCCCCCAGCAGCACCAAGTAAGTCATCTCCTCTTTCCAAATTTTTCCACAGGCACAAGCTCCAGTCGTTCAATTTTGAAGCCAGAATTATAGACTATTTTATGAGGAACACGGTCCAGTTTGTGAATGACTAATAAATGATGGACTTGTTCTCAGCCGGAGACTATCTGAGCAACACGACCTGCCCGGACACGATGGAAATGTCCCAGCAGTACGACGCGGCTGTCTGCTGCCCTATGGCGTGCACAGCCCAGTGTCTGTGGACCACAGACTGTTCCGCATTCAGCACCTGGAAGGAAAATGACAGCAGGTCAGAAAAGGACAACAAACACAATTATGGCCACTGTTTGACAAAGGCTTCATTTTTTAAAAAATGTCTGAATAATTTCAACATTCAATTTTCCAAGCAAGGCACAGTCATCCAAAGTAATAACATTTGTCTGCTTTAATTGTTTGTTTGTTTTTTGTGATCATGAACTGTTCATGAAGAACCCCTTCAGGTGATGCATCCAAACCAGAGGAAAAAAATACTTAAACACTGTACAAAAGGCTGCTGCCAATGGGAACTTTGCACAGTCATCCAAGGCAAACACATATGTTGGGCTCTTTCAATTTTCTTTGTGTTCTTCAATGAGGACAATTGTTTGTTTTGTTCCACAGTTTGTTCCAGTGTCGCCTCTACACAGGCTGCACTGAGTCTGACCTGGAGGATGAAACTGGCTTCTCTGATTTGCAAACTTTGAGTAAGTCAAAGCACCAAACCAATTTTGGAGTGAAGTGAAATTTGAATACAATTTGTGTGAATTGATGGCAGTTGGAAAGGGGAGACATTGTGAGAAGTGCGTGTGCTAAATGTTTTGCAGTTTTGTGAAGACTAGGATCATCATGAAGCCTGCAAAGAACATCTGCACACTTTAATTTTGGCATATTTCATATGGGTTAAATTGTATGACATGCTCTTCCTTTCATTCCTTTTCTTTCTTTATTCTTGACCAGTCTAAGTCAACATTCATTCAATTCTCCCAATTTTTTGAAGTTCATGAGAACATTTTGCATATATTCTCCAGAAAGTCAAAACTGAGCCACTACTTTTCGAAGCTAATAGTTTTCTGCTGCTTCACCTGGTGAGCAGAACCAAACTCAAATCAAAATGAAGAACTTTTTGCCCAGAATTTGATTCACTGTTTGAACAAAAATGCTCCTTTTTCATTAAACTCATTCTTGACATTTTTGTGTTCAGGTTTTTCTTCTTCTGAAATGTTTTTGCACCATTTTCATTTGAAACACTTGGCGGCCTTCAGAGCAGCTGGTATCTGCTGATACGGTTGTCCCATCCGTTCAGTCAGTGCAAACAGAAGGGTCACTGCAGGCACAAGACAGTTGTGCTGAAGCACACAGTCTTGTTCTTGCAGGACAGAGAGATCAGAGTGTGCAAGCTGTGTTCAAATTGTTTTTTGCAATCTTCGAGACAAAACATGGGGCCCCTGAATTTCAAAATGTGCTTTTTATTTTGTTTTTCCTGCACAGATAAATTTCAACTCAGCCTGCTCAATCTGGATAGAAATGTAACAAGTGTTTCTTTTAGATGTGTGCACCAACAGGTGATGGTTTGTTTCCAAATCGGGACATTGGTACCAACAATCAAAACAGACAAACATCCACAGGATGACGGGTTTTTTTTTTCAAACTGAACACCACAACAAACAAAATCGAAAAGAAGAAGAAAAACATTTTGCTGTGCTTTCTTCAGGAAAAAAACACATTCCTCCATGACATCTTGTCAACTCAACAAAGAATTTAAATACAATGGTGCCACCCACATATGTTCTTGTTGCGTGTTTTCTTCGCGTCTCTAAAGCACGCAAGAGGGTTGTTCCAATTCTGGCGATCATCATGAGAAGCAACGCTTGAACCTTCTTGACCTTAGATCTTTGTGCACCTGCGCTTGGATGACCACAGACAATGCAATTGTTTGTGCACAAGACTGCCAGCGGAAGACATGCTGAGGGACAGGAAAGGAACAGGCCTTGTATGTCGATTTGTCGAAGTTTCAATAAAGGGACAGATTTGCTACTTTTCGTGTCTGCAGTAACTGCGATGTCCTCAGCAAAAATTCCTGCTTGTTTCCAATGTTGCGCACAGAAGATAAATGTCCAACAAATAGACACAAGCACGTCAATTGTTTTCAGTAGTGTTTGCTGTTGACCTCGCGTCATGTCCGCGGTGGGGGGGGGGGGGGGGGGGGGGGGGGGGGGG
>JAAUXT010106370.1_pt1 | contig 10851 bp, 9 predicted proteins | sample 7278171 | NCBI WGS metagenome assembly JAAUXT01 (sample SAMN14350112, study PRJNA611818) | marine sediment metagenome | isolation source: surface marine sediment (1.8m) | place: French Polynesia: Moorea | collected 2018-08 | reverse complement strand
CAGCCAGACCCTCCCCAGCCAGGCCCCCCACCCACCTGGATAGACCCCCCCTCCCCGGCCAGACACCCCCCCCCACACACACACACACACACACGACAATACAGTGCGCGACCGTCGGGTCCCCACTGCCGGGACTTCTTGTTTTGCAGGCACATCTACAGAGCAGAAAGGCAGATTCATTTCTCACGAGCAGCAAGTTTGGAGCAGCGATCGCGTGTCACGAGAAGGCTGTTGGTGCGTGGAGCATTTATCTCTTCTTCTGAATCTATTCAGCAACTTGCTGAACGTGATCTCTGGTTTGTCTTTCCTGTGGCCTGACTCACGAGTCAAACAGGACGACAGAATCTAGTATTCCGGTTTGTGCGGGTCGCTGAATCCAATGCGGTCGTGTTGGAGCAGCGGATGGAATGGTGGGAAAGGATCCACCTCCTGCTAGCTAAAAGTTCTCACCTTCGGTGGAGATGTGCAGGACTCGTCCGGAAAACTTTACTCTCGTTTTCTGTCCATGAACAAAGGCCTGAGGAACAGTGCACGAAATGCACAAGAACTTACTTTTGTCAGTGTAATCGGTGACCCAACCAGATTCTTGTCTTGTGCTGACCTTCGTTTGGTTTGTCATGCATTGAAGCTGCAAGCCAGAATGATATGTTCAGCTCGTGCTATTTTTGTAGAACTGCTGACAGAGGCCTTGGCTCAAACTACAGTTCACGCTGCCGTGGAGTCTCTAAAGCTACAGAAAGAGCGACATCTTCGCGAAATTCCCATCATCAAACACAAAAAGCGGTGGCAAGAAATGCAGTCAGCAGCTCCAGCACTGTCACCGTCGAGTGCGGCTCAAGCCGACATAACAACGGACACGTTGGACGGAACGACTGGAGCAGCGAGCGAGATGAACGAAGAGTTGTCCGTTTACAGAACTATGCAGGAATGTGATTCGCTTCTAAAATTCCTGAAAAACAGACAGACAGGCCAAAATGCCGAGACGCACCCACCTTCAGCCCTGAGAACAGGAGTCAAAACGCCAAAAGATGACAAGACTATCATTGAAGAGTTACGAATGCACAATGAGGCTCTTCGAGGTCACATCTTAGAGCTGCTTCGGGAAAACGAAGGCTATTGGAAAGAGCTTCAGTTATTGAGGCAAGAGAACGTCAAATTGCACTTGAAAAGTGAGAGTGTAGATCTAGATGGAACTGTTGACGAATCATCTACATTGGCAGAGTCCACCGAGTCCGAAAAATCTGAGAAATATTACCCAAATCCACACCGAATGGACATAAATGACTTGCCGGGAATGGAGCTGCCACCCCTCGAGATGCCCACTTTTGACTTCGATTCTTTGAACAAACTGAATTCCACGTTGAATGAGAGTCAGTGAACAAATTTACTTCTTCTTTTGGCATTTGATACGAGGTGGTATCAGGAAATTCGTACCGTCGTCATGTCGATGCCGGATGGCTTCAGTACACAACACCAGGCATCGACATGACGACGATACGAGTTTCCTGATACCACCTCGTACTTTTTTTGCTGTTCGCACAAAAGGTCTTGTGTGACGGATACGCAAACTGTCCAGTCAGTGAAGTCAGTGCGTTGTGCTGCACCAGTCATTGACAGGGTTCTGCTGATTCGAAGTCACAGGTCGACGAATACGAATGGACAAACATGACTGTCGCCGCAAACTTGGTCGTGATACAGTGTTCGTTCAGATCTACTTTTTTCAACCCCAACGTGCTGTGAACAAATTCGAGCACCAAGCCGAAATGATAATGTGACCATTTTTGTGGCGTCAGAACTGGTTTTCTCGGGTCATTCAACGGTCAGGATGGGTGAAGGTGTATAAAGATTGAAGCACATTCCTTCAATGAATTTTATTCAGCGACCAAACATAACAAGCTGACCATCCTTGTGGAAAAAGATTGGATGGACAAATAAAGTGCAACGTGAAACAAGAATTGTGTTGTTATGACATTCACAGAGTGTACAAAAATATTTGTTCCAGCCTACTTCAGGTTTGTTAGTTCATTCTTGCGTCGATCGATATGGAGAAAGTCGCAAAGCATTCAGCTCACCGACCCACGACGCACAACACTTGTGCTTGCAAAACGTTGACCAAAAACGACCATTCTTCAGCCCAGCCTAACGTTTTCCCTTTTGAAAGTCAATGAGGTTTGGAATGCGTATCTCAAATGTGTAACAGCTGAGCACAGTTTGACGGACTTTCATAATTGTGGTGACCGTGCATGTTCGTTACCTTTGCCTGTGTACACTCAACCAATTTTGTTTTTGAAGTCGTTTCACGCCCAAATTCACAACGAGCAAGTTTACAATTTGGCTCTCCAGTACGAAAGTCGCGAAACGGCACGAAGGAACCAGCTCAATTTTTCGGCGTGAATGAACAACAGAGACCACTCGAATTTTCCGAAGCGCACAGATAGAATCTATCCGCTCCTTGCGAAGGACAAGGCACACGTTTTCACCGGATAAGAATTTGTAACCACAAACAATGTGCACGCACGCATTTTCAGCAGAAACTAGACACTGTAACACCAATGCGCCAGCCAGCTTGGCCATAAACAAAACTGCAGGATTTCTGCCAAACTGGTCCAACATCGTACACGCGAACAGTCTCGTCTGCGGGAAAGTGCACTTGCAGATCACTGCGAATGCAAATGTCTGTTGCACGGTCTTGCTTTGTATGTTGGCCACCTGCACACAGGACAGCAATGATTGTCCCGAGAAAGCCAACCCAAGATACACTGCTGATGAAAAGAGTGACCACACGGTAAACCACACAGAGTAACACTGTATTTGTAACTCTCCAAGCAAATGACGCACTCTGACGCTGACAGTATGCCGGGTGGCCAGTGATCCGACAGCTCTTCAATCTCACTTCCCTGTCCAGATTCGCGAGAGTTCATAGCACCAATGTGTTCCGGAGACAGGCTTCGGGCCCGGATGCGGGAAGGACTGCGGTTTGGGTTTCGACTGGAATGCTTTGATCGTTTGGGACTGCCTTTGTGACAAGCACACGAACATTTGTAGTCTCCATCCATCAGGAACTTTGCGCACGCAGACACGTTTTCCGCTCTTTCCTGCTCTAACTCTTCCTGGGATTTGTGCATGTTTTCCTTCTCTCTTTGCAGAGCGCGGCACTTCTCGCAGGTGAAGATGTCGGGTAGTTTGCTGACAGAGTCGAGGGACAAGCTTCTCGAGGGACCATCCAAGAAGCCGGACGAGTGCGGCTCCTCTCCATCTGACTTGGTGAACTCGGTTTCGTTGCACACGTCAGAGTCGAAGCTTTGACCGGCGTAGCGCCACACAGGAAGCTCCTTCACGTAATCGGACGAAATCATTGGTCGCAGCCAAAAGTTGGGAACAGCCAGTCGTTCAATCAGCAACTCCATCCCAACTTCCAGGTCCATGTCGTGAGCGCCCATAGGTCGTGACAGCGTGGCCATCGGTCTGAACAGGTGGTTGATGTATCCGTCCCAATTAGAGTTCCACCAGCCGTAATTGTTGTTTCCAGCCACGTTTGCTTCGTCGTCATCCCCTCCGTACCGGTAGTGCAGGGCACCTACCACCACGACGTAAGCCAGGAAGGTGCTGATCAGAAAGAAGAAGTGTCCCGAGAGGATCCACAACCAGTCTGAGCGCAGCGAGGCAGACAGCCAAGTGGAACTGAACAGTCTCAACAGTTTCAATCCGTAGTCCAACAGCAGGTTCATGAAAGGCAACTGAAAGACACCCAGCGTCGGCAACCACAGGAGGATGAGAATGCAGTTCAACTTGACGATGCACCACAGTGTGTTCCCAATGCGGCAAAACAAGTTTCCAGCTGCTGTGACCAGTTCCAGCCAGCAAGCCACGTTCACCAGAATGAGGGAGAGAAGGAACAAGTCATTCACTTCAGGGTGCAGCGATCTCAGATAGAGGGCCATGGACTGATAATTGAAGTGTTCCCCTTTTTGGGTGCCAAATGTGTAGTTGCCTTCAGGAGTCAGAACCAGGTACAGCGGCATGTATTGAAGTTTCAGTCGTCTCAGGATATTCTTTCCTTCCTCGGTGTTCACGTTCACCGTTCCAAACTTTGCTCTCCCCGTGAACTTGACACTTAGCACCGAGAAAAACATTGGCTGAATGGTCATCCTTGAAAACAAGATCACCTTGACCTGTACATCTGCAGGATAATTGTCCCACTTGTACCAAACACTTTTCACTTCGTCGTAGTCGTGCACACTTCTGAAACGAAAGGCAAAGGGATCATTTCCGACACGAAAGGCAACGAGATCATCTCCAACAGGCTCGCGACAAAGTACCGTTTGGCTCAGAAATTTCAACTTCATCACGGGCGTTTTTACCTGATTCTGGAAGCCAGGTTGTAATTGACCCAATCAAGCACAGCCTGAATTTTCGTGGACCCAGTGTAGCTTCTCAACATGACATTGTCCTTTGCCTTGTGTCCCTGGGGCAAGCCCATGATCAGACGAGAACTGTGCCATCGCTTACGATCACACAACCTGGAAACAACACTGTCAAAGTTGATACGCGCCTTGTGCAGGTCTCTTCCGGCCACATTCACGCATTTTGTGTCAGTACTGCGTGGCACAACGGTAGAAGTTTCGTCTGAGGTGTGTGTGTGGGGGGGAGGGGGAGGCAGTTTCTCAGAAAATTTTGAGTCCACAACATCCTCGAAAGCTGAAGAAACAAATTCGAAGACAACCTCTGTGACAAGTTCCATAAATCTCCAACACTCCTCTCCGATTCCAGCCTGCGAGTGGACCACACGCATCGCGCCCATTTTCTTCAAACGTATCAGGACAGAATGACAATAACTCACAAACCTCCAGTCCAACGAACAGTCAAATATTCCGGTCCGAACTCCGAATCTTGTCACTTTCTTCACAAACGCTTTCCAGTCTTCGTGTCCCATGTATATGGATCCAGCATGGATAACTTGCACTACCCACACCGAATCCTGCAAAGAACACGAACACACATGACATCGATCTTGCAGCACCAGGGCACTTTCCTGTTCTGGTTCCTTCAAACAACCGAAAATCAATCAACTGCCGGGAGGGCAGGGAGAAGACAAAGTGGCCATGTACCTTCGTGTCCTCAACTTCTTCGTAGAAATGGCTCCCACAAGTGAAGTTGGTGGAAGTCGTTTCCTCTTCAGCAGTGTTGGCTGCTTCCACCTCGCCTTCACTGACATCCCCTGAACCAAAAAAATATTCTTCCTGAACGTAGCATCTTTCTTGATTCACGAACCAGCTCAACTTGTGTCAAGCGTCCTTCGAAGAACGAGAAACGGTGGAGCAGTGCACAAGACAACACACGTCAATGGTGCAATGAGCAAATGGGTCAGCAAGTGGCAACACAAGGACAATTGAACAACACACACTGCTTCTTTTCGACAGGGTAACTTCAACCTGCCTTTTTGAGGCTACGAGTGAAGAAAGAAACTAACCGGAGGCATCTACCAAGTCCGTCAACTCCTGTTTCTCCACAACGCCAGCATAGCTCACGCCTCTTTGATCAAGGAGATTTTTCAATCGCTTCACAGACAGTGAGACTGGGTCCAGCAGTCGAGATGACAGGTAGCCACCTTCCAGGTAAGCGAAGGTTTCCAAAAGCCTGCAGAACAGTGCAATGTGTCATTTCTCAACAATTTTTTCTTTCGTTTCGTGGTGAAAAACAGTCCTGCGCGGTTTTCACTCGTGATTGTAATGAACGACAGAGATGAGCGAAGCAAAGACCTTACCTGGACAACAAAAACAAAACTACGAGGTACAATGCCAAAAGCAGGTACTTCCACCACATGGTGGACACACCACATCTATCAGTTTCTGCAAAAGACCATTGAATTTTCTGTAACTGGACAATATTGACACAATACAGCACATTTCTTGTCATTCATCCCCCACCAAAACTTCAAAGAAGACTGCGAGTTACACACGACGTGTTGAGTCGTGATCGTTCATCATGAATGAAAGAGCGCGAGAAGAACAACAAGAGCCCAGAACGGAACAGCGAAAATTGGTGTCCGTGGTTTCGCGGGGACGGGGGGCGGGGAGGTTTGTCTGCAATGGAATGGTTTTTGCCACTTCCAACAAATTTTCACTGCTGATGTTGCTGCAAACACCACCTCGTCAAATTGGACCCCACCCCGTCTCAAAACCAAACTGAAGGGAGTTACGGTTGTCTTCAAGACATGCCAACAAGGTTCATCACAAGAGACCCTCGGTGCTTACGACGTACGCGTTCGAAAAATTCTCTTCAGCTGCAAGTTTTCCGCTGTGGCAAAGTCAAATCTGACCAGACTCGAAATCACTACCGGTAGTCACTGCTCTATCGGGCGAGGTCAAACGGACCACAAACAATTCGTGCCAAACATGAGTGTTGTGTGACTTAGAGACATGTCAACGTCAGTGACTGGTGTCTTCTGCTGAATTTGATCACACAGGAAGAAAGGTTCACAGCAGCAAAAGTTTGTTTGCAACCATCGGTGCAACATCCAGATACCTTGACGTTTTTTGAGTCAAACGATGGAACAAAATCAAAATATTTACTCCGCATTCGATGTATGAAAGGTTTTAAACTGAAACTACTCTCTGCATTCGTATACCTGATAATGGGCGACTTGGTTTACTCGAACGCGGCTATCTTCACAACACACAGGGCTCGAGCCGCTCGGCGCTGTCGTGAAAAGGTTCAACAGAATCCAGACAAATGTCATAAAGTTTCATTGTGCAAGCAACAGTGTGCCACTTTGCCCAACTGGCAATGGCCTGAGGTCCATTTCAACTGCAAAGATCAGAAGGTTCGCTTGTTGTTTCGGGAACCAGGCGAATGGTTTCTGCCGGGAACCCGTCACTTCAATTCCCGCCATAAATTTTCCAAGCCAGCGCAAAAAAAATTGTGGCGCCCAACAGAAACGCAAAAATGGTCTGATGATACAGTATTGATTGCAATTGTGTTTCTTCATGACATGTTGTTTTGATACACACCAATGTCAGTGATGTGTGTATGTGTGTAAAGGTCACAGAAAATTTATTTGGAAGGTGGGCAAAAAGACAAACATAGCAGCACTGGCGAGCTTTCGTCCTCTGATGTTTCGTTCTGCAAACTCAAGCTCACAGGTGCTGCATCGAGAAGTGAATTCCCAAACATGAAGATTGCTTGTAGAACATAGCAGAACGTGATTGACCACGTTCTGCGATCTCCTGCTCGCAATCTACAGGCAAAGCATTCAATTCAGACACGTAACATTGGCTCAGGCAAAGAATCCTTGACTGCAGACAAATATTCGCGAGCGCCAGAGTCCACGAAAAGTGAGTCTCATATATTTGACAGTGGATTGTCTCCTAGAATAGTCCACTTCGTTGTTGCAACCAAGCGTCGATGAGAGTCATTTGGGGCAACGCTCTCAATCAACTTCAGGAATGTCTTCGTACTTGAAGCCATCGACACCCGACCAAGCATAGTAGGCGATCCTGACGTGGTACGCTCCAGGTATGAACATCAAAACACCAAGCACCAGGACAATCACGCACTGGTCTGGATGCTGAAACAAAAAGACGAAGATGAAGAGAAAATCCCTTTTGAACGTCCGTCATGAGGCTTTCGAAATGGACCACAAGTCCGGAGAAATGTCTTTTTCACACCCGGTCAGCGGAACACGTGTCCAATTCAATTTCACAACAAACCTCGCTCTGTATGTGCCCAGTAAGTAGGAGTGAGCCGACGACGATCAAGACAGATCCTGCCACAAACAGCGCTGTTGCCAGGCAAATTGCTTTCACTGGGATTTTTGGCGGCGGTTGCTGAAACTTGAAGGGATGGAGTTGTGACACCACAAGGTGCGCGAACGATGAGTTTTGCCCGAAAGGACGAACTTGAGGGTGTTTATATCTGGTGAAGTTGAGTGTACATTCCAATGTGGGCATCCAGAAGGCGAGATCCCATGTCAAGTGGTTTGACGTGAGGTGACCAAATTGCGCAGAATTGTCTTGAAAATGAGATGAGTTGCTTTGAAGTGAACCACAATCTTGTGTGAACTACTGTACCTGCAAATCAATGAAGCCGTTGTCTTCCGATCTGGTCAGGCGATGGTACTGCGCAGTGGACTCCCGATTTCTGACTCCAGTTCTTGCCATGACCAAAACTCGCTTGTCTGTGCGTCTCAAGCGCAGTCATCCACTGCTGTCGGCTAAAACATTTGTTTGCTCGGGCTGAAACAGTTGTGCCTACGCACACACAGGACTGCCAGATACATCCAAACAGAAACAGAAACCAGAAACCGACATCCAAAAAGTGTCAATTTGCCATTTTGAAATTATGCACTTGACTCTAAAATGTTTCATTTTGTTCTTTCGAAATCTTGGGCACAACGAGGTTTTCCTTTTGGTGGGGAAGGGGGGCTTTGGACCCAAAACACAACAAACAGAAAGACCACTGAACCGCACAAGAGCACGCGCCAGAAATTTGAATAACATGAGGTGATTGATGGTCGCGGTGGCCGGCCAAAGGTCTTGGTGCTGCGAACCGCTTGAAAACCGGAAGCATTCATGTGTGTAGAGCAATGCTCCAGTGGCCGGCCAGTTCCAGTGGCCGGCCACTCTTGTTTTGAGCGGGAAATCTTCCCTGTTGGAGCCAGTGGCTCCACCTTCAGTTTTGGGAATTATGAGGTCATCACACTTCCTGTCCAGCCTCACTTTGGGGCACTCACCATTCAGAAGCAAAAGTAAACAAACATTTTTCAAGATCAATTTTGACAGTTTAGAAGATTTGGTGGAAGATCTGAACAAGAGCAGAGGGGACAGGTATGTTTTGGGTTGAGTTTTGCTGGAAAAGTTGGAAATGATTCACAGAAAAATGTTGAGAAAATTGAAAAATAATGGTTGAAATGTCACATTTTTGGGTCTAGACAATGCTGCCACCCGTAGGAAACCTTGTAGGGGGGCGGCTGGCCACTGGAGCAAAATTCTGAGCTTGCTCCAGTGGCCAGCCACCCCTCCAGAAGGTCCCAGGGAGTTCTGTTTAGGGCACTTGTATCACCCACAAACCATTGGGTCACTCGGTGGTGCACTGCGGGTCACCAGGTAGGGAGCCAGGCACACTGGTCTCTGTCAATGTTAGAATTGACAAAAAATGAACTTTTGCAAAATGCATCTGGGTACTCCAGGACATTGTCAGAAGTGGGGGGAAATTGTTTTCAGTTATCAGGAGTCGCTTGTTTTTGCGCAATATGCATTTTTCTCAATTTTGCAGTTTTCCATTTTTTCTTCAGGATCACTCTTGTTGCATAGTTTAGGACATATTTATACATTTTCCAATTTACTCCTTCCATTAACAATGCTATCTCTTATATTTTCTGCACAATCTTTCCAAATCTTTACAGAACAATTCCATATCATTACTACAGCTGGAAAAACATTCATCAAGGTCTGTTGCATCAATTGCTTTGCAGAATGGGTCCAAAACCAAAAAGACAGGCCTATACTGAAGCGACACTGAATGCAGCTATTGCAGCAGTGAAAGTTGACAAGGTCTCACAATGGGAAGCTGCAAAATGGTTCGGTATTCCAAGAACAACTCTACAGAATGCTGTGGGAGGTGTGTACCAAAATCATCGCATGGGGCCAGAGGGTGCACTCACCCGTGAAGAAAAAAAGTTTTTCATTGAGAATTATTTGAACTTTATGCACAAAATCGGGTGTCCCAGGGAAGAAGAAGAAGTTCTCGATGATATAGCTCAGATGCGTGCTGAAAAACCTGCGGGGCACAAGTACAAAGATTACAAACCCAGGCACAGCTGGTTCATGAAATTTCAGCAACGAAACAAGGATCTTCTGTCATGGCATGCACTGAGCAAAGTGTCTTTGGGCTATGCTGGTGTTACGAAGAAAATGATTGAAGGGTGGTTTTCGGATGTGCTCAGGTACATCACAAACATACCTGGTGGGATGGAGGCCCTTTGCGATCTGACACGTGTATTCAACATGGATGAATCTGGCTTTGCGATGGATGCTGGAACTGGGCGCATCAAAACAGTCATGGTTCCGTGCATTGTTAATGGAAGGAGTAAATCAGAAAATGTGTAAATATGTCCTAAACTATGCAACAAGAGTGATCCTGAAGAAAAAAATGGAAAACTGCAAAATTGAGAAAAATGCATTTTGCGCAAAAATGAGCAACTTCTGACAACTGAAAACAATTTCCCCCCACTTCTGACAATGTCCCGGAGTACCCAGATGCATTTCACAAAATTTCATTTTTTGTCAATTCTAACATTGACAGAGACCAGTGTGCCTGGCTCCCTAACCAGTGACCGCAGTGCACCACCAAAGTGACCCAACGGTTTGTGTGCAAAAAAGTGGCACCTTGGGAAGATCTTTGATGCACCTTGATCTTCCAGAATGGCTCAGGCAATGGAACTGGTGGTGCAGAGGATGATTTGGCAGCTGCAGGGGTCGACTCCAGAGGCAGTGGAGGTGCAAGGAGACATCACAACCTTCTTCAAGGTGCGGATGAAGAGTGATTCCCTGCAGAAGATGGTCTTCTTCTGGATGGAGAAGATCTTCAGAGAGTCAATGACTGTTGAAGATTTCTTCTGTTCCTTTATGTATTCCATAGACTGTTGTGTAGTGCTTCAGAGGGAGGATGTCCTGATGCTGGTGGGGGTCAGAAGGGACCAGATGGATGGATATTGGAAACACGGTGAATAGGTGGTGCAAGATGCACCACCAGAGGAGGAGGAGAGACCCCCACCACAAGAGAGGAGTTGGATTGCAGTGCTGCAATTTGCACAGATTGTTGTAGTTGTCTTTCTGTCTTCAGAGGATGTCT
>JAAUXT010043275.1_pt1 | contig 10851 bp, 6 predicted proteins | sample 7278171 | NCBI WGS metagenome assembly JAAUXT01 (sample SAMN14350112, study PRJNA611818) | marine sediment metagenome | isolation source: surface marine sediment (1.8m) | place: French Polynesia: Moorea | collected 2018-08 | reverse complement strand
GCTGCTGACATACTTTTGGAAGAGGCTGCCTATAGGTGCTTCGATTTGGCTCGCACCGATTTGGCTCATCAGCCCAAATCGTGCAACCCACCTCAAATCACCTAAAAACATCGGAAACGAAGTTTTCAACAAGCGCCGTCATGCACATCTTACGCAAGCTGCGGGTTGAAAGCAAACGGGAGGAAAGAGACTTCTTTTGTGCTTCTTTATGTCTGGGAATGACAGGGCGGTGCGGACAAGGCTGGACTGAGGACTTTGATCGAGTGGATGTACCTCCCGAATAAAAACAGACGAAGACTGGGAAGAGACAACAATTCTTGCGCACCACAAGATCGTGGCGCAGATTATGAGAGACAGATTGGGGAGGACGTGGGTTGGGGCAGAACCTGGGTTGTAGGAATCTCCACCCTTTGTGCCTTCCGCCCCCACCCCCAACGTTTTGCCGCTCATCGCTTTGGATCAGTGTCCCTCGGTGCCTTGGACCCACCATGAGCACTACAACCTTCAACAGCGAATTCTGAGCTTTCTGTGTCCAGAGAAGTACAGCCATGGCAGAAGGGGCACCGGGGACTGGAGACAGAGGAACGCTGACCAAACCTCCCGTCAAAAGCCCCCTGGTCGTAGCCCTCGCCGGTGCCACACTTCCCGTGCATGAGTAATGGCTCTGGGCTCCTGACGTCGCCTCTGTCCCAGCCGCTGCACCGAAGCTCCCAGGAAGGCGTTTCCTCCCCCCTCCACCCTCGAGGACCATTTGCACCGAGAACCTGCAAAGATAATTTTCGCATCCGCAGTTTTAACTCGGTTTAATTGGCCCCCAGAGCGCAACAGATGTGTTTGTTGCGCGCAATGGCCAGAAGTGAAGCAGAGCCAGTCTCTGAAGACTCGTGTCCTCTCGGGGCGAACCCTGATTTATGTGCGTTACAGAGGCGGATCCGGGGGCCGATCCACACAAACAAGATCCAGGAGCAGATTTTGGGGCAGAGCAGCACAAGATCCAGGGTCAGATTTAGGGCATATCCAGGGGAGTATCAGGGTGGATATAGGAAGGATTCTGGATGAGCTATGTGGCCGACAAACAAAAACAACAGGCACTGCAGGTGAAAAATCATCTCTCTGTTTTTGTAGGTCTGTTTTGTTGCTCCCTCCACTCCGCTCACCTGGGAGAATCGCCCTCCTCAAGAGCAGCTCCTGGGTCCGCGCCTGGCTGGTCTCCAAAGGCCCGTGTCTGTTGGAGGGAAACTGAGATTGATCCCTCCTCGCGCGCACCTTGTCGTTCATCATGGCGGAGACTGCCATGTGAAGCAAGAATGGGTGACGAAGATATACTGCGTCTGACTCAGTTTGGCTCTAATTTCAGAGTCATATTTTGCACGTTCCAAAAAGTCTTGATGATCAAAAACTAGCGTGATAGAGGTGTATTCAAGGCCAAAACTCTCAAATTCTGAGGTGAACATGATTTCGTTTCAAACCCTGTTTGGGGACAACATCCATCATCCGACAACAAAACAGCGCAATGCGACCAACAGCAACAGATCTGCTCAGAAGCAGACCCGGTTTTGTCAGGGGAGGCCGAACCCCAGAGGCTGAACCAAGCAACATGCGATGCAGAATATGGGGGCGAAGCTCGTTTTTCACACTGCTGAGGAGGGAGGTGCTCCACCCTGGATCCGCTCCGGCCACCTCGAGGAACCGGTAGAAACCAGAACCAAGTTGGCCCTGCGCTCCCGCGGGGGTGATTCCGGCGCGGAAGAATCTGGCGCGCGCCTTATCACTGCTGTTTGATTTGTAGCCCAATCACTCCCCGCAGGAATGGAAATGTCCGCTTTCCTCCCGCTGCTACTTTGTGAATGAGACAAACAGGAGGCGAATTGGAGGGGAATGGGAGGGGGCGGCGCATCTCACTGCGAGATAACAAGACCTCCGGGTGCAGTGCCCGCACCACTCATTATCGCTGTCCGGTGTTCAGGCAGCTTGTGGTCCATCCAGCGGATCCAGACGCCTCTTGGGCCAGGGGCCCTCTGCCCTCCCCAACTTTATTTGCCTCCAACGTTGTGCACTTATCTTGTTCTTTTCTGCAGGTTTGGGTCCTTTTCCAAGATTTTCCAGCAAGGCATTGAGCTCTCCAAGCTGAGAACCACCAGCCAAGGGTTGGCCCCCACCAAGGTAGCTCCCGCCGACCTCAATTCTAGATCCACCCTGGAGGTTAACGCAGAACCTCTCGCACAGATTCCCGCTGAAAACAGAGTCCAGGTCCACCCCTCCAATCCTGACTCTTCATGCCGAGGCAGGATCTGCGAGAGTCAAGAGTCGAGGTTCAGTACAGACAGGCGCGAATCAAGGATTGGCTCAGAGGGCCAATATTCCAAGCGCGGGGGTTGGTGATGCTGGTTTGACAATTTTGAGCCCAAAACACATTTTAATTTTGAATGAAAGGCACTTGAAACACAACCAAGTGTGTCCTTCCATAGCACCTGTGGTAGAACCTCATAACGTCAGGAGCTCCTTGACTTCTCTGGTCAGGGCCCCTCGACTCGAGTCTCTTTGCCTCTGCCTCTCAACCCCTGACCAGAGCCGTCAGAGCAGTCCATCACGACAACGCCACACTGGGTATGAACTGGACTCCCACCGGACTGGGCGTCCCTGCTCTGTCCCCCACACCCACCTGGATGTTACATGGCAGGCGAACGACGCAAATAGCACGACGTACGTAAAGCATTCCGCTGACATTTGGAAAACCCCGACACTGGTCAAGCGGAATCCCGAGAAGTGCCGAGCGGATTCGGGCGAAATCGGCTCCAGAGGCAGATCCGTTCAGAGAAGAACTCGATCCAAATTTGTGGAAAATGTATATTTTGGGCCTGAGACGATTTGTATGGGATTCATCAAGCCGTTCACGAAGCTCTGTTGTATCGTGTCCTGGTTCTCGCGTCCATGGTGTTGTTGACCCTATTTCTAGAGCCGTCACGTTTCTACAGATCCAGGACTCATGAGTGTTTAAAAGTTTGAATTGAGGTACAATCAACCATTGTTTTTATTTCAAATGGTTGCAAGATTTTGATAGGTTCCGCGCAAATGAGCCTCAGGGAGCTTCAGTGCTCAAGGTGCGTCCGCAGATCTATCTGAAGAAGAGTGGGCTGAAACACTGGTTCCTTCCCCTGAGTCCTGTGAATCTTGAGACGAAGCTTCACCTCATTAACCCAGATAAGGACGTGTTTTTTGTGAAAAACGGCAACACCGGGAAGGAGGGGATCGTGGGCGCCATCACTCATTGCAGGACGACACAGAGAACACCCAATCCTTTACTTTAAACCTGTGTTCACAGAGATGGATCCACAGTTGGGTCATGAGCGCCCAGTTGGACCAATGCGAAGTTTGACGACAACACAGCAACACATGGGTTGGATTTTCTCAATGGGGCCCGAGTTTCAGGGGCATATGGGTCCGCGCCAGATTCTGTGCGAGCGACGTCCAGGGCAGCGATGGAACCAAGATCTGGTTCCAGTGGAGTCCTAAGCACTGTCAGGGAGCCACAGTGTTAACTTGAGATTCAACATGTGGAATTCCCCTCGTACACCGTTCATCCGACTCTCTGCCTGAAACGCAATTTGTGAAGTGCTTCACCTCGAAGGTATTATATATGTTGCTGTATTCTGTGGTGTTTTTTATGTACGGGTTTTTGTGGTGCATCATTGTTGTGTTCATGCTTTCTCTGGTGTTTTGTGGCAACCCTGTGCACCACGGAACACAGAATGTTGTCGCTGACGGAATCACAGAAAGCGAAACCTGCTGCTGAAACATGAATTTTATTTCTCGATATGTTCATATGACACAATGGGAATTTACAAAAGTATTGTACACCTTTCTTTCTTCAATGTTTGCGCACGGTCAGGTTGCCTCGACGGATCCAGGGGCCTGGTCTCCGTCAATCCATCCCAAACTTCTCTATTCTTTGAATTTTGAGCTCCTGAAGGTGAGGATACTGCAGGGCCAAGGTCGCTTCCCGGTCCGGACTCTGGATCCACTGGACAACGCCGCACCCGACAATCATGCCAAAGTATCCATGAGCACGTGTACGAATTCGGTACATCTGCGAGGAAGCTTGTTTTGCTGCACTGAGAGACCACGAGTCCGGAGGATCAGCAACAGATGTTTGCGCAAAAGGCAATTGACATGGCTCAACTTTGCGCGGTTGGCGTGGATTTTCAGAAGCGGATCCCAAATTGCTGTGAACAAAATCAAAAAGGAATTTTACGCCCATCTCCAAGGGGGATCAGGGCCCAAAATGACAAAATCCTGGAGTAGCTCCAAAACCTTGTGCCAAGTGTCTCACGTGCGGCTCTGAAAGCGACTGGAACATGCTGCAACGTGCGTCACACCACGAACTCAAGCAGTCAGCGTGCAATGCTGAGAGGAAGGCGCCCAGCGGATCCAGAGGGCCTGGGTCCCCACGATCCCATGGCACCAGCCCCGACTCTGCAGTCACAGTCACCCATTTGGTGCCACCGCGTGCGAAAGGTTTGCTTTCCATTTTGGGGGCTGGTGCCCCTGGAGGAGGGGATGAGTCCGGGCCCTGGATCCACCGGAGGTTCCCGTCGCTGTTTGTTGACGTCGCACCGTTATCTACACTTCCGTCTCACAACAACTGCAGTACATCTGTGTACATATTTACAAGAGATACATGTGTTCTGTGGTGGTCACATAATTCGGTGTTTGTGGATCTGCTTACAACATAAAATTTTGACATTTTCTGGACAATTTTCGTCAGAAATGTTTCCAGTCCTGAATTGCATGGTTCTTGTTATGATTTTGTTCTCTGAAAATGATTTGACACTGAGGGGAGTAGCGACATGTGTTGGACCGTCCCCCACTCTGCGCCAGAGAACTGATCAGGAACACCGGGGAACTTCACCGTGACTGATGGTCAGGAATTCTCCAGCCACGGACCACTGACAGCACAGTCTGTCCACTCGTATGTTCAAATCAAGGAGCATATCTGCTTGCGTTGCCTCTGGGAGCAATTGTCCGGAGAATGTAGGGTCTGTTTTGGCTGTCTGCACTCAGGACACGCTTTGATAACGGACAATTGAGGCTTGATCCACTTCCACGCCCGCAGCAGTTCACGTGACTTTCGCCAAGTTTTCATGATTTCACAAACTTCGCACACATAATTTCTTGTGAGATTACGAAATGTGGAGAGAAACGCTTGAGAATCCGTAAATTTGGTTTGATTCTGTCCGAAAGTTCAAAACTTCACGAAAAGCTGGGCGAATCGCCATGAGCATGGAAATGACTCAAACCAAATCCCCCACCCAGTGAAACATGTGCGCGTCCCCGAATTAGCGCTGTATGCAGTGTCCAACCTCATCATTCCTTTTTGCACAATAAATCAGGTTGAGATCTCCCCTTTGGGGGTCACCCTCTAACCAAATCCTGGTCCCACCCTTGGGAGTGATCCGTTCACGAGTTCGTACAGGTTCAACACGTTTTGGCGGACATCAAATATTTACAGGCCCAAGACGCAGTGTCATCTATTTACAACATGCCGGCACATGGAAACAATTTGCACGTAACTCACTTGAGCAATTCACGTCATATCGAAGCAAGCGTAAGACACAAGTTGCGAATACGTGGTACCCTGTGGTTTCGTATCAGGGGCAGATCCAGGGGTCGGTAGGACCCCGCTCCTTTGATCCCTGTCGGGTCACACCGCAAGGGGAGTCACGTTCGTCCATCAACCACACCTCGGATCCGCCCCTGTCAGACAACACACAGCTCCGCAGCAACAAACGAGAACCAGAGTTTTGTAACACCTGCAGGATGTGGAGACGCACAGAAGCTCTCCTGTGGAGATCGCTTTCAAATGAAACTGTTCAGAAGAATCCCATTTCCTCTGCCGTTGAGATGCAGCAGGGGTGGATCCAGGGGGTCAGGGGCATCAATCACACCGAACCCGTCCATCGCTTGAATTTGTGTGAGGCTGAGCTGTCCCCCGACTCCACATGTTTCACACCTCAGCCGAGTCTCTGGATCCGCCCCTGCACAGGAACTCTCTTTCACGTTGAGGTTTCTATTTCTCTATTTGTGCCCTATCTGTCACAATGCAGAACTCCTCAAGTTAGTTTTGGCAGTTCACACGGGATAATTGTGGGCGCAGTTCTGTTTTCTCATTGAAAAACACAAGGAATATGAAGCAGCAGGAAACGAAGCGACTTCCGGTTGGAACTTCCGGTGGGAGGAGCTCCACGCAGAGTCACCGTCCCCCGCAGAAGAGCTTCATGAGATCGTCTCTGAAGTTCTTGTTCATGAAGGAATAGATGACGGGGTTGGCCACGTTGTTCGCGAAGTACATGTAGAAGATGATCATGCTGTAGGGCAGGAGCTGCAGCGCCATGAGGAACGCCGGCAGATACGTGACCACGAACACGATAGTCACCACGAACAACATGGCGGCCGTCTTCAGGTTCGCCATGCGGTTTCTGTCCTTCTTGGTGGATTTTCTCCTCGCCTTTTCCTTCTTGTCCTTCTTGTTCTTCTTGGAGGATCCGTTGACGACCTCGGCCGTCGTCTCCCCGTTGACGACGGTCAGCTGCGTCTCCTCGGTGGGGGGCGTGGCGTGGTTGTCCGTGGCGGACATGACCATTGTCAGACTTTTGCTTTTCTGCTTTTGGCGCTTGGTGCGCCTGGCCAGGACCGACCTGTAGATGGCGCAGTAGAGAACGATGACGATGATTAAGCAGAGCAGGTAGAGGGCGGTGTAGAATTTCTGGTAGTTCCACATGAACTCCTCGCTGAGGATGAAGTGGTTGGGTCTGCAGTGGCCCGTGTAGGTGACGATGACCCGCAGGCTCTGCTCCTGCAGGTTCGGCGCCGCAGAGTTGTTGTTGAAGACGATCTCGCGCACCTCGTCCACGGAGTACGTGGCGGAGTCGCCGTCCGCCGCCGGCGGCCGCAGCACCCCGGCGGCGGGCGCCTCCCCCGTCCCGTTCCCCCGCTGCCCCGCCGCCGTGCCGTTGAACAGCTGGTAGGGAACCACGATCTCCGCATACACCCCGAACATCAACCCCACCACAACGCCCAGGCCAATAGCGAAGAACCCCATGCAGATACAGATGATCTTGGCCCTGACCAGGGTGATAGCGTGCAGAAACGGGTGGCAGATACAGAAATACCTGTCAATAGCAATGGCCACCATGATGAGCGCCGAGAAGGGAATACTGCTCGTGATCAGGAACTGATAGAGCTTGCACAGCAGGTCATATTTGATATTGAAGTCAATGTACTCCATGTAGATCGTGTAGGGGATGACGATGAGGCACGTCATGAAATCCACGAACGCGAGAGCGAGTATGAAGAGCGTGGACGTCTGCTTGTCCTTCTTCTGGTAGAAGACGTAGAGCACGAGCAGGTTACCGGCGGTGCCCATGACGGCGAGGAAGGACAGCATGGCCATGACGCAGTAGAGCTCGGTGGTGCGGTCGAAGGGCGCAGGCTCGCCCATCATCGCGCCCTCGCTCCCGTTCCCGACGCCCCCGCCCGTCGCGTTGCTCGCCATCTCCGTCCTACCGCTACCGAGACGTGGGGTCAAGAACCTGGAAAGACAAAGACAAAGAATTTGATTGGACCTGATCCGCTGTGGTCACGGGGAGGATCCCGAGATCATGAGGCCCCACTCCCCAGACACCCTGACAACGTTCCGCTCCCCTGGTGTCAGAAGCACAACATCAAATCGCAAATGTGTCTCTTCGAACAATCCGCGCCATTGGGGGGTTCGTCCCGTTGACAGCATCCTGGATCAGTCTCAGCAATAGTCTACTTCCTATTTTTGAGACAAAACGTGCTGCCATGAAATTGCGAAGAAGGGCAAAAGATCGAGTTCGTGTCTGGTGAAGGGTCACACAAAACAGGTTCTGGTCACGAAGCCGTTTCAATGGCAGCTCCGTCTGGAGACTGAGCACGACTGAAAATGTCATTCTCGCGTCTTTTGTGACATTTATGTCGCAGTTTTTGTCGCCGGGACAGATCCAGAGCCCGACCCCTTTTGGGGGGCTGAGCCGGAAGAAACTTTGTTGAGAGCAAATGACGCTCAAAATTATGCACCAATGGGGCAAACAAAAGGGACGAATACGGAATCAAGAGCTCTGAAGCCTTTGTCGCTCTGTCCCTGTGACTTTCAATGTGACATTGACACGACAATAATTACGGTTGTGATTGCTTCCTGCGGGAATAGTCTCCGGTTTCAGCCAATCCTCTTTGCTGCGCCTCGCATCGCGCGGAGCCCGAGCGACGAGCTCGGGCGATTTCTGCGAGGATTCGCAGTGAGAAGAGACCCAGGGTTTCCACAACAAACAGCGAAAGTGACGCACGCGAGGGAGAGCACAGGGGTCAGGGGTGTGGAGTTGGGACTGGGTTTCCTGCTCCCGCCCCCACCCCCAACACACACACACACAAACACACACACCCACACACACACACACACACACACACATCATTTGCTTCAAGTTTGGTCAGAAGCAATTTTTTTCCTTCACGTTTTCAAAACGTTGAAGGTTTGGAGCCCTAGACAACTTCAGTTCACTCCGCCTTGGAACCATAAATTTGAACTGTACGCATCATTGGTGTCCTTGTCCTACAAACCTCGTACTCGAGAACGCCATGCAACAAGTTGCCCTCGCTCGAACCGCGTGGAATTGCGTTGCCATTTCTATTTTATTCTGTCTATTGAATTTACTAATTGGGCGCAAGTAAAATTCACTGCCACTGAAAAGTGTGGGTAAATTCACTTGCCAAAGGCCCCAATGCGGAACACGACTGTCCCGGACGGTAAAAAGCTATCGCAGGGACCACTTCCCCCAGACCTGCGAACGCGCTTTATGTCCTCTTAAATTGAACGGCGAATCCCCTGTAATTGAAGATCGTAGTAACGTGAGCTTTGCTCGTACTTCGGGATTAATCTAAGTGATGGTTTCTCGTCGGGTCCAGGCAGGACTCCAGAGGTGGACCCAGTTGGGAAGCCCTCGTCCTGGGGCGGAGACTGGGGTTCAGTAGCCCTCTGACGGTGAAAAACAAGAGGGCAACGTGGTATCAAGGGCTCGATCCGCAGAGAGAGGAAGGACCAAAGGGTAGGGGTGGACCCAGAGGCCAAGGTGGACCCATGAGTGAAATTACTCGGGTTATCAGGCTTCCAAGTGAAAGACAGGGCACTGCGGGTGCTGGGCAGGCCTCCGAGGGTGGAATCCAGAGGGGCCTTGGGATCAGGTGAGGCAAAGACCAGCAACACGGGGCCACGCAACGCAGTCAAGGCCACGTCTCGAGTGGGATCACGAGACACAACGCAACGCTGCACGGTTGTCACACCTGACGTCACCACAACAACCTTGTGGTCAGAAGTCCTCCTCTCTGACGCCTGCAACAAACACAACCGCAAAATTTCGCGTCACAGATTGTGTCCTTTTTCAGCTTTCAATAAAGTGTGCACACTCAAACACGGGCCTCAGGGGATTCGTCTCCCCGTGACCGCAGCGCAGATCCGCCCCCGCCAGGCTGCAGCCTCCCTACCCACGAGTATTAATTCGGCGCAATACAAGATAGTGTCACTTCCCAATGTATATGGTCCATGTTTTGGGTGGAAACGGCAGAAGCAGGTGCTGAGTTCCACGCGGGATCCATGTGGATATGGATGGGGCCCATTGGAAAGCCGAGCAGCTCTGCCTGTGAACGGAAGATGCATCTCGGCGGGAATGTCCCGCAGAGTCAGCGGCCTCAGAGGCGGGTCCAATTGGCCAAGAGGGTCGGTCGCCCCCCCCCCCCACCCGAATAGCCAGCGACAACTTTGAAAATATTGTGCACCAGCAACTTGCGAAGTTAATTTTAACGAACAAAAGATTTGTATCAACGATTTGGGACCCAGGCATCGAGGCCCATCTTTGGTCCACTCCTGAAAGTGTTTGGCCCCAAAATTGTGAGATTCAGCCGTATTCACGGCAAGGCTCTGTACGAGGATCGTCTCAAAATAGACCGATCGGAGGACCGTAAAGTGTTCTCACAAGTACAATTGTATGTGTACTCACAAGTACATCTTGCCCTGCCTAGTAGTACCTTCGATCCACAAAATAAATTAAATTTTTGTACTCAGGAGTACAACTGTGTACTCAAAAAATATCACATGTGATGATCTATCCTACACTACAGTGACAAGTTTAGACATCTGTTGTAAATTTGAGAGAAAAAAGAAGCACAAAAGCCTTGCAATTCCAAAAAAATTGCATAACAATAGGAAGAATTAAAATCTGATAGTAAACAGACAAGTTTATCCAATTTTTAAATAGGTAAAAGAGGTTATGTGGCTGTAATTACAAGATCTTTGAACTGTGGGTAAATAAGCTATACCAAATATATTCATGTGGCACAGGCAGTTTTAATTTTTGACCAAACACAAAGATGTACGGTCCTCCAATCGGTCTATTTTGAGACGGTCCTCGTACAACGTGCCCTGATACTGTCTCAGTTTCTCACATGACCCGTAATAAGAGCACGCTGTGTGGAGCGTGGCTTAATCTCCCTATCCCCGTCATGCGTCCCTGTCATGCAGTAATCCTGCACTCAAACAGCGTGGAGTAGAGACACAGATCTGCACGGAGACACGCGACGTGTCACACATGCTGCCAGCTCAATCTTCTTTTCGTTTTTGTTTTCGGTGTTTCATTTACGTGCGCACTTCGGTGATGAATACAACACGGACTCCCGTCCAAGCCCGCCGGGCGGGCGGCCGCGGGCGGCGCGAGGCCCAGAGCCCCCGCCGCCAGGCCCGAACCCAACCCGCGGGGGCGAAGCGACACGCGGACACGGGAGGGC
>JAAUXT010010223.1_pt1 | contig 10851 bp, 11 predicted proteins | sample 7278171 | NCBI WGS metagenome assembly JAAUXT01 (sample SAMN14350112, study PRJNA611818) | marine sediment metagenome | isolation source: surface marine sediment (1.8m) | place: French Polynesia: Moorea | collected 2018-08 | reverse complement strand
CTCACCCACCCACTCACTCACTCACTTGATCACTCACTCACTCACTCACTCACTCACCCACTCACTCACTCACTCTTTCACTCACTCACTCACTCACCCACTCACTCACTCACTCGTTCACTCACTCACTCACTGTCACTCACTCACTCACTCACCCACTCACTCACTCACTCACCCACTCACTCACTCACTCACCCGTTCACTCACCCACCCACTCACTCACTCACCCACTCACTCACTCACTCACTCACCAGATCTATGATGAAGCGCAGCGCCAGGTTTATGTACACCAACACGGAGTTGTTGTCCTCCGTCCTCGGGAACTCAAATCGATCATAACGCGTCATGTCAAATGTTGGCTTTGCGTCTGTGGCTTTTGAGAGAACTGGAAGGAAAGGACAAGAGTCCACACTGTGAAGTTTGCATGTCAGGGCAGCGCAGCTTTCGAGACTACAAGCTCGTAACCAGACCTGCATGCAGTTCAAAAAAGAATTTCGGGTCTGTTTGGTTGTCCAGGCACAAGCATCCAAAGGGCAGCGTGCATTAAACCAAGCGTGCCGGAACACCAGGTTCCACATGTCACGTGGGTGAAAGTCAGTCACGTGTGAGACATGCGTGGGCTGCGACGCAACGTCCAGAAAACTTAAGGTTCACACACAGAATGTCACGACAGATGTACCCGACGCAAACACGAATGGGTCACCAGCAGATACAAAAAAAAAAGTTTGTCGTCTTCCTGGAGTCACAAAAACTTTGCAAGTTCTCATAATTTTCCGATTCTCTCGACCATGTTCTTTGGTCAGAATTCTTAGATTTGGCTCTTGCTCGGAACAACGTGCTGAAACATAAATTTCCCCGAAGTGGCCACCCATCGTTTGGACCAATTTATACAAAAGTCTTTAAAGTCCACCACGCAAACGAGCGAACTCACTGAACAAACATCTTCCAACAATCCAGGTGTTTGCTCGCCAAATTTCTGTTTCCCACTGAAAGCGCCACTCTCCATTTCTACCCAAAGAAACCCAAACAAATGGTTGAGAAATAACGTGGCCTTCGGTCGCCGGTCCATCTGTTGGAGACGCTGGGCACCCGGCGTCGCCATGGGAACCCACAGCTCGCGACTGCAACGAAACAGCTCGGAACCTCAACCTTCTGAGGGATACCAACGAAAAAGACGTCAAACTCACTTGAAAAGTAAAACAAAACGTGCAGTATCCAGTGAATCCACATTGTATCCTCAGAAAATATCTTTCCTGGACGCGTCTGGTTTGCCTAATGAAGATGCGCGCTTCGGTTACATTGCGATCTGAAGCTGTTATATCCTTGATGTTCGGAGTGGTGTTTGAATTTACGGGAGGACATGCAGTCTTTTGAGCAATAGAATGCACAGTGCCACAGATTTTTTGAAAGATTTGGTGGGCTCACCGTTCACGTGGTCAAACTTTCCTCGTCTAGATTTCGGCAAGGTGGTCACGGATTTTGGGGTGGGAAGGGAGGCTTGTTTGACAATGAGAAAGAATTCAGAAACAAGTTTCATTGCGATTGTGTTCGTTTGATCCCAGAATTCACTTCTTCTGATTCGTGTCTGTAACAATATGTTGCGCCTTGAATTTGTTCAGAAGACGTGCTTTCCTCTCCACACACTCCAGGAATCTTGCTGTGCACTCTTACCTCGGACCAGTTGGCCAAGATCTCAAAAGAAGAGGCAGCTGGCGAAGAGAATTGCGTCTCGAGAACTTTTGTTTCTTTGACAGTTCTCTCAAAGATGCGAACATCCTTGAAGTTGTCAGAAGCAGCGTGTCTCAAAGTGGCTAAAGAACAATCAACGTCGCGACTGTTCGGGAGCGTCAAAGTTCACGTGCATGCAAGCTCAGCGTGTGTTGGTGGCACGAGGTTCTCTGTTGCTTCTTCCTGTCAGAGATTCACAAGAATCAAACACAAGCCGCACCAAACACGGAGTGTCGCACGATTCACCTGTTCGTCGATTTCGTGACGGAGCCGAAGGAAACACGATCAATTTTTTTAATTTGTTTGCAAACGTCTGACTCCTTTGTCAAGGTCTCGCGAACTTTGGCTCAGTTTGGGGAGCATGATGAACTTGCTGTGGACTCTCAGTTTTATCTGCACCATCGAAGCTGTCGCGCATTCTGTCAGCAGCTCCTCGTGGATCATGAACAGACGTGCAGTCGCATTCAAGCCACAAGGCATCAGACTCAGCCATTCTGACTACTGTACCCGTGGTACCCTGGTGCCCGGAAGTTGACCATGGCTCCATTTCCGGGACGTCACCATGTTGCTGCTGTTTGAAGCCATTCTGCACACTCGCTTCCTTTGTCAGTGCTGGTGATGTCAGTCAGACTCGTCTTCTGCAGGGTTGATCCTGCAGAATTCCACGCAGGTGTCCCAAACCAACAAACATACAGGAAGTACGCAGTGTTAAGTTTGTGTGTAACCAGAGGGTCCTGACCAACATATGTTGGAAGGGAGTCGCGAATCTTGGGGAGTACCCTGCCACCAACAGAAACAGTTTGACCATCAAAGTTATCCTCCCAACAAAAGCCAAATGTTCTCCAAAACTTCAAAGTTCAAACACGTTGACGGTGGGGGGGGGGGGAAATAATTTATTTTCGTGTGTCAGGTCATTTGTGGGGATCATGTATCTTTGTGGTGAAAGCAGCTTTGGTCATGTTCTTTTTGTGAGGGCCTCAATAGCCTCAGGTACGCTGATTGGTCCTATTGTGCGCGCACTGACGGCGCCCCGTGACAAACCAGGATCAACAATAGACTGTACCGAATGCAGTAAACGTGATTTCGCAACGCAAATACGCATTAGTGTGTTAGTTTATTGCAGTTTCAATTGATTCCAGCTACGTGTTCGTGACAGACTTTTGAGGTCCAGAACCCACAGTTGATTTGCCGCAGTGATTCACTGTGTCCACGATTCAGGTCATAGTGGGACGAGATTGAGTTTGTTCTGTCGGTGTAGCGGAATCAGGAGACACGAGCCTACCCAGACACGGGTGTCTGGTCATTTCAGGTGGGACTTGAAATGGCCAAGTACGAGGTAATATCCAAAAGTCCTGTCCGTCACGTTGAACGATCTCAGGCGTCGATCGCGGTCCTGGTCGTGTGCGCAAATGTGAGTGTATAGTCACGATGGTGCCATGGTCATGTCATGTCGGACAGAACTTTTGGATATTACCTCGTACCTGTGTCTTTTGGTTTTCGGGTCTGGCCCTTTCGTTACACCGGGAAATGTGAACATCGCATCTTCTTGGTAAGTTTGTGGACCGAGTTGCGTGCAGGTTCGTCTTCGCCCTCGGGTGGCAGGGTCCAGACTCCACGAAGCGACCCACCAAATCAATGACTATTGCTGAAAGGCTGTTCTTGAGCGCATCTTGCGTCAGACAGAAAGGCAGCTCCCAGAATGTCTTGAGAACGCACATCCGGAAGTCAGACACAAAAGCAGCTCCCATGGATCCTCATGTTTGTCAAAACTGACAACGGACATCCGGTTTGAAAAGCTGAGTCAGCAGGAATCCCGTACCGAAAAGGAATAAAAAAAGAGCAAAGCAGATGGAAGGGACGAACCATTGGTGCGGATTCATCGAGCTGTGTACCGGGCACAAACGAACACAGTTGCTCAGGTGCAGCTGAATATTTGCCTCCAATGTGTCCAAACACAAAGCAGTCGATCTGCATCAGTTTACACAAAAACCCCAAGTATCTGTCGGAATTCTCTTTTTGCAATTATCGATGTTTCAATTATGTGTGCACACAGAGGGAATTGCCGTGTGTGTTCTGCCCTTTGTTTGCTCCATGGAAATTTGCTTTTCCCGCAGTTTATTGCAGGAACTTTGCTGGTGCACAGGGTGCTCTGGGTGCACGGATCGACCCCAAAGTTCCAGAGCCATCCGAGTCTGACTGCCCACAGAAAACAAAGAACTGGACACAGATGAACTGAAAAAGCACAATTTGACCTGTTTATCGGACAGTTAAAAATTAGGGTTTTCTCACAGTTGACGCCCAGTCAAAATTTCTTATTTTGCATTTGTCAGCTGACTGGCGCTCGTTTTGTGCAAAATTCACATGCATTTTGTGGATTCTTTGGTTGGTTGTCATCCTCGTCCAAGTGTCCATTTTCTTTGGAGCAAACAAAGTGCCAGATTTGAGGAAACAACAGAGAAGATGTGGTGCTCCAAAGCTTCTTACAACCTGCGTTTCCAGGTGTCTTCACGAAGAAGAAAGATTCAAGGAACGATACCACTGTGTGAATTTTATGTCTCGGGCCCGGAAGTCCCTCAGCATGTTCTTGAGGTGGCTGCTCGCAGCTCGCGATTTTGTCACGCTTGGCTGCCTCAGGCCCGGAAGGCCCTCATCGTGTTCATGCTGTGTCGGTCAATTTCTCTGCACACGAGATAAGCAAGCGATCTCGTTTGCGGTTTGACGCGACACACTTCATTGCCTCAGGCCCGAAGTCCCTGGTCATGTCTACACCGCGCGACACGATTTTACTGCGCACCCGAGAAGCGAGCGACCTCATCGACGTGACACTTCGCTACCTCAGTCCCGGAAGTCCCTCAACATGTATGTAGCGACGGCTTTGAGAACGGAAAATTGCGAGGCAAACTCGCCATGCTGCGAGTCAGTCTCGGATATCCCTCAGTGCTGTTCGCAGCGTGCAATTTTTTCAACGCGATCTCCTTCGCTGTCTCGGTCCCGGAAGTCCCTCATCATGTTCACAGGTGATGTTCGCAAGATTTCACTGTTGGGATCCACGCGATTGCTTTTGTTTTGACGTGGCACGCTTCACTGCGTCAAGCCCGGAAGTCCCTCAACATGTGGATACCTCGCCGCGCGACTTCGTTGCGCACCTGAGAAACAAGCGACCTCGTGGCGGAAGTCCCCCAGCAGCGAGGGCTGCCAGAAGCGTGTGTCACGCTTCGCTGCCTTGGGCCCGGAAGTCCCTCAACATGATCACGACACCATTTTGTGCGATTTTCCTCCTTCGCTGCATCACGTTCAAGGCGTCGTGCGATTCGCGTTTTGCCCAAATCAGAAGGCATCGCTGCCTCAGCCCCGGAAGTCCCTCAACATGTTCATGTCGAGGGCCGTGAGGAGGAGTGCGATTTGTGAGACTTGTCCTGAAAGGTCAATGTGCCTCTTCCAGCGGCGGCAAATTTCGTCACCTCAGGCCCGGAAGTCCCTTATCATGTTCACGATGCCTGTTGTGCGATTTTGCCTCAGGCCCAGTGTGTCGTACGATTTGGCGTTAAGTTGCGCAAAACGAGCGATACGGTTTTCTGCCTCAGGCCCGGAAGTTCCTTATCATGTTTACGACATCAGTTGTAGGGTTTTGTTGCTTCGCTGCTGAGGCTCAGGGTGTCGTACGTTGTGCGATTTTGCTTGGAGCCGCGCAAATCGAGCGATACGGTTCGCTGCCTCAGGCCCGGAAGTTCCTCAACATGTCCACTTGTTGCCGCTCTCAACGCTCTGAGAACCGCGCGATTTCTCGTGACACGCTTGGCTGCCTCAGGCCCAGATGTCCGTCAACATGTTCACGTGTTCCGTGCGATTTCTGTTGTGTTTGTGACCGCGCGATTTTGACACGCATAGCTGTCCCAGACCCGGAAGTCCCTCAACATGTTCTTGTGTCGCGGGTCTGTCCTGTTTGAGATGGGGCAATTTCGCGCGATTTTGCGCTTCGCTGCCTCAGTCCCGGAAGTTCCTCAACATGTTTATGTGGGTCTGTTCTGTGCGTTTTCTCTGTATTTGTGACGGAGCAATTTCGCGCGACACGCTTGGCTGCCCCAGGCCCGGAAGTCCATCAACATGTCCACGTGTCTTCACGCTGTTCCGCGCGATTTCGGTGTCGCTCGGCTTGCTGTTGACATGCTGCTCCCGTGACCGCAACGATTTTTTCCAACATGTTTCGTATCTGAGCCAAGAAACTCCCCAAAATCTGTTCGTGTCAGGCGTACAACAGGTGTGATTGCTCTTTTGTTTGGCCATTCCACCGCCTCAGGTCCGGAAGTCCCTCAACATGTTCAGGGTCAGCAGCCCGCGCGATTTCTCGGCATGTGAGACTGCGCGATTCGGTCAACGCACTTCAGCATGATTGCATCGCGTGGCCCAGTTTTCAACGGCGCGGTTTCGCGCGATACGCGTCACTGCCTCAGCCCTGGAAGTTCCTCAGCATGTTTAGCGTCAGTCGCCTGTAGTTTTAAATCTTGGAAATTGTTTGTTGGCCATGATCGCAAAATTCTGGGGGGCAATTTGAGCAAGAGAGACGAGCGCAAATCTTCCAACAACGCCAAATCACCGACGAACAGCCCCGCGATTCGCAGCAACATGGTCGTGCCCAGGCCAGTTTACCCCGCAGTTTCGTTTGACACGCGTCACTGCCTCAGCCCCGGAAGTCCCTCGTCATGTTCAGCGTCAGCCGCGCAATTTTGCGACATGCTGTTTCGTCTGCGCGACTTTCTGTCTGACTTGCGCGATTCGCGGGAACGCATTTCTGCATGACTGTACGCATCGCCCGGTCCAGTTGTCGACCGCGCGGTTTTGCGACACGCATCAGAGCCTCAGCCCCGGAAGTCGCTCATCATGTTCAGCGCCAGTCGCGCGACTTTTCTCTTTTCGCCACGCGCTTCAACGAGTTCAGTGCATGAGCCTCAATGTGTGACTGCGCGATTTGCATTTCACGTAAGCTCGGCAGGCTGACGCCGGTGAGAAATGCGTCTGGGCTGGTGGAAATTCTGGGCACTTACCTGGGTGGGCTTGCGATTTTCTGGGCAGTAGGTGCAACAATCTGGAGAAAAGCTCAACTTCTTTTTGCCAACTTCAGAAGTTTTATTATCAAAAAGATGAAAATCATAAAGCACGTTCAGCATTGGCGGCACGTTTCTCTGCCTGTGTGACCGTTCGGTCGTTCTGGTGAAAGCTTCGCTGCCTCAGTCCCGGAAGTCCCTCAACATGTTTTCCGTCAGGCGTGAGAATACTCTGCCGTACGAATTTGCGTGGTGCGTTTTAGTGCGGTGGATGCGCCCAATTTTCAAGGGGGTGCTGTTACGCGAGACATGTTGCAAGCCTGAGCCCCGGAAGTCCCTCAACATGTTGACATGTCGCATGCTGTCTTTTGCGCAGCACACTTTGCTGCCTCAAAATCGAAAATCCCTCCGTTCGTTCAGCGTTGCGACCGTTCGGTCGTGCGACTGTTCGGTCGATTTTGGTGACAAGCTTTGCTGCCTCAGTCCCGGAAGTCCCTCAGCATGTTCATCAGCAAGCCTGCGATTTCTCAGCCGCGCGAATTTGCGCGATACGATTGGTTTCCCCAGCCTCAACATGTTCAGCCGCGGCGATCGCGCGATTTTTCTGAGAGGCGCGATTTCGCTCGACACGCTTCACTGCTTCAGGCCCGGAAGTCCCTCATCATATCCACACGTTGCCTGCTTTGTGCTGCGCTGCCTGGCAAAAAAAAAACGTTCCTGTGAAATCACACAATGACCGGACTTTTTGAGACCTTTGGTTGACAAAAAGAGTTGCGTGGTTGAACAGGAACCAATTTTTCTGTGTTTGAACTCACACAATGAGGACACAGACCGCAGCATTGAGTTTGATATCTATCACGAAGGCATTGAGATGTTGACCGTGTCGGGGGTGCGATCTCCTCCTCTCACTCCCGACATGCTGACCAAGCTAGCCAGACAGCACAAATGGGTCACACATGTTGACCCAGACATGGTCAACATCTCAATGCCTTCGTGATAGATGTGGACTAAATAACTTGACCTTGATGATCGGAGGAGATTGCAGTCCCTCTCGATGCTGTCCACATCTCGAGGGACTGCGATCTCCTCCTCTCATCTCGGTCTGCGTGATTTATTCCTGTCCGCTGCTTTTGGCCAACTCCTGTGTTGCCTCAGTCCCGGAAGTCCCTCAGCATGTTCATCGCGCCAGACGCGAAGTTTCTCTGCGCGCGAGAGCTGTGCGGTCTGGTCGCGATTTCGCGCGACACGTGACACGCGTCAGGCCCGGAAGTCTCTCAACATGTTCATCGTCAGACGTGCACTCGAGATTTCACAGCTGCGCGACTTTACGCTTCGGTGCCTCAGCCTTGACATGTTCAGCGGCGGTGGTTGCTCGATTGCGAGGCGCGATTCGCGCGATGCGACACGCTTCACTGCCTCAGCCCCGGAAGTCCCTCAACATGTCTATTGTCAGCCGCGCGACTTTTCTGCCGCGCGATTTTTGCGCGATTTGCTTTGCTTCCTCCGTCTTTCCGTCTTGCAATTGGACAAACGCTTCAAACTGACGTCTGCGAGCAATGACTGAAGTGCACGGGCTGCTGCAGTTGCGACCGCAAAAAAAAGAAGAAAAAACCAGAAAACTTTCCTCGCGCTCCGTTGATGGGGACGAACATGGAGCGGGAAAATATGGAAAAAAAACCATCCATCTACAGCTTCCGCAGCTGGTCTCGCCGAACGCATCGTTGTGCAAACTCGGCTCGTTTACACTGCATCACGGGTCGTGCCACGTGAAATGACAGATGTTCCTGTGCTTTTGTGCTGACCGTGCGTGCTGCCTGGTTTCAATGGGGAGTTTCAGCAAAGTGCTCCGTAGACGTAACACGTACACGTACCACGTAGCTTATTGATGCATCTTTCCTGCTTTGGAAGAGTCCACAGGTGTGAAAATACAATTATTGAAATAATTTTTGAGATCTCATCTCAACACAAGTGAGTCCTTTCACAACTTTTTTTTTGTTCCTTTTGTGAGGAAAAACTCAGATTGCTGACTTGAGAAAATGCATTTTTGGTTTGTGGACTCTTCCAAAACAGGGAAGTTATGTTGACAAGATACGTGCTACGTGTACGTTTTGTGGCTACGAAACGTGGTGCTGAAACTCCCCAATGTGGGACTCCGTGTCAGAATTGAAACAGCGGATTTTGCTGGAGAAGTTTGGAAAGGAGAGAGACTGTGGAGGATAAAAACTCAAGTTTTAAGAAGTATTTGCTCAACATGGAAGAGGATATAATGAGAGTCTCTTCCTGAAAGAGATTTCTTCCGATTCGATTGTTGGGGCCTGAAGTGTGGATTTGGTTCTCTGGTGTGTGAGGGGAATTTTTTCCGTCTCATGTCAATGTGTTTGTCTTGAGTCTGTCGGCACCAGATCTCTGGTGTCACGGTGGTGGCGGAGGTAGTGTAGGGGGATCAGGATGCCTGCGTTAGTCAAAGTGCAGGTGGGGCAGCCAAGTCCCGATTCAGTCTCCATGCACACACACACACACACGCACGCCTTCCAATCCAAGGTGAGTTGCACCCTCGCAACATACACGCCTGCAGACTTTACACACACATGCACGCACACACACACACACGCACACACACACACACACACTCCACGTCCACCCTCGCTGAGGGTTGCAAAACAGGAAAAGGGTCACAGGTGAGGCACTTGACCCAAGAGCTGCATCCTCTGCCCCCCCACCCCGCACCCCCACCCCTTCTAACCCGGGGGGACACTCTGAAACACCTGTGCCGGAACCTGACCCCACACCGCCTCCGCTCTCGAAGCTGGACGGACGGGCGGGTCTACCCGCGGCCGGGCGGGCGGCACGAGGATTTCACTTGACACACACGCTGCATGATGCATGAGATATCGATCCCGGAACGAACAATGCTGGTGGCGCGGTATCACACAGGAACACGCCGAGACTGACACCAGTCTGACAGCGCCTGCCGTTTGAAAGTCGGAAATCAGGAACCAAGAGCAGATAAAAGAAGGATAAATTTTCAACTGGAGATAAGAATGTGATGGAGTGGGGTGGAGTCGTCATCCTCACCGGAGTTTTCCTTCTGGGTGTGATCACAGGTGAGTGGGCAAATTTTTTTGGTCAATAAGAAATTCTCAAAGCAGAAAATGCGCACAAAAGTTCGCTCTCCATGGGCACCTCAAGTGGCATTAGAATATCTTTGAATTATTCATGCTAAATTTCACACATACATCATGTCAGTGGCAGAGAATAGAAGATGGATGTTGGGGGCAAATATGCATGCAGCAGCCGCACAAAAGCAGCTCGTGACCTTTGATAACTTCGAAGTGGATTGAAAATATATTTGAGTTGGAGGGGGCGGACTTTTTTTCTGTGGAAATTTTCAAACGATGTCACAGTTTGTAACTTTACCTGTCAGTACATGTATGACTCGTCCACACGCAACCCGCACACACAACACACTGTTCGTGGTTACCCCATCAATACACAACATACATGCAATTGAAAATATTTGCACGTTTTGTGACAACGGGTTTTTTTTTCCCAAGAGGCCGCAACACTGTGTTGCGGGCTGGGAGGGCCAGGTCCTGGGTCCCTGGACGTCGTCGTTCCTTCCCTCTGCCCCCAACTCTCCCCTCGACTCTTCCGCAGACTCTTGCGTTTGACCTCAACTCTTTAACTCTTCCTTCTGCTCTCCCTCTTACTTTACACTTCCATCTCTCTTTCCTCAGCAGACTGATTTTCTCTGACTCAATTCAAGCCTCTTTCTACAATCCTTATCATTTCCTGGACTCTTTCTCCGGGGGTTTCCCTTTTCTTTTCGCTCAAGCTTTTCGATTGTCCTGTCTCACCTCCCTCTTCCGCAGGCTCCCCTTGAATCTTCCTTGCCCTCCTCTTTCCACAGGCGCTCACACACACACACACATACTCTCTCTCTCTCTCTCTCTCTCTCTCTCTCTCTCAATATATATATATATATATATATATATATATATATATATATAACTCTCTGTCTCTCGCACCCTCTCTCTGACGTCGCACTCGCCAAACCCGCTCTCACTCTATACAATGACCT
>JAAUXT010122632.1_pt1 | contig 10852 bp, 13 predicted proteins | sample 7278171 | NCBI WGS metagenome assembly JAAUXT01 (sample SAMN14350112, study PRJNA611818) | marine sediment metagenome | isolation source: surface marine sediment (1.8m) | place: French Polynesia: Moorea | collected 2018-08 | reverse complement strand
TATTGTGTGTTGGCAGTCTGGGTCATGTGCCCAGCTTAGGATAGTGGCTCCATCTAGGGAATGATATGATTGGTTGTGGCTGTTGCTGTGGCTATGGAAGGCCATGGCAGTGGTGGTCATGGTAAATATATATAACACTGGGAGCCGGAGTCTGGGCGACGCGCGAGTACAAATGCGCGCGACTCCGGCGCTGCGCGTCTCTTCTCGACGTCGCGTCATCCACGTCGTGTCAAGACGCCATCACGTTCAGGTCAGTACATGTTCGCTCAACGCCGCAATTCTTCAGTTGATCTCAGACTTTTTTCTGCCATTTCCGTGAATTCATGCTGACTCGACAAGCATGCAAACAACAAAACCTTGCTCGTCAGCACATTTTCGGCAGAGATTTGGGCTGAAGAAGTGGCGTCTGTGAATTTGTGCAAGTGTTTCAACGGTTGGTTTGTTTTGTTCTCTTGTCTCCTGCAGAATCAAAGATTTCGCAGAAAAGTGCAAAAAGAGTTTCACAAAAAGGTTTCAAATCAGAACAGTGTCGCAAAACTCACGTTCGGCGGTATCGCAACGCACGCGCGTCACCTCCGTCAAAAACCTGCGACATAAACTCAGTCACAAGTGCTCGTCTGTGAGATAACAAATCTTTTGACACCTTTCACCATAAAAGTGGAAAACCACGAGCGCTGCGCATCAAACAGGGATCGGGTCTGGTTCACACTGGTTGCGTCGTGCGTAGCGTCCCTGCACTCGTGTGTAAATGGGCACTGCGTCGGACGTGGTGACACAAGTAGACGCCACTTTCACTGAATTTGACATGCTCGTCATCCCAGATATCGGCCCAAATCAATGCCATTTTCAGCGCTTGTTGACTGCGTGTTTTCCATGGGAGTCGAGATGAGACTTTCCTCGATGTGGTCCGACCTCACATAATCCGATTTCGGACCGTCCACTTTTTGTCGAATGAAGCGAAATCAACCTGTCTCTTGTTGAATTCACAGAGACTGAAAGTTTGGCCCTGATCCGATGTGAACCAGGCCTCAGGTCTTTTATGCCTTTGTTGGATCAGGACGAGGCGGCTGCCGCGGTGCTGCATCACATTGACCCGAATCGTGTGTGCCCATGGAGAAAATTTTGTGTGTACGCGTGATGCAATGGGAGGCTTGTCTCCCATGGTGCACCAGTTGATGGGGTCACTTGTTGCGTTTCTGCACACACGTGCAAGTTCACGGACGCACTACGTCGCCGCTTGCGACTCAGCGCATTGACTTGTGCCGGCACGGAACGCGTGATGCGTCCAGTGTGAAACACGCTTCGTCTGTTGAAAGTGTCAGGGTGCTGTGAAATCCAAGGGTCTGCTGTATGGCTGCGTGATGGCACTGAAATTGGACTGTTGCACACAGTGCGTGTGTGTGCAGGTGCACATGGTGCACGACGGTTAATTTGTGCATTCAGAAGCTCCACATCCTGCACAGGGACAACCGAAGCGGTTCCTTCAGCACGAGAGATCGCAGTCAGCCCGCTCGCTGTCCAGGCTCACGAAGACCAACCAGTGACCTCTCTCCAGAAGTGTAGACAGTGAGTGTGTCATTCTTGAGTGTATAGTTTTCTGTGCTTGAAAGCCATTCGGTATGCAGAGTGGACAGCAGACACTGTAAAGTTCATTTCATGTCAGGCTGGGGCCAGTAACCACGTGACTCTGTCAAGGGATGCGAAGAGATAACTAACTTCTGCGACATGTTTGGTTTTGCACAGAGGAGGCAAAGTGCGAAAACTGGGAACAACTTACACCCACCTGAACTGGCTTCACATGCAGGATCTACGAGACACTACCTTTCTTCAGACTTCTCGTTGCTACCAGGTGGGTCCAAGGTTTTGAGTTCTGTCCACATTGCCGGAATCACGAGTACGAAATAAATAGACCCCAGCACACCAACACTAATTCTGACGGGTAGCTCTTCGTGCGCGTTCGGGAAGACAAAGAGCCAGTGGAGATGTGTCTCAGTCTCCATTGATTTTTGAGCCGTGAACTTCCGCCATGACATCGAGTCACTTCCGGTGTTACGGTCACTTCCGGTGCACGAGTTGTGCCCTCGTTTTCAGCTCGTGTCAGACTTTGCCGCAGCGATGGTAGAGTCCGTGGTGGGACTGGTGGTGCTGGGTGTGTTCTACGCTGCCGTGCTCGCGGTCGGGTTCGCAGCCTCGCACTGGTACCGGAAGCGCGTGCTGGAGGAGGACGCCGCGGGCACCAGGGGGCGTGACCCGACCGAGGTCAACATCGTCGCCGGGCGGCGTCTCGGAGGCGTTGTCGGCGTCTTCACCATGACAGGTACACGACTCGTCACTGAGGCCCCCTGGCGACATGGTTGGGACATGAAAGTTGAGTGCGGCCTGCACAAAACCACGTACCATAAATATGGCTTAGCAGACCCTGGATTTTGGTTGGGGACCCATTTCCATTACCCTCTTGATGTCTGAAAAGCGCGAGCGTCATCTGGAGGACTTGTGCTTGAAATGACGCTGAAGATCATGAATCAGCGGCAGCTGTTCGGGGACGGGTCGGGAAAATCGAACACGGCCCGAGTCCGAATGCGCACGCACATTCACGTCTTCTGTCGACAGCGACGACGGTGGGCGGTGGCTACATCAACGGGACGGCTGAGTCGATTGCGACGGCCGGGCTCGTGTGGACGCTCGCGCCCTTCGGGATCTTCGTCGGGCTCATCATAGGTGCGGTTCGCACACACACACACACACACACACACACACAGACACACACACGCACACAGACACACACACACACACACAAGCACACACACACACACAGACCACATGCACACTTGCGCACGCATGTACTCACACACACACACACACCCACACACACACACACACATTCACTGGCTTGAAGTTCTTTCTTCGGGACGCGTGAGGCAGGCGCGCCCTGTTCACAGAGTCTGTGTCCACGGAGCCCCAGCTCCAATGGTAGGGTGTTTTTGTGCACCCTGTGTTCTCTTCAGGCCTGAGCTGCACAGGATGTACTGCAGATGTTCAAATGCGCTGTTTGTCACTGCTCTGTTCTGCAGCGGGCTTGGTGTTCGCCGGCCCGATGCGCAAGCGCGAGTACGTCACGGTGTTCGACCCGTTACAACGTCGTTACCATGGCGTCGTCGTCGTACTGCTCTACACCGCGTCGATCGTCGGCGACGTATTCTGGTCGGCGTCAATCCTCACTGCACTCGGTGCGTGTCTCCCTGTGTGGGCGCGTTCGATTGCAATGATGGGGGGGGGGGGGTGTCCATCAGCTTTGAAACGAAGCTTGTGACTTGAGCGTGAAAATGAAGAGACCCTGAAATTGAGGTGTCTGCAAAATTGAGATGTCTGCAAAATTAAAGTGTCCATAAAACGCAGGTGTTCGCACGATGCAGATGTCCGTAGAACGCAGTGTCCGTAACTGTGGTTGTGGGGTCTGCAGGCACGAGTCTCAGCGTGATCCTGGGGGTGGACGTGACGCTGGCGATCGTGGCGTCGGCCGCCGTGTCGGTGCTCTACACCATGTTCGGGGGCATGGTGGCCGTGGCGTACACCGACGTCGTGCAACTCCTCTTCATCATGGCGGGACTCGTGAGTATATATGACGTCATCATCGGTGTCACCATCATGATGATGTCATCATCGTGAGTTGGTGACGTCACAATTGTGATTGTGTGGTCTGTCATCAAAAGTAAATTACGTCATCATTGTGAGTATTTGATCATGTACCTGACGTCGTCAAAGTTTGTATTGTTGCGGTGAGTCGAATCGAACGCCGCCCGACAGCGCCATCTTGTCTCGCGCAGGTGCTCGGCGTCCCCTTCGCGATGACGCACGACGCCGTCGGGTCAGTCAGCGCGAGCAGCGACGCCTGGCTCGGCAGCCTCGACTCTCGACTCGGCGCCGTCTGGGCCGATCTCTTCGTCGCCATGGTAACCGAACTCTGACACCTGCATTCGTTGCTGTTTCACTACGAAAATGAGATGGGTTTTATGGCGGATCTCAGATTGATAGTGCGACCAGGTGGGTCAAACTGGGGTGTGACTCGGAAGAAAAGCAGGCTGTTCCCATGGCAACGTGTCAGAAAATGAAGATTCGCGCCTCCTGTTGCTCCTTAAGAACTGCTGAAAAAGGAAATTTCAACTGAAATGCAGTCTCAGTCATGCTCTCTCAAATTTTATTTGGTAACAACCCCCTCCTGCAGCGAACGCTTCTTGTTTTCAGACGCTGGGGTCGATCCCGTGGCAGTCGTACTTCCAGCGGGTGCTCTCGGTTCGGTCGGTGCGCCAGGCGCAGCTTCTGTCCGTCGCGGGTGCCTGTGGGGCGCTGCTGCTGGCGGTGCCGCCGACCCTCGTCGGAATCACCACCGTCTCCACCAGTGAGAACAGGCCTCGTGGGGTTGGGGTGTGGGTGTGGGCGGGGGGTGGGTGGGTGGGTGGAGAATGTGGCCCTTCGTCCTCATGGACGCCTTCCACTCTCATCAGATTTTATTGCCACTGTCTCGACCAACTGCCTGGTCAGACATCTCGATGAAGTGGGTACATGGGGTGGGTGGGCACGCATACAGGTGTTTCTGTGGGTGGGTGAGTGAACGATCTCAATCAGTGAGTCCACATGCACCTTCACACGCTCGCGCGGGTGTGTGTGTCTGTGTGTGTTTTGTGTGTGTGTGTGTGTGTGAGAGAGAGAGAGAGAGAGAGAGAGAGAGAGAGAGAGAGAGAGAGAGAGTATGTATGTGCGTGTGTGTGTGTCCACGCGTGTGAAATTCTGGCATGGGCAGCTCTGTTTCCCTCCCGAGTTCTGTCCACGCACACGTCAAACGGCCACGCTTCGATTTGAGCTCTTCTGCGCGGCTTGTCACTTGCACTGCCACGGACCCGTGGCCATGACGCATCCGGTGTATAGGTGTGTACACACGCGCGCTCTTCGTCCATTGCAGACTGGACGGCGACGTCCCTGGGCGCGTCTCCGCTGGACCTGGGGCTGCAGAGCCAGGTGCTTCCGCTGGTGCTGTACCATCTCACCCCGACCGTCATCTCCATCATTGGTGCGTACAATCAGCCAGGCACAAGGCCCGGAAATGGCATCTACGTTTGCCTGCATCAATTTTTCACTGCTGTGCACAAATCTACATGAGCATTTTGCCTTGCCCTCTCGTGCAGTTCTTGCGAAATGTTCCCAAACCACGCTGGTTTCTGAGGTGTCGAGATTGGTGGCTGGATAGCCTTGTCCTTCGTTGTTCGCACGCATACATTGCTCTCACACACGCACACTCCCTGTTCTGCAGGTCTGAGCGCGATCTGCGCGGCCGTGATGTCGTCCATTGACAGCGCGATCCTTGGGTCCAGCTCCATCTTCGTCACCAACATTTACCGCGCGCACCTACGCCAACAGGTGAGAGGTTAGGACGCGGATCGGGGGATCATCGGGGCGAGGCACAGCTGCGTGTGACTGCAGGGGCATTGGGAGAGTGATGTTACAGGTTGGGGCAGGGATCACTGCGGGCAGGACCGGGGGCAAAATGCAGTGAGGGGTGCGGAATACAAACCCCGACCTGGCTCACACCTGCACGCGCACATTCTCCACACACGCACATCGTCCCGCTCGCGACACTTCTGCAGGATGGAGACAAGGGAACACAGATCTCAAGACCCACCCCAGACATGTGTGCCGTGCCCACCATTCTTTCAGCACCGGACCTGGAAACCTCACGAGTTGGCACACCCCCCAGCGTGATTTTCTACCGTAGTCTTTGCTCGTCGTCCCTGCAGGCCGGACCGGAAGAACTCGTCTGGCTGCAGCGCGCATGCGTCGTGCTGCTCGGCGTGCTCGCGTCGCTGCTCGCCATCTTCGTCGACTCGGTCTACGGCATGTTCATCATGGCGGCCGACGTCGTCTTCGTCGTGCTCTTCCCGCAGCTCACCGCCGTGCTCTTCGTCCACTTCGCCAACAGCTACGGCGCGTTCGTTGGGTACGTGCACAGTGCATGCGCTGCGCCCAGGGACAGACCCATTGCCCGGGTTGTTCCCAGGGAAACGTGTAACTTGAGTGTTGCTGATTCGGCAAACGAAAACTACATTTTTGCTTGGAGTGGGTCAGAGGACCCAATGCCAGGCGGTCCATTCCTGCGAAGCCACAGATCTGTTCGTTTTTCGAGCCAAGCGCACCGCCGTCCCATTGTGCGTGGTTGGGCTCAGCAGCGTCCAGCCACAAGGAGTTTTACGCAAATTTTGACGCAGAAATGGACTGGACAGGATTTTGTATGCTCTCCATTGGGCATCATGTTAAATTTGACACCCACGCATCAAAATTTTGATGCTGGCTTGAAAAAATCTGACGCCGCCCTGGCTGTGTGAACACCCCCCCCCAATATTGTTGACATCATTCAGGCGGTCCTGAAAGCCTTTGATCTGGTTCACCACGCAGGTTCATCATGGGGCTGGTGCTGCGGCTGGGCGCCGGGGAACCGTACCTCAGCCTCGACCCTATCATCCGGTACCCGTTCCACGACGAGGACCTGGGGCAGCTGTTCCCCTTCCGGACCTTCGCGATGCTCGTGTCGTTCACCTGCATCGTGCTGGTCTCAAAGCTGATGGACATCGTGTTCGTAAAATTGCGGATCAGCAGAGCATTTGACGTCCTCAGTTGTTTCGAGCCGGACCTCGCGGAGACGAAAAAGGGCGGCGCCACCGGAAATGGGTTCCCCGGGAACCAGGTTGTGCCCCAGATGGCGCTGAGCGTCGGCGTTTACACACCGAAGCCTGACGGCGACTTTTCACAGAGATTCTGAGCAGCACAATTTGTTGTTTCAAAAAATTGGTGAATATTTTCTGAGATTTTATTCTGCATGATGTGTTGTGAATACAGTAGTAAGATAGACGGATCCAGGGTCTCGATTCTGGATTCTTGGGTGAAGTCCTGATGAAAGCGAAGTCCTGATGTGCTGGTCAATGGGTTTGTACAGGTGTGTGTCTTTTTGTGTGTGACCGTGCATGCACGTGAAGTTTTGCTTCCTGTGTGGAACACCCCAGTTCAACGCAAAAAAAAAAAAAACATTGTGTAGAAGTTGTCGATGATTCAACGTGATGCATGAATTGTTTGTGTGCATGTCCAGCACACTTATTTTTCGTTAACTGACTTGCGGAACCAGAACTATTGTGCTGATGGCTTGAATGATTGTCAATGCCTGTAGTGTATGCTGAATCTACAGACATGTACATGTTATTCCCGCGTGACCAATGCTTTGTTGCATTTTGCAAACTTGTACGTTTTTCAATAAAATTTTTGGCGGATGCTTGAACAATGCGTAGTTTTTGTTCCCGAGGTCGTTGTTGTTCGGCATGACCAGGAAAGTGCGTGTGGACCCGCGACTTCAGGCCGCAACAACCACTCACTCCCTTTCATGCGTGGAGCACAAAAGTTTTCTTTTGGGGTTCACCATCCCTTTGCCCACGGAACCCAGGGACCCTGGGGCAACCGTGGTTCCCCTTGGGCTCCAAAGAATCTGCTTTTGTCGAAACCACCCCAGCTTCTCAAAATTATTTGAGGAGTCTATGAGGCACATTTACATGCCATAGTTTTGGAAATTGAGGACCTTGAGAATGCTCAAAATTACGTTTGAAGTTTCTGTTGTCATCACTCGTTGGGTTGAAGTTTCGTGTTGTGAAATTTTGATTGAATGCAAAAACACAAAAATGAAATGACATGACATGCAGAAATGACGATGACTATTTTTGCAAAATAATTGTCTGGTTAAAAAATTGTAAACCAGAAAACTACAATCTCCAAGACCTGCCACGCCCAAAATGTCAAAATCTTGAATAAACAAGTTTCCGCATCTGCTGCGGTAGGTTTTGCAGCAGACAGCTTTTTGCGACATTCGCTTTACGTTATTTACTTTTTGAAGTGTTTGGGTGTGGAAATGAATGAAAATGAAGGTAAATTTACCGATATTCATAAACTTTCGTGTTTTTTTTCGCTCTTAAAGTGATGCTGCTCTTTTAGGACTGACCGGTGGGATTGTTTTCAGTGTGTAGCGGGTGCAAACTGGCAATCGAGGAAGACGAGTACGTCGAGGCGCTCTCCGGCTCCTGGCACCCCAAGTGCTTCACGTGAGTTCGTTCGTCATGTTCAACTTTCCTCCGTCGTCTCAAAATCCCGACTCCCGCAGTTGGGGTGAATCACAGGTTCGATTTGAGTCGCACCTGTTCTGTGAACAAGGTTTGTGTGAAGCACGAAAAGTTCAGCTCACGAACAAAAGAATTTTGTTTGGCCGTGATATTCATGATTGTGCGTCAATCCAGAACAGAGAAAAAGTGGTCTGTTGTTGGGCCATTTCTGCTGTTTTGCAGTGAACCTCAAAAATTTACGACCCCACCCCCTCGCCCCGCCCCTTGATGCACCAATGAGTGGATGTTGGATTTTGCGAAGGGGTCCCCACCGGTTGAAAAGTTGAAAAAGAACGAGTACTTGCAGGGGGGAGGAGGAGGTGGGGTCAGGGTGAGTGAGACTCGCCCCCCCCCCCACATGGGATCGGTCGCGACAACCCCTGATGGACATGCTCAAGTGTTCAAGACAGTACGAGAACATGTTGCGCTGCTTGGACAAAATACGTAGACTCGTTTCCAGCAGCACTGTCGTCAGCTGATCTCGGACCCGAAGACAAAGAAATTCAGCATGGCGTGTCCAAAGATAATCAACGTTTTGAACCGGTGTGTTGTGAAATCAACATGTTCATGAGTGCACTCACCTGCTCGTTTCGTATCAGGTGACATTGTCACCCCTGAGGGCGAAACACAAAAAAGTTGTCAAAGCAACATGCTGTGATATCGGTGTGTTGAGGAGTGCCAAAGCTGAGGTCAGGTGGACTGGTCGCTGTCTTAAGATTGGTGACAAAAACGAGATCAGGAATTGGATGATTTCTTATCTCTACCTCCTCGGTTTATGAGGTGCTTGCGAACCGTCGTTGTTTTCTTATTTCTGCCTCGGTGCGAACACTTGAGATTCACACTCTTGGCAAAGGATCTTTTTATTGAGTTGAGAAATTCCAGGAGAACTCCAGATCGTGAGTTATCAGTCTGAAAGCTCAGCTGAGACTTGGTATTCAAAAGCTTTCTGCTGTACTGCAACGGTCTGCAGTTCGTGTGTGAAGTTGTGCTGGTGTTGAGGTCTGTTTCACACTGGCTGCGTCACTCTTCTGCGGCGTCACGCTGAACGTCAGTGAGTGCTGCACGATCACTGGTCAACAAAAGGACGCAAGGTGTGACGCATCCAACGTGAAAAGGACCCTCGGAGACTGAGCAGCAACTCAAGCGGTGGAGCCTGCACTTTACGGCGTGTGGTTCAACGTCATTTGTGCACTTTGTGACAACTTTGCAAGTTTTCAACGAATTCGAGCGTGATGGAGCAGTGCTCACCTCTCGACGATCCGCACTGATCACACCTCGGCTTTTTGTGCTGGTTCCACCACTCGCGGTTCAGACCCACACAGGCGTTGCGTCCCTGTACAGGTCATTGGGCGCTGCGTTCTTGTGCAAAACAGTGATAGGAGAAACCACAGAGACGCTGAACAGTGCACGACGCACCTGTGTGAGCCTCGCCTCGGGGTCTGACTGCTCAGCGAAGGACGTTGTCACCAGAAGCTGCGCATGTTGCGTTGCGTGTGTAACTCATCCAGAGTAGGAAAGGAAATCATTAGCTGTTGGCAGTTGTGGGAAATTTGACTCCACAAAAGACATCCACGCAGTAAAAGCTGTGGCTCACTGTCTTGTTTGATGCAGATCTACGAGGGAGATCCAGGAATTGGTGTTCGTCGTCCGACATGTGGGGAACCGAGGGAGCTTTTGAAATGCAGTTTTTTAATTCATCAAGAAGAACAATTGTAGCAACATTTCAAAGGGTGCAGATGAAGATCAGAAACATACATCCAAAAAAGAAATGAACTTCAAAAAAGGAACGGCATTTATCGGACGACGAACACCAATTCCTGGATCTCCCACGTAATTGCACGACTTTGTTTGCAAAATTGAGTCAACTGCACAATTCCAGAAGAAGTCGGGTCAAATGTGACAGTCGTGCCAAGTATGACTCTGTTCCACGTCGGAAGCTGCAGTGCAGTTGATTGAGTGATTCACTTGAGGAAATTTATCGCAACTGGACAACACGAGGACACCTTCCCCAGCCGCTTGTACAGCGTCTGCAGGTTCAGAAGCTTGTTGTGGACCACAGTGTGGACTGTCCAGCTCAGCGTGCGTCAAACACACAAACTAGAATCGCTGTCAGAGAAACAGCTGGAATTTTGCGTGAGGTGGAAGGACGAGGAAGGATGACTGAGTCACTGCTGAGGCCGGACAGGAACACGGCGCGGAGACTGCGGAGGAAAGGCGTGGTGTCCACCAACAGCGGGCTCAGGTAGGGTCAGAGCGGGGTCGGGTGGGGTGGGGGGGCTCAGGTAGGGACAGGGCTGGGTGGGGTGTCCACCAACAGCGGGCTCAGGTAGGGACAGGGCAGGGTGGGGTGTCAACCAACAGCGGGCTCAGGTAGGGACAGAGCGGGGCGGGGTGGGGTGTCAACCAACAGCGGGCTCAGGTAGGGACAGAGCGGGTGTGGTGTCGACCAACAGCGGGCTCAGGTAGGGACAGGGTGGGCTCAGGTAGGGACAGAGCTGGGTGTGGTGTCGACCAACAGCGGGCTCAGGTAGGGACAGGGTGGGCTCAGGTAGGGACAGAGCTGGGTGTGGTGTCAACCAACAGCGGGCTCAGGTAGGGACAGAGCGGGTGTGGTGTCGACCAACAGCGGGCTCAGGTAGGGACAGGGTGGGCTCAGGTAGGGACAG
>JAAUXT010150460.1_pt1 | contig 10853 bp, 10 predicted proteins | sample 7278171 | NCBI WGS metagenome assembly JAAUXT01 (sample SAMN14350112, study PRJNA611818) | marine sediment metagenome | isolation source: surface marine sediment (1.8m) | place: French Polynesia: Moorea | collected 2018-08 | reverse complement strand
TTTGTTCTTTTGACACTTCATGCATCAACTACAGCCCAAAAGTGAATGAAAAAACCAAACATGACTAAAATCAAACAAATAGAACACTTTCAAACTCGTGTTCACACATTTTGCCTCTTAATGCCTATTTTCACCTATCACCTAAAGAGCATCATGCACACACACACGCACACACAAACACACACACACGCACACACAAACACACAAACACACACACACACACAGACACACATTCCCAGTGCTTCTCAGCATGCTTCTCAGTTCCATGCCCTGACTTCGAAAAACTCGCGAACAAATTTTGGATACTTCTCAAAGTGTTTGCACGGCAGAGAAACTATAGCAGACATGGACACGCAACCCTTCACTGACAACGAACAGACCAAGACAAGAACAAAGAAACACAACCAACATGGAAGATGAACCAGTGCAAAGGTTTTCAAATCACTCGCCATTTGAGAGGCGCAAGTCCAATGGGACTTGGGCCAACCAATTGATTTCAGAACCAGTCTTCTGAACATTGGCTTCATTTTGAGCTGTGGCAGCGGCTGCATCAGCGGCAACGGAATGAGATCACCCTTGAGTGCAATGTCTCCAAATTTGTTGCGATCAAGAATTGGCTCCCACTGATTATCTGCGGCAGCAACCTGCATCACATTGGGTGTGAAGTTAAACTTTGCCGCACAAAAAGAAAGGCCAAGCAAATTTGTTGCCGCAGAAATACTGTATGAAATCAGCTTTCGTCCAGCGAGAACCGTGACACCGGCACTGCAGCTGCGTTTTCTCTCTCTCCAGGCACTGAGACACACAATGCAATCAACACATCAACAGAACTGTGGAATTTATTTTTCCAGAAGGAGAAATTTTATTGCAGGCAAAAATGTGAGTCTGTTTTCCAGAAACACCGGCGAGTTGCACATCACACATTTTTGTTTGATTTCTTCTGATTGACATGCCATGAATTTCTTTTGAATTTCACAATAGAGTTGACCAGCTTCAGGGCTATTCTTTTCATTTGTTTACACTGCGGTTACTCCAAGTCAATCATGTCCACGAAATTTGTGGCAATTGATTGAGTTTTGCATTTTCACTTTGAATTGAGCTTGCAATACACACAGAAAATGTAGGAAACAACCATGAAAGTTCTTTGAATCAAGCAACTTTTTTCAATATCTCTCACTCAAGATTCTTGAATTGCACAGTTTGAGTAAACTCAGCATTTTTACACAAATTCTTATGCGAATGTTCCTTGTCTCATTTTGTCAAAAAAGCGAATTCTCAATTTCAACCGATTTCGAGTGACGCAAGCAATAAGTTAGATATTCAGTGAAACAATCAAAGCTCCACAAGTCAGTTTTCATTTTTGTTGGGTGAGGTTGAACTGACAGATCTATAGGCGTCTGTCGCAATCACCCATTGTTGTGCGAGGGCGATTATTTCCTGACTCTGAACGCAGTGAACCCGCTGTAGTAGCTGTTGTCATAGAGAGTGTTGTCCGCGGTCGTGTCGTACGTCACCTTCACCTGGTCTCCTGTCAAATACAAACAGCAATGAAAATCTTCTGATCACAAATATTTCCAGACACCAACTGACATGGACTCAGCGATGGCAGGACAATTGGATCTTTTCTGGAAACAAAAGTTCCCAGCAGAACAGGAAAAGAGAAGAGAAACTCATCCGTCACATAACACAAATTGACCAGTAAATTTCTTCCTGGTACATTTTTCTGAAAACACAAACCAAGCTTGAAACTTCGACACCCACTGATAATATTGTGTCTGACATTGTGTTTTGTTATGCTGCATTAAATTCTATTTTGGTGGGCTCAAGGCGCCTCAGGCGGGCTAATTAAGAACTGAGTGCCTAGGAATGGGGTCGGGCCTTGGCTCCACCCAGGTGGGTCCTGGGCTCCAGGGGGTTCGGTGCATATTGCGCGACAGAAAATGGATTTGGCCTGGGAGTCGTGTGGCTCGCACCGTGGGTTTAGTCCAGGCTCGGCTCTCACAGACAAAGATTTGGGAGTCTATTGTCAATCATCTTTGTAAGGAGCTGCTGCAAGGGGAATGTTTTTGTCCAAGAATGGAAAGGAAAAAATATAATAACCTCCAGGAAGTCTTGCCTATGCTGAGTCACGGGTCGTCGGGCTTCAGCCAATGTTGGACCTACAAGAAAACTTGGCACTCAAGCTGCCAAGCGCACACAGCTTACCATCCTGAAGCGTTCTGAGTCCACTACACGAGGTTTGTCCCTGATCTCCAGCCCCGCCGTTCTGATCCACTAATGCCCTGCACAGCAGACTTACGCCGACCAGGATGCTGTACGATCCGTAAGTGTCCGTCTTGAGATGAAGGTGGGTGGCTACGAAGTAGACTCCAGCTCCACCGACTGGCACCGTGAAGATCCCTCTCTCCGGGTCGTAACTGAAAACAGTACGTATTTGTTGAGTTGTGTCGGACTGTAGGAAAGGAAGCAGTGCATCTCATCCACTGCTGTTCATTCCATCCATGTGCACGCAAGGTGAACAATTTGTGATGGTTGTCACACAGTCAGATTTTGTTTGGAAACAAAAATTCCAAACAGAAAGCGTGTTTTTGACGTCAGCGTCAAATGTTGACATTGAACCCAATGGTGGACTTTATGACGTCAGCCCATAAAAAGACCAACATGTCACCCTATGTGAAAACCTCTTTATTGTCTGACTTTCTACTCACAGATTTACCCAAAGGAATCAAAAGTCTAACAAAGCGAGCTACGAGTCCGTCGTATTCTCCTTTGTCTCGCATGGGGAGTTTCCAAAGGTGCACTTGTTGGCACTTGGAATTTTGCCTGAAACATCCCACTTTCTGGTGCTGACGCCACGATGAGCTCACCCGTTTCCCTCGTTGAGAAAGACACCGTCGAACTTGACCGCGTCGCCTTGGCGCAGGGAGGAGTACGAGGTCAGCGTGGCGTGGAACCCAACGAAATCTGCACAAAACGACGAATTTCATGGACGTTTGTCTGTTTGTGTTCCAGGACAGATGTACATCGGAGATGATGCGAAGACGTTCTGCTGAACGTCGCGTCAACGCCAAGGTCGAGTGGTGTGTGGTGATTAGCCAGTGCCATGGAAACTGCAAAACATCATCAATTTGTGTGCTCTTTTCAACGCTGGCGTTGGTGCGACGGGCGTGTGAGGGCCATGCCTGATCTCGCTATCGTTGCTCGTTTTGAACGACACTACCATGACACGCTTGGTACCCTATGCTTGAGGATTTGTTCCTTCCAACTTGGTCAGTTGAAAATTGACCTTTGTCATTTGCTTGGAAAAGAAGTGTGTTTTGTTGCTGTTGAAATACTTCTTCCAGGAACATTTTGGAATTTTACTCTGACAGCTCTTACCGGTCTGATTCAATGCCTGGATCGCTGTCTTGCAGGTGTTGACTTCGGCCTTGGTGGCATTCACCTCTGCCTTGCAGACGTCAACTTCTGCCTTGTTCCTTTCAATGCTGACTTTCTGCTCTTGGACAGTGGTGTTGAGAGCTTCCAAGTTAGTTTTGCACTCAGCAACCATTGCACTCTGTTGGGCATTGACTAAGGCGTAGTCTTCCAGCTTTGCAATGAACGTTTTCACTCTTCCGTTGTCCTCAGCCAGAATGGGCAAGACAATGGTGAACAAAACCGCGCGCGACCAACGGAGACATGACTGTAATGAAGCAAAACACACCGAAATGTTTGTAGCATTCATGTGAACTTACAAGCACAAAGCAGAGTTAGAAGAAGACTCTTGAAAACGTGGTTCGTGGGATTTCCTAGTTTTGCCGCTGTTCCGTATTGATTTGGACTCGTCAGATGTATTTGGTGAAATCAAATCTGTGGCAAAATGTAGCGAAAAACAAACCTGATACAAACAGTAAAAAATAACTTGTCCGATTGAATCAAATTTCAAGCCTAGAAATTTGAAGAAACTTCCAGTGGAGAGTAAAACAAATCTCCAACTGCGCAGTGTCAAACAAGGACCCCTCCAAACAGGCACTTTCACTCATTGATTTGCAATAAAAATAACAATGTACAAATACACACGTAAAGAAAGAACACAGAGAAGTGAAACATTCAGCAGGACCTGGTCCAAGTCAGCACTTCTCCAAATGGGCTCTTCGAGGCGGTTAGAACAATACACCCTTTCACGAAGCCCCCTGGGGAAGATCATTGGTGCAAGACTTGGCTGATTTGTTCCGCCAGAATGACAAGAGAAAATAACAACGCACATCTACCCACACACGCGACATTCTAAAGGCTGAGAGCAGCCCGGTGAAAACACAGAGAAAACACCCATTGACTCAGGACAGCTGGACCCGACCCAAACCTTCGCTTCACCAAAAGGGCATCTCTGTGGAAATTTTCTGTTGAAAAACAGGTCTGTTTCTGGCCTTTCTTGCAAAAAAAAAACACAAGGGGGGTCTGATTTGTTTTGCGTTGGTTCCAAACAGCATGATTCCGCCTTCAACAAACGTCTTGATTGTCACACATGTTCAGGAGTGCAACAATCACGATTATTGAAGCAAGAGCACAAAGAGATGTCTCAAATGACATCAACTGTTCCTCAGTTTGTTTGGGGAGATTCTATTCCTGTCACGGGTCACCTTCTTCCGTCAAGAACCAGCCCGAGTTGTAGAACAGGTACTTCCGGCGCTTGGAGTGATCACACTTCCGGTCAACCTGAATTCTGTTCCGCCTGGTCTGAGTACTTCCTGTCAGACTTGAGTACTTTCGCTGAAAAACACCTCAAATCCACCTGAACAACGATACCTCCACAAACCAGGTGCAACTGCACCACAAAATGCGCAAGCCGACTTCACTTGTTTTTCCGGTACATGTCTTCTTTGTCACAAGAGCAGTGTGTTGGCTTTTTGTCTTGTTCCCTCTTCTCTGTCTGATCCGACTTGATGCACAAATATCTTTTTCCCTTTCCGAGTACATGCTCGCCCAAGAAAAAAGGTCAACTCCTTGCAACCGAAATTTGCGCCGCACACGCTATTGTCTCCACAGTTGTCAAAGACTTGAAGCAGTTCATCTCAAACATAATGTCCACCTGACCCGATTTGTATTGAATTGGTGATAACCCTGTTCAAATATGGTGGGGGTGGTGCAATTTTCCCCTATGTCTGGGAAATGGATGGTTGAAGTTGTGGTTCAGCGTGCTTTCACCGGTTCTCTGCTGATGTGAACCTTCCCCATTCACCTGTCCTGTGTCATGTGTGATTTTCTTTCCCTTGCCCACAAAGCACTTTAATTCAATGCAAACTTGAACCGCCATGCCGTGTGAATGTCTCAGGCGCTTTGTCGTTTTCTGCAGGTGTATATATATTTGTCTGTGAGCTGATAATTTTGTTTGAGAACTTCTCAGGATTCGGTAATTTCCGGACACAGATGCTGGGAGGGAATACGTGCCGGAAAACACGACTGCCGTCTGGTCGTAACGGAGTCCTCTTCTACAACGAGACACTCCGAATTGAGCAACAAGAAGCAGTGCTCAAGGCAACTGCAGTGCGAAGTTCCTTGCGCCAGTAATGTCATCGATTCTCCCTTGTCCTCATTGTCTTCTCCGTGGTTGGGTCCTGCAGGGGGGGGGGGGTCTGGCAGGGGGGGAGGGGAGTCTGGCAGGGGGACGGGGTTGGGGGAGGGGGAGGGGTGTTGGGGGAGGGGGAGGGGAGGGATCAGGGGACATTTCATCCACCTTGGCATGTACTGCACTACCACATGGTTCTTCGCAGTGAAGGGACTTCGCACAATGAAGCAGCAGTAGGGGCGTGTGAGAGGCGTTTTGGTCCCTTCCAATCGTGTCTCTTTGGTCATAGAGTGCCCTGAAAACAGCATGCATTCTGGTTGAACCTTGAGGGCAGCAAAGTTCAATTTTTCAGACAGAACGACAACCTGGTAACACCCAATGAGAAACAAGAAGGTTGGACAACGCGACTGCCTTGGTGTTTTCCTCTCTGGTGAAAAATGGGTTCCTGTGCATGTAAGATCTGAGGCAAAAGCATGTGAGGACATCATCTGCAGTTCCAAGGCAAAACTAACTTCGCAATAGTCCCAGGCCCTCGGTCCTCCTCACCTCTGGGTGCGCGTGCGTGTACAGCTTTACACTTTCTTCGCAGGAAAGAGAACCTGATACGCCAGCTGTTCGTTATTGTCTTCAGCCTGAGAGCTTCTTTCTGACAGCACCACGGAGACAACAACAGTGCATGTGGCGCCGTATACGAGCGGTAAGTGCTTTCCTGACCTTTCCTGCGGTTCCTGCCATTTCCCGGCCCTTTGCTTCCTGTGCTCGTCTTCAGCGGACTAAATTTAGCAGAACAAAGGGCAAACAAATGCGCAATTGTCTCGCGAGCTGACGAATATCCGTGATACAGCAGAGGGGGGCCTGACTTTCACAAACCAAGTCGAACAGGGATATTCTGTTTTGGTTTGCAGTGGAAAATTAACTGGTGGAAGGTATGGCAGCAGAAAACGTCACATTTGCTGAAGGAATGGCAACAAACGCGACAGAAGTTGAAAACAACAACACTGTACATTTACCAGAAGTCAGTTTGGAAAGGAAAATTTGGTTCTACAGCTACTTGTTCTTCACGCCTGTTGGTGTCGTACTTAACTTAACTTCAGTTGTAGTTCTGTGCATTTTGAAAGAGCATAAAAGATGTTTGGGTCTCAAAATGATCTTTCTCGCTCTGGCTGACAGTGTTTTTATTGGCGGTATGTGTCTCTTTCTCATAAATAACATGTATTCTACTCATAGAATTATTCCCAACATCATTGGAATGAGCAAAACCTTTTGTCTCTTGACCTCGACTTTATTCTTGCACACTGGCGTTACGTGTAGCAGCACATTTTTGGCGGCCATAACTGTGGAAAGATATTTAATAATCGCATTTCCTCTCAGGGTGAAGGCGTGGAATTTGTTGAGGTTCACCATAATTTTCTTCTGTGCCGTCTTCATAATCAGTTTTCTTTCCTCAATTCCGATGATCTTTGCGTTGGATGTTGTGGAGCGTGGTACAATAGAACTCTGTAAGCTGAAGGCGGGGGCCAGACATCACTTCATAAACATAATGTACGTTCAAAATGCAGTGAATGGGACCAACACGGTCATTATTGCGACATTTACTTTTCTCATTTGTTTGTGTCTGGCAAAAGCGAGAAAATGGAGACATGATATGACTAATTCTGTTCAAAGGACTGAAAGCGACTTCAAAGTGTCTGTTATGGTGGTAGTTGTGGCAAGTTTGTTCGTTCTGACCAGAACACCGCAACTCGTTTTGAGTGTGATCATGGAAGAAAATATCAAAAGAGGAAACACTGACACCACATTCTTCAGAAACGCGATGAAATATTATCCTTTCGGAGATCTTTTTGTTTTGGTCAATCACAGTGTAAATTTCTTTGTATATTTCGCTTTTCTCAAAAAGTTCAGACAGGTGTTGCTGAGATGCAGGTGTTCAACAGCAACACCCGCCGCCATGGCAACGTTCCCAAGGAAACAGTTGTCAAGTGTCACCGGGACATCGGACGAAACAAACGTTGAGAATAGGAACACAGATCAACTTGATGGTCCACCCGAGAATCCACCGTGCTCCGCTTCTTGCGGGACTCAAGCTGGAAACTACATTTAGTGTATATATTTAGTGGCGTTTGTATTTTAATTGCGTACATGTTACCTGAATGTAATGCATTGTACTTGTTGACGGACATTGCTTACGATTTACAAAAGTCTGTCGATGTTTTTGGTGATTTGCGCCGGGTACCGGTGGAGCCCAAGGAAACGGTCCTCATTTGTGTTCATATTTCGTCTATAAATTTGTTCTGTGTTCTGGAGAGATGATCAGAGAACTGGTCCTTCGCTCTGGCAGCTCAAACTTTGACAGACAATTGAGAGTGTGTGTGATTTTCAGAGCAGTTGTTGGCCATTACGTGGTGCACACTGCAGACTTCATTAGATGCTTAGCAGATCAAAGTCTGGGGGATCAGAATGCTCAGACTTACTAATCCCACCCTGGGGACAGGCTGCCGCCCACCAGTGCTGGGAGCGAAGGGAGATCCGTCCAAAATAGAAACGTACGTATTTGTTCTTTACTGCTTGGGGACCCCCTTGTTTTCTTTGTCTGGAAAATGTTAGGGCTGGCGACAAAAAGCCTGAGAAATGTGGACGTATCTGCTTAAAATTCCCAGCCTTGTACCAAAGTCTCTCAGGTTTGTGTGCGTTGTGCTCACCCAACAAAACAAGCACGTGAACTTGTGGTACGTTCGCGTTGACGATCCTGCCCCAGCTGACGAATGAAACTGATTTGTATTGTCTGTGTAAATACTTGTACTCATTACTGTGCACCAAGGCTTGTGTTTTCCGAATGACAAAATTATTTTTTCTTGTGAAGACATCACTGAGAAGAGGAAGGAAGATGCACGAAAAGGAAGTCTTGTCAAAGACGTGCCTGCCAATTTTGACATCTTGGTGCACGTGCACAATCTTGAGATAATGAGTGACTTCTTGAAACATGATGCGTCTAAAATGTTCACGTTCACGTCTTACCATTGTAATGAACATCAAACAATGGATCTGAGAATATTTTCTATCTTACGTCTCGTCTCAACTCGTCACACCGATTTTGTTTGATGTTGTAAATTAGGTTTGAACAATAAACTGACCTCTTGTCAGAAAATAATTGTTCTTCAGGTGTGTCATGAAAAACGTATCTCGCGGTGGGGCCTGTAACTGGGGGTGTTCGTTCTGGACATTTTTATCTGCAATGCTGCAGCCCGACACGCAAGTTCGTTTTGACCGATGATGAAGCTCAGAAGACAGTGGGCGTGTTCCATTTGCGCCTGACCCAGACGGAGGAGAAGTCGCGCAACTTCACCTCTGGGTTGGAGATGGGGCAAAGTAGTGTTGTGGTAAGTCAGCCATTTTGGCTCATTGGGTGAGCTGGAACGCGCAAATGGTCGTAAATTTTTATCAACTAGCGCGAAGAGCAGGCTTTTTCCTTCAAAACTCTGAATGTTTCGCTCATCAGGCATCTATCATAATCCACACAGTTACGTCTATGTATATTCGTAGAATTTTCTCATTCAATTCAAACCACTGTCATTTTCTCATCTGTAGTGAAAGAAACACGGTAATGAAACATCGTTTGGTTGTCTACTTTACTCGAGACAAATCCTGCACCAATGACAATGTGTATCCTCTGCCAGACGAAAATCCCTTTGTCTGATCCTCATTAGAGATCTGCGGACTTTGTTTAAGCCTGACGTGACGACGGCAGCAAATTTGTGACTTCTTCACAAAAACTTCATGGATTAGCCTTGGGCACGTAAGTTTCCGTGATGGAAAGCGCTTTGACTCTGCACGAGGCATTTGACGTTGGATCGGAAGAGCATGCGTTCAAAAGAATGATGGTCTCCAAGCTCGTTCTTCGCAATGGGTAGCTCGAGTTGTTTTCTCCCCCCAGAAAACTATGTGTGTGTGTGTCACAACCAAATGCCGCAACCCCAGTGGGATCTGGGAAACCTTGAAACCTGTGTGTGTGTGTGTGTGTGTGTGTGTATGTGTGTGTGTGTGTGTGTGTGTGTGTGTGCGAAGTTGAAAAGGTGGAGGTGGGGGATGCCAGGCAAAATGAAAACGGCAAGAACCGAACAGAAAATATTCTATTGTTTTGTATCTGACTCGGTATCTTGGGGGCAGGAAAGCTGCACAGAATGAACAGTGGCCAGGTCCACGACCAGGTGAGGGAAACTTTTGTTATGCTGCAATCCCGATCAAAGTTGCAAGTGTGTTCGTTCTGTGTTTCCCTGTGCAGTAGACGTGTCCGTGTCCGGCCCAGATGTAAATTGACTTTGTTCCGCTATCCCCTCAAATAAACCAGGTATGTTGTTCAGCAGGTAATGACATAATTTATGCGGCAACTCCCCTACTTTGGAAGAATCCTCAATCAAGAAAATAATTCAAGAGTCAGAAATCCAACGAGTTTGCCCATGTAGTGACAACAGACCCATTTTTAAGGGGTCAGAACCACCATTAGCTCTTGAAATTTATGTTAATTTTGTTTGTTTTCACGTCAGTGGACACTTGCTGTACAGGGGAGTTGCTCTGACAGTTATGTATTTCGCGTACCTTTTGTGGTTATGGAACGTAGTGCTGAAACTAACAAGTAGAATGTGCTGGGACCATGCCCAAGTGCGCCCAGGTGTCTATTGAGTTTGTTCAACATGTGTAACTGGCAATTCTCTCCATATTTGATCAGCTGTATTGTTCAGCAAGTTTTAATGGCCAACAACAGGAAGTTTGTGAAGAGACCATGTCCAGGTGTGCCCAGGTCTATTGAGGTTGTTCACTGTGTGTAACTCTGAATCCTCTCCATATTTGATCATCCCTTTTATTGAGCAGTTTTTAATTGCGGGCTCTCTTCAATATTTGATTTGGTCCATTGTCGCACAGTTTAATTGCCTGCAACAGGACGTACCTGCAGCCAATTCCATCATATTTTTCCACAAGGTATGAAGATACTATTTTAAGGCCCAGCGGCACCTGTCCTATAGGCATCAAGAGGCTAAATCTGTGAACGTGAGTTTGAAAGTGTTCTATTTGTTCGATTTCAGTCATGTTTGGTTTTTTCATTCACTTTTGGGCTGTGGTTGATGCACAAAGTGTCAAAAGAACAAATTTTTGGTTTTACGTATTTTTACGGCCAAAAAACCAATATGGCCAACATGGTGAAATTAGGGTATGGCTGTATAAATGGCTTTATAGCTCGGAAACAGTTGATATTTGCTGAAGGGAATAAAAGAGAAAATGTAGATAATCGCTTGGGCTAAATTTTAGAATTGGT
>JAAUXT010010432.1_pt1 | contig 10855 bp, 8 predicted proteins | sample 7278171 | NCBI WGS metagenome assembly JAAUXT01 (sample SAMN14350112, study PRJNA611818) | marine sediment metagenome | isolation source: surface marine sediment (1.8m) | place: French Polynesia: Moorea | collected 2018-08 | reverse complement strand
TCTTTTTTTCTCATGGGGCGAGAGGGTCTCTCGTGCTCTATGCCCTCTCTCTCTCTCTCTCTCTCTCTCTCTCTCTCTCTCTCTCTCTCTCTCTCTCTCTCTCTCTCTCTCTCCCGATTCGACCCACACGAACGCGGTCACGTGATTTTCCTCGCGCAGCTCGGGCAGCATCGTCATCTCGAGCGCGCTGGCGCTGTCCACACCGGAAGCGACTCACACCGTCATCGCGCGGGTCACTCACGCCATCGTCACGCTGCCGAGCGTCGCCAACCTGACCGTGATCGCTGTGAACGTGAGCGCGCCCACGGACCCGACCATTTTCGCCGGTAGGTGGCGCTGGTGGCGCTGGTCAGTGCTGCGCAGGCGCAATGCACGATTCAGCGCAGGAGGGTTCACGAACTCTGAAAACGTTTGTGACAGTAAAGCCTGAGTTTGGTGGTGGCAATTCTGATGCAGTTGCAACTGTTGCGGCACGGACCAGAGGAAAAATCATCCAGAGCAGAAACAGCTGAAGAAGCCAGTAGACAAGGCAGCAAGAAACCTTTCACTCTGGACATGTTTCAGCCAGAATCAGTTTGAATGCGAAAATGTAGAATCTTGCGAAGCGTAAATTTTTCCTTCTCTTTCTCTGAGCCTTACACGCATTTTCAATGTGTTTCCGTAGCTGTGAACCGGTTGGCTCGGAGCACGACGGAGGCGCCCTCTGCTGCCACGACCGCAGCGGGCACCGCGACCCGGGGAAGCGACGCCGTCACCGAGACGACCGCCTCAGAAACCACCGCAGCCGCAGGTAGATCCACTCACAAACACGCATGTTTTTCGCGGGCAAGCTTGGTTCTTTATTTTCGTGGATAAAATAGGGTACACATGAGCCATTCCTCCATTTCTGTTGCGTTTGCGAACCGCCATGCAAGCGATCGCTGTCTAAAAACGTTTCAGAGGAGACGATGCCGCCCGAAACTACGCCGCTTGAAACAACGCCACTGGAAACGACGCCACTCGAAACGACGCCGCCGGAGTCCTCGGCGTCCAGCGAGGCGACGGTACAGACGTCAGGACGCTGACCGACAGACCCGGTTCGGATGTGAAACCTGGTGACGCTGCACCGACACACACTCGTGTCCCAATCGCTGGCAGTTCCAGGATCAGGGCACGCGGCGCGTGCACATCTGATGTTGGAAACCGCCCCTTGGTTTGGGCCCGAGTCAGCACTGCATGTCTGCATGCCCTGGTCCTGGTTCGGCTAGAAAAGGCTCTGTTTGGAAATTGAACAGTAAAAACCATTTGAATTGTGATTCAATGCTGTGATAAAGTTGGAGGTTCCAAGGGCACGTGTGTTTGTGTTGATGCTTCGGAAGAGAGACAGATTGGAATCGTCAGTGACTCAGCATTTTTCTCCAACACTTCGAAGCGCGCATGTCAGATGAGGCCTCGGAGCTCAATAGTTCTCACAGTAAAAACTTGCACTAGAGATGAAGAAATGTCTTGGCAATTTCACTCAAGCTACAAAATTACCTGGCGGATCCTCTGGACCAAGTCCAATTTTAAAGGAATAAAACAGGTAAAAACCTTTGTGCAAACAGTGCAAAGGTACGGGGGGGGAGATAACTTTGTGCCCGCGGGTGTCGGGAGAGGAGGCCCGGACTGCTTCAGTTTCAAAAGTGCGCTCACAAGTTGACAACTTTGTGGAGACGGACCGACTTGATAACAATTGCGTCGCCTCTGAGCCAGCCCAGTAGCAGAGATCCAGTTTGGGAGCACCAAGCCATCCACCAAGGATTTTCCCACTCCTCGTCCTCGGCAAACACGGAGGTGATGTAGCTGCAGGCGCGCAGTGAGCACACGCGCACCTTCCCAGACTCGCTATCACACAGGAACAGGAACCTGGAACCGTCAGTGGTGATGTGTGAAGCGGGAACATCCTCGACCTGCCACACACTGCCCAAGCTGTAGTCGTCTGGAACAACAAACTCTCTCGTGGAGATGGTGCAGCTGGCAAACAGAAGTCTTGCACGCTCTGAGAAACACAAAGCTTTGACGTCAAAAGGTCCCAGTTGATAGCACGTGTCCGTGAGCTTGCAAGGCAAACTGGAACAGTTGAGCGACTTGATGGTGAAAGCTGCCTGCAGGTAGAGGGTGGAGGAGGTGTCAGTGGCCCACAGCCTCTCGGGAATGGTCGGAGCCATCGAATGCACCCATCGAACTTGGCTGAGGCTGTCCACACGCCGAAACTGCAGCTTGCTGTCCTCACTGAAACAAAAGCGATGGACTGTCACTTGTAAAGCAAAACTCTGCAATTTGCGTCCAAATTTGTGCCTCAGATCTACAGCTGCCAGTCTTGTTTGCCAACATTTTCATTTCAAAGGAAATGGAACAAACGGGCTGACCTTTGCTGCTCATGCTGATCGCCAGAACTGATTTGCCCCCCCCCCCTTGTACTCGTAGATCTGCGAGGACATGTAGGCACACCTGAAGGACAAGACGACCGTCGGCTCTCCTGCGCACTGGACCGTGACGACGCTGGTGGGTTCCGACGCCAGGTCTGCGTCCTGGAGCTCTGCGCCTGATTCCAGGCTGAACTGCTTCAGCTTGGTGCGCTCTGCCCCCTCCGTCACACAGGCGACCACGGAGCCGTCCCCCGCCAGACTCATGTGCAGCAGGCTCGACCCAGTCAGGGGGAGTTCGACCTTGTGGGTCTCTGCCAAATACGAGATTGTTGGCAAATCAGTGTTTTGTCGTTTCCACTGACAATGCTGTACTCGTACGTACCCAGTGGAAAGAGTGAATCGCAGCATAGCTTACTTGTGCCTTTGACCGCAATTGCAAGCAAATCACTGTGTGGCACCACAACAACAATCTTGAACGCCACGGACATTGAGTCACGCTGTGAGTTCACCAATGCCTGCACGATGTGAGGGGGGAGGGGCTCACATAACATCTGCTTCTTGGAAGTGCAAAAATTTTCTTCGTCCAACTCTGGAATAGATGCTGTGTGACTGGCTGGGAGGGGGGGGGGGTCACACAAAATCTACTTTTTGGAAATGCAAATATTTTCTGAGTCCAACTCGGGAGTAGATGTTGTGTGACCCCCACCCCCCACCCCTGGTCACAGCAACAACAGATCAATGGTCATTGCAATAGTCATACGAAGTGCGATTTATGAAAACGGTCCCGGGGGGGGGTTCTTGGTGAGTGTGTCATGACCCCACCACCGGACCAGCCTCGGTCCCACCCAGATGGAGGGGAAGGCATGACACTTTGAAAGGCACGCACACAACCCTGGGCTTGTTTGTTTTTTTGCCTTCGAGACTTTTCACCCAAAGTGTGGCACCATTCCTGCAAGGCTTCACAAAGTTATTGCAAAACAACAGGCACAAACAATGAGCGCATCTCAAAACTATACCAACATCCCGAACATTCGGGTTGTGCAGCAATCATCGTCTCCAGCACCGCACACTGTGATGGTCTGAACTGATTTCAGGTTCCACTTCAACCAACCTGTGATGACGGGAGGCTCGCCCAGCTCCAGAACTCTGCACACGACGTCCACGTCCAAGTTCAACAATCCTGCTGCGTTGTTCTTGAAAGGAATGTCCTCGCCTCTCGAGAAAACTCGTTTCTTCACCGTGTCCACCAGTTCCATCCCAGCCTGTATTCCTTTGAGACTTGACTGATTCTGCACGGTGTCTCTACAGCTCTCCAGATTTTCGAGCTCCTTGTCAATGTCCTGCAGTTCTTCTCTGAAGAGGTCCATCGTGTTGTTCATAGCTTTGGTGGCATCATCGCGTCTCTTGTCGAACGCATCAGCGACTGCTTGCAAAAGCTCTTCCTTCTTTTCGTCCATTTCCCGGTCTGCAGCAAGTAAGTCTCTGCACGCTTTCACGATCTTCATCTTCCGGTCTCTCAGGTGGCTTACAACAGTGTCAAGTTCCTCATCAAAAGTCTCATACTTCTCTCTCTGCAGCTCTTTCCTTCTGTCCTTCTGCTCGCTCATGCTGATGAGGTCGTCGGCGTGGTCCCGATGCTCCTCCAGCATACAGAGGTGACAGAGCGCCGCCTCGCATGTATCACGCGTGCAGAAGAGCGTCGCCTCGTTCCCGTGCTTCTCACACAGCTCCGGCCCTTCCTCTTCATCGGGGCCACAGCTCTTGTCCTGTCCTTCTGAACGCTGGTGCACGTAACTCAGGATGTACTGGTTCTGTTGGAAAGTCCACACCCCATAACCTGCCTTGTGTTTCCGTCGGCACTCCGGACACTTGAGTTTATACCGCGCCCCCAGCAAAAGCAAAGTACATCTTTCACAGAGCGTGTGCGTGCACGGTAGCATGCGGGGGACGTACTCCCCAGTCTCCTTATACTCATGAAAGCACACGGGACACGTCGTGAGGTCGTTCATTGCGTACCCGCCAAGAAAGTTTTTGAAACACAAGGTTGTGCACGCGCACATGTAGTCAACAGAAGCGTGCACGAAGGTGTTCCAACGTGCGGTTCAGTGGCCCAATTCTCGTGATCTACTTCGCGCCACACTCTATTGGTTCTCATTGACATGTTGTCACGCACGGACACCCACAATTTGACCATTTGTGATGATTTCAGGTTGTTTCTTTCATTTGCTGCGAACTGATTTTTACTGCACTGATTGACAGCTTTGGACCGATGCAACAGTTTCGCTATCATGTGTACCAACAGACACACATGCACGCTGTCGTACGAGTCCTGTAGCTTGAGAAATTGAACTCCATCAAGGATGATGAAAAGCAAAAGAAAGAAGACACCCTAAAACCTGGCCTTTTGGAGAAGGACGCTGACCATGGGTGGGTCAACAGGCCGAGGTGGCCCCAACCCGCGACCCTGGATTCTGGAGGCGCGCGCTCTGGTTCATCACTTCACAGACAGAGGTCGCCTCCGACCCGACCCTGGATCCAATTGCACTCGTTGTGGTTGATCACTTGACAGACCCAGGTCGCTCCCTCCATCTCGACCCTGGATCCGCTGACCTGAGGCGCGCGAACTCGCTGATCAGCTGACAGGCTCCACCTGGCGTCTCTGACGAGACGCGCGGTAACGGAACGCGCTCTTATCGCGCTGCTGACGCTTTCAACACGGCTGCGCGCAGGCCTGATCACAGCCGGGGATCCCCGCAGGCCTTGTGTTTGCGCGCTGGGATTTCTCGCTTTGCTGTTTGTTTGCGTGGTGGAATGCATCACTGGGGACCTCAACAAAGCACCGCCATTCCCTTCGAGCGCAAAATACTTTTCTTCGCTGCCGTTAAATTTTCTTGAGATCTGGAGTTTGCAGCCAAGGTTTTGTCCACCCTCGACCTCATTCCTAGATCCGCTTGATCAAAAAGCAAAACACACCCAGAAACACAGGTTAAAAACCAAATCAAACCACTTGTGCGTGAGTGTTGGTGTGGGAGAAGTGTGCGTGGGTCAACAATGTTTTTGCGAGTGATTGCCTTGGAGAATCTGTGACGCATTGGATTTTTGGTTTGTTTGCATGGTGAAAATTTTGCAGGTCACTATCCATTGGCTCTTTGGTTCAGTTTGGCTCCCTGATCAGGAGGGAACATCAGGCTGTTCACCGCATTGTTCGCTGCCGCGCTGTACGGATTGTATCCGACCCAGGCTGGTTCTTCTCAAGAGCCACAAGTGCCGCTCCTCGGATCATATTTCCGCAAATTAGTCGCGCAAACAAGTGGGAGATTCCGCCCTCGGCCCCAGCGCCGTCCCAGCAGCGTGAGGAGATCCAGCCTGCGACTACAGCACCGTCCCAGCAGTGTGGGGAGATTCTACCTTCGGCCCCAGCGCCGTCCCAGCAGTGTGGGGAGATTCCGCCCAGGGCTCCAGCGCCGTCCCAGCAGTGTGAGGAGATTCCGCCCAGGGCTCCAGCGCCATCCCAGCAGTGTGAGGAGATTCCGCCCTCGGCTCCAACGCCGTCCCAGCAGCTCGAGGTGCCTTGGGCATCAGTCCTCAACATGGGAGAGCAACACAGGAGAAAAGGCATCCCCGTTGCGACTGCGAATTTTGCTGCCCTAGTTCCCTGGTTTTCCGGACGCACACTCATTTTGAAGCGATCTCTGATTGAGTGTGCACAAGCAAACTTGACTTGTGGGCAGCAAGGACGGCGTTGCAGAGCCAACGCGAAAATGCGGCCCCCACAAACAAGCCACAAAAACCGCAGCAACAATCAGTGAGCTAAGTGCTGAAACGCAACGCCTCGCTATCTCGACAGAGTTGTGCGGTGTGCGGAGCAGGGTGTGGGGTACAATTCTGAAAGTTGTCCGTGCGCTCGTATGTCAGTTCAGATTAGTGGTGGCAACACACCAGAGAAAACTGTCCACCCAAACGTGTGCCGGATCTGGTTTTGAAACTGTTGCGTTTCTGTCCTGACCACACGGTGGACCTCGGGAGGCAAATCCAACGATGGTCAAGAACGAGCCTTTTGTTTCCTTGGAAAAAAGAAAATCAGGCAACCTCAAAGATCAATTATTCACCCGTGCATCAAGATTGGGCGGATGAGGGCAAATCAATTTGCGAGAGATCAGGGATGGGCCCCAAGGCGACCCCTGGTGTCAATGGACAGCACTCCGGCTGACAAACTCTCTGATTGGCAGCGCGAGTCAGAGTCAGCGCGCTGATGTGGACCCTGCCTGCACGCACCGGGCGACGCCTGCTGTAGTACTCGCTATTAGATAGAGAGCGGTAGAGTGTGCGCGGGAGTCGGGAGATTAGCCGGCGCGCAGAGGGGGCAGCTGGCGGGACAGGAGGTGGTGCCGGAGCCGCGGGGCGGAGCGGGGGCCTCGGGTACGAGCGGTGGGAGGGACCACAGGTGCTGGAGTTTGATGGAGGTCCAGGGGGCCTCAGTCTCACAAGACCACAGCCCCTGGAGTTCTGACGTGCGTCCTCAGTTGAAGCTACAGACCCCAGACTTCCGAAATGGACCCAGGGTTCCCAGTCCCAGGTGTGGGATGCAGGTGCTGGAGGTTTGAAGTGGGAAAAGGGCGGGACATAAGTATTGTACCCAGATTTGTGGTGGAACAAGGGACCTCGTGCAGACTCATACAGGTGAGTTCACAGGGCCTGTAGTTCTTGGATGAACCCAGGAGCCCCAGTCCCTGGTGAGACCACAGTCTCAGCACAGTCAGCTTTTGACCTCTCTGGGAAAACAGAGCCGAATCTGCAGACATGGACCTCTGGACATTCAGAGTGTGTACGGCACAAGAAGCTGTTGAGCAGTGCTTAGCATCTGAGATTTGTGGTACTCAAAAACCAGTGATTCTGTCCCTTAGGTATCTGCAACATTGCAAGAATAGAACCCAAACTCGGGCCTCTGGGCCCAAGCCTTCTCTCAACCCTGGTCCTGCAGTGTTCCTCATGGATCTGGATCCTTCCCTGGATGATACGGCGTTGCCCGGACTTGCACAATAGAACTGCAGGAGTGCGTGCGGAATGTGGGCAGAGGGACCAGGCTCCCAGCGTTACAGTAGAGCTGCAAGGTTTCAGTCACGATTTGGCAACTGCAACTTTATCCCACGGAACAAAGAGAGAAAGGATTTTTAGCTCGGGGTGGGACTGGACCGCTGTCCCTCTGATCCGCCCCTGACTGACTCGACGGGTGCCGAAACAAAACGCAAACCATTGTTTTTCACAAGGCGCTACAAATGAATTGCTGAGTTGATTTTGACACAGTGTCGGTCTGTGTGCTGGTTGTTCCTCAGTGGACCAAGCTGGGAGCACACTCAGACTCGTGCTCTTCCTTCTGTGAGTTTGAGGTTGGACACATAAAATGTCAGGATTGTGAGGGTGTTCGTTGTTGGGAGCACCGGACCTGAAGCTGATCTGCAACATAAATTCAGGTTTCGCTTTGCCTCACCAAGTTGTGCAGCTGAAGCAAAGGCAAACTCTTGCTGGACTGCACCTCACTGTGGAAGCACAGGAATCAAGGTTGACCTGCTTGACCTGAAACTGAGGCTGCGCTGCGCCTCTGACCTGGAACAGAAACTGAGGCTACGCTGCGCCTCTGACATGTAACAGATACTGAGGCTACCCTGCACCTCTGACGTGGAACAGAAACTCAGGCTGTGCTGCGCCTCTGACATGGAACAGAAACTGAGGCTGCACTGCACCTCTGATGTGGAACAGAAACTGAGGCTGCTCTGCGCCTCTGATGTAGAACAGAAACTGAGGCTGCACTGCGCCTCTGACCTGGAACAGAAACTGAGGCTGCGCTGTGCCTCTGATGTGGAACAGAAACTGAGGCTGTGCTGCGCCTCTGATGTGGAACAGAAACTGAGGCTACACTGCACCTCTGATGTGTAACAGATACTGAGGCTACCCTGCACCTCTGACATGGAACAGAAACTCAGGCTGTGCTGTGCCTCTGATGTGGAACAGAAACTGAGGCTATGCTGCACCTCTGATGTGTAACAGATACTGAGGCTACCCTGCACCTCTGACATAGAACAGAAACTGAGGCTGTGCTGCGCCTCTGATGTGGAACAGAAACTGAGGCTGCACTGCGCCTCTGACCTGGAGCAGAAACTGAGGCTGCGCTGTGTCTCTGACCTGGCACAGAAACTGAGGCTGCGCTGCACTTCTGATGTGGAACAGAAACTGAGGCTATGCTGTGCCTCTGACGTGTAACAGATACTGAGGCTACCCTGCACCTCTGACGTGGAACAGAAACTCAGGCTGCACTGTGCCTCTGACATGGAACAGAAACTGAGGCTGTGCTGCACCTTTGATGTGGAACAGAAACTGAGGCTGCTCTGCGCCTCTGACGTGGAACAGAAACTGAGGCTATGCTGTGCCTCTGACCTGGAACAGAAACTGAGGCTGTGCTGCGCCTCTGATGTGGAACAGAAACTGAGGCTGCACTGCGCCTCTGACCTGGAACAGAAACTGAGGCTACGCTGTGTCTCTGACCTGGAACAGAAACTGAGGCTGTGCTGCGCCTCTGATGTGGAACAGAAACTGAGGCTGCTCTGTGCCTCTGATGTGGAACAGAAACTGAGGCTGCTCTGTGCCTCTGATGTGGAACAGAAACTGAGGCTACGCTGTGCCTCTGATGTGGAACAGAAACTGAGGCTACGCTGTGTCTCTGACGTGGAACAGAAACTGAGGCTGCTCTGCGCCTCTGACCTGGAACAGAAACTGAGGCTGTGCTGCGCCTCACTCTTGGATTCAGGGTACGACGGCGCGCTCCAACAGGGCCGCAGGTACGTGTCGCTTGTTTACTTTAGATAGGTGTGAGATCTGGCGCTTTGTCTTCCAAATGTCTGGTGCCACCGGAGAAGAATTTTGGGATGAGATTTTTGGACTGCCTGCGACAGCAGGGGTGGAAGTGGCCTGCTGGCCAGTGAAACTTGCTTGTTGTTTTGTGGGCAGAATCTGACGAGCAGCATTCCACTGAAAAAATGTGCACAACAGTAGCAAGACTCATCTTATACCACAAAGTTTTTGTGTCTGAGTGAAACACAAAGCAACTTTGGTTCCATCTTGGGCAGTTGCCCCCAACATGTTTCGTGCAAGGAAAAACACAAAGACTGGATGGGTGAAAGTGAAATTTCTGTATCCATTAGAACCTTGGCAGTGTTGTGTGCACCAAAATTTGGAAAGAACCACGAGTACTTCGTGTGGCCAGGGCGTGGTCCAAGACCTGGTCGCAGGATCCGAGGTGTCGTTCGATTTGAGCAACCCGCCAATCCTGATCACCACGGATTGGTACAAAATAAAATTCAATTCGGCCGATCTGGATTGATCCACTGCAAACAGTCACTGAGACAGATTGCCAGATGGATTGCTGCAATCCAACACGACGATCCGGATCAGCAAATCGAACAACACCATTCCGCTGGGTTGGCGACGACCAAAAGGTGCCGTTCGATTTGAGTGACCTGGCACGGATTTTGGCCAACCTGGATCGATCCACAGCAACCCGTCAATGAGAAGGCTTGCTGTTTGGGTTGCTCGGGATCGATGTTTGCAACCCGGGTTTCAGCAAATCGAACAGAGCCAAAGACAGACCAACAGCAAAACAGGTCCCTGTGGCCCGAAATTGGCGGGGGGGGGGGGGTCATGTTCTTCAGGGTCCGGAGGGCCCAGGGCCACTGGATCCGCCCAGGGCTGCACAGCTGCTGTGTTGTTGCCAACGAGAAACGGAAACCACCCGACAAGTTCCCCACGGTGATGGACTTGTAAATCCCGCCGCTTCTGACATCTGAGCAACAACACTGCAGAGGGGGGGGGGGGCGGATCCGGGGGGCAGGTCAATGGGTGGGGTGATCCCGTCGGGCGCAGTTTGGAAATTTCACACGTGAAAATTATAGCTCAAATTTTAGGGGTTTTCACATTGGGTGACGCGCGTTGGGTCACGTGCGGGCTGACGTGAAAAGTTCCACCCATGGGTTCAACGTTAAATTTTGACGTCGACGTCAATAGAATGACCGCGCGTCACCCAATGTGAAAACCGTTTTTGTCGTGGCCCGAACGCCCATCGGTGTTTTCAGGTGATTTGAGGTGGGTTGCACGATTTGGGCTCAAATGAGCCAAATCGGTGCGAGCCAAATCAAAGCACCTTTAGGCAGCGTCTTCCAAAAGTATGTATACAGCACATTCATAGTCAAGATGAGGATTGATTAAGGACCTTTCAGGCTCTTTTGGTTCATTTTGGGTCGGGGATAATGCACAAGGAAGGAATTTGTCAAATTTGAATTTTTGGGTTTCTGAGGTCAAAAAGGTCAAATTTGAAAGTGTGGAAAAAATGGGGTGTGAATGTAGAAATGTCTTCATATCTCAGAAGGCACAAATATTTGGTGAAAGAAGTATATTGACAAAATGTAGTATATTGTATG
>JAAUXT010152525.1_pt1 | contig 10856 bp, 9 predicted proteins | sample 7278171 | NCBI WGS metagenome assembly JAAUXT01 (sample SAMN14350112, study PRJNA611818) | marine sediment metagenome | isolation source: surface marine sediment (1.8m) | place: French Polynesia: Moorea | collected 2018-08 | reverse complement strand
TCTGTTTGCAGAAAAATGTCTTTCAGGGGGAGGTTCCACCAGGTGCCTTTGTCACACATTTTGGGGTCAAATTTTGGTTTTCAACCCATCATAATTCTCATTCAATGCCTTCAGAAAGGAAATTGGTGGTTTGGTTTTGAAGAAGACATTTAACAGAATTGAGATCAATACAAAATGCCCCCTTCCCCACAGGCAATAAATTTGGCCCAGGGACCATGATTAACTATGGTCGTAAGCGTTAATAATGCTTATCTGGGAAAGGCTAAATTTTTGAGTGTCTTTCATGGTAAGACATAAAATTAATCTGTTTCTGGCATTTTTTAAAGTCACAAACTGAGAAAAAATGGTTCCTTGATCAATGTTTATTTGAAACAAGAAACATGCCAGACACAAAAAAAACGGAGGTCAAAAAATCGGCCATTTTTGGCCTGTAAATTCATGACATTGATTACGTGGAAAACAAAACGCACAGTGCGCCCAGAGCCAAGTCGTCTCCTGCCACGCTTTGACCGTGACGATGATGCAGCGCGTGAGGCGCCTGGTGTGAAACAGGCCTGGGCGCCCCGTTCTCAGGGGAAACGCCACAGCTGAACAGGCACATTGTGCCGGGCTTGTTCGGCCCCGCCGGCGATGATGAGTGCGACCGACGCTCTGAGAACGCGCCGCGTCCAGGGGTGCGTGTTGCCTGAGTCGTTCGTTTCGACGCAGTGCTCGCCAAGGATGACAAGAACGCAACGCACAACGCATTGATGCGTCCAGTTGTATAGAAACAAGCCAGAGGTGCCTGAAGTCCAACAAAGTTCCAGCTCTTGTTTGCCGGCTGTAGTTGGTTGCGGCTTCCAAAAATGTAGTCCTCACACTACCTACACGCGTAGTCTCCGCACATATGGACACACACGTACACACAAGAGCAAACACACTCACACACAAGCACGCACGCACGCACTCACACATACACACGCACTCTCACACACACACACACACACACACACACACACACACACACACACACTCGCAGGCACGCACACACAAGCGTACACCCAAGCGCACACAACACAAAGTCCAGGAGGAGCCTTTTTCACAGCGCAGGGGTTCGGGGACCTAGGGTCACATTCCAGGCCCCGGCGGCCGAGCTTCGCATTCCGCGGCTCAATGAACTGTAATTACTGCAGGAATGCACGCACCAACACACGCACGCACAGGTGGACGAGCCCGAGAACAAACCGTGCATTTCTATTGTCTCCGAGTGAGGATAAGAAATTTAGTTTTTGTCCTTGACGCGCAACCGCAGCAACTCTTAGTTTGTCAGACAGTGAGCTGAAAAGAAATCATTGATTGCAAAATTATTCTGCCGAAAACAAAAACCTTGGTTTCCGAGTCAGATGCAGAATAAACAAAAAAGACTCTCAGGGATCAGAGCCTCTGAGATCCCAAGACAAAAAATCCAAAAGCGCGCAGCCGAATGACATCTGGTCAACCACAGTTGGACCCTTTTTGGTCCTTGACCAAATTCAGGATTCGTTGCACAAATCCCAGGTCTCGTGTTGGAACCAGGGTACAACCTCCCCTGTACTTACTGTCTGCGGGGTCACAAATGCGACCATGCGTGTGGTGTCTAATGGACCTGCGTTTATCACAATAAAGTTCGTTATCAGCTCAAAGTAGCACCGATTTCCCAACGAATGCCTTCAGAGGGAACATCGCGCCAAAAATAATTGTGTGCAATTCTGGGTCAGTTCCCAAACCAAACATTGGAAACGAAATGTGTCTGCCAGAACTGGTTCTTCCACCCAATGATCCGTGAGGGTGGTGGCTGGGTTCACTCGGGATGCGTCACGCGAATCTGAACAAGCTCTGTAGCACCATTCCCTTGAGATTGCGCTGAGTTTTCCAAGACGCATCCAGTGGGAAAGGGAACATGCTCCATCATTATTTCAATTCAACTCCAACCCGCACTCACCTGAACCTCCAAAGGGCCGCAAAGCGTTGGGATATGCGGGCAAAATAATCACGAATGTCCGACGTTGGACTTCGTCTCTGTACCGAAGGGGACTTTGATGTTCTAACCAGGATCTCGTGGGTATCGAAAACCTGTTGTGAACAGTTTCACTGTGGAAGACTTCAGAACGGACGACAGACAGACAGACAGACAGACAGACAGACAGACAGACAGACAGACAGACAGACAGACAGACAGACAGACAGTACGTTCTTCACAACACGAGTAAAGCCGAGTGTGTGGTGGGATTGATCTTGGAAATCTTTTCACACATGTTTTTGGATTCAGAAGAATTTCAATTGAAGCAGAAAGCTTCTACAGCCATGTGTTTTCCATCGTGCCCTCCCCTTGCCGGGTGCATTTTGACACGACCACGACCGAACCACTATGACATTGGGGGTCGTGCGATGCTTGAACAATACAACACTCCCCGAGTGCAGCCCCATTGAAGAGAGTGCCCAGGCTCAACAGTCTCCTTTCGTCAACCGCTCTCCTTTCTTGACGTGTCAAAATCCGCGTTATCTCCTTGAGTGGATTCAACACACAGATTGGAATGTTCATGTATCGCCTTTCAGGCGGAGTCACAATCCTCCAAATACGGAAATGCCTGTTCCTATTAGTGTTGGTCCTGAGGTGTGTTTTGGGAACTGAAATGAACAAGGCAAAAACTTTTGTTCAGTCGCATGGGAAACAGCTCGAGTCACAACTGGCATTCAAATAAAACTTTTTTTCAGCTTGTTCAATTCCAAGACAGTGTACGACTGCGGACAAAAAGAAGAGAAGAATTTTGCGCACGTGGGTGTTTGGTATGCGTTTATTGCTACAGATAGACGTTTTCTCAGAAAGAATCTGGATCCGCAATGCATCCCCTACTTCATATTTTCGGTTCGCAAAAAAGTCAGGTGCGCAGGGTCGGTATGTGCAAACCGGCGGCGCCGCCGCCACCACCTCTCCGGCCCCGACTTCAAATTGAATGTCTCCAGTCGTCCCATTCAGATCCTTTCACAAACGCAGAGCACTTGTCAGGCCTCACGTTGATAAATTAGTTGGTTCCCAGCTATAGAATGACTGCTATTAAAAACCTGCCTACATTGTGTCAGCCTTTCCTAATGCAAAATCTTATGGTGTCCGACATTGACAAATGCACACCCCAGTTTTTCATTGGGCCCCGGCCCCATTTTTCATTTCGAGCAACACTAAAATGAGAAAAGATTTACATTTTATAGTTCTAGATCTCCTCAGGGAAGGTATAAACTTCTTGGGGTCTTTTGTGCGCCTTTGGAAATGTCTCTGTAAATATTACCACCACTTGCGTGAGTCGGTAATTTTGGCAATAAAAACATGCAGTGCAAAGGCAAGGCTGTATTCCGCACGATAACCCCTCCAACTTTGTGACATACTTCGTACAATATTCCTTGTGGGAAGCTCTCTGCTCAAAAAATGTTAATTATTCTGTTTTGGTCCAATTTTCGCGGCACAAGTCAAGACCAACTTCTCTCGGGTTCTTGAGTCGTAAATTTATTCCGAAGCAAAATTGTGATACAAGAATCATTTCGGGTGATTTCAAGGTCCAGATGCTTTCATAACATTTTTCATTCCGTTCGTGGACCCGTTTGATTTACTGCTGTTGTCAAACCAAATTTTCTTCGCAGAAAAACAAACTTCACGTTGGTTGTTTGAGGTAATTTTTGGCTTGGTAGACGAAGTTCCAAATATCCAGCAGGGTTCAGCACAGGTTCTGCCAGTTGGTGTTGTTCTTTCTTCCGCACAAACACAGTGACAAGTTTTCAACCTGCTGCTTGCGAGCCAAATTTGAAACGTACCTTTGACCTGAACCAAACTTTGAAACTCACTGTGACAAACGAAAAGGCTCCAGCGAATTCTACGAATCTGTTGATGTTCAGCAGAGACTTTGAGCAACATTTTCAAAGACACAAACATAAAACAGCACCATATCTCCAAAATTTTCCGAAATGCTCCATCCTTGCGTGTGTGTGGATCAAGACTCTGCATGTCGACTCCTCCCTCAAGTCCTATCCACAAAGCAGTTGACCCTCCTGATGTTGATCGCCAACGCTGAATCAATCTCATCCTTAAATCTAAAGCTGTCCCACTTTGCGCCGTATACTCGCAGTCCCGTTACAAGTTCAAATGCTCTTGACACAGGTTCACGGGGGGTTTTGTTGAAAAAACGCTTCAACAAATTGCACGAGTTTTCGGTCTGTTGGAGGAAACATTCACTGAGCACATGGTCAGCCATGTAAGCATGGTTAGTTCCACGAGTGAAGCTTGAGTGCAGGAGAAGAAGGAAATACTTTCAAGCTGAACGACAAAAGAGAAAAGAACCACACACTCAAGCACGTTCACCGCACCTCTGTTGCCAAAGGTATCACCGCCACAGAAACCTTGTTTCACTGCAGACAATGCCTCATAAAATGGCAAAGGTGAAATTCAGTAGAGTGGGACTGGGCAAAGAAAGGATGTTTTTCTTTTTGGTCGCGTTCCTCTTGAGTTGGTTTGCACCTCTGTGAGAACGGCGGCGGACAATAGGGAGATTTGTTCCACGGGTTTGTTCGTCAGACGAGCACGGATATGCTCTGGAAACGCCCGACTCGTGGTGGGCACACTTTGCGGTGCGAGGCGGGCGGGGCTCGGGTGTAACAGGTCAATTTAGCTCTGGAAGGAGACACAGTTGTTGCAACTGTGCTCTTCCCTCGCGGGTCAGGAAGACCATCCTTTGACCTGCCAGGCCAGAAATTGCTTCTTGGTTCACAATCTTGAGATGCCATCTTGCCAACACAGCCGCAGTTCTGATCGAACCGGAAGGATCAAGCGACCTTGGACAACTATTGGCTTGACTTTTGCTTCCACGAAATTCCCCACATGCACAATATTAGAGAGTTTTAGATGCAACCCGTGAGAGGCTCCCTCCGGTCCCATCCTACGTGCCAAAATATGTGGCAAAAAACGTGGGAACTGACCATTTGAAATAAAAAATTCTACCTGTCAAAAGTTTCATTTCTTCTCCAAATTTAAAAGAAACATGCAAAAGAGGAATGATAGCAAAACACCTACTAAAAGAGTGACATTGTCAAAGTAATTTTCTTGTGAGACAGCCATGGAAAAGGCCTACGTGGCAGTTTGGTTTGCCACGTAAAATGGCACGTTTCCTGGCACCGGGCATTGAAAATTTGGTTCCCACGTGTTGCATCTTAAACTCCTTACTGTCTGTTGCTGCGTCCCCGTTGAACCCATGTCATTCATCTGGCCTCTGGCCGTTGTTGTTGTTATTTCGGGAAGCCAAGCGAAGGGTCCTTCTCCACAGGTGTCTTCGAAAACCCTGCGACACCTTCCATTCACGGAGACCATTCTCGGCGACACTCGGCAGTTTGAGATTCACGGGTGCAGAGAGCAGATCGAACTACTCGACTGAACCCACCCATAACTACACCAACATTCGCCACCGCTCACTACACTTGCACTTGGAGCTTGATTGACCAAGGGTTTAGGTACAAGCAAATATTCAGTCAGGCCTTCCCTTGCACTCCTTTTCTCTGCTTACCTACTCTTGTAAAACCAAATTCGCCATTGAAATTTCCCTTCTATACTCCAATTCACTTGCTTGGCCCGCCTTGCCACACCTCGTACCGAGATGTGACGAGTTCTTCTGAAGCTCAGGATTACATTTGCACGCAGTTCCAACTCAAATGTCTGTCTTTAATTCTGGATAAAAGTGCTTTTTGTGGTACTTTTCAAGCGCATGGATATGTGTGGAAATACGGGAGAAAAAGTCAACTGTTTTGTGACCACCAAAGACGGATTTTTTGCAGACACAAACTGCCACGGGACTACAAGTTCTGTGCCGAGAAGGTTATCTGTTGAAGTTAAACAATTGCTTATGTTGTGCAACTCGATGAGAGCCTTTGGGCAAGTCAGAATTTTGCAAAGTGGTTTCCTTGTTTAGAAATTCCCAATTTGTGTGAGTATGATTCCATATGTGTGATTGCCACAGTCACAGAAAACAGAAGAGTCATTGTGGGGAGGTCCACTACAAAAAACACACGTATTCCGTGCCTTGTTTTCGAAGTCTCTTTGCGGCTGTGGAAATGAAAATAGGACTTCCAAATGGAGTTTTGTGTCCCAGCTGACACCAGGCAGTGTAGAGACACAGAAATGCCTGGGAAGGATTTTGTTAACAAGATTACTGTTGCTGAATGCAAAATTCTCAAGCGAGAGGTTCTCAAGAGTTTTCTGCTTGAACGTGAAAAAGTGCTCGTGATTGGGTTTTTCTTCAAGTGACAGGAAAGAAAGATCTGCGTGTTCTGCATTTGTGCCGACGACCTACTGGAGTCGTTAAATGTGAAATTGAAGGGCATCGTGTCCTGCGGTCAACTTTGTGGACAAAACACCTCAAAACAGTCAAAAAGGCTTTTCTTTGCACAAAACAAAAGCCATTCTTTGGAATCTGTTTTGTGCACAACAGCTGAATACAGACGTTCCGCCAGTGTTGCGTATTGCACGTCTCAAAGCCACATTCGTATTGTCAGCATTTGAGGTATAGTTTTCATCGGGAAAACAGTTTTCAGAAACTCTGAATCTTTTGCATGAATGTTCTATAAAGAGTCAACAAGTATCGACACGGGAAAGGTGGAGACAAGCCCATGTTAGTTGCAAAGTTTTCCGTGTTTGCAGTCAAAAGATCTGTCGGACCATTCTTTATTGCGCAGAAAATGGAATAAACAACTCAAAAAATATTTTACGTTTTGGCTTTTTGACTAGATCCTCTTGTTGCGAGTCTGTTCCTTTCATGAGCTTCAAGTGCAAAACTTCCTCAGGTGGCAAAAAGGATTGTGCATAAAAAGGGACAATTTGAAGTTGGTGACAGGTTCGTTGGCGATACTTTCCATGCTGAAGTCATGCATCTTGAAACGAAATCGAGAAAAAAATCCAACTGATTTTGACGACAGTCAGGAATGTGGGTTGCGAAGAAAGCACCGAGTTTCTCTTCCTTCGCACAGGTAGAATTGCACTTTCCTTGTACGGAGCGGATCTCAAGAGTCGGAGCTTGGTGCTGTCCCACAATCTGACACGCGTTTCAACAAAAGAGTCAAATTTGGAACCTCTCGTAGCACAGGCTGGAGGAAACATTTTGACCGCAGACGGTAGTGAGACATATCAACGGTTTTCGCTGCAAAAGGAATGAAACGTCTTGACATGGGTTCAGCTGTACCAAAGGTTCACACATGCACCAGGCCTGTTGATCTCTGCCAAAGTATTTCCCCTACAAGTTGTACCATCAAGCTCAAAAACTCCAATTTTCCCACGATTCTGTTTGAATTTTGGGTCCGACCCCACAGGATTTGGGATTCCGTTGACTAAATCCTGGATCCACACCTGCGTGGACCTGTAGGTTGAAGCCAACAAAAAAGAAGTTGGGACCTTGATAACAAATTATTGCCTGTCAAGGGGTGTTTGAAAGCGCAGACACTCAAGAAATATAGCCTCGCTGCCTTCGCTGAAGGTAATTTAAGAATTTTGTGAAAGGAAGAAAATCAGATCTTATCACAGTTGGCTCCCGCTCTGTACGCTTGACCCCTTCCTTGCAAAAGTGAACCTCCATCCCCAGCCACCCTTGTGTTTAATCCCTAGGCCCCAACACTCAGCCAAGGCTCTGTTTTGCCTCAGAGAGAGCAAAACACAAAAAGAAGAACGGGGCAACTTTATTTACGCTTCCAGAGGTTCATTTGACTCTGCTTCTGGTGGTACAAGCAACTAACACATAAATATCTGTCCGCAAAACAAGTGAAGGTGAAGAGAAAAATGCTGTTGCCCCAGGCTGCAGGCTTTTGACTTTTTTCTCTTCACACTGAGCTATTGCCGCAGTGTTGATTGCAAATACTTATATCAGCTCTCAAAGCTTCATTACCTCTGTGCAGTGAATAGTTTCAAAAGGCCCCATGTCCCAAGGTCGAGAAAATAAACGGGGACCAGTCATCGATCTGGCTCCACAGTTTCTGAAGGTTTTGCGGTAGGTGTTGGAGAAATGAGGCACCTCGAGTCATGGCAAGATCCAATAATATTTGAAGAGTGATGATAGATGTCTCAAGCACAAAGCCTTCCACACCTTCCGTTGCCAAAATCACGTTTCGTAATGATATTTGATTTTAATAACGCCGCATTTTTCTTCAGGGCCAATTTTTTGTGCTCTTTCGAAGTTGCACAAAGTTGGGTTTGTTTCTGGTGTACTTGCTTCTGCAAAATTCATTTTTGTGTGTACATGTTCACAGTATCTCAAAATCGTGGTCAACCTGAAATTTTCCTTCTTGAATGTTCATGTACAAACATTTAAGCACGCTTGACATTGAAAAAGGGAATCCTTCAGAACAAACTGTGTCTTGTTCCAAACATCTCACCCCAGCTTTGTCCCTTCTCCACATCTGTGCAGTAAGCTGCCCACCCAGAAGTGTTTGCACTGTGAGTTTGTCGCCACAGACAGAAAAGAATCTTCACAAAATTCTTATTTTCTGATTGTCCCTTTCTTTTGCTCTTTCTTTTCCTCTTGAACAACCAATTCCTTGTTTTTGCCGGAAATTTGCTCACCCAGTGGCGACGCACGAAATCGATTGTCCCCACTATCTCAAATCTAACATCACCAAATTGGACATTTCATTGAACAAAAACAGCGTTTTGTAGTCATAATTTCCCTTGGAATTACAAGGCAACATCAGAATTGCACCTTTTGGAGTGCTGTGCTGATAACAATGAACAACCGACGGCAATCAGAGGGGAATTTGCTGTGCTGCTCTGAGGTCCCTTGTTGAGACTGGAATTATCAGAAAAAAAAGAGGCAGGGAGGACAGTCTCCCTCACCAAGCGATAAGAACAGTGGAAGGCAAACGTCTTGCTCACACGAGCTCACAGTGAGACTCGGAAAAGAACCAGATCACAGGCACTGCCGTTCTGATTTTCTCCGCCTCCTTGTGCAAATGATTGTGGACTTTTGGACCTGGATCTCCTCAACAGAGGATGTGAGGTTTGGATTGTCTGGCAAAACATTTCTCCATCGCGCTGTGCTTTTTGTGTGCCCCAATGAGAGATTGGTGGGCGATCTTCGGGAGAGACTCTGCAGTCTTTTCTCTGTGTCCACGTCAATGGGTGACGGGTGCTGTCTCGCCAAGTCCACTCAGCCAGTGTGAAACAGACTTCAGAGCAGAAAGTCCCCCGTTCTCAACGAAGATCCCACCCTGAAAACCAAACATCACTCCGTGTCAACCACCTTTTCCTCCGGCTCCACGCACAAAAAGAGGTCGCCTTGATTTTTTGACTCAAAAGTTGGCGTGATAAGCGGAGGTGTTGTTGAGTCCCTGATGTTTATGCGCTGCTGAATGCGAACTGCCCGTCACCGTCTCCAGGTCCATTGACACGAAACAGGCGTCTGACAAACCCCATTCACGGGTATTTAGCATTAATTTTCAAAGATTCAAAGGCCGTCGTGAAGAAATCAAAGCGTAATGATGGGGTTGTGTGGGTAAAAGGTTCGCGTTGCTGAAGAGAGAGGGTCCTGAACACTTGCACTTGGAATTTATTCAGGCAGGAAAGTATTGAAGGGGCGTGAGATGGAATTTGTGGAGAGAACGGGCTTCAGCGAAAACAACCAATCCAGGGGATTTGCCAATTTTGGGATCTTGGAATCTCAAGATTCTTCGACTCTAGATCTCACAAAGTTCGTAGAGTGTACAGTGTACTTCATAAGCAACCAAAGCCTCTGAGTAGCCTGTACAAGTGGCCACAAGGTCCTGGGCTGAATAGCCTTTCAGACTTCCTGCAATGCTTGGTTTTGAGCTGATCTTGCCAACTTCTCAACACAAACTCAAGAGGAACTGTTCCAAAATCAGCTTGTGGTCAAGGAAAATTGACAAAACGAGAGCAACAAACGCCAAAACTTAAAAGTCACCAGCGGCAAGAACTGTTTACCTGGTAACTGTCCAGAAAATTATGGGCTTTTTTTGTGAAAAGGTGAAGAGAAATGCATGCTCCTTGAAAGGACAGTTTTGGCACTGGTGTCCAGGTCTAAAACAAATGGTAATCAAGACAAGTTGGCACTTGGGTTGTTTTCCACAGTCAACATGCACCAAGGCGAATTGAAATGTGAAGCCCGTTTCACACTGGATGCGCCACGCAATGGAGAACCCGCGCGTCAGTGCGGATCTATGACAGATCCCTCTCCTCGCTGCTGCAGAAGGGAACCAAACGGCTCCTGATCTGAAGAGCTCTGAGAAAAGCTTAATCCCCATTGAGTCTGTGGAACTTGTGGACCATGCAGATCCATCAAGTCTTGTAGGATCTACATGTGAAACATTTGTCGCTTGATTTTGCACGAAACAACGAAGGAGACAGGCACCAAGCACCAAACACCAGGGTGCGTGACAATAATTTCCTCGATTTCTGCCAAAGACGTCTCAGTCTGCAATCATCCATGCATCCCTCAAAACAAGCAACTCTTGGCCATGGGAAAAAACAGGCACAAAGGTGTCGTTTGAAAATCCTGTCAATTTGTTAGCAGTGTTTTTCTTGGCTCGCAATTTGACGAGCAAAGTGCCGTCTCGCATGCAAAGGGCGTAGCAGCGAGACCAGTGATGATCCCTCAACATGCAAAAAGGAAGACGGAGAGGAAGGCCACATGTTCCTTCAAAATAGACAACTGTCCCTTTAACAAAGCTTGACAAAGTTGTTGTTCGCATTGCAGTACGAGGCTGATACCAAAACTCCTTTTCGCTGTCCGCGGCCACTTGCGAGTGCAGCGGGTTGATTCACGTAACAAATGAAGGCAAATGGTCTGTGTTGGCACACAGGAATG
>JAAUXT010028376.1_pt1 | contig 10856 bp, 10 predicted proteins | sample 7278171 | NCBI WGS metagenome assembly JAAUXT01 (sample SAMN14350112, study PRJNA611818) | marine sediment metagenome | isolation source: surface marine sediment (1.8m) | place: French Polynesia: Moorea | collected 2018-08 | reverse complement strand
GGGATGCCTGGGGTGTGGGGATGCCTGGGGTGTGGGGATGCCTGGGGTGTGGGGATGCCTGGGGTGTGGGGATGCCTGGGGTGTGGGGATGCCTGGGGTGTGGGGAAGCCTGCCTGAAGATGAAATCTGGTTTTATTCTCAGGGTGTAGGCTGCCCCCTCTCTCCTGCATCCACAACCACCTCACTGATTTGCTGGATCCACCACTGCCTCACGGATTGGCTTTCCCATCGAAGTTACGTGACTGGTTCCCTCACCTTTCCCCACCTATGATGGAGCTATTTCATGCCTGCGCACATTCGCACGCATTTCAAAGCAGGTTCGCAGTGAAATGCGATTGCGTGCTGTTTCCTGCGAGGGGCTGATCCAGGGTGCAAAACCAGATCTACGATTGCGTGCTTACCCTTGAAACGCACTGTGCAGTCCAGGACCCCTGGAGCACATGCAAATCCAAAGTGAAAATTCAGACGCAAAGTTTTGCAAAATTTCCAATTGACAACATTTTTCTCAGTTGGAATTTGACTCTTGAGGATTACCCCCCTCAAACCACGCCTGGATCACATCTTACGCACTGAATCAATGGAGCTTCATTGATTTTCAACATTTTACCAATTGTGAACGTCTTGAGAGACATGCAGTCCACACGCACGGAAACCGGAAGTGGAGAACGTGCACAGTTATCGCTGTAGGATTTCATGTCGTGTGAGGTAAAGCCAAAAACCTTGCATTCACATTCACACGCCCTTTGCAAACAAGATTGTTTGCCCAGATTGGTTGTGGCTTGGCTATGAGCACAGCAGGATCTGAGGACAGAAATAGGGGTTTTCACATTGGCAGGGCGGCGTCAGAATTTCTGACGCGCGCGTCAAAATTTTGATGCTCAGGCATCAAAGTCAACATGATGCCCAATGGAGAGTGTCAAATTATCCGTCCAGACCGATCACAAATTTTTGACACGGGCATCAATTTTTTGTCCCTGCGTCACCAATGTGAAAACCCTTATTGCCCCGTCCTTCCTGGTTGGATCCAGTGCTCTGGTGGATTCAGGATTGGAGAGAGACGGAGCAGACCCTGGACGCTCAAACAGGACCCAACTGCAACTCCCCAAAAACGTGAGGACGTAAACTCTGTTCAGATTCAAAAGGGAAACCTTTTTGGATGCAAAACCTCCAACGGGAAAAAGATACCCAAATTACTGACAATGCACCGGCCTTGACAAAACACAAGGCGGCGTCCTGTGTGTTTCTGGGATCAGCTCGAGCCGGGTCCACAATCACCACGGTGTCTGCTCCTGTGACAAACACGCACAAACGTGCGCACACTCACTGTATTGAGAAAACAACTTTTTGAACTCAACTTTGGCTCCGAGAAACAACAACAACAGCACCAAGAAACGAGATATACTGTACTTGAATTCCATACTCCCAAATGATCATAGGGCCTGTGAAAGCAATTTTTCCTGAAGTATCCAAAACCCTTTTTCCACTCGTGCATTGTTTCTACGTAAATCCAACGCATCCAAACAACCAATCACAGAACTTCAATGAATGAAGACGGAATCTCACCTGAAGCGACAATGTCCTGAGTCCGGGCGTTGTTTGCTGCAGGCAAAAAATCCAACTCATCCCCCTGACCCTTCCATTATATTTTGACGTCGCTCAAAATAAACGTTGAGCGTTGATATGGACTATTTTTCAGCTCAGTGACGTGGGTTGCGTGGTGATGGTGTCAGTTCCGGTTGACTGAGTGTTCACAGATTGGTGGGAGCTCTCGGGGCAGCAGGATTCAGGCTCACAGTGATAAAGCTGTACAAATCAACTGTGGAGGCCAAACTGCTGCCAGGCTGTTGGCACTGATCAGCAGATGCTTATCAAGGTTCTGCATCAAGGGGACAACCATTCACGTCCTGAGGTCACGGTCCAGCGGTTCCAGGGGGACGCGGGGCATGACGCCCTCCCTTGAGCAAAGTGATTCTCCTCGCTCAACTTTGTCGCTGCATGCCAATTACGTGTACAGGGGTTTTCGCATTGGTGACGCGCGGTCGTTTTCTTGACGTCAGCGTCAAAATTTAACATTGAACCCAAGGGTGAAAATGTTGACGTCAGTCCAGAAATGCCCGCTCGTCACCCAATGTGAAAAGCCCTTCAAGGATATTCTACTTTAGAGCTTGAAACTTGTGAGCTTTGGCCCCTCACTTTGATCCTGGATTTGCTAGAGTCTGAAGGGCAGACGCTGGGTCTTGTTGAGCGTAAGTGAGTCTTGGGCACAGAACTGCTGTCCCACTTCCCGCCCTGACTCACCCAGGATCGAGACATACCGTATCCACCCGTGTATAAGACGCACCTGTTTTTCCCAAAACTAAGCACCAAAACCAGGGGCGCATCTGATGCTAAGTATGAGATTTCTATTGTTTCAATAGAACCCAACATCAGATAATGAAGGTTTAAGTGTCCGTCTTGTACTTGGGTGCGACCCATACCAGGGTGAATGCGGTACGAGCACAAGGTCCCTGTTATGAGTGGCACAGCGTGTCAGTTCCTGCTCCTGAATTTGACCTTTTTGTACAGGCTAAAGTCACCCATTCCACCTACCCAATGATCAGGCAGGCACTGGCCTCTGTTGAGGGAAGCGCAGTACTGTCGTGTGGAAGAAACCAGTATCTTCGCGTACGAGTGATCCAGGTTTCGCTGAAGAGCTGACTAAGTACCCTGAGATGGCTTCAGGAGCCGACTGCACTCATAGAGAGAAGCTGAAGCTGTCTTACCACCAGCTTCCATACCCTGCTGTAAAGCTCAAATCTAACTCCTTGCAAAAGGGTTCCAGCTTGTACTAACCACGTGAGTGATAAACGGAGCCTTCACACAACCACTGGGTGTGTTTCTTCCTTGGGTAAGGCAGCTGACTGTGGAACTAAGGCTGTAACACTGCACTGCACTGGTCTTCCACGACCACTGTGAGTGTGCGATAGTGCCGCCCGCCCGACCACCACACAGCAGTACCTCAAACCCCCAAAAGCTGCTGTTCTACTTCAATTAATACTGCGACAAATCCCAGTTTGGACACAGGTTGCCCACACCCAGGACTTCCACCTACTCAGCCACTGGTTCCGTGTCCTGTTGAGCTGAACGCACAACCCTCCCCCCCCCCCGCGGAGCGGACTGTTTGGATTGGCGGCTGTTTGAGTGATGAACCTCGCTCTGTCCTGACAGCAGCTGAGGCGGGATTGAATACAGCGCGCAGGTCTGTGAAAACTGTGATTAATACAGGGCTGCACGCTATGAACACCGTTTGTTATTTTTTGAATCAGGATGATAGGACTGTACAAAAATCAGAATCCGTGTTGCCTTGGATTGGGTGGAAGATTTGGAGCCCGGTCCCCAGGGCCCAGAGTTGCTGCCCCCTGGATGCCGAAGATTTGACAGTGGACAGTCTCATCTCTGGATGGCTTATTTCCTGCCACTGAAACATACTGAAATGAACGTACTTGTGTGTACATTAACTAACCAGGAGCAAAACAACAAACATTGCACAACCAAGGCACAAGCAAACCTCAGCATCACTGTATCCCAGTTTTCCCAGCAGGCCCATGGAAATGACACAGAAAACAAATACAGGCAGGACAAAACGGAAAAATGCGTAGCAGAGGCAGAGAAGTGTTGATTTGCAGTTCCCTCAGAAATTTGGGCTTCTTGCACAGGGACAAATGGAAAATACTGCCAGAAGAGGGTTGACCAACAGGCCCACAGAAATGACACAGAAGAAAAGTTTGGGCAGAACAGAAAAGAGAAAATGTGTGGGAGAGGCAGAGAAGTACTGATTTGCAGTTCTCCCACAAAGGTTTGTCTGGTGACATTTCCACATGAAACAAACCTTTTCCAGAGTATTCTGCCTCAGTTGTTCTGAGAAGCAAAATCAACACTGGGAAGGTCCAGAAGATTCACAATGTAGTGTTCCCATTCTCTCAGGAAAAGTTCAGTTGGGTTGCCCTTTCTGTGCAGAGGAAATGCTTTTCTCTTTTCTTTCCTGTTCAGTTCAGTTGCTCTTCTGACTGAAATGTCAACAAAGTTCACCTTGTGCTGCACCCCAATCTGTAAGGGGCATGTCCAACAAAATGTCTGAAAGGCAGGAAATGGAATGACACGAAACTCAGTAGGATGCCACGTTAATTTCATTTCATTTGTATTCCAACTGGTCTTGCAAATTTGTAGCTGGAGGTATTATTTTGTGTGCAATCAGAAAGGGACACAATTAGATGTTTTTTTGTTTTTGTTGAAGGAACACAGCTCTACCAAAATACGAAGTATTGACCCCCACCTGCTGCTAAGCGGGACTGTTGTGGTTAGTTTTCCTTGTGTTTCATTCACAGTTTGTGAGCAGCAAATCAAAAGATATTTTGGAAACAATTGAGACTAGTCTGTCCTGTTTGCAACCTATGGCCTCCTCCCACAAGAACCCAACTGTGGATATTTTGCAAGTAATGCATCAAACAGCTCTAACAGCTGTCTCTCATTCAATCTTTTCAACAGTTTGTACAAAATAACAACAAAAAACAAAACCAAGAATTATTGAATGTTCCTTGTCATATCATTTTCAGCTTTCAGTGCCAGGTTTGGTAACAAAACCCACCTGACCATCATCTACCAACTGTGAGGTACATGTGTATGAAGAAAAAACAAGAGTTTTCTCCACAATGCTAAGTGTATTTCAAACACACATTGTTCTGTCTTCAATTTCATTACCTTTGTGCCACATCTGTTTTGAGATGAAAGAATACCCAAACATTTCTGGAGATATGTGTGCTCAGTGGAGTTGAACCACAATAACTGGATCATGAATAACAATTTTCAGAAAGGACACATTTTTGTCCTCTGGCTTGTGTTTCTTTCTGTGTTGTTTGCACAATGCACTTGGTACCAAGTATCATTGAGGAATTTAGCACACATTATCAATCTGTTCATGTTGATGTGTGTGCTCACAAGCAGGGAACAAATACTGTATTTTTTTGACACCCATGTGATTTGTTTTGTTGTTTTTCACATTGCAAATTTAATGTATCAGAAATAATTTTGTTGATTTGTCTCAGTAGTTACTGGCACTGGTATTTCCAGGGAGACAAGTACAGACAGCATGATTGGCTCATTGGGCTTTGTCCTATTTGGGACACTCCTCATGAAAATATTTGGAGAAACACCAAGCTCAAACATGATATTTCACAAGAAGGTGTTGTCACTCTTAGGAGACCCTGCAGACACTGTGACTGCAAAATCATTGCCACATTGTGCCACATGGTGAGAAAATTTGAATATTTATCCCAAAGTTTAAAGAAAAAGTAAAAACAAACATTTTACCTATTTTCTCCTGTATAAATGGGTCCTCCCAAGTAAGAGAATGTGAAACTTTCGGAATGACATGTGAAAGGGTATCAATTTTCTGCAGGTGCACCAGTGACCATTGTGTGGGATACCAGTTTGAGCAAAGAGTGAACATGAATTGTGTCCCCATACTGATGAACAGGACAGGGGACCTGCACCTCACAACAGAAGTGATTCAAGTGTTTGAGAAAGGTATAAAATCAGACACCAATGTATCACAAGATCAGGTACCTCTGTCTGCACATGAGGAAGTAAACCATCGGAATGATAACATTATTTACGATAATTCAGATCAATGTTTCAACAACAAGTGTTCTGAAAACAGCACCTGTGTGGAAGAGTATGGGACCTACACCTGTGCATGTGACCCTGGATTTGAGGGTTCACTATGTAATCAAGGGCTGCAGTGTCAGGCTGAGTCATGTTTCAACAACGGAACCTGTGTGGAAGAGCCTCAAGGTTTTCATTGCAACTGCACTGAAGGTTTCAATGGCACTCAGTGTGAGAACAACATTGATGACTGTCCCACTGCGAATCCCTGTCTCAATGGAGGAACTTGTCAGGACGGCATCAATACATTCAGCTGTCTTTGTCACTGCAACTACATAGGATTCAACTGTGAATCAGTCCTGGATGGTATCTGTTCAGATGACTTTCTTATGGGGATATTTTACAAGTGTGAATTGTACTTTGGAATCACAAATGTGTAACACAATCACATTTGCAGATTGGACCTGTGTTGGAGAACCTGTGTTCTACTTCCCCTTTGACTCAACTGTTGGAATCAGTCTGGTGAAAGGAGCACAGCTTACAGTAAATGGAAAGGTATCTTCTCTCTCTGATTCAACAAATTATTTACCAACAGTGACCCTTCATTTACCTTCTTCAAAAAAGAACCCCCCCCCAAACAAGGACAGCTTTCTTTTCAAAACTTCACCCTTCAGATCAACACAGGAGTGCAGACTAACAGAAACCAGCAGCAGTATGTGGATCTGGGGGATCTGAGCTCTGCCTGCATCACCATCCCTGAGACCTGCAGCACCCTGGGCTACAGTGGAGGCTCAGTCACCTACTGGGTTTACATGAGGGAGTTGGGTGGCATCAGAGGCATCTTCTCTGCACTAACAGAATCTGGGACTGGATTCCGAATGTTCTATCGGCAAAATGAGATCCGGTGGGTATCCAACACATCCAATCGCCATCGAGGAGGGTTATCAAGGGATCAAGAGAAACTGGTGCCGCACAAAGGGCCTTTGTCACTGTTGTTTTGCACTTGAATTTTCTTCATTTGATTCCATTGATTCCTTCCATCCACACCACGTATTTTGATTTCTTGTAGGAGCGCATTCAGCACACCACACTGGTTGACCAGGATCTGGTATGGAGTTGCAGTGCTGAACCAGTGGACCCACATTGTGGCCGTCTACAATGGAACACATGCTCATGGGTACAGAGATGGTGTCAATGTGGACGTCACCATTGATTCAAATGAGAAGTCACAGGGCAATGGCATTGTCCAGATTGCAAGAATTCATACAGGTCAGCAATCACTTGCCCAGTTTTTATGTTGATGGGTCTGCAGTCAATCTATTTGTTTGTGTTCAAATATTTCCTTGCAAGCTTGTGATATCTTACTATTCATCACTTGGTTGTACTGCAGATAACACAGATAATAACCACTATCCCAGTCTGCGCATGGATGAGGTGGGTTTCTGGAACAAGGCCCTGACTCCTGAGGATGTCATATTCATCATGAACTATGGCAACTGAGACTGAACCACATGGCAACAGACACTCATCCACAGGACTGGTCTGCATAACAAATGAAACTGATCAATATGACACCCAAAAACAGACAAGGCAACTGAAGCTGGACAAGATGCCAGCTGAGTCTGATCAACATGGCAACTTAAACTGGTCAAGATGACAACAAAAACACTGACCATCACCAAAAGCAAATGAGACAGACCAGCAAAAAATTTCATCAATGCAAATAAAAGAAACACCAAACTGAGGCTCGTGTAAATGAGCATCCACAGAAACATGACAATCAAACAAGAAAAAAAGGGAAATTTGGAAGGCACACTGAAGTTGCTCGCGAGGAAACAGAAGCAGCAGGAAAGCCAGAGGTGCAGTCCAAACCAAGAACAACAGAATTGAGCAAGGGAAACAGTGGGAAACTTTGTAAAGAATAGAGCTTGGCTTTTCAGACATTTTTGCAGGAAAACAAAACAATTTGTTGGACTTTCCTTTGTGGTTGAAGTGAAATCCCCTCTGAGAGGCACAGATGATGACTGGTGAAGAGAAGGGAGAAGTTTAATTCTTTGTCCAAAATAATGGGAAAGAACACACAAGCCAACTGAAGAGACGAAAGGCTTCCTTCAGTTCTGAGTTGCAAGCATTTTGCAACCAATTTGAAAGGATCAGATGTGCAAAGGGAATCTCCTTCATTGACACATAAGAGCAACAATAATCTCATAGTTTCAGTCCAGAGTCTTGATTTCAAGGTGAACCGACTGATGGCCTCCTCAGGTGTACTGTCCCAAGCTTTGGACAGTTGCTGCAGCCAACTGTGGCTTGATCTTGTTCATCATTCTCACTGTCAGAGGGAAGAAACGAACAGTAAGCCCTGGGACAAAAGTATTTGGACAAACTGAAAACTGGCTGATTTCATTTCGACTTTCGAATTTTGACTTCTGTTTGCCATGAGTCGTGAACAGAAGAAATGCAGATGGACATCGCTTGTATTTGCTTGATTTTGTGTTCCTTGCATAAAATTTTTGCTCAGATTCAAGTTGGCAGTGTAGATCTACATATAAAGTTCAGGAAAAAAAAATTCAGGTTTGCATTTTTCTGTAATTTTGTCTTCTGGTTTGCAAAATATAAGAAATGTTTTGTTGTGTTTTAAACTTTCAGAGATCAGACTTGTGTATTTCTGTATGAATTGAATTGAAAGTTCTGATTTCAAGCTGTTGTACATACAGTAGATCTGGGACGAGGTTGTTTGGTGTTTGAAACAAGTTCAGTGCCTCGAAATTTGAAATTTTCCAAACATCATGACAACTTTTGAAAACAAATGGTCCTGTTTTGGTTCTTTTTGTAACCTGTTGGCTATTTTGAAGACAGCATAGTTTTCTTGTTTTTATCTCCTATGTTACCTTCTGAACAACAAATACTTGGTGGCCTCATCTTTCACGTGGTTCCGATTTGCAATGTGATCAATCAAACAAAAGTTTCAATCTTCAAGTGAAAAATTGTCAAAAGATGTTTCCCTTGGATCCTCTACATTTTCTCAATAAATTTCTTTATTTCCTGACTGTTAATTTTTGCCCACTGTGTATTGTGCCTTATTGACATGTGGAGGCACATTTTTATGCTTATTGTTGGGCAAACCCTACATTTCAATGTTTGAAGGATCAACCCAACACCAAGAGCATTGTCTGAAATGTTCTCCTGAGACAAATGAAAATGACCTCCATGTGACACGAAAAGGACTGCTTTCCAAACCTTCCCTGTTATCATGAGCTCCAATGGGAACACCAAGTGATTAACACACAGTGGCATGGCATGAACACCATTTGTTATTTTTTGAATCTGGTGGATAAGATTGTGCAGATGAAAATCAGTGTTCTTGTGCTGTGTGACGCTTGTTGCTTGAAACAAGTGCTAGCATACAGCAGGTGTCAAGCTCAAGCACCTGACTGCATTGAAGTGTCCATTCAATTTGCAATGTTCTGAGTTCAGCTCTGAGTTTTGCTACCTTTCATTTTTTTGTCACTGAAAGAACATAATTCACTGCAAAACGCAGAGCAGATGCAACATTTCTGCATCACAGAAACATACAGTCTGGCCACCCATCTCTGGGGTTCAAAATTAAGGTGAACCATGGCTGACGAAAACACGAAGAATTTTCCAGGTCACAAATGAACAGTCTCGTCTCTGGATCCACTTCTTTCGTGCGAGTGGAAACTACTGAAATGAATGTACTTGCGCGTACTTACGTGTGCGCAAAGCTTGAGAACGCGTCACCTGGTCCAACTTGTTGAGTTAACTTTTGCAAAGACCTATGTATTGAAAAGATCTGTTTGGCCAAGTTGAGCTTTCACGACGCACAGTTTGAATTGTGTGTGGAGGAATCAGTCATGACTTTTGGATTTCCATTCTGGATTCTGGGTGTCTTCCTTGCGTTTGGTAGGTATTGCTGTTGTGAGGTTCCACACCAGACCAGAACTTGACACGTTACAAAAGATATTGTTGTGGCTGAGATTTCAGACTTGATGAATTTTTTGTTCGACCAAGCTTTTTACGCCCTGTTTGTGCTGCAGATTTGCCTTGGGAAATCTGGGGCTCAAGAGGATCTGTGCCAGAACACGTTGTGTTACACTTGCATCTTCAACCACTCAGTGCAAGCCCGTCCCCCAGGGGCTGACTTGGGACCCATTCGATTCACCCGAAACTGAGCGCAAATTTGCGGTTGGTGTGTGACCAATTGAACAGATTTGACCACCTCAATACGAAATTTCCACCGCAAACAGTGGAAATTCACTTTTGATAGTTCAGTCAGTTTCGAGTGGGTGCAAACTCGACCCGAAATTTGCAGTGCAATCGAATAGGCCCTTGAGCTGTCTTGGATCTGACTGTGATTGGCTCTTTGCAGGCAGGTTGTGCGCAGAGACTGACGCATACGGCTCTGTGATTGGCTGTTTGCAGGTTGGCTGTGCGCAGGGCAGGACGAGTGTCCCGTGTCGCAGATGCCCCCGTGGCCCCTGGGAGAAGATGCGCTCAGCTACTTCGACAACACCATCGGTCCAGGTCAGGGTCATGTCCAGGGTCAGGGTCAGGTCAGGTCAGGTCAGGGTCATGTCCAGGGTCAGGGGTCAGGTCTAGGTTCAAGGTGGGGTTCTGGTCAGGTCCAGGTTCAGGTCAGGGGTCAGGTCAGGTCAGGTCAGGTCAGGGTAAGGGTCATGGTCAGGGTCAGGGTCAGGGTCAGGGTCAGGGTCAGGTTCAGGTTCTGGTCAGGTCCAGGTTCAGGTCAGGGTCAGGCACAGGGTCAGGTACAGGGTGAGATCAAGCTCAGGTCATGGGTCAGGTTTGGCCAAAGTTAGGCTTCAGGTTCAAGGTCACGGGTCAGGTCAGGTTCAGGTTCGAGTCAAAAGTACAGTCAGGTTCAGGTTTGATTCCCCTACAGGTAAGGTTTGTTTTCTGTCAATTGCACCAAACATTTCCAAATCTTTGAGCTTGTGATGCGCGTCTGTTGCAGCGTCGCAGGAGCCGTGGCGCGCGTCGTGGCAGGCGCAGCTCCCGTCGTCGCGACGCTTCAATGACGTCACGGTGCCCGGGACGCACCAGACGGCGTCACACTACTGGGATGGGTGGGCGCAGTGCAACACGTGGCCTCTCAGGTCAGAGAGAGAGAGAGAGAGAGAGAGAGAGAGAGAGAGAGATGGGGAGGGAGGGAGAGAGGAGCGAGGGAGGGGCAGCGAGGG
>JAAUXT010104461.1_pt1 | contig 10857 bp, 12 predicted proteins | sample 7278171 | NCBI WGS metagenome assembly JAAUXT01 (sample SAMN14350112, study PRJNA611818) | marine sediment metagenome | isolation source: surface marine sediment (1.8m) | place: French Polynesia: Moorea | collected 2018-08 | reverse complement strand
GGCATTGGTGCTGCTGTCCTAGCAGTTTCAGCATGGGGCATGTGCAAAATGAAGGGACAAATGGCGAAACTTGCGACCAGGTTGCCTGTCAAAATTGTCAGAAGACAACCACGACACGCATCCCGTGACCGAGGAAGCCAGGAAATCCTGGAAGAGATTGTTGATGCCATGAGATGCAACCAGCAATGAGAAGGCCATGTCAATGAGGCTTCTCATGACACTCGCTTGTAAGCGCATCCTGCTTGAACTCACGAAGTTTGTTGATGTTTGAAATTTTGTTGTCTCCACTGATAAAGTTGATCGTTAACTGTAGTTTCCACTTTGTTCCCACCCTTAGTGTCATACGAAAACATTCCTGATGATGTTTGGGTTGTGGCTTTTGAGTTGGCCAGAATTGGTGATCTCATCGAGTACAAACCTGAACAGGCATGGCAGGATCACCCGTGGAGCATGCGTTTGCGGACGTCACCAACATGGAGATGTCTGACAACAACCTTCTGGTGAGTGAGCTTGGTGTGGGTGATAGCCTACCTGAGTTCGACCAGCTGATGTATTGGGGCTGCACGCCGACGACGACAACGATGCCTTCGAGGAGGCGATGTGGAGCATTGAGGGCCGCGATGATGAAGTGGAGGATGCCGATGTGGATGATGCACTACATCTTCACGTCAACAAGGCCATCGAGGCGATACTCCGTTTAAACAGCAATGAGGTCACGTCATCCCTGCAAGAACAGCTCCACAGCGAGACACCAGCAACGGCAAAAGCAGATGACTACACGACTTCGGAGATGGCACCAAGAGACGATGCCCAGATGACTGATGAAATCGATTTTCCTGAGAGCAACTTTGAATATGACAGTGATGACTCTGGACATTGGAGCACGGAAGTCAACCCACCTGATGATGCCGAGTGGTGCATGTCGCACATCCCAGACTGGGAAGCTGGCTTCAGTGCCTGGTGCAGTGCGCATCAAGGCCAGGCATTTCACCAAATGTTACCGCACTGTACTATCCAATGTACCACATGTCTGGCTATGTTCAGCCTGACTTCCGATGGATTTTGGTTTTCACAAAATTGAGTGACCCCTATATCTGTTTTGGCCAAATGAAATTTATTAAAGTGAAACAAATAGAAAAGGAATTTGGAAGAAAACTCGACTACGAGACTGCGTGTTGTAAAAGAAAGTCAGTTTTGGGCCTTGGCATGATATTTGCCCACAAGACCTAAGTTGGGCTGAAGGTCATCCTCGCTGTCACTTGCGGACACCAGTTGAAGCGTTTGTGCGGAAATGTCTGCAAGAGAAAGGTGAGGACTATGCATTTGCCCAAATCCTGGAAGATGTTGTGAAACCCCAGTGCATCAAGGACCAACAGTCACACTTACTGGCCATGGCATGCTTGAGCTGCGTGAGCAGCTCATCCTGGTCCGCCTCGCCGGAATTGTCCCCATAGAGCAAGTGGGTCAGCAGGTCCATGTCCATGCGGATGGAACATCCACTGTGGTGACGCACCGCCCGGGTGATGACATGGGAGCGACGCAGTTCTGCCACGTGTTTGAAGAGGGACCAAGTCACCTCCCAAAGGGCTCTGATGAGTTGGGCTGTTGAGATAAGGAAGCTCTGAAGTAGCACCTGTGTGTGGTTATCGAAGGAAGGTTTGCACAGACATGAACTTGAGATCTGTAATATTTACTGAATGCGCAAGTGCAAAGGTCAGATGGGTTGATTCGCACTGTCAGAAGTCGGTCGATGCTTTCCAAAAGCAGCGCATTGTCCAACCCGGGGTGTAGTGACACCTGTAAACGAGACCGCTGTTGTAGTCCAAATGTTGAGATCATGATGCTCTTGTGGTTTTGCGACAGTGTGCGCGCCAAGTGTTTCACTCACCCAGCGTGGTTGGGCTGCTGCGGCAGCGCCAGGAGGCTGCGGACTGCTGACCTGGGACAAGGACATGTCGCTCTCATCCAATAAGTCGAGAAACTCTGGCCCTGAATCTGGCGAATCGAAATGAGCCATCTTTTGTGCAAACTTTTGAGCTGCAAAGATGCCGCCAAGAAAATGTGATTGCGAAAGGGCTGTGTTCGAAGTTGAGCCTACCTGCATGTGGAGATAGTTCCATTTCAGTGACGCTGAAAGGAACTGCGTCGGTCATATCCAGTGCCCAAATGGACCTGAGTATATCCACGCTTGAATCAGCCACACAATAGTTGTGGTCCATGACAAAAGTGAAATAGAAATGATGAAAAATGTACTGGACCTTGAGAGTTTGTCAAGAAACAAAAACTACCATGAACCAAGATAAACCCCGGCAAAAACCCAGTGAAAACCATGTGATTGTATATTTTGTAACTGTAGATATTTCTTATCATAGTTGTTAGTTTTGAGTTGACAGTTGTAGAATTGCATTGTACGCATTATGTTTCCTCAGTCAAAATACTGCGTATTTTCTTTGGAGCAGAGGGATGTTGTGTAATCGAATCATCATTCTTCGAACCATCATCACTCGGTTTGACTACACATGTTCTTTCCTGCTCTCCTCTGAAGCTGCACCTGTAGCACAGCTTCAGACCCCGGTTATAAAACCACCTGTGATACTGTATTCTGGGCTTCTTACCCAAGGGGCTCAGGTAAGTTAAATATACCTTTCCTGCAACACATGTATGTGTGGCTAGTTTATGCGACCCGGCCAACAGAGATGGGAGACCCAGCTCCCTTCTCTGGGCAAAAGCTGCGACACGGCTCTGCCAGCCGATGGCTCAGGAACGTAGCTGGTATGAGCACCCCCATACATAACAGTCAAGATCCTTTGCATCGCGACTGGAAACATTGTTCATGCAGTGTGTACTGGTGACACTCTGTCCTTCTGGCCCACCTCAGTGCTGGGTTGTAGCAGTCACTTCATTCTTCGTTCAGCACAATCAACAAAGTGGAAGAGTGGCAGTTAGATCTGTGCACGTGAGAACAAGTGGAAGATACCATTCTCAAACTTCATTACAAGTACGCACAGTCATTTGCTTCAAGCGCACCAAAGCTCCCCCCCCCTCATCTCCTTCTGCTCGTTATGTCTACTCACGGGAACAAGTTGAAGTTGGGACAATCCAAAAGAGGTGTTTCCTCAATTACCACAAATGTTGGGTCACCAGCTGCGTGAGGTTGTTGGTCACGCTTTGATGGAGCCTTTCTGCTCCAAACGTGCACGCAGCACAAACGTACATGCGTGCACCGAAGGCATCAAATTCCCCTCACACTGTGAGAGATGCTGGTGGCAGGGACAGATCCAAGTGGCAGTGCCCTCCGTCCCTCCCTCCGTCCCTCCCTCCCTCCGTCCCTCCCTCCGTCCCTCCCTCCGTCCCTCCCTCCGTCCGTCCGTCCGTCCGTCCGTCCGTCCCTCCCTCCCTCCCTCCCTCCCTCCCTCCCTCCCTCCCTCCCTCCCCCTTTTGTACCAAATGTGCACTTGGAATTTCTTAAACGAAACGAAGTCAGTAAAGAAAAAAGCATTGTAGTGCAAAGTTCGGGGTGTTTCTTTCTCAGGAAGGCTTGGGGGCCCTTGGGGGCCCGCCTGCCCCTGGGTCCGCCTCGAGTGCACAAACGCCGATCTGCATTGTTCGGAAACTTGTGCAAAAACTTCTCGTGCACACATTTTTGGAAAATGGGAGCGGTCGCGATGGATGGTGGTGCAATGTGTACACAAGGAAGCCAAGCGTGTGAGAACACCTTCGATGTTATGAACACATTGTCATTCTTTGGAGAACACTCTGACACAGTCACCCAACGCACCTGGGGGACTCGACTGAACAGCAACTGCAACTGCAACTTTTCACGGATTTTGCTGCAGATCTGCAGGACCATGAAGTGTGGGATCTGCAGCAAAGTGACGAACAACGCGTGGCGGCAGCACTGTGGACACGCCCTGTGCTTCTCCTGTAAGATTCTGTTTTCTTTTTTTCAACTTCGATTTACGGAGACGCATTTTCTTCTTGAATTGACTCAGGGACGATGGAAGGCTGATTTTGCGTTTGTTGCTGATATGCAGGACTGGTCACAGCCCAGAGGCCCATCCCCCTGCACTGATTCAATGCACCCAGTGCAGGACAGGTTGCAGGGGGTAGAGCTCTTGAAATCCCTTTGAGGAGTGTGCCAAAATAACCGTGGAATTGCACATGCAACACAAAAATGGAGCTGGGGCTCAGGTGGCTCTGGCCTCGACAGCACACCCCCTCCGCACCCGCACCCGGTGTCTGTAGATTCTACAAACTGCAGAGTTGATAGAGTTCTCCTGAGATGTAACGCATGCTTCTCCACCAGGTATACAGTTGTTGGCGCTGAATGGCTGCACCGTGGCGATGCCGTGCCCGTGCTGTGGGCAGGAGTTCATCATTACGGCGGAAGAAGCGGAGCAGCTCTCCTTGGTGTCAGCCACAACCCAGTGGGAGTCAACCACGGAGAGAACTGCACCGGATGAACCAACACCACTGACCTCCACTCCAGCTGTCACGAACAGAAGAGGCCCTCGACAGCCTCCCTTCACATCCACTCGACTGTGCCTCCTGGGCTGCTTCGTTGTCCTTGTTGTCCCTTGCCTGTTTGTGGTATCTGTGTACATCGTCATCTCAGCCTTCTCCTTGTACATGTCCACGTGGCTGAGTCCGGGTATGGGCCGTCAGGATCACGTGGTCGCTTTTGTGAACCTGTTCCGCGGCGCGTCCTCTCTCTGTGCGCATGCGCTGGGGCTAAACTTCCCGACGGGCACGCTGCTTGACCTGGTGCCATTCTGCATCGTCGGAATCACCTTGATAGGCGTCATCTTGACCAACGTCTGGTCAAGACAGTGAGTTAGTGCACAACTACCCACTGTGGGACCCGACCTTGAAGCATTGACATTGCAGAAATTACCAAACCAATCGGGGGGTGAGGTTCAGGGGAGCTTGGCCCCAGAAGGTGCCCCTGACCTCTCGAGCATCACGAAGGGGGTCAAACTCCAACCACAAGAAATTTGTCTTGTAAAAGTACTAGAATTGATGGGTGAAACAACTTACCAGTGGAAATTGATGTATGTGGGGTCGAGGGAGCCCAAGCCCGTGCATCCGCAAGAGAATATGTTGTCGTATTTTGGAAATATTATTTACTGTTTCTGGAAATTTCTCGTTAAGGATTACACAACAACACAACTGTTTCCATTTTGTCTGCTTTCATTGCAATTGTTTTGGAGAAAAGTTCCTGATTCGTGTTTCGTGTTGTTTGTCCTCTTTGCCATGTGAGTTTGAAGTAAAATTCCACAACCACATGTCTGGTAAATCACACGTAAAATGCTCTGTTGCTGACAAGCACGTTGCAGGTTGCACCATCTTTGTTGGGACAGATCAATAGCGAGTTTAAGTGCCACGTTTGAAATTGAAAACATCAACATCGCATCAACTTTAGACATCCTTACACAGAAAGATTCTGCTTGAGAAACCCTAGTTTTTGGTCAATTTTATTCAATAATAGTTTGAAAATATAGAATTACTTCTAAAATGTGGAAAAGGTAAGGTATGCAAAACTTTTTTGGACGTTCACGTTGACGTTTTCAATTTCAAACGTGGCACTTAAACTCGCTAATGTACGAGCAGGTTACTTGTACTTCCTTTTGGGTGATCAATATACGAGAGGCAGGGCAGGCCTGCAACTCTCAGAAAAGGTACGGTTGTTGTTGTTTTTTTTTGTTTGTTTGTTTTCTTTTTTTTTGCGTGCAGAGAAAAAGTGTATCTGTGGCACAAATAGGGTCCTGCGCCAATTTTGAGGCCTCTGGATCGGTCAGGTGGTTGAGCGGTGGTGTTGGGCGCACCAATGAGAAATTAGAAATGCGGAAACGAGATTCTACAATTCGGCGATCACAAAACTTCTCGTAGTGTGTTCGCATCATGGTAGAAATGGGTTCTTGCTCCTTTCTCGATCAAAGGTCTCGAAAAGTCATGTGTGATTTATTTCCCTGGAACTATTTTTGCACAGTGTGAGAACCCTGTCCACAAGCACACGATACAGCAAACATGAAACCGTGAAGAAACTCGAGATTTGATCTGCTCGCGGTGCGCGATCCCTGTCTGTGCACACAACTGCGACACAAGACACTGTCCCGTTTCGGACTTGAGACTCGGAGAGCAGTTCATCAGAGAGAGAGGGTCACGGAGTCAATGCTGGGATTCTGGAGAAGTCTGCAGGTGAGACTTCTCATTCTGCCTCTGGGGCGGCTGTCGTTCTTCAGAAATAACAGAACTAGAAGGAGGGACTGGACCCCCGCCTCGGTCAGCTTCCGGCTCAACTTTGGGAAGGGGGACGGGGGTGAACGTCAGTCACTGACCCATTTTCAGCTGCTTGTTCTGTTTGATTGGGCACTTTCCACAGTGACTTTTTCCCGAGACTCTTGTGCAGTCAACATTATTGTTGCACTGTTGACATAGGTTTAGGTGTGCACACATTGCAACGTGCCTGCCAAGTGTTTCGAAGAGCATAATACATGTATTGAAAAGTTCAACAACTGCGTGGTATGTTCTGCGCTGTTGCGGGGTGATATTCTTCACTTCATCAGACACCTTTCACAGCCACCCGCAGCGGACCTTTGTGTGTTTGAGCAAAGTATTTCTCTTGGTGCACTTGGTGTCTGCAACGGGGTGGATTCAGAGTTACTGTGGAGGGGCACGACTCAGTCTCCACGATTTCCGCGTGTGTGTTTTGTTTTTGCTCCACCCTCACACTTGAGCGCCCGACATGCAGTCAGTCACTGACTGAGGCCGTGGCAACCCTCCACCCCAATCCTGGCTCCGCCACATCACACTGCACTGCAATTACGCAGAATGAGTTCCTGTGTGCGTCTTGTTTGCAGAACGTCCGGACCAGTTTTCAAAAACGGGCAGGTTTTGTTTTGTTTGTCTTTCAGAAGCAGGAACAGACGACTGCGGAGACTGGGTGGACGTTCATTCAGCCTTGAGGTCTTTTCCTGAAGACGTCATCTGTGTCCATGGATAACTGAATCCTCATGGCAGCACCAGAAGAGCCTTTCGTGACCTGCAATGTGTGTGTCTGGAGCCTTACGAAGAGCGTGGGGCCAAGAGGCCCAAGCTGCTGCCCTGCAGCCACACCATCTGCATCGGCTGTCTCTCCGAACACGTGGACAGGAAGCGCTGGTTCCAGTGCCCAGAGTGTCGACAGAAGATCCAAGTTCCCAGGGATGGCCTCAACAGTTTCCATGTCAACAGATACGCGCTGCAAATGGTCACGCTCGCGGCGCAGAAGAAACAGGTGAGAGCAGACAGCGGATCCAAGGTCCTCAGGACCAAAGAAAAAAGACCCGCCCACCACTGACCCCGCAGGTAGGGATGCCCCATTCTCAAAATTTTGAAAGATTCTTGGAAAGTCTCGTGAACACCCCCAGCCCCATCCAGAACAAAACCTCTTCCACATACCATGACTGAGGATGCTCCCTTCCTCAGTTCGAATCAACCAGGAAGCAGATGTTCTTTGAATGCGAGGCAGTTGATTTTTCACACGAATGGCAGTTGAATTGAAAGAAAAATTGACGCAAATTTTAGTGTTGTCATGTTTGTTTTGTTATTCCGCGTGTGCGTTGCGTGCATACAGTGAGTGAGTGAGTGAGTGAGTGAGTGAGTGAGTGAGTGTGTGTGTGAGTGAGTGAGTGAGTGAGTGAGTGAGTGAGTGTGAGTGTGAGTGTGTGTGTGAGTGAGTGAATGTGTGTGTGTGTGTGAAACTTGGACATGATGGGCCCCGTGTTTTCTGCACATCAGGCAGAGGAAAACCTCGCTGTGCTGCAGGACGTCGCCACCTCCTGGAGGATCCAGCTCCAAAAGGTGAGACTTTGAGTCATTTCACGCTGGGCCCTCTGGTAGATCCAGGGTCACTTGACCAAAAACTTTTGGGCAAACACATACACAGACAGACACACAAACACAGACACAGACACAGACACAGACACACAGACACACAGACACACACACACACACACACACACACACACACACACACACACACACACACAATGACACTACGTGAGCAAGCAAAACTGCTTTCCGCTTGTTTTGACACCCCTTACCACCTGTGCTCTCACGTGATGGTGAACCACATCCCTGGGTCACCAACACGCCTTGTTTCCAGAAGATCCTGTTGAGTCCAGAACTCCAGAAGATCCTGTTGAGTCCAGAACTTTTCCAAATCTAGTGGTACCCGGTGGCATTGATCATTTCTACGGTATGTTGCTGCAGGTTCAGGATGAGGCCGCAGCCCTGCAGTGCCAGAAGGAAGAGTTGCAGGCACAACTGAAGAGCGCACGCGCTGAACCCCAGTCACGTGGTGAATCACGCGACACAGGGCCACGTACAGAAAGCAAGCAGACTCCTGAAGCCACTGTTCCCGAAGAACAAGAACAGACTGCTGTGAGAAGACTGACAGGCATTCTTCGGGACATTTTCCCAGCTGTCAGCTGCTTGACTTTGTGTGTTCTTTTCCTCTGTTCGCTGCCCTCGGGTACGCTCAGAAACTTTGGAATTGCGGCTGGGCTTGCTGTGGGTATGATCTGCGCATGCGCACCGTTTCTGAAGGCAGACCCCCCGAAGCCGAGATCGAGGCGGAGACGCCTGCATCGTCGGCAGTTCCGGCTCGGAAAGCGGGCCCGGTGGGTCCCGACGCCGGTCCACGTGCAGAGGGGCACGCCCTATTTTTATCTGCACAGGTGAATACGTGTTTTTTGTACATACAATAAGTTCCTGCAACCAATACAAAGTCAAATGGCAGAACAGTTCGAAGTATGTCATATGTAATAGTGTCTTCACAGATGTGGGCGATGACTCCTGAGAAGTACTGAGAGAGACAGAGACAGAGAGAGAAAGAGAGAGAGAACAAGAATAACAGGCAAAAAAAATGATAGAACCAGTGGACCGGGAGCACACACGTGCACACACGCACACATCCACACAGGCACACATCCACATCCACACACACACACACACACACACACACACACACACACACACAAACACACACACTTTCCCGGTGTAGCGTGCCCGATTGACTTGTGCTCCAAATGACACGTGCCAATAGGGCACGGGCCTGTTGACCCATGCCCCATTGACATGTGTCATTTGGGGATGGCTGTAGAGCCATGCCCCATTGGCATGGAAGTTAGTTCTGTATTTTAAAAAATCCCCTGGAGTACCAGCACTTGGAGGCATGTCAATTGGGCATGGGTCTACCGGCCGTGCCCCATTGACACGTGTCAATCGGGCACGCAAGCCAATGGGGCATGTTACACCGGTGAGTTTGATTTCCCTGAACAAATCCTGCAGAGGATTTGACCGTGAATGTTTCTTTCGAGGCCCTGACGCCAAACAACGAATGTTCAACTCACAGAAACAATTGTTGCGGCATAATACGTAGCACGACTATGTTTCGCTTTTGATGTGGCAACAAGAATATTTCATGAAACGAGTGAAATCTGAACAATGAAAAGACACCTCAAAACAAAATCAATCTGTTTTGCACGTGTTTCTCTGATTGTGCGATCTGGCCGAATTTGGGTGTTCAGGTCGGCTGCACATCACGTGCCAAACAGGTTGTTGTGAAGTTGCTGCCGTGTTTCATACATGTACTTGCCAACATACTTCGTGGGAAAAGGGTGGAGATCTTCTGTGACTGTATATAACTCCGAGGGTTGTGTGTCAAGAAGGAGTTTTTCAAACAGGATAAAACAACGCAAAAACATCTGGCTGCTTTGTTCGGTGGTTTGCTCGCATGAAAACAGAACATACTGAAACTGAAAAATGCTTTCTTGCAACAAATGCTTTGTAACTGGACCTTTTCTTTGCCTCGAAAGCCGGGGACCATCATGAGCTTGCGGTGTGTATTGATGTTTTTCGTTGAGGTGAACAACTTTCTGATCTCACAAGAAAATCCCTAGCTGCTTCAATGCCGAAGATAAATATTGGACTCTTGGATCCTTTGTCAGTATAGCGAATTAGGAAGAAATGCTCCAGGTGCGGATCCAGAGTGAGGAACAAGGTTGACAGGTTACCGAGGTTTCCAGGTCCCCTTCGAACCCACCCCTGCTCAAAATTGTACCTCATTTCTTTTGTCTCACGTACACAAGTGTTCATTTTTGCATGAAGAGATTTTGCGTGATATCTGTGTACATGCTCAAAGTTGGGGTCGGCTCCCTGGGGTCCTGCACCCCTCCCCTATTGACCCGACCCTGGATCGACCCCTGGACTCCGAGTACAAAACCACGCCCATCTCAGAAAGCTCGCAGGAATCCTCCCTCATGGTGGATCAAACTTGGGAAATATACATCCTCCAACCATTGATGAAAGAAGCACCAGCAGTGCGCCGTCAGAAAGCAAGGTGAAAGTTTTGCAGGACCACAATGAGACTTGTACCTGCAGACAAGAGAAATGCGACGAGGATACAAGAGGGAAAACTTGTATTTTGCCGTGTTGTTTCGGGGAGGAGGAGCACGGAAACTGCAGCTGCATGTAGTGGAAGGACCTTCATTGACCTCGATCTCGAGAGGCAGCCCATGCATCTTGAGAAAAACTATTTTTCTTGAGAATTGTGATGAGAATTCGAAGTCGTCTGTCGACGTTTTTCAGTGTGTGTTGTCGTTGGTGTGGATCGAGTTATGTTGATCCTTGATACCAATAACAACTTTCGGATCTCACGGATCAGGTGCGCGTTCGCTTGTCTTATTTGACATGACATATGCCAAAGGTTTTCTGCTGGGGCCGTGAATAACCTGCAAATTGGGGGTGCCTTGACTAGGATAATTTATAATGGCGTACTTCTGTCCAAGTTCTGATGCTGAGCGTCAAAGCATC